>MDTB01070821.1_pt1 | contig 31759 bp, 31 predicted proteins | sample 811161 | NCBI WGS metagenome assembly MDTB01 (sample SAMN05326650, study PRJNA326480) | marine metagenome | isolation source: seawater | place: Mediterranean Sea | collected 2009 | reverse complement strand
TTGTCCATGCAAAAATCGATGCAATTGGATTTGTAGAAGTTTCTTTTCCTTGTTGGTGTTGGCGATAGTGGCGAGTAACTGTACCGTGTGCTGCCTCAGCTTCCATTGTTTTACCATCCGGTGTCATTAGTGTAGAGGTCATCAATCCTAAAGAGCCAAACCCTTGGGCCACAGTATCTGATTGTACGTCTCCGTCATAGTTTTTGCATGCCCAAACGAATCCTCCATTCCATTTCATAGCTGCCGCAACCATATCATCAATTAAACGGTGTTCATATTTGATCCCTGCAGTCTTAAACTTACTTTTAAACTCTTTATCATAAACCTCCTGAAAGATTTCTTTAAAACGACCATCATAAGCCTTTAAGATGGTATTTTTAGTTGATAAGTATAATGGCCAACCTTTATCTAAAGCACGGTTCATACAGGATCTTGCAAAGCCATAGATTGATGAATCGATGTTGTACATACTCATTGCCACGCCATTTTCTTGGAAATGATAAACCTCCCAAGTCTTAGGAGTTCCCCCATCATCAGGAGTAAAGGTCATAGTAAGTTTTCCTTTCCCTGTGGTTACTGTATCTGCTGCCTTATATTGATCTCCAAAAGCATGACGCCCTATGCATATAGGCTTGGTCCAACCTTGAACGTATCTAGGTACATTAGACATAATTATGGGTTCTCTAAACACAGTTCCACCTACAATATTACGAATAGTTCCATTAGGCGATCGCCACATATTTGATAAATTAAATTCTTTCACTCGATCTTCATCTGGAGTAATCGTGGCGCACTTTATCCCTACATTGTGAATCTTTACTGCATTTGCTGCCTGGATTGTAATTTTATCTTGAGTTGCATCACGAGAAGTTACAGAAAGATCATAATATTCTATATTTAGATCTAAATATGGTAGTATTAGTTGATCTTTGATAAATTTCCAAATGATCCGTGTCATTTCGTCACCATCCATCTCTACTACTGTATTAGAAACTTTAATTTTTGACATGTTTTTAGATTTAGATTTTGGTTTGCAAAAAAAAACCGCCACTAGGACGGTTTTATTTTATGCTTCCTTGATTCGAGCTTTTTTACCTCTTAAATTTTTAAAATAGTAAATTCGAGAACGCCGTACTTTACCTTTTTTATTTAATTCAATTTTCTCTAGGGTTGGTAGGTTCAATGGAAAAATCCTCTCAACGCCAACTGTTCCTGACATTTTCCGAATAGTGAAAGTTTTAGATAAACCTTGACCCTTTATTTGTATTACTGTACCTTTAAAAAATTGAGTACGAACTTTTTCTCCTTCTCGAATTTGATAATAAACCGTTAAAGTGTCTCCTGCATCAAATTCAGGAAAGTCTTTTTTAGTTATAAACTCTTTTTGAACAAAGCTTATTAAGGCTTCCATGCTTAGGGATATTAGTTTTTAAAAGCTAACATTCACGGATATCGTCAGAGGTTAATCTTTGAATGTGCAAAATTAAACTTTATTTTAAACTAAACAATGATAAATATCAACAAATATTTTTATGTTAAAAGGTCTGGACGTAATTTTTTTGTCCGTTCTAAAGCCACTTTCTCACGCCATTCATTTACTTTGGGTGTGTTACCTGAAGTTAGTATTTCAGGGACTTTCCACCCTTTGTATTCTGCAGGACGTGTATATATAGGCGGGGCAAGCAATCCATCTTGAAAGCTGTCGGTTAAAGCTGATGATTCGTCCCCTAAAACACCTGGAATTAGACGAATTATACTATCACTTAAAACAGCTGCTGCTAGTTCACCTCCAGAAAGCACAAAATCACCGATTGATATTTCATGAGTGATCAGGTGGTCACGGACACGCTGATCAACTCCTTTGTAGTGTCCGCAAAGAATAATTATATTTTCTAAAGTTGAAAAATGATTTGCAAGCTTTTGGTTAAGCTTTTCACCATCAGGTGTTAGATAAATAATTGCATCGTAACTTCTTACTTTCTTTAGTGATTCAAGACAACGATCTATTGGTTCTAACATCATTACCATTCCTGCTCCACCACCAAATGGGTAATCATCAACTTGCTTCTGTTTATGACTACTGTAAGCTCTAAGATCATGAAAATGAACTTCAACTTTTCCAGATGTAATTGCTCTTTTAAGGATTGAAGCTTCAAAAGGACTTTGAAGAAGTTCTGGAAAGAGAGTTATTATATCAATACGCATACTAAGTTAGATTAATATCAAATTTAAAAGTTCTTAGGAGCCTTAAGCTTATCTAAAAAGCTTTTATTATTTAAAATTGTAAAATAATTTTCTCTTTCTCCCCAGAACTGTTTAGAAAAAGTATGCTTTCCAAATTTCCAACATCGAAGCCTTTAACGTCAGAAAGTTTATTTACTTTTTGGCCATTAACTTCTAAGATTATATGTCCATTATCAATTCCATTTTGATACAATCTTCTATTATTCATGTTTGAAACATAAAGGCCATACTCAGTATCGTATTCTTTTTTTTGTTCTGGACTTAGTTCACGGACTTCCATGTAGAAGAAAATAGAACGATTAATTTTTTCAAGACGAACATTTGTCTTTTTTACTTCACCATTTCGTTTGTAAATAATATTTACTTTTTCTCCTGGACGCTTGCTAGCTAAATAACCTGATAAATCAGCAAACTTATTAATAACAATCCCATCTACACTTTTAATTATATCTTTTGGGCGGAGTCCAGCTAGATCAGCTCCTAAACCTTCTTCTAAATCAGTAATATAAAAACCTTCAGTTTCATCTACCTCAAAGCGTTCTGCGAATTGAGCGTCTAAAGCTTGACCCATAACGCCGAGTAAACCACGTTGGACATCACCGTACTCAATAATGTCTTCAAATATTTTACGAGCAACATTGCTGGGAACAGCAAAAGAATATCCAACAAATCCTCCAGAAACAGAAGTTATGGCAGTGTTGATTCCAATTAGTTCACCACTAGTGTTTACTAAAGCACCCCCGCTGTTTCCTCTATTTACAGCTGCATCAGTTTGTATGTAAGATTCGTTGACTCCATCACGTTTATTAAGATCTCGAGATTTTGCACTTATAATACCTGCAGTGACTGTAGAATTTAAATTAAATGGATTTCCTACAGCAAGAACCCATTCACCGATACGTGTAGTATCTGAATTTCCAAAGTATACATATGGAAATTTAACATCTGAATTAATTTTTAAAACAGCTATATCAGAATCAGGATCTGATCCAATAACTTTAGCTTTATATGTTTTATTATCATTTGTTGTTATTTCTATCTCGTTATTATTTTCTATCACGTGATTGTTTGTTATTATAAAACCATCTGGTGATACGATAACCCCTGATCCAGTTCCTATTCGTTCTGGAAGATCTTCATTTCCATAAAAATATTTATAAAAAGAAGGTAAATTTGAGTTTGTTGTACTTGTATTTTTTACATGCACTACAGCGTCTATAGTTTTTTCTGCAGCATCAGTAAAGTCTGTCCGTTCCGCAGGAATCGAAACTGTGTTAATAGCATAATTCGTAGGCATCAAAGTATTAGTTTCGATACTTTCAGGAAAGTTCTCTTTGACATCTTGAATGTATTGGTCATAAATAAAAAGACTAAGTACCGTACTAACAAGTGCTATAATAAAAGTTTTAATAAATGATTTCATCTAAATAATAATTTTTTGGCAAAATTATACATTTTTATTAAAAATGAAATTCCTTTAACGCCTCTTTAACACCTTTAAAATTGATTATATTTGTTGACCATGGAGGTTATTTTTGACAAATATCAAGGAGCTGGTAACGATTTCATTATAATTGATAATCGAGATGAAAAATATTCTTGCCTAAAATCTTCACAATTAAAACTTTTGTGTGATAGAAATATTGGAATAGGCGCAAATGGTGTTATTTTAATACATTATACCTCTGGAGCTGACTTTGAAATGCATTATTTTAATTCAGATGGAAACCTAAGTACACTTTGTGGAAATGGTGGGCGATGTGCAGTAGCTTTTGCCAATAGGCATCAAATGATCAAAAGTCAAACTCAGTTTAAAGCGATTGATGGACTCCATGAGGCTGAAATCGTTTCTAACCATAATGTCCGTTTAAAAATGAATGAAGTCAAAAAATTGATAAATCATAAAAATGGGATTTTGATAGATACGGGTTCCCCACACTATATTCAATTAGTTGAAAATATTTCGATTTTAAATATAAAAAAAGAAGGTGCAGAAATTCGTTACTCAGATCCCTTCTTGGCAAATGGTATAAACGTTAATTTTCTAGAAAAACAAAACAATAGTCATTTTTCAATTCGCACCTATGAACGTGGTGTAGAAGATGAAACATTGGCGTGCGGAACTGGAGCAGTAGCTGGTGCCCTTGCTATGCATCATCTAGGAAAAACTAAAGGATTAACGAAAATAAAATTAGAGGCCATTGGTGGTATGTTAATAGTTGATTTTGCAATAAGTGAAATAGGCTATAAAAATATTCAACTTGAAGGACCTGCGACTTTTGTTTATTCAGGATGTATTAATATATGAGTTTAAATGATATTTCATTACGTGCTCTAGAGCCTTCGGACATTAAAATCCTACTAGAAATAGAAAACAATACTTCTTATTGGAAATATTCTAATAGAACTGAACCCTATTCTCTTGACTTGCTTGAAAAATATGTTGATCAACAAGTTCAGGATATTTTTCAAGCGAGACAAAAAAAATTTGTTATTACAAATTTAAAAAAAGCTACAGTTGGCTTTATTGATCTTTTTGAATTCGAACCAATACACCGCCGTGCTGGGGTAGGAATAATAATAAACGAAAATGATCATGGAAAAGGTTTTGGTAGGTATGCAATTAAACTCCTTGGAAATTATGCAAAACAGCATTTAAATATTAATTGTCTTTTTGCCAATATAGCAATTGAAAATGAAATAAGTATACTAGCTTTTGAGGCTTGTGGATATAAAAAAGTTGGTTTAAAAAAAGCTTGGAATTTTTATCAAGATAAATTTCATGATGAATACTTATATCAAAAATTATTTACCTAGTGTACAGAAAAAAAATTATTGTTATTATAATCCTGCTTGGAGTTGGATTTGGATTATTCTTTGTTTTTAGATTTTATCAAATTTTTTTTTGGGATAATACATCTTTTGAAAATAAATATTCTTACATATTTATAGACAGTGAAGATAATATTGATTCTTTGGTCATTGAATTAGATCCTATATTAAAGTCAACTTCTAATTTTCTCATAGTTGCAAGCAAAAAAGGTTATACAAAAAGTATCCGTATTGGTAAATATAGAATTGAAAATGGAATGAGTAATAATGATATTGTCAATGCTCTATGGTCTCAAAGGCTTACATCAAATGTTGTTTTTAATAACCAAGAGCGTTTACAAGATTTAGCAAATCGTATTTCTTTACAAATTGAAGCAGACAGTCTTGAGCTTATAACTGCCTTTCAAGATCTTTCTTTTTTAACTCAAAATGGATTCACTATAGAAAATGCATTGACTATGTATTTACCGAATTCTTATAATGTTTTTTGGGATACTACTCCAGTGGAATTTATGGAATTGATGCTGAAAAATTATAAGCTTTTTTGGAATAAGGATCGAATTAAAAAGGCCAAAAAATTGGGTTTAACACCAAATGAAGTATATATATTAGCCTCAATAGTTTACAAAGAATCGGTAAAAAAAGACGAGCAATCCAAAATAGCTGGATTATATCTTAATCGTTTGAGTAAACGAATGAAACTTCAAGCAGATCCTACAGTTATTTATGCCTTAAAAAAAGAATCCAATAATTTTGATCTAATCATTAAAAGAGTTCTTTATAAAGACTTACGGTTAAAATCCGATTATAATACATACCGTTATCGTGGTTTACCACCTGGTCCGATATTTATGCCGGATCTTTCAACTATTGATGCAGTACTTAATCCTGAGTTACATAGCTATCTTTATTTTGTTGCTTCCCCATTAAAACCCGGATATCATTTATTTGCTAAAAATTTAAGAGAACATAAAAAAAATAAAAAAAAATATATCCAGTGGTTAGATAAACAAAAGCTATACCGTTAAAAAATAGCTCTCAATTATAAATATACAAGGTCGTTTACTAAGGATAAGTTTATTTTTCCCCCATTCTGATATCGATTTTGTTTTAATAAATTCTGATTTTAGGGTTAAATCGCAGGCTATACAAAGGTTTGTACTTGAATTTAAAATTTTGATCATCTCTGTAAATAATACTTGACTTCGGTAAGGCGTCTCAATAAAAATTTGAGCTTGATTTTCTTTAACAGAATTACGTTGGTATTTTAATAAAGCTTTTTCACGTATTTTTTTATCAATAGGGAGATAACCATTAAAGCTAAAATTTTGACCATTCATACCCGAACCCATCATCGCTAAGATTATCGATGATGGACCAATAAGGGGTTTCACAGAAACATTATACCTGTGTGCCTTTGCAACAATTATAGCCCCGGGATCTGCAACACCAGGACAGCCAGCATCTGAAAGCAAACCCATAGAAATACCATCTAAACAAGGATCAATATATGAGTTAATTTCTTCAGGATCTGTGAATTTATTTAAAGGTAATATTGTTAGATTTTCCTGATTTTTATTCGGAATAAGTTTTTTAATGAAGCGGCGTGCCATTTTTTCATTTTCAACAATGAAATATGTCAGTTTTCCAACTACTTTTTTTATAGAAATTGGTAATACCTCAATAGGAGGGTTATCACCTATAGGTGTGGGAATCAGATATAAAATTCCTTTTTCTTGTTTAATTAAATCCATAGGCGTAAGTCCATAACAATTTGTTTGCAAGAATAATCCAAAAGTAAATAACATTCATCAAAAGCTTCATAGTTTCCATAATATGGATCTGGAATTTCTTCATCAAAAGGATGAATTAGATTTATTTTTTCTTTGTCCTCTTGAGAATTTGTTAAAGCCAAAACATCTGCATAGTTAGACTTATCCATTACATAGATATGACTAAATTTTTTAAAATCTTCTTTAGTAAATTTTCTTGCCTTATAGCGGCTGATGTCAATTCCATTTTTTTTTCCTACTTCAATACTTCTAGGATCTGGTGAATTGTAAATATGATATCCTGATGTTCCAGCCGAATCTATAATAATAGTTGAAGAAACTTTATCTTCTAAAATTCCTTGGGCAAGGGGGGATCTACAAATATTACCCAAGCAAACCATGAGTATTTTTGGAGCCTCCAATAAAAAGAATTATAAGGTTAGTTTCTGACTTAAGTCCTCAACATATTTACGAAACTGTTTATCGGTAAAGGTGAGATTATCAACAGTTTTGCATGCATGAAGAACTGTTGCATGGTCACGTTTACCAATTTGATTCCCTATGCTAGCTAAAGAGGCTTTAGTAAACTTCTTTGCAAAATACATCGCCAGCTGACGTGCTTGAACTATGTGTCTTCTTCTAGTTTTAGATTGAAGAGTTTCGATGTCCATTTGGAAATAATCTGAAACCACTTTTTGTATGTAGTCTATGGATACTTCACGTTTAGTATTTTTAACAAACTTCATTACTACGTCTTGGGCGAGTTCTGAGGTAATTTCTACTTTATTGAAAGAAGATTGAGCAATCAGTGAGATGATAGCACCTTCTAATTCACGTACATTTGTTTTTATATTTTTAGCTACATATTCAATTATATCTTCGTTAATATTAACACCATCTCTATAAAGTTTATTTTTGAGAATAGAAATCCGAGTTTCATAATTTGGAAGTTGAAGTTCAGCAGAAAGCCCCCATTTAAATCTAGAAAGTAGACGCTGTTCAATATCTTGCATATCAACAGGTGCTTTATCGGAAGTAAGAATTACCTGTTTTCCGTTTTGATGTAAATGATTAAAAATATGGAAAAAAACATCTTGGGTTCCTGTTTTACCAGAAAGGAATTGGACGTCATCGATGATTAAAACATCTAAAAGTTGATAAAAGTGGATAAAATCATTTCTTGTATTTTTTTTAACTGCTTCGATATATTGTTGAGTAAATTTTTCAGCAGCTATATATAAAACGGTTTTATCTTGGTGTTTTTCTTTAATTTCAACTCCAATTGCATGGGCAAGGTGAGTTTTTCCAAGTCCTACACCTCCAAAAATAAGTAAAGGATTAAATGAAGTTCCACCAGGTTTAGCAGCAACTGCTAGAGCAGCAGATCTTCCTAATCTGTTTGAGTCTCCTTCTAGGAAATTTTCAAAGTTATAATTTGGATTCAGTTGTGATTCTATTTGCAAGTTTTTAATTCCTGGAATAACAAAAGGATTTTTTAATTCAGTTGGTTGTGAATTTAAAGGTGCATCTACATCTTGAGGTTTTATTCCAACTCGATTATTACTTGGGATGTTTTCGGTAAATGCAACTTTGTTACCAAAGGAATTTTCCATCCTAATAGAATAAACTAAACGAGCATTATTTCCTAATTCTTTTTGCAAAGCTGTTTTAAGAATTTTGACGTAATGCTCTTCTAGCCATTCATAAAAAAATTTACTAGGTACTTCAATGCTTAAAACATTTTCAGTAAGCTTTACCGGTTTTATAGGTAAAAACCAAGTTTTATAAGCTTGAGGTTGGATATTATCCTTTATAAAAGACAGACAATTATTCCAAACCGATGAAGCGTTGTTAGACATTTAACTTATTATGTTATGTTGTTTTTATGGTTTATTTTAGACTCTAATTGTCATAAAACAAATATTGATTAAAAAAATTAAAAAAAAAAATCAAAAGCCTATTGAATATTAAGTTTTTTTTTAAGACATTATATGACATCAATTTAATACTAAAATTTGTTTTTATTTCCATTACTTCATTAATTTTAAAAATGAATTTCAAGACAAAACCAATTAAGGTTCGTTATGGTGAAACAGATCAAATGCATTTTGTCCATCACAGCAATTATTTAAAATATTTTGAGTTAGCTCGGCTTGAATGGCTTTCAGAATTAGATATTTCCTATGCTGACATGGAACGTGATGGTATTTTAATGCCAGTAGTAAGTGCCAATATTTATTTTAAAACACCCCTATTTTATGGAGATAATTTCCAGGTAACAGTTACATTGAAAAAAATACCTAAAGCTACTATAGATTTCGATTATTTAATTACTAATCAAAAAGAGGAAATTATTTGTACTGGAAATACTATTCTAGCATTTTTATCACCAATTACTAAACGTCCAATGCGTTGTCCAAATTTTTTAGTTAAAAAGTTTAATTAAAAAAAAAGCTTAGTTTATCATCACCTATATTTATCGTTTTTTGAGATAGAGCATCGAATTTTGGTATAGGCACCCCTTTATTTAAATTTTTTGAAGCTTCAAAAACTCTCGCCTCATCCCAAAGGTTTGCATCAATAAAGTGTTGTAAAGTAATTTTTCCACCTTCAATAATAATAGATTGTATTTCTTGATTAAAGCAATAATCTAAGAAAGTTTTAATGTTGAAAGGTTTTAGTTTGATCATCTTTTTTATGCTATTGTTAGATGATAACAATTTATTAAAAAAATAGGTATTTCTTTTATCACTGTGTACTTTGCTGTTTTTTGGTGTCCTATTCTGTGGATCTAAAATTAAACGAAGTGGATCGGAGCCCTTCCAATTTCTTGTGGTTAATTCAGGATCATCATCAATTACAGTTTGAGCTCCTACTAGAATAGCACATTCTTGACTTCTCCATTGGTGTACTTTTTGACGTGATTTTTTATTTGTAATCCAATAAACAGATCCTTTGTCAAATTCATTCTTTAAAGGGGCAATAAAGTTATCAGAAGTTTGTGCCCATTTTAAAATAAGATATGGACGTTTTTTTTTATGAAATGTAAAAAAACGACGATTAAGAAAGTCAGTCTCTTTTTTTAAAATCCCTAGAGTTACTTTACAACCAGTTTGCTCTAAATATTTTATACCACTACCTGCAACTTTTGGGTTTGGATCAATTGAACCAATTACAACTCTTGGTATCATGTATTTCTTTATAATTTCAACACAAGGAGGAGTTTTCCCAAAATGAGAACAGGGCTCAAGATTAACATATAAAGTACTTTTCTTAAGTAAAGATTTATCTGATACGCTATTAATTGCATTCACCTCTGCATGGGGATGTCCAGATTTTTTATGCCATCCTTCACCGATAATCTGATTTTCGCACACAATTATTGAGCCAACCATTGGATTAGGATAAGTTTTGCCTAAAGCTTTTTGAGCTAAATTAATGCATCGTTGCATATAATATTGATCATTGATAGTGTTCAAATCTGTTGTATATTAATTTTGTGACTTGATATAATTAAATATTAATGCTTGTAAATTTAGTATAAATATATACGAATGTAGATTTAGATTATTTAAATTAAAAGATGATAAATCACCAAATAAGAGAATTTGAATAGAAATGATTCTTAAAAGTTTAGATTTAATTGCAATCTTATTCCTAATGAGATCATTGAATGGAAGTCTAATAAAACTTTGAAAATATAAAACATGTATTATGACATTACGTGATGGATATGAGCTCTTTAAAGAAGGATTAAATAATATTCTTGAAAAAGCAGAAATTGATTTCTATTATAAATCACTTTTGAAAGATGGTTTAAATCTTGATCCAATTCAGTTGTCAATTAAACCTCACAGCAACTTTACTTTTGAAGAAGAGGAGTTTATAAAAGAAAGTCTTTTGAAAATTATTGCCCATGAACCACTTCAATACGTAATTGGTAAAGCTAATTTTCGAGACATAACCTTAAAAGTTGACAAACGAGTTTTAATTCCTCGAACTGAGACTGAGGAATTGGTTAATTGGGTTTTAGAAGATTTTAAAAAATCAAATAAGCTACTTAAACTTATTGATATTGGAACAGGCTCAGGGTGCATTGGGATCGCATTAGCAAAAGCTCAACCTTTTTTCTCGGTTTATGCCTTAGATAGGGAAAATGATATATTACAATTAACTTTAGAAAATGCAAAACTAAATGGGGTTCAAATTAAATGTATTAAGCAGGATATAAGGCTAATAAAAGATTTTCATTTTGAAGTAAATATAATTGTTTCAAATCCTCCATATGTAATGATTAACGAGAAAAAGAAAATGAAACCCAATGTTTTAGTATATGAACCACACAAAGCAATTTTTGTTTCAGATGCAGATCCGTTATATTTTTACCGTATGATTTTAGAATTTGCGTCTAAAAACTTAACACCAAAAGGGTATATTTATTTTGAAATAAATCCTCTCCTGGTAAAAGAATTAAAAGACTTAATTGCAAATTTTTCCTACACTATTTTCGAACGTTTAGATATCTTTGGAAAACTAAGAATGCTTCGTTTGAAGAAAAACTAAAATGAAAGAGATTCAAGAAAAAATTACAAATCTAAGGGAAGAGTTACACCAACATAACCATCTTTATTATATTGAAGACAAACCTGTAATTAGTGATTTTATTTTTGATCAAATGTTAAAGGAGTTACTAGATTTAGAAAAGCAATACCCTCAATTCTATGACCCAAACTCACCAAGTCAAAGAGTAGGAGGAGGAATAACCAAATCTTTTGAAACTATTGCGCACCGTTACCCAATGTATTCTTTATCTAATACCTATTCTAAAGAAGACTTGATCCAATGGGAAGAGCGTATCAGAAAAGTTATAGGAAATGATACGAAAATAACTTATACGTGTGAACTTAAGTTTGACGGTGCTTCTATCAGTCTCACCTATGAAAATGGAGCCCTAATTCAAGCTTTAACAAGAGGAGACGGAATTCAAGGAGATGCTATTACTAAAAACGTAAAAACGATTAATACCATTCCTTTGAGACTAAAAGGTGATTTTCCAAAATCCTTTGAAATTAGGGGGGAAATTATTTTGCCTTGGGCTGGCTTTCACAAAATGAATGAAAAGCGTGCAGCTAAAGGAGAACCGCTTTACAGTAATCCAAGAAATACAGCTTCTGGAAGTTTAAAGTTGCTTGATAGCAGTTTACTAGCTGAAAGACCCTTAACCTGTTTTTTATATGCAGTCGTATCAGATAGGTTATTGATTAAATCTCAATTTGAGGCTTTAAGAAAAGCAAAAGAATGGGGTTTCAAGGTTCCAGACTCTGCAATTTTAGCTAATTCGATCGATGAAGTCTTCGAATTCATCTCTAAATGGAATAATAAGCGAAATGACTTACCCTATGAAATTGATGGTATTGTAGTTAAAGTAAATCAATTTTCTTTACAAAAGGAATTAGGATTTACATCTAAAGCTCCACGTTGGGCTATTGCATACAAATATCAAGCTGAACAAGTGGCAACAAAACTTGAAGCTATTCATTATCAAGTTGGCAGGACAGGAGCTATTACGCCAGTTGCTTCATTAAAACCCGTGTTAATCTCAGGAACTATTGTCAAACGTGCCTCTTTACACAACCATGACCATATTCAAAAATTAGGTTTACGAATTGGAGATTCTGTATTTGTTGAAAAAGGAGGGGAGATCATTCCAAAAATTACTGGAGTAGACCACAAAAATAGACCTATTCAATCACAAGAAGTTGTTTTTATAAACAAATGTCCCGAATGTGATTTTCCTTTATTACGCGAAGAAGGAGAAGCGCAACACTATTGTAAAAATGAAGATGCTTGTCCTCCTCAACAGATTGGAAAAATACAACATTTCATAGGGCGAAATGCTATGGATATTGAAGGTTTAGGTGGAGAAACGGTAAGCTTATTATTTAATGAGGGATTGTTATTAAATATTACAGATTTATACAGCCTAAAAGAGGAGCAGATTCTACCATTAGAGAGGATGGCTGAAAAATCAGTAAAAAATCTTTTAAAGGGAATTGATAAGTCTAAAGAAAAACCATTTTCTAAAGTTTTATTTGGTTTAGGTATACGATATGTAGGTCAGACTGTTGCTAAACGTCTTGCAAAGTCTTTTGGTTCAATAAAAGCATTAATTCAGGCTGATATAGAAACTTTAACAAAGACAGACGAAATTGGATATCGTATAGCACAAAGTGTTGTTGAGTTTTTCTCAAAATCACAAAACCTAGAAGTTATTAATAAGCTTTCCGCTTTTGGGCTTCAGTTTGAAGATTATACTAATTTGTCTAAATCTCATAATATTTTTGAAGGAAGAAAATTTGTAGTGTCTGGTGTCTTTGAGAACTACGATAGAGAGGAAATAAAAAATGAAATTGAAAGTTTGGGAGGAATCATATCAAGTACAATTTCTTCAAAAACAAATTATTTAGTAGCCGGGATTGGAATAGGCCCCTCAAAAGAGAGCAAGGCAAAGAATCTTAATATTCCGATTATTTCTGAAAAAGATTACCTTGTTTTAAAGAAAAATGGGGTATAAATGTTTCATATGTAACATTTTTGTATAATATGAATCAAATATTTTTTTTTTATGCGATTGGTAGCTTATAATATAAATTTACATGTTAATGTTTAAATTATTAACAGATGTCATTTTGCATTTAAGGCTAAAAAAGAAATTAAAAAGCTTTAATGCAGAGCCAAAACATCAAGTAAAAGTTTTTAAAACAATGGCAATAATAATTCCTGAGGATTGTTTAGTTGATGAAGGAGTGTTTGTGGCTCTTTCGAAAATTTTAAATATTTCAACTAACAGAGTTACCATATTAATGTTTAGCAAGAAAAAAAAATTGAAAAAAAAATCAACATTTAAAAATGTAATTTATTGTACGAGAAAGCAACTCACTTTTTTCGGAGACTTCCCCTTGGAAACTAGGGCTGTTTTCAAAAAAAAGTTTGATTTGTTAGTCAATTATTTTTCTGAGCAATCAGTATTTCCAGAGCTAATTAGTATAAATTTTAACTCAAAATTGAGAATTGGCTTTTTAGAAGCAAATCATCAGATAAATGATATTGTTTTAGATCTAAAATTAGATCAAACGGATCTGTTTCTAAATGAATCAGAAAAATATTTAAACTCAACTTTAAAGCAGTAATAAAAATGAATTTTAAGGGTTTAGGTGTAGCGATGGTAACTCCATTTAATTTGGATGGAACAGTAGATTATCATTCTATTCCAGGTATTGTAGAAAATATAATCACTGGGCGTGCTAATTATATTGTGGTCATGGGAACCACAGCTGAAGTAGTCTGTCTTTCTAATGAAGAAAAAAAAGAAATTATTGAAGTTGTTATTAAAGCAAATAAATCTAAAATTCCTATGGTTATTGGGATTGGTGGAAATAATACTTCTAAAATAGTTGACGAAATTAAACAAACGAATCTCAATCATTTTGATGCAATTTTATCTGTTTCTCCGTATTATAATAAACCTACTCAAAAAGGGATTTACCATCATTATGCAGAAATTGCTAAAATTAGTCCAATTCCTATAATTGTATATAATGTTCCATCAAGAACAGGTAGCTGTGTTGAGGTTTCTACATTTGTTCGTCTTACGAAAGATTTTGATAATATTATTGCGATAAAAGAAGCAAGTGGAGATATGCTTCAAGCTCAAGAGATTATAAAGCGATGTTCAAATCACATTCAAGTTATTTCTGGAGATGATGCTCTTACACTACCTATGCTCTTAGCAGGTGCAGTAGGAACAATTTCTGTTCTAGGAAATGCTTTACCTCTTCCGATAGTTAAAATATTTCATCACATAAAAGAGGGAGATTTAAAAAAAGCATACGAACTTCATTACCAATTGTTAGATTTAATTAACCTATTGTTTGAAGAAGGTAATCCTGTTGGAATAAAAGCCTTGATGGGATGCTTGAATTTATGTTCAAATCAAGTTAGATTACCATTGGTTAATGCATCCGAGAATTTAACAGAACGGATAGAAATAGTTCTTGAAGATTCTTTTCAGCTACTTTAAAATTTAAACCCTCTTTTACATTAACAATTTTAAATGTCAGCTATATTTAGTATTTTTGCAAAATGAAATTAAATTTTGTTTCTATTTTCATTTCTGTAATTTTAATCGTGTTTACTTTTTCATGTAGTGATTATCAAAAACTACTAAATAGTGACAATTCATCAGAAAAATATAAGCAAGCAGAAGTCTTTTACAATAGTGGTGAATATCGTAAAGCTAACAGATTGCTAGAACAAATTATTCCGAGTTATAGAGGAAAACCACAGGCTCAAAGGATTATTTTCTTTTTTGCCGAATCTTATTTTCAAACTAAAAGTTATAGTCTAGCAGCATATCAATATGAAAATTTTATTAAGTCTTTTCCAAAGAGCGATCGTATTCAAGAGGCCTCTTTTAAAGCGGCTAAGAGTTATTATTATCAATCTCCTACTTACAGTTTAGACCAAGAGGAAACCTTTAAAGCTATAGAAAAACTTCAAGTTTTCATTAACTTATATCCAAATTCAGAATTTGCATCCGAAGCCAATCAGATGATTTCTGAATTGCAGGAAAAAATAGAGAAGAAAGAATTTGAAATAGCTAAACAATATTATACAATTCGTGATTACAGGGCTGCAATTAAATCCAATGATATCTTTATCGCAAGTTTTCCAGGTACAAAATTTAGAGAAGAATCTTTATATATTAAATTCATTTCACTTTATGAGATAGCTATTAATAGTATTTCTAGTAAAAAGGAAGACCGCCTAAATCAACTTGTACAACAATACAATATTATCCTAAGATATTACCCAGATACTTTCTTCCTAGAAGATTTAGATAATAAAATGAAAAAAATAAATTTGGAATTAGAACAATTCGATAAAATTAAAACTAACCTTACAAAATAAATATCATGACAAAATACAGAGAATCAAAAGCTGCATTAACATCAAAGACATATGATCGAAATTCAATAGAATCAAATACTGAAAACATATATGAAGCCCTATCGATCATTTCGAAGCGTTCTCAGCAAATCAATTTGGATATAAAAAAAGAATTACACGAAAAACTAGAGGAGTTTGCAACCCATAATGATAGTTTAGAAGAAATTTTTGAAAATAAAGAACAAATTGAAGTTTCTCGATTTTATGAGCGTTTACCTAAACCACATGCTATGGCAATTGAAGAGTGGTTAAATGATAAAATTTATTCTCGAAATACGGAAGATTCAAAAGAATAAAGGATGAATTTGTTAAGCGGTAAAAAAATTTTACTCGGAATTTCTGGAGGGATTGCCGCTTACAAAACTCCATTAATTATTCGTGAACTTATAAAAAAAGGAGCTAAAGTTCATGTAGTTATGACTCCATCAGCCAAAGACTTTGTTACACCTTTGACTCTTTCCACCCTTTCAAAAAATCCTGTTTTATCATCATTTATTGCAACTGATTTTGACAACCCTACTTGGAACGATCATGTTAAAATGGGGCTGTCAGTGGATGTAATTTTAATTGCACCTGCTACTTCTAATACTATTTCATCTATGGCTCACGGTAGATGCAATAATCTTTTACTTGCTGTGTACCTTTCAGCAAAATGCCCTGTTTTTATTGCTCCAGCAATGGATTTGGATATGTACAATCATCCTTCAAATCAGAAAAATATTGAGATTTTAAAATCCTTTGGTAATTATGTTTTTCCTGTTGGTGAGGGTCAATTGGCAAGTGGTCTTGAGGGGAAGGGAAGAATGTTAGAACCTGAGGAAATTGTCAATAATCTAATTACTTTTTTTAATCCAAAATTACCTCTAAAAGGTAAAAGTGTACTAGTTACAGCTGGACCAACCCATGAAGCAATTGATCCTGTTCGTTTTATTGGGAATCATGCATCTGGTAAAATGGGTTTTGCTTTAGCTGAAGAAGCTGCTAGATTAGGTGCAAAAGTAATTTTAATTAGTGGTCCAAGTATCGAAAAAATAAATAATTCTTCTGTTTCATTGACATCAGTTGATAGTGCAGAAATGATGTTTAAAGAAGTTAAAAGATATTACCCAAAAGTAGATATTGCAATCGCAGCAGCTGCAGTCTCTGACTATAAACCAGTAAATTATTCAAACGAAAAAATCAAAAAAACTCAAGATCATTTATCCTTAAAACTTTCCCCAACACTAGATATACTTTCCTATATGGGAAAAGAGAAAAAAAAACAATGTTTAATTGGTTTTGCATTAGAAACAGAAAATGAACTTGTAAACGCAAAAGAAAAACTTAAAAATAAGAATCTTGATGGGATTGTTTTAAATTCTATGAAAGACGAAGGAGCTGGTTTTTCAGTAAATACTAATAAAGTTCAATTTATTAAAGCAGATTTAACTGTAAAAAAATTTCCATTGCTGTCAAAGCTAGAATGCGCTGGTCTTATTTTTAAACAAATTTTGTCTTTATGAATAGATTTTATCTTTCATTGATTGTCATTGTGTCTTTTTATAGCCGTATAAAAGCACAAGAATTAAATGCTCAAGTCGTGGTGAATTCAGACTTGGTAAATCAAACTAATCAGCAGATTTTTAAAACCTTGGAGCGATCATTAAACGAATTTATTAACACTCAAGTATGGACTAATAAAGAATTTTTAAACCAAGAGAAAATTAGTTGTTCTTTTATTTTCAATCTTTCTGGTTACAGTAATGATCAATTTGAAGCTAGTCTTCAAGTACAATCTCAAAGACCAGTTTTTGATTCCAATTATGATAGTCCTATGATAAACTTCTTAGATAAAGATGTTGTTTTTTCTTATCAAGAATTTCAGCCATTATTTTTTAATCAGTCAAATTTCGAGTCTAATTTGATTTCACTGATAAGCTTTTATGCCAAAATTATTATAGGTATAGATGCCGACAGTTTTGTAATCAACGGAGGAGATACTTATTATGATGAAGCTTATCAAATTGTAAATCTTTCACAAATCACCTCTAGAAAAGGATGGAAACCTTCGGACGGCACAAGAAATCGATTTTGGCTTGTCGATGCCCTTCGATCTAATACTTTTAGAGAATATAGATTAGCTTTATATACATATCACCGTCAAGGCTTAGATCAAATGACTTCAAACCCAGAAAGTGGTAAACTAGCTTTAATGAGATCTATTCAGCAATTAGAGCCCTTATACCAGAGAAGACCCAATGCTTTTTTACTTCAAATCTTTTTTGATGCTAAGGTAGAGGAGATTGTAAATCTTTTTCAGGATGGTCCGAAGGTGAATTTTAAAAAGACCGAAGAGTTACTCAAAAGAATTGCTCCTTTTTTTGGAGCAAGATGGAAACAAATAAAAGCCTAATATTTTTTAATATGCCTATCTTTAGATGCTTTAAATTGTATATCAAGCTTTGTTAAAATTTCTTAAAATAAATAATTTTGCATTGATCGACAATCTTGAAGTTGATTTTTCTGAAGGTATGACCTGTATTACTGGAGAAACAGGAGCTGGAAAATCAATTCTTCTTGGTGCACTTTCATTGGTTCTTGGCAAGAGAGCAGATCTGTCTAGTTTTTTTGATCGTGATCGCAAGTGTGTAGTTGAAGCAATATTTGAGATTTCATCTTATGGATTGAAATCTCTTTTTGAATCTCATGATTTAGATTATCAAGATGAAACCATAATAAGACGTGAAATTCTATCTCATGGAAAGTCTCGAGCTTTTATAAATGATAGTCTAGTAAAATTAAGTGTATTGGAAACTATTAGTTTATATCTTATTGATATACACTCTCAGGAAGATACTCGTTCATTGCTTCAAAATGAGTATCAATTTCAGGTATTAGATGCTTTAGCAAATAATCAAAAAAAGTTGGCAGATTATCAAAAGGCACTGGTTGATTATAAATTTACTCTTAATGAATATCAACATTTGAAAAAAGTTCAGCATGAGTCTAAAGATGATTTTAATTTAAAACAATTTTTATTTGAAGAACTAAAGTCATCTAATCTTGACCATGGAATAGAGGAAGACATTAAAATTGAACTGGAAACTCTAAGCCATGTGGAATACTTACAAACCTCATTTGCAGCCTCAATCCAATTGTTAGAGTTAGAATCATATGGAATAATTGATCAACTCAAGGAGCTTAGAAGAAATAGTCAAGGGTTTAGTTCTAAGTCTAAACAGTATGAACAAATAAATGAAAGTATTCAAAACATTACTTTGGAGACTGAAGATGTTCTAGAAATAATAAAGAAAAAATTTGAACATTTAGATGCTAACCCGAAGAAACTAGAGGAGTTAAACTCACAGATGGATCATTTAAATTCTCTTTATCAAAAACATAAAGTTAAAACTGTAGACGAACTAATAGGTATTAAAGAAAAATTAGGAAGTGCTTTAAATGAGACAATAAATATTGATGATAAACTAGTTGCTTTATTTGAAAAAGAAAAAGAACAAAAAGTAATTTTAACTAAACTAAGTCAAAGTTTATCTCAAAAGCGTCATCAAGTACTTTCTTTATTAGAGAAAGAACTAAAGCAATTGGTTTCAAAAATGGGAATGAAAGACGCCTTATTTAAAATAAATTTGAGTAGATGCAATGAATTTCTTCACAACGGTGTGGATCAACTTGCTTTTCAATTTAGTGCTAATAAAGGAGGGGAATTTAAATTATTAAAGAAAGTAGTTTCTGGAGGTGAATTATCGCGTATTATGTTAGCAATAAAAACAGTCTTATCAAGGTATAAAAAACTTCCTACTCTAATTTTTGATGAAATTGATACAGGAGTCTCTGGAAAAATTTCAGATAATATTGCAGAAGTCATGTCTAATATATCAAAAGACCTACAAGTTCTTACGATTACTCATCTTCCTCAAGTAGCTGCAAAAGGAGACCATCATTTTAAGGTTGAAAAAAGAGTGGAAAGCGGAAAAACTATAACACATTTATATGCCTTAAGCTATGAGAATCGTGTTAATGAAATAGCTAATATGCTATCTGGAAACAAAGTAACTGAGACTGCCATTGCTCATGCAAGGGAATTAATCAATTAACTGTATCTTTATCATTATAAAATTTAGGCATGTCACATAAAATATTAAAAGGAAAAAGAGGAATTATATTTGGTGCTTTAGATAACCAGTCAATTGCATGGAAAACAGCTGAATCTGTAGCAAATGCTGGTGGAACTTTTGTTCTTTCGAATGCTCCTGTTGCTATACGTATGGGAACAATCAATTCACTTGCCGAAAAAACAGGTTCTCAAGTTATAGTTGCTGATGCGACTAAAATCGATGATTTGAATATTCTTATTGATCAAGCTCAAGAGATTCTGGGTGGGAAATTAGATTTTATACTTCATTCTATTGGTATGTCAGTAAATGTTAGAAAAGGAAAGCACTATACAGAACTTAATCATGATTGGATGACAAAGGGTTGGGATGTATCTGCAGTTTCTTTTCATAAATTAATGCAGTGTTTATATAAAAAAGATGCAATGAATCAATGGGGAAGTATTGTTGCTCTATCATATATAGCTGCACAAAGAACATTTCCAAATTATAATGACATGGCTGATAATAAAGCATATTTAGAGTCTATTGCGAGGAGCTTTGGATATTTTTTTGGTAAGGATAAAAAAGTTAGGGTAAATACCATTTCTCAATCACCTACTCTTACTACTGCAGGTAAGGGAGTGGAAGGGTTAGATGGCTTTTTAAAATATGCTGAAAAAATGTCTCCACTTGGTAATGCGTCAGCCCAAGAATGTGCTGAATATACGATTTCTTTATTTTCAGATTATACACGTAAAGTAACCCTTCAAAATTTATTTCATGATGGAGGATTTTCAAATGTAGGGGTGAGTCAAGAAATAATTGATTCTATAAGTTAATAGATAGTAAATTTTTAGACTTGTATAAATTTATGCTGAATAAAGCAAAAATATATAATCTCTTTTTAAGAACTTTACCCTCTAAAAGAAGATTTCATTTTTTTCTTTTATTTATTTTACTATCCTTCACTTTTTGGTCAAGTACAAAGCTTTCAAATAATTATTCATTAAAACAATCTTTTGAGGTAGTTTGGACTAATATTCCTCAAGGTATTATTATATCACCAATAGATCAAAAATTTAATATTACAATATCTGCAACTGGAATTGAAATTTTATTGTACCGTTTGGTGAAAAAATCTATAAGGATTTCTTTATCAAAACTTGATTTTAGTGGTAAAAATACTGAAGTTTTTCTGGAGGATCAGAAATTCTTAATTCAACAACAACTTTTTGATAACACAAAAATTAATGACTTTAACCCTAAGACTATTAATTTAAATTTTAGCCGTCTAGATCAGAAATCAGTTGTCGTTATACCAAAAATTAAAATCAATTTAAGGGCAGGATATTTGATTGATTCTAATATCAAGATTTCTCCCGATAGTATTACTATATTTGGTCCAAAACCTATTTTGGATTCCTTAACATCAATTAAAAGTGAATTTTTTGAAGCTAATGATGTATATAAAAATTTGAGGAAAGAAGTAAGTTTACAATCTTTACCGAATATTAAGTTTTCTAAATCAAAAGTAACTATAGATCTTAATGTATCACGATATACTGAAAAAGAATTTATAGTTAATATAAACGTAATTAATCTTCCTCCTGGTATTCGTGTAAAACTTTTTCCACCTAAAGTCAAGGTTCGTGCGACATTACCCTTAACAATATTGAGATCAGTAAATGCTTCAGATTTTAGTTTAGCAGTGGATTATCAGGACATATTAGCTAAAGAAGATAAATTACTTGAACTTAAGATAAAAGGTCAACCACCTTCAATAAAAAAAATAAACTTAGATCCTAAAAAAGTAAATTATTTAATACGAAGATAAATTAATTTGCAACTTAAATATTATTAAAAAAATATTAATGAAGATAATCGGTTTAACTGGTGGAATAGGAAGTGGAAAGACAACTTTATTAAATTGGTTTCGGAAAAAGGGTTTTCCATGCTTTGAATCGGATTCTGTTGGAAGAAGGCTTCTAAACTCTTCTCTTCGAAAATCAGTTATAAAGAAGTTTGGAGCAGATACATATGTTGATGGTAAATTAAACAGAAAAAATTTAGCTAGAAAAGTCTTCAAAGATGTAAAATCTCTTAATGATTTAAATAAGATTGTTCATCCAGCAGTAACTGAATCTTTTGAAAAATTTAAACTTAAAAATTTAAATGCGCCTTTTATAATTAAAGAAACTGCGATTTTATTTGAAACAGGAAGTTATAAAAATTGTGATGCAGTTATTTTAATAACTTCTTCACAGAAAGAACGTATAAAAAGGATTATTATTAGAGATGGAATAAAAAGAAGTGAAATTTTGGAAAGGATGAAGAATCAACTAAGTGAGGCTAAAAAGCGAGAACTTGCTGATTACGTAATTGAAAATATTAATTTAGAGGATGTTTATGTTCAGGCTGAGACTATAATTAAAAATTTAAAGGAATAGTCATGGGATTGTATTAACATTCTATTAATATTTTATTTGTTTAAAATAAGAGACATTTGTATATAATAAAATTATAATTGTTTTTTATTATGAGGTAAAATTTGAAAGATGAAAAAAGGTCTATTTATCTTACTTGTTAGTTTTATGATTGTTTCAATTTTAGGAATCGTCGTACTTCAAGGATATTGGATTTTTTCAGCTTGGAATGATAAAGAAGAAGAATTTTCGTTAGCTGTTCAACAATCCTTAATGACGGTTGCTGAAGAAATACAAGAACGTGAACTATCCGATTATATAAGTGCTTATGAGCGTTTGGTTGATTCCTTAGAAACACCAGATAATGCTACTTTTGCTAACGTCTTTTTATTTTTGGATGAAGATAAAACCAACAATTTAATTTCCTATTACGCATATGGGATTTTAGAAGAAGATTATAAAATAACACCATATTTAGACCCTAAGCTAGGTGACACTATAGAAACTTTAACCGACGTCAAAAAAGTTAAAAACACTACTATAATTAATAAAAACGATGTTTTTAATAGAGAAAACAATATTGCTACTTCAATTGAAAAAATTAAAACTATTGAGAGGATGAATATTGCCAACCAACGAATTCGTTCAACGTTTAAGGATTATACCGCAAACACCCCTATACACAAAAGACTCAATATCAATGAATTGGATTATGTTTTAAAAAGAGAGTTTGATGCTAAAATGATCGTAACTCCTTATGAATTTGGAATTTATGATAATGGTTTAGCAACTAAAATTAAATCTAATAATTATATTGAAAAACAAGAAGGATTTCGTTATTCTACTCCAATCTTTCAGGATGACAATAATGCTCTTAAGTATGAGTTAGTAATTTCTTTCCCAGAAAAAGACCAATATGTTTTCTCCTCTGTATTAGGTATTGGTGGATTAACTTTATTTTTGACATTATTCATAGTTTTGGTTTCAAGTAGTGCACTTTATCAAATTATTCAGCAAAAAAAGATTTCTGAGATTAAAACTGATTTTATAAATAACATGTCTCATGAATTTAAAACACCAATAGCAACCATTAATCTGGCTTTAGATGCAATATCTAATCCCAAAGCAATGAAAACTCCAAGTAAAGTATCTCAATATGTCAAAATGATACGAGAGGAAAATAGCCGAATGTTATCTCAAGTTGAAAACGTATTGCGTATATCACAATTGGAACGAAGCAGTGAGCCCATCCAAAAAACTATTGTAGATACTCATCAAATAATCAAAGATGCAATCAATCATATTCATCTTATTTTAAAAAATAAATCAGGACTAATTAAAATCAATTTAGGTGCTCATAACTCTTTTATTAATGGAAACAAAAATCATTTGACAAATATTTTTGTTAACCTACTTGATAATGCTGTTAAGTATTGCGATAAAAATCCAAAAGTAGAAGTTGAAACTTATAATGAAGAAAACGACTTTATTATTAGAGTTAAAGATAATGGTATTGGAATGTCCAATGCTGTACAAATAAAAATATTTGATAAATTTTTTCGGGCTGCTTCTGGTGATATTCACAATGTAAAAGGTCACGGTTTGGGATTAGCCTATGTAAAAAAAATTGTTGACTTACATAAGGGTGAAATTAAATTAAATAGTAAAATAAATTTTGGCACCTCTTTTATGATTAAAATTCCAAACTCAAGTAGAGTTAAATAAAAGTTTAAAAAAAATGAAAAATAATAATAAAAAAATTTTACTGGTCGAAGATGATATAAACTTTGGAAGTATTTTAAAAGAATACTTAGGACTTAATGATTATGAGGTTACACTTGCTAAGAATGGTATAGAAGGATTTGAAAAATTCAAAAAAGGTAATTTTAATCTCTGTATCCTAGATGTTATGATGCCTTATAAAGATGGATTTACTTTAGCAAAGGAAATTAGGGAAGAAAACGATACTATTCCGATATTTTTTCTTACTGCAAAACATCTTAAAGAAGATGTTTTAAAAGGTTTTAAGCTTGGTGCGGATGATTACATGACTAAACCTTTCGACTCTGATGTACTTTTGGCTAAAATAAAAGCTATCTTAAAAAGGAGGAAACCTGTTATTGATCCTGTAGACGATACTTTTGAATTTACCTTCAGCGATTTTAATTTTAATTCTAAATTACGTTTATTAAAGCTCAAAGACGGAAATCCTATCAAGCTTTCTCCCAAAGAAAATCAATTACTTCGACTACTGGTATTACACCTTAATGATTTGTTGCCTCGAGAAGTTGCCTTAAATAAAATTTGGAGAGATGATAATTACTTTACTTCTAGAAGTATGGATGTCTACATTGCAAAACTTAGGAAATATTTAGGAAAGGACAAAAAAGTTAATATTCTCAATATTCATGGTGAAGGATTTAGACTAGTTACTTCAGATTAATTCCCATTCCTTGGGTGGAATCTCTCTACCACTGATCTCAAATGATTGTTGTTTAGATGAGTATACATTTCAGTTGTAGTTATACTTTCGTGCCCCATTAGGATTTGTATAGTTCGTAAATCAGCATCATTTTCTAGAAGATGGGTAGCGAATGAATGCCGAAAGGTATGAGGACCAATTTTCTTTTGAATATTTGCTTTTAATGCTAAAGAACGGATTAACGTAAAAATCATTTGACGTGTAAGTATTCTACCGTTACGATTTAAAAATACAATATCTTGAGATTCTGGATGAACTTTTTGTAATGCTCTAACATCATAAATATATATTTCTAAATACCTTCTAGCGATTACACCCATTGGGACAAGTCTTTGTTTATTTCCTTTACCTGTAACTCGGATAAGCGATTCTTTAAAAAAAAGATTTGATAAATTTAGATTAATAAGCTCCGATACTCGAAGACCACTTCCATAAAGAGTCTCTACTATAGCACGATTACGGTATCCTTGTGGATGACCTAAATCTAGATACTTAATTAGTAATTCAATCTCATTAAGAGATAAAATATCAGGTATTTTTCTACCTAACTTGGGAGTTTCTATTAAATCTGTTGGATTTGAACTTCGGTATTTTTCAAATATTAAATAGTCAAAAAAACTTCGAAGGCCAGCAATTCGTCTAGCTTGGGTATGAGAACTTAAAACTTTTGCAGTTTCATAAATGAATTTTCTTACGGTTTCTTGATTGCATTCAATTGGAGTTTGATTAATATTTTCTGAATTTAAGAAGTTTTGAAATGACTTAATATCAAGTGTATAATTTTCTATGGAGTTTTTTGACAATCCACGCTCAATTTGAAGGTACATTTTGTAATCTAAAACGGCTTGCTTCCAATTCAAAATGCTTGTTTTTTATGGGAATAATTCTATTTTCAATACTTTTACTAAAATAATAAAAATGAAGATTAGTATCATTAATGGGCCAAATTTAAATCTTTTAGGAACAAGAGAGCCTGCTGTCTATGGAAATCAAACATTTGAAGATTATTATGCCAGACTCCAAAAACTTTTCCCAAAAGTGACCTTTGATTATTTCCAGTCTAATGTAGAAGGTGAATTAATCAATCGCTTACACAAGGTTGGTTTTAATTCTGATATGATTTTACTTAACGCTGGAGCATACACTCATACTTCAGTTGCAATAGGCGATGCAATTAAAAGTATTGATTCCGACGTTATTGAAATTCATATTTCGAATACTTTTGCTAGAGAAGACTTTCGACATACATCTTATCTAACCCCCGTTGTTAAGGGTTTAATTATTGGTTTTGGTTTAGATTCATACCGTCTTGGAATAGAAAGTGTTTTAAATAAATAATTACTTATTTAATTCATTTGATATGGGTTGGTAATGAAACCAAACTCAAGTTAAATATTCAAACTTCAAATTTTTAGTTAATCTTGGTTTTACAAAATGTGTAGCGTTTAACAGATTATAAAAATTGGCTTTACAAGGACATAATTATTTATAAATTATAAATGGGTTCTAGTTCCCTCTAGATTGGAACCGTTTAAAATTATAGGTGAATAACTTCGTCATATGCATCCGCAACAGCTTCCATTACAGCTTCACTCATTGTAGGGTGAGGGTGGACTGCTTTAAGTACTTCATGTCCCGTAGTTTCTAGTTTACGACCTAAAACAGCTTCAGCGATCATATCAGTTACTCCAGCACCAATCATATGACAACCTAACCATTCTCCATATTTAGCGTCAAAAATTACTTTAACAAAACCATCTGGGTTTCCGCCGGCCTGTGCTTTTCCTGAGGCAGAAAAAGGAAATTTACCTATTTTAATTTCAAAGCCTTTTTCTTTTGCCTCATCTTCAGTGAGTCCTACTGAAGCAATTTCAGGTGAGCAGTAAGTGCAGCCTGGAATATTTCCATAGTCTAAAGGTTCTAGATTATGTCCAGCAATTTTTTCTACACAAAGAATGCCCTCAGCAGAAGCCACGTGTGCTAACGCTTGCCCTTTGGTAACATCTCCTATTGCAAAATAGCCAGGAATATTAGTTTGGTAAAAGTCATTGACCATAATTTTATCCTTATCCACTGCAATTCCCACATCTTCCAAACCAATGTCTTCAATATTAGTTTTGATCCCTACAGCAGAAAGGACAATATCTGCGCTTATGAATTCTTTCCCTTTTGAAGTTTTTACAGTTACTTTTACTCCTTTTCCTTTAGTATCAGCGTCTATAACTTCAGCACCAGTCATAATTTTAATTCCATTCTTTTTAAAGGATCGTTCAAGGTGCCTGGAGATTTCATTATCTTCCAAAGGAACAATTCGATCTAAGTACTCTATAATTGTAACTTCGGTTCCCATACAATTATAGAAATAGGCAAATTCAATCCCTATTGCCCCAGATCCCACTACAATTAATTTTTTTGGTTGTTTTTCTAAAGTCATTGCTTTTCGGTAACCAATTACTTTTTTCCCGTCTTGAGGAAGACTTGGTAATTCTCGGGAACGAGCACCAGTAGCAATGATGATATTTTTTGCTTGATATTCTTCAGTTTTTTTATTTTGAGTAACACTAACTTTCTTTCCAGCAATTACTTTCCCATGGCCTTCTAGGACATCAATTTTATTTTTATTCATTAAAAAGTTTACTCCTTTACTCATTCCTTTTGCAACATTTCGACTTCGATTTATAACTGCATCAAAGTCTTTATCGTATTCCTTAATACTGAAACCATAGTCTTTTGCGTGTTTGAGATATTCAAATACTTGAGCAGATTTTAAAAGGGCTTTTGTCGGAATACACCCCCAGTTCAAGCACACACCTCCAAGACTTTCTTTTTCAATAATTGCTGTTTTAAATCCAAGTTGAGAGGCACGAATTGCAGTAACATATCCACCAGGTCCACTACCTAAAACAATAATATCATATTCGATCATTAGATGTTATTTAAATTTGGTATAAAGTTACAAAATATGAGTGAAATTTTAAATGAATTTTTATTCACCATCAAACAGAATACTTGCAGAATTAACACAATAACGTTCACCAGTTTTTGTTGGTCCATCATTAAAAACATGTCCTTGATGTCCCCCACATTTTGCACAAACAATTTCAGTACGAATCATACCATGACTTCTGTCTTTAATGAACAATAGAGTTCCAGGGAGGGCCTGATCGTAACTTGGCCATCCACAGGAACTATCAAATTTATGTTCTGAGCGATAAAGGGGGGTGTCGCATCCTTTACATTTGTATATTCCCTTTTCGAAGTGATCGTTATATTTTCCAGTAAAAGGATGTTCTGTACCTTTTTGTCTTAAAACTCTAAATTCTTCCTCATTAAGCTTATTGCGCCATTCAGTTTCAGATTTAATTATTAGGAAATTTTTAGGATTACTCATCGGCGGGAATAAAATTTAATGCAGCAGAATTTATACAGTGCCTTTTTCCTGTTGTATTTTTTGGTCCATCATTGAACATGTGACCTAGGTGACCTCCACACTTATTGCATTTTAGCTCAGATCTAGGGTATCCGATTTTATAATCTACATCATATTCTAAGTTTTCCTCAAGACCACGATCAAAAGAGGGCCATCCAGTACCAGAATCAAATTTATATTTAGACTCATAAAGTGGAGCTTGACAACCTGCGCAAACATAAACTCCCTCATCTTTGATATAATTTAGGCTTCCTGAAAAAGCACGTTCAGTAACTGCTTTTCTTAAAACATAATAAGCCATTTGAGGTAGTTCTTCTTTCCATTCTTCATCACTTTTAATTACAGAATATTTCCTTTGTTGGTCATTTTTTTTATCTTGAGATAAGCCACTGCAACTCATCATCAGAAGTAAAGTAAGAATGGAGTAGAAAATTTTCATAGATTTTGTCAAAATTAAACATTCTTTTGAACTCATAAAAAATAAAGACATTCAAAAAAACAATTTGTCTTACATTTATGAAAATTAAAATATAAAATATAAAATGTTAACTCTTAAGACTCCCTTAAAAAAGGGGAGTAGAAAGCTAATCAATGCTTGGGCTTTTTATGACTGGGCTAATTCAGTTTACTCACTTGTTATCTCTTCGGCAATATTCCCCATTTATTTTGGAGCCTTGTTTTCAGAAATAAACACCATTTCTTTTTTCAACTATGATATAAAAAATACAGCTGTAATAAGCTTTGTTACAGCCTCAGCATTTATTATAGTGGCTCTTATATCTCCAATATTATCCGGTATTGCAGATTATATTGGGAATAAGAAAAAGTTTATGAAGTTTTTTGTTTACTTAGGATCAGCTTCCTGTATAGGACTGTATTGGTTCGAATTAGATACTATTTATATTGGACTATTATTTTACTTTTTGGCACTGATTGGTCTCTGGTCTAGTATAGTTTTTTATAATTCTTACTTACCAGATATCGCTTTTCCTGAACAACAGGACCGTGTTAGTGCTCGAGGATATTCTTACGGTTATATTGGAAGTGTAACTCTTTTATTGGTAAATTTAGCAATGGTTTTGCATCCTGATTTATTTGGTATTCAAGGTGTAGGAAATGAAGCTTCGATGAAAGCCATGAGATATTCCTTTATTTCAGTTGGTGTCTGGTGGGCATTATTTAGTCAATATTCTTTTTATTTTTTGCCAAAAAGTAATCATGAGGTTAAGGTTACTAAAGATATTTTATGGAATGGTTATAAGGAGCTGAGGACGGTTTGGAGAGAATTAAAAGGACAAACCCGAATTAGATATTTTCTCCCTGCGTTTTTTCTATACAGCATGGCCTTACAGACTGTTATGCTAGTTGCAGCTTATTTTGGTGAAGAAGAAATTGCTTGGGCAAACTCAAATGAAAAGACTGTAGGTCTTATAGTAAGCATTTTATTAATTCAAATTGTAGCTATTTTTGGAGCTATTCTTACGGCAAAAGCTTCAGAACGATTTGGTAATATTCCTGTTTTAATTTTAATTAACTTTATTTGGGTTGGACTTTGTATTATTGCTTATTATACCCGTACACCTCTTCAATTTTATTATGTGGCTGGCTTTGTAGGACTTGTGATGGGAGGATTACAATCTCTTTCTCGTTCTACATATTCTAAATTGCTTCCTAAAACTATTGATACTACATCTTTTTTCAGTTTTTATGAAATTACTGAAAAAATTGGAATTGTATTTGGAATGATTTGTTTTGGCTTAGTTGATCATATTTCAGGAAGTATGCGTAATGGGATTTTGTTTTTTATCATTTTTTTTGTTTTTGGTGCTTTTATGTTAATGCGAATACCAAAACTAAACTCATCTAATACATAATTTTAATATTATCATATCCAATAAATTACTCACTTAAGAAATACTTGGAAGAATCCATTAAAATGTTGTTTTTTAATTTTAATAACTTATAATTATGCGATTTAAATGTTTTTATTCCGATAAGAAAACAAATGGCATAACTATTGTTTTATTCAATTGAAAATATTCAATATATTAAACTACATGAATAAGAGTTTTAATCATTGTAGTTATATATATTTGAAATGACATAATGACCTAAATAACTCAAATGGCCCGATCTCTTTTTAATATGATTGACAATTTGTCACTTCAAGATATAGAATCCGAAGCGGATCTTATTCCTTTAATGACAACAGAAGATGAGGAAGCTCTTGAAAATGAATCTTTACCGGAAGTAGTACCTTTGTTGCCACTTAGAAATACTGTTTTATTTCCAGGTGTAGTAATTCCTATTACCGCTGGAAGGGATAAATCTATTCAGTTAATCAAGGAAGCAAACGCTGCTGATAAAATTATAGGTGTAGTTGCACAGCAAAATCAAAGTATTGAAAATCCTGGGCCAAAAGATATTTTTGAGCTCGGTACTGTTGCTCAAATTCTTCGTGTATTAAAAATGCCTGACGGAAATACTACAATTATAATTCAAGGTAAAAAACGCTTCAAAATTAAAAGTATTACAAATGAGGATCCATACATTAAAGCATCTATCGAACCGGTACCAGAAGAGATTCCAAATAAAAATGACAAGGAATTCTCTGCAACTATTGATTCTATAAAAGATTTAGCACTCCAAATTATTAATGAAAACCCTAATATACCCACTGAAGCTTCGTTTGCAATCAAAAATATTCAGACCCCTTCTTTTTTAATTAATTTCGTTGCTTCCAATATGAATGTTAAGGCAGTATACAAACAGAAAATTCTGTCCGAGGTAAATTTGCATCAAAGAGCTTTAATGTGTTTAAAGCATATGAACGAGGAATATCAGAAACTTGCATTAAAAAATGACATTCAATCAAGAGTCCGTTCGGAAATGGATACCCAGCAACGTGAGTATTATTTACATCAGCAAATGAAAACTATCCAAGAGGAGCTTGGGGGTGTTTCTTATGAAGAAGAAGTTGACGAAATGCGTTTAAAAGCAAAGGATAAAATTTGGAATGAGGCTGTTGAATCACATTTCAACAAGGAGCTTGCAAAACTGCAAAGAATGAATCCTCAGGTTGCAGAGTATTCAATTCAACGTAATTACTTGGATCTTTTCCTTGACTTACCTTGGAACTATTTCTCTGAAGATAAATTTGATCTTAAATATGCTCAAAAAATTTTAGATCGAGATCATTTTGGACTGGAAGAAGTTAAAAAGCGCGTTATCGAGTATTTGGCTGTCTTAAAACTTCGTAATGATATGAAATCCCCTATATTATGTCTACATGGTCCACCTGGAGTTGGTAAAACATCACTTGGTAAATCTATAGCGGAGGCTTTGGGCAGAGAATATGTACGTATTTCTTTGGGAGGTATGAGAGATGAAGCTGAGATTCGCGGACATAGAAAAACATATATTGGCGCTTTACCTGGAAGAATTTTACAAAGCCTTAAAAAAGCAGGTACTTC
>MDTB01215261.1_pt1 | contig 31770 bp, 27 predicted proteins | sample 811161 | NCBI WGS metagenome assembly MDTB01 (sample SAMN05326650, study PRJNA326480) | marine metagenome | isolation source: seawater | place: Mediterranean Sea | collected 2009 | reverse complement strand
TTCTTCTTCCGGTAACTCCGTCAATATCCTCAATGCCGCAGAGTATTGTTTGAGCAACCACATCGACTTTATCACACTGTCAGGATTTGATCCGGATAACAGCTTACGTTTCCGTTACGGCCATTGTTCCAAACTAGATTACCACGTAAATTCAAAAGACTATGGTATTGTTGAAAATGTTCATAGTATCTTTCTCCATGCGGTGATATAATGATCTATTGCTTTGATATCGATGGCACTATTTGTACTCTTCGTAGCAAAAGTGATTACGAAAATGCAGAACCTTTTACAGAGATGGTTGATATGATAAATCAACTGTATGATTCCGGAAATTATATAAAGATGTATACTGCAAGAGGTTGTAGATCAGGAATAGACCACACAAGACTGACCGAAGAACAGCTAAATTCCTGGGGAGTCAAGTATCATGAATTGATCATGAATAGCAAACCACACTATGATTTATTGGTAGATGATAAAGCGATAAACGTAGAAGACTTTAGAAGAGCCCACGGCCTAAGAGGAAAAAAATGAATTTTATTATCATCGGACCTGGAGAAATGACAATCCCTCCAAGAAGTTGGGGCGGCGTCGAAAATGTTTGCGCTGACTACCGAAACAATCTGCAAGAACTAGGCCATAAAGTAAGCATTATCAACACAAAGGATTTGAACGTAGTCGTAGCACTTACGAACATGATGGTTCAATCTGCACCAAATTCTACATTTGTTCACATTCATTATGATGATTACGCCCAAGTAGCTGAGCACTTAAATTGTCAAAATATTGCAGTAACTAGTCATTATGGTTACCTTGAACAACCAGATAAATGGTCTGAAGGTTACAAAGATATCTTCTGGTCTTTTGTGAATAGTAAAGCACACATTTTTTGTTTGTCGGAAGGCATGAGAGGAATGTATGCTAAAGCCGGTGTTCCAGCAGAAAGGCTCCATGTTATACCTAACAGCATAAGAACAGAGAAATATCGATTTGAAACCGAATGTAAATTTCCAGATCGTTCATTATATTTGGCAAAGATAGATTTTCGAAAAAGACAGCACATATTTCAAGATATAGAGAGCCTTTATTTTGCAGGTGGTTGCTTTGATGAAAGATTCAATCAAGAAAATCCAAGATGGTTAGGTGAATGGAGAAGGGAAAAGTTGTACAACGAACTTACATATTATGGTAATTTAGTGTTGTTATCAGATGGTGAAGCCCATCCTGCAGTGTGTCAAGAAGCATTTTCTGCAGGCCTGGGTGTAGTAATTTCTGAATATTCGACAGCAAACCTAGATCTGGATCTTCCATTCATAGATGTAATACCCGAAAACAAAGTAGAAGATCTAGAATACGTCACTTCTATAATCGATAAAAATAGAGAATATTCTGTTAACAACAGAGAAGAAATTAGAAAGTATGCAATTGATCGACACGGCTGGAAAGAGGTAGTGTCGGAAACATATCTACCAAAAGTGTTCGAGATCGCTGGTCACTTTAAACCTTTTATTTGGAGTCACAATGTTTGACATTGAAAATTTAGAAGAAAAATTTCATTCAGTAGTTGCATCTGACGAATGGTCGGATCTGCAGAAAAAGTTTAATGACTGCGATGACATATACGTCCTCGGTCATGGAGGAAATCTTGCAATTGCTGATCATACTGCGGTCGATATTACCAGGCTATCCTCCGGTCAAAAAAATGCAATATGCCCTGGGTCTGCGATTGTTGCAACCTCGTTCATTAATGACTCTAGTTTTGATCAATGGATGGTCAACTGGTTGTCATGCAGAACTGCAAATAGAACCAAGGAACAAATGAAAAAATCGTTAGTTTATGGTATCTCTTCTTCTGGCGGTTCGACAGATGTAATCAAAGCTCTGCAATGGGCAAACGACCACGGAATGCAAACTAGTATGATATCAGGACAGCCCCTGAATGTTCAGCTTCCGGGTACCTCTGTTGTTACACTTAACACTGAATATTATCACAATTGCGAAGTCCTAACTCTGCTATTACAATACCAACTTACTCATGGTTCTGGAAGGGAATGTCCACCTATCGGAAAAAACCGACCAGAAGATCTAGAGAAGTTAAATTGGAAAGGAACAAAGATTAGAAAGCATTCTTTTCCAGATGAAACTGTCAATATTGGTATAGATTTCGACGGCGTTATTCATAAAAACTCAAAAGGTTTTCACGACGGCACCATATATGATGATCCTATTGAAGGTTCCTACGAAGCTCTAGAGATGCTAGCAAAAAAGTACAACGTGATTATGTTTACATGCAAGGCCAAGCCCGACCGTGGTTTGATCAATGGAAAAACTGGTACAGCCATGGTCTGGGAGTGGCTCAAGAAGCACAAAATGGATCAATTTGTTACAAAGGTAACATCTGAAAAACCTAGGGCAGTTGCTTATATTGACGACAAGGGAATCACTTTCAAAGATTGGAACTCTACTCTTGAGGAGTTAGAAGCCTGGGTCAATAGATGAAAAAAATCTATTTTTTGCATATACCAAAAACAGGCGGCACTTCTGTTAAGCAGTGGCTGGAAGACTCCGCGCAAACAAAAAAACTTACTGAGAATGGCTGGGAATCAATTCACCTCGGCCATTCGTATTTTAAGAATACTGAGTCTCACGGTGTCAGATCTTCAGCTGGGATCCGTCTTCGGCAGCAATATCCATACCACTTAACTGGTGCTCCAACCATTTCCGATTTAAAGGATGGTGTAGTTTTTACGATTGCACGTCCTGTATCGACTTGGCTTCCAAGTTATTTTGCCTCTAGCTCTGCAGGATGGCATCAGTGCCAATGGGCCAATGCCCTTAGAGATCAGACTCGTCTTGGCTGGGACAAATTTTTTGAGAAATTTTATGATTCACATGTCAATGGATTTCCATGGTACCATGGACGTGTCAACGATAGAGGCCCGATGGAAAAGTTTCCAGCCAACGAATGGTGCAAATCCAACATTTGGCAGTTGTACAATGACGACCAAAGCCTTATGATAGATTATGTTATCAATTTTGAAAATTTAAATAGAGGTCTAGAGTTAATGTTTGAAGATTTAGACATCAATATAACACTCGATGGACCTGAAAGTCATGCTCATCCTTGTAGGTTAAACAAAAATCCATTGATATCTGTCAACAAAGACTTCAATAAGAGTCTAGAGGAATTCAAAAAAACCAAAGATTTTGAACATTACAAAGACTCGCGAGAATTTTTTAAAGACTCTTCTGATTCTTTATACGTAACTAGGAAAAATACATGTATCTAAAACACATTATAGACTCGACCGAAAACAATACGCTGAAAGTTTCAGAAAATCTTGCAATTGTTGGTTCAGCCCCCAGGTTACAGGATAACATAATGGGCGACTACATTGATAAGCATGATGTGATCATACGCTGCAACGCAGCCCCATTGATTCCACATGTAACAGGTTACAAGACGTCGGTCAGGTTTGTCAATGATTCAAACTTTGACAAATACGTAAACATGGACACAGATGTCTCTATTGTTGGCTTTGGTCATCATGCATATCATCCTCCGAGAAGAACCGCGTGGTTACCCAGGGAAAATGTATATTCGTTTGATCACCCAAAAGGAGATTCGCTTTGGGCAAATCTGGTACTAGAATCTATAGGATTAGAGCCTAGGTTTAATGAGGAAATTATTAAATTTGTTCATCAAAAAGACTGGCCTCCAGAGGGCCTGCCTTATAGGGTGCACCCAAGAATGGGACTGCGAGCTATTTTAATTGCTATCGATTCCGGAATTAAGCCAACCCTTTATGGATTTGACAACGTTTTAGATGATAAGTACAAACACTTTTGGGGTGACGGACACTCTCACGGTTTTGGTTGGGAACAAATTAACGAAATGGGTCATCAAGTCGAGGTTGAAATGAAAATCATAAAAGAACTCATGGAAAAGGACATGGTGACATGGGTTTAGACATTAAGAAATGCGTTGCAATTCAAACAGCCAGGGCCGGATCTGTTGGTGTTCCTAACAAGAATACTATGGAGTTCGGTGGCATGCCACTTTTTACGCACCCCCTGACTGCAGCGATCGATGCAAAAGGTGTTGACGATATATGGGTTTCTACAGATGACGAAATCATCAAGGAATGGTGTAACTTTGATTTTATGCCTGTAAATCTAATCGAGCGTCCCGATTATCTATCAACTTCGGATGCATCTCACCACGATGTAATCATTCATGCACTAGAAAATATTGGCGAGAAGTACGAATACGTTTTGCTTCTCTTAGGCAATTCTATTTTTACTACTCCGCAAGAAATAGATGAAGCCATTTCAATTTTAGACAATACGCCTGACGCGACTTCCATCTTATCGGTTATGGAACTAAACATGTTTAATCCCCATCGAGCCTTTACGGAAGAGCATGGAAGATTGGTTCCTTTTGTTTCTGGGGAAATGCCAAAAAATTCAAATGATAGGAATGCATTTCCCTCCACATATTTCTTTAACGGTTCTTTCTGTTTGTGCAGATATAACACTATAATCGAAAGAGAACCATCGATGCCATATTCCTGGATCGGAAAAAACCCTGTTCCCTTTAAGCAAGACTTTGCGATGGAGCTTGATGCATCTTGGCAAATACCACTTATGAGGAAAAATAGGTGATTTTAGTCAATTCTTATGGCGGTACCGGTACAACTCTCTTGATTGACCATCTAAGAGAATTCAAGGTTCCGTTAATTTTTGATGGTACGGAAGCAACAAGCGAAGGCAAAATTTTCAAACATGTCCTGATACCTGTTCCAAATGATTGTTTAGGTAAAAAACATGAAAACGGCAAGCCAATGAAAATTACCAAAGCCATTTATCTATATGCCAATCCCGTTGATGCAATCAAGACATTTTATAGGAAAAGGCAATATCAGATAGACAACGGAATAATCCAGAATGGTAGTTCAGGCTCCTGGGTAACTTTGCATTGTTTCAATATTATGGGGGATCATGAAAAGTTGTTGCCCCAATGGAATATAGGGGAGTATGCTTCAGAACACGTTGACCATCTATTCCTAGAATCACACTTTTGTCAATGGGCGAATGTAGAAAAACTTAGACTTAGCGAAAGTCCAGATTTTCAAAAAGTTGATTACCCTATAATGTTTCTAAAATATGAAAGCATGTGGGACAATTTAGAACAACTACGAGAATTTCTTAATTTGCCAGAAAAATTTGTCAGTAGTTTTCCTCAGAAAAGAGAAAGACAGAAATTTGATATCGATGAAGAGTGTTGTGAAAATCTAACAAAAACTTATTCAAATTTAATCGATATGCAAAATTCCTGGCCAGGTTGCGTGATTCTTAATCAGAGGAAGTCGTAATGCCATTTGTTGAAAACAACGAATTTGTCGAGTGGGTAAAAGGAAAGACAGTGGCCATCGTAGGCCCAGCTGCATCTGCAGAGGAATTTTCGAATGGAGACTTAATAGATTCTTATGATATAGTTTGTCGAATCAAGTCATTGTGGGTCCCCGAAGACAAAAGAGTGATATACGGATCCAGATTAGATGTTCTATATACCGATAACAATGAAACTAACGACGTTTTACCTGGTGACTTTGTTTCTGACCATGGTGATAAAAGAAAGATTATGATAAACCCCAGAAACGCAGAAAGAAGGCGTTCTATTCTTAGTGATGATATCAAGTACGTGGTTTCAACTTATCCCAGATCAGAGTGGTTTTTCGATAGATTTGTTCAGCCATTAAACGAAATCTCTCTCTTGACAAAGGTTCGCATCATGCCAGATCAACCTTACATGTCTATAAGAAAGGAAACAAATAGACCAAACGCAGGATTTTCAGCAATCATAGATATGGTCAGCCTTCCAGCTAAGGAAATTTTCATCACCGGCCTAGACTTTTACAGATCTCTCTATCGTCCTTCTTACCTTAATTCTCTCTATACGAAAGAAACAATTTTGGCCTGGGGGGCAGATGGAACAACTCCGGATGGAACTCCAGATAAGCATAACCCTGATCTGCAATTCAAGTACTTTAAGAACAACATTTGGAATTTAGATGAAAGAATCAAGGTTGATCCGTTTATGGAAATGGTTCTAAAAGATCCAAGGTATGAAGATTTCGAAACAGCAATGAGCTTATTGGAGAAAGCAAATGATTAAAGCATTAATTCCAGTCCGGGCAGGTTCACAAAGAATAAAGAACAAGAACATTAGACCTTTTGCAGAATCCAGCCTTCTGGAAATTAAGATTAGGCAATTACAGAGAATTGATAGAATCGACGAAGTTTGCGTAAACTCTGACTCACAAGAGATGCTAGAGTTGGCTTCTCAACTGGGGGCGACACCGATTGAAAGAGATCCATATTACGCAACCTCTTTGGTTCCTATGAATGAGGTCTGGGCTAATATGGCAGAAAACATGAGTTGCACAGATATACTGTACACGAACGCAACTAGCCCTCTAGTTAAAGACGAGTCTTACGAGGAACTTCTAGATCTTTGGTTTGAAAGACATTCTACTAGCGATTATCCATACGATTCAATCACAACAACCCACGAAGTTATTGAGTATCTGTGGGATGGTGTAACCCCTATCAATTACGATCCAAACCATCATCCAAGATCACAGGATCTTCCCGAGTATTTCGGACTAAACTTTGCTATTAGTATTATACCTAGAAAGTTAATGATATCGAGAAAGAGTATCCTGGGCAAAGACTTTCTGCCATTCAAATTAGACAAGGTAGAATGTCTAGACATCGATGAAATAGACGATTTTGAAATTGCTGAAATTATTTATAAAGGGTTGAGGCAATGAAAGTTTTAGTTACAGGCGGAACCGGAATGCTGGGATCTTCGTTCAAAAAAGTAAAAACAGATCACGAATTGGTTTTAGTCGGATCTGCCGACTATGATCTCCGTCGGGGCAGCGATTGTAGATGTATGATTGCGGATCACCACCCGGATGCTATCATTCATTTAGCTGCAAGAGTCGGCGGCGTGAAGGGTAACACCGATTATGTTGCAGATTTTTTCCATGAAAACATCATGATGAACTCCAATTTGCTCGATGCGGCAAAAAATCAGAACGTCCCAAAAGTAGTTTCTTTGTTATCTACCTGCGTATATCCAGATACAGTGACATATCCCCTAACGGAGGATCAGATTCACAACGGCGAACCTCACAAGAGTAACTTTGGATACGCTTATGCAAAAAGAATGCTAGAAGTACACTCTAGAGCAATCAGGCAGCAATATGGTCTAAATTATATCACCGCTGTCCCCAATAATCTATATGGTCCTTACGATAATTTCGATCTAGAAAATGGCCATGTGCTTCCCGCTATTATAAGAAAAGCCAAAGAATCCAAAGATTCTGAAAAAGAGATGGTACTGTGGTCATCGGGTCGTGCACTTCGAGAGTTTACATATTCACAAGATATAGCTGAAATTTTGTTATTCCTGTTAGAAAATTACGACGACCCAGAACCTATCAACATAGGGAATACGAATGAAATTAGCATTCAGCAGGTTGCAGAAATCATTTGCAGGGAAATGGGATACTCAGGAGACATATTGTGGGATCTTTCGAAACCAGAGGGTCAGTATAGAAAACCATCAGATAATTCCAGATTATTGAAACTTGGGTGGAAAAAAGAGAATTATACACCTCTGTACCGTGGGATTAAAATGACATGTAGATGGTTTCTGAAAAACTATCCAAACGTTAGAGGCGTATAAATGAAAACAGCACTCATTACAGGTATCACCGGCCAAGATGGATCGTATCTCGCCAGCTTATTGCTAGAAAAAGGTTATCGTGTCATTGGAATTAAGAGACGCACCAGCTTGATATCTACCGATAGGATTGATCCATACATAGAAAATGATAATTTCAAGATGAGATATGGATCGATGCACGATCCATCTTGGATGTACAATCTTCTAGCGGAATACAAGCCTGATGAGGTTTACAATCTTGCCGCACAGTCTCATGTTAGGGTTAGCTTTGAAACCCCTATCGAAACTGCTGACTGTGTAGCTATGGGAACGTTAAGGCTTTTGGAGGCTTGCCGACATGTTGTACCTGATGTAAAGTTTTACCAAGCATCATCAAGCGAAATGTATGGAGACAATCCCAACTATCCACAAAACGAACAAACTGCGTTGATGCCGGCATCTCCTTACGCATGTGCCAAAGTTTTTGCTCATAACCTGTGCCGGCACTACAGGGAGGCCTACGGAATGTTTTGCTGTGCAGGTATTCTTTTCAACCATGAAAGTCCAAGGCGGGGAGAGACTTTTGTGACAAGAAAAATCACAATCGCTGCAGCAAAAATCAAGTTTGACGAACAAGACACACTTTACTTAGGAAATTTAGACGCCAAAAGGGATTGGGGTCACGCCATCGATTATGTTAGAGCTATGTGGATGATGCTCCAACATGAATCTCCCGATGATTACGTCGTTGCAACAGGAAAAACGCATTCAGTCAAAGATTTCTTACATACGGTGTTTGAAATCGCAGGGCTTGACATAGAGAAGCATGTACAGATTGACGAACGCCTATTTAGACCTCATGAGGTTCCATTGCTTCTCGGTGATGCAACCAAGATTAGGGAAACATTGGGGTGGGAACCAAAATATAGTATGGAATCTCTTGCAAGAGACATGTACTTTTCAGACTGGAACCGAGTAGAAACCGAATGCAAGGCTTCAGGTAAGAATATCCCCGTATTTGCTTATTCTCACCCAAAAGATCGCAGATAGAAAAAAATCTATACATAAGCCATAATAATTTTATAATACTAATTGAAGATGGGGTGATACATGGCACATGTTTTGGTAACAGGAAATGCAGGTCTCTTAGGCAGTCATTTAGTCGATCATTTAATTGATAATGGCTATCGAGTAACAGGAATTGACAACCTGTCGGGCGGTTATACTGAAAACATTAACCCTAAATGCAATTTCATAACACTGGATCTAACTAATGCTGGAGCAGTAGATGCCATCATGGAAGTGTTTCAGTTTGATTACGTTTATCACTTTGCAGCCTATGCAGCCGTTGGCTTGAGCCCCTTTATTCGAAACTTCAATTACCAAAATAATGTTCTAGCTAGTGTAAATTTGATCAATGGATCAATCAAACATGGGGTCAAAAAGTTTATATTCGCCTCGTCTATGGATGTTTATGGCGAGCAGCAACCCCCCTTTACGGAAGATATGGTCCCGCAACCAACTGACCCGTATGGCATTGCAAAATATGCAATCGAAATGGATCTTAAGAACGCAAACGAACAGTTTGGTTTAAATTACACAATCATTAGGCCTCACAACGTCATCGGCCCAAGGCAGAACATTTGGGATCGCTATAGAAACGTTGCCGGCATTTGGATTCGCCAGGCAATGAACCTTGACCCATTGACTATTTACGGTGATGGTACGCAAAGAAGGGCGTTTAGCGATATCAAGTACTATATGGAACCTTTTCATCAATTGATGCACAACAGAAATACCGATGGGGAAATCATTAACATCGGCGCCGATAAGGATTATTCTATAAACGAACTTTGTGAAATAGTTCAAGATGTAGCGCAAGAATCGATGAACGTAAGGCCAGGCGTTCTGTATTTAGAGCCTCGAGTTGAAGTACATAAAATGTGGTGCAATCATGACAAAGCTAAAAATCTTCTAGGATTTGAAGACAACACAGATTTATATGAACTTGTTAAAGAAACCTGGGATTGGGCAAAAGATATCAAGCCAAAACAAGTAAAAGACATGGAATACGAAATAGAAAAGAACATGTATTCATATTGGAGAAAAGATGGATAAATCGGATCTACAGAAACTAATAGAAGTCAGATCCAGAGCAATTAGATTGTTTGACAAGCTAGACGGAAAGAATGAGCCAACTGCAACAGTTCTGCAAAGTGACGTAGCTCATGAAACAGAGGGAATTATTAGAATGATAGATAAAATCTTACAAGGGAAGGTAGCATTTCAATGAATGACACAATGAATATCGGAATTATCGGCCAAGGGTTTGTTGGCTCTGCAATAAAGGAAGGGCTAAGCCCATACTATAAGACATACACATACGATCTAGATACATCGAAGTGTAATAGCACTCATCGAGAGGTTGTAAGGGAATGTAGCATTATTTTTGTTTGTGTACCTACTCCAATGAGAAAAAATGGGTCTTGTGATACAAGAATCCTAGCACAGGCTATTACGGACATTAACGTTGCCGCTAGCAAGGATCCAGACATGAATCGCCCCGTGATTGTGGTAAAATCTACTGTGCCACCTGGGACAACCAAGAGGCTAGATGCGTTAGCCACTGTCTGTAATGTATGTTTTAGTCCTGAGTTTTTGACTGAAGCAAACTCTTTTGATGATTTTAAGAATCAAACTAGAATCATTGTTGGTGGAGATCCAGCTCGAGATTGTTCCGGGGCCAGAATCGTTAAAAGCATGTTCAGAAAGGCATTTCCTAGGATCCCTATTATAATCACCAAGCATGAAACAGCCGAAATGGTGAAATACTTTACTAACTGTTTTCTGGCAACAAAGGTTACATTTGCAAATGAAATGTACAAAATTTGCGAATCTGCCGGCATTGATTACGACAAAGTGGCTGAATATGCGCTGTACGATAACAGAATCGGCCGTAGCCATCTGACTGTCCCTGGACCCGATGGTGACTTTGGATTCGGCGGCCATTGCTTTCCCAAAGATCTGGCTGCAATGATTTATTTTTCAGAAGCGGGCGAACATTCCCCTAATTTCTTAGAACAGGTAGAAAGATCTAACGACGGGTTCCGAACTAACAAAGACTGGGAAAGGATGAAGGGACGTGCCGTCTCTGACGATTGATTTAACTAATTGCCCTCTTTGCTGTATGATAAACAGCAAATGGTACTGGAGACTAGATGATTTTTCCAACAGGCAAGCCACATGTTTCTTTTTCTGAAATAAAGAATTGGAAAGAGTGTCCTCATAGGCACAGGCTTCTATACATTGATAAATTAGAGACGTGGGAAGATAATCCTTACGCTGATTTTGGTACAATTATTCACGATCAAATTGAAAATTACCTAAAAGGTAATGGCTTTGATATAGAGAAGGCCAAATCTAATATCTCTACAATCTGGGAACAGAAAGAGTATGATTCACCATCCTACATAGAAAAGGTTACTAAAGATAGGGCTTCATTTGGATCGAAATATGTTCACGATCATGTGGATTTTTGGTACACATCAGCTGAAAATATCTTATCTAGTTTTCCCGAATGGTTAGATGAAACTTTTCCTGGTTGGGAATACGTTTCCGCAGAAGAACAATTGTACGGAGACATCGATAAGTCTGAACTCAAATTTAAGGGTTTCATTGATTGCATCATCAAAACAAAAAAAGGCAAGAAAGATGTTTACTGGGTTATTGACTGGAAATCAACAGGAAAGGCTGGTTGGTGGTACAAAAAAAGACGTGACTTTTTAACGTTGTCCCAAATAGGATTTTACAAAAGCTACTGGGCAAAAAAGAATAACATTCCCCTTTCTCAGATTAGAACTGCTTTTGCATTTCTTAAAAGAGGAGCGGAACAAGGAGAATGCATCGAGTTATTTCCGGTTAGTGCAGGACCCAAATTTGTAGAAAAAACTGACAAACTTTTGCAGTCGATGATTTTTACCGTGAACCGTGGGTTCTTTCCTAAAAATCCAGACAATTGCAAATTTTGTTCTTTCAAAAATACGGAGCACTGCGATGCAGGATGGTAAGTACAAGGTTTTAGTTTTGTCCGATCACGCTTTAAGTACCTCTGGCGTAGGAACACAAACTAGACATTTAATTAATGGGTTGTTGGAAAAAGGCTGCTGGTCTTTTAGGCAACTGGGTGCTGCGATGAAGCACGAAAATTACGAAGTTGTGGTAGTAAACCCTGATTTCATTATCAAACCAGTAGATGGTTTTGGTACTAAAGAAATGATCAGGGTAATTTTGGCAACTGAAAAGCCAGATATCTGTTTCATTTTCACGGATCCTCGTTTCTTTACGTGGTTGTTTCAAGTGGAAGATGAGGTCCATCAAGTCTGCCCAATTGTTTGGTGGCACGTTTGGGATAACAAACCGTATCCAGAATTCAATAACGTGTTTTATGAATCTACCGATAGAATAAACTGTCACTCTTACCACACCTACGAGCAATTAAAGGAACACTGGCCAGAGAAGACCCACTTTATTCCACATACTGTACCTCGAGATGTTTTCTTCCCGATTTCTGAAGCTGATAAGAAAAAGTATAAAGCCATCACCATGGGTAATGACAGACTCGATCACTTTACTGGTTTTTGGATGAATAGAAATGCCAGAAGAAAGCGTCCTGGCGATTTGCTGTGGGCTTGGAAAATGTTTTGTGACAGGCTTGAAAAAGAGGAAGGCCATAGAAAAGCATCTCTGGTCCTGCACACAGATCCTCTAGATACTGAAGGCCCAAACCTATTTGCAGTGTCTGAGCACCTTGGAATTAAGGATACTGTCGTGTTTTCTACGCAAAGAGTCGATTTTCAACAAATCAACGTAATGCACAATATTTCTGATTTTACGATTAACATCAGCTATGCAGAAGGTTTTGGATTGTCAACATTAGAGGCTATGCAGACAGGCACTCCAATCATAGCCCCTCTTACTGGTGGTCAAACACGTCAGGTTGTAGATTATAGGGATGGTTCTGAAAACGGGTTTGCCCTTCCGATCGAAATGCAAACCCTGGCTGGCAGTCAGCACGTACCGTATATTTATGAAGATTTCACTTCTGTTGAGACTATTGCAGACAGAATATGGAAAATGTATAAACTAGGCCCAAGCGGCAGAAAAAAGCTGGGTTTGAAATGCATGGATTATGTTGACCACCAATTTGATTATCAGAACATGATAGACATTTGGCACCAATCACTTCTAGATACCATCGCCTCATGGAAATTAAATAGATGTGGCAGAAAATCTTTTGAGCTTTTGGAGGTTACATAACAATGGCTAATATCTTAATTCGTGGACCACTTCTTACTCAATCTGGTTATGGAGTACACTCTAGACAAATTTTTCGTTGGGCGATAGAAAGGGGCCACAACGTTAACGCTCAGCTTTTGCCTTGGGGCATAACTCCTTGGTTTACCAACCCCGATTATTTAGGGGGATTAGTTGGAAAGATCATGCAAGCTAGCGGAGAACTTCAGTCTCGCCCAGATTATTCTTTCCAGGTACAATTGCCAAATGAGTGGGATCCCTCGGTAGCTGATAAAAACATTGGGGTCACTGCTGCCGTTGAAACAGATAAATGTAATCCAAGCTGGGTAAATCATTGTAGAAGTATGACACACGTTGTAGTTCCTTCTGAATTTACAAAGTCGGTGTTAGTGAATTCAGGGCATACTGGAGAAAATCTATCCGTGATTACAGAGTGTTATTATGACGAATGCGCCCAAGATAAAAAAGATCTAGATGTTGTCGATAAGATTCCAACAAAATTTAATTTTCTATTATTTGGTCAGGTCACAGGATCACCGGAAAACGATAGAAAAAACACGTTTAATGCAATTAAATGGTTCTGCGAAGAGTTTCAGGGCAAAAAAGTCGGCCTTATTGTAAAGACCAATATGGGTACAAACTCGCTTATGGACAGACAGGCCTCATTTAACACCCTAAAACAATGTTTAGATAATATTAACACAGACAAACAAAAGCCAAGAATTTATCTTTTGCACGGATATTTATCGCCGGGTGAGGTGGCAAATTTGTATCAAAACGACAGAGTAAGATGTTTGATATCAACTACTCGAGGTGAAGGCTTTGGTCTTCCACTTCTCGAAGCCGCTGCAGCCGAACTGCCAATTATTGCCACTAATTGGTCAGGGCACTTAGATTTTCTCAACAGAGGTAAATGGCTTCCGGTTGATTATTCAATGCAACAGATTCCAAACACTAGGGCTGACGGACAAATTTTCATGGAAGGCTCCCAGTGGGCAGAACCTGACGAAAAGTCTTTCAAACTAAGGTTGAGAAAATTTTATAAAAATGGTGGGGTGCCTAACTCCTGGACTAAGGAATTGTCTCAGGAAATTCAAACTCACCATAGTTTTGAAAGGGTTTGCGAGCTTTATGATTCTCTTATTGAAGGAATTTAATAGTGATATCTTTAAGTTTGCCTTGGATTTTAAGTGGTGTTTTGTTTCTGTTGTTGTGTGTTTCGCTATACTATAACTACCGTTTTGCAACAATAATTTTGAAAATAGAAGATTCCCTTGAAGTCAGCCTAAATAAACTAGACATAAGATATGCGAGTATTTCTAAAATCCTAGAGATACCGCTTTTTTATGATTCTCCGCAGATCAGGCAAGTCATTGATGACATTCGGGCTTCAAGAGACTCTATTCTCGAAGTTGCAAACCAAATTGCCAAGATTGAGGAGACTTCCGATGAAGAAGAAAATCGTTAAAAGGCGAAGAAGGATTAAGCGTCCTTCCTCAGGAAAAAAACCATATTTCACAAAAGATACGCAGGCAGCAATACACAAATTTTGTGAAACAGAATGCCACCTCGAAAGAGAAAAGATCTATTCCTCTGACATTCGACCCGCATTAGAAAAGCTGGCAGAAAATCTAATTTTCATATATGGGTTTCATAAACAACATGATGACATTCCATATTTGAAACATCAATGTGTAGTGAACCTGTATGAAACTTTGCATAAGTTTGACCATACTAGGGGTTCAAACGCTTTCAGTTATTTTAATGTTGTTGCTAAAAACTGGCTTATTATTCATACTCGAAGATGTAATAGGCACAAGAATCGGACGATATCTTTTGACGATCCGGATCAGAATCTTAACATAGATGGCATCATGTATGAATCTGGCAGAGTCTCTCCGCCTCCAGAAACTAAGATGATGAAAGAAGAAAAAATTGAAGATATTAGAAAGATGCTTCACAACATCAAAGATAAAGTGAAATCTGACCATGAGCTAAGGTGTATGGTTGCCATCATCACAATCTTTGAAAACTTGGACGACCTAGATTTTCTTAATAAAAGAGCATTGTTTGTTTACGTTAGAGAATTGTCAGGTTTAAATTCAAAACAGCTAAGCGTATGTATGAGTAATATTCGGAGACTATATCGAGCAAACGTAGGGCCTGATAAGGAGTTTGACATATTATGAAATCACCTCAAGAAATCAACAAAGAACTGGGAACAGTAGAAAAAAAGGTCAAAGAATTTTCAGAATTATTGGATTCTATTGAAACATCTGAAGACAAAAAGAAACTTCTTTGGAGGGAAATATACGAAAACTCAGTAGTAGACAGGCTAAATGCGTACATGCTTTTTACCGATGTATATACAACTATGTCAGGCCAAACTGCAGAACATTTACAGCTCGGGCCCATTATGGCAAAATATCTGGAGAGAATGAATAAAGCAAACGACCAACTTCTAAAGTTGGCAGATCTTATTTCCAAGGAAGAAGAAAAGGCCTCTAAAATCGATCCAGATGATTTGTTTAAAACTATTTCTGGGGGATAGATGGATACCAGTAGACACGCCGGAAATGAATCGGCAGCGAAAGATCAACAACAGCTAGACAATACCCAAAAAGGCGCCGGCGGCGGTGGCGCATATCAAAAAGCAATAGTGATTGAGGTGTTATCAAATCCAGAGGAATTTGATTTCTTACCACTCATTGACGTAGAAGATGGCGCAGAACCTGTATTAGCCCCTGAGACAGACTGGGAAAACTTGCCAGATAACTCTTTATTGGTTAGGCTCGGGGATACTAAGTCAGGTGTTATGCAGGTCGCGTACCCCTTTTTTCCTAGCCATTTACAATTTCCGTGTAAGCCAGGAGAAAAGGTTTGGACTATACAGGATGGAAATAAAGTATACTGGATGGCCAGGGTTCCAGGAAACAAAGTTGTTGAAGATGCAAATTATTCTCACCTAGATAGGGAGATATTTGCACAATCTTCCCCAGTTGATACCAAGGAAAAAGCAGAGCAAGCTGAAGGCACAACAGATCTTTGGGTTCCGTGGTCTAACGACAACGATGATGGTACAACTAGATCACTTGATTATGATGAAAAAGACCCCAATTCTAAATTGGAAACCTACCAGATTCTCAAAGAAGCTAGCTTGACTCAAAATTACAGAGTTGAAGCCGTCCCTAGATTCCATAAACGCCCTGGAGATACTGTTATTCAAGGTTCTAATAATACCTTAATATGCCTAGGTGAAGATCGCGGTTGGACACGTGCAAACACCGATGATGAAATATTCTCCCCTGATGGAAGTATTTTTACAAATGCTAATGAACTTCCAGAGTACAGGTCCGATATCGGGTTCTGTGGCTCAATCGACATTGTTGCTGGAAGGGCCAATGAATCCATTACCGTTGCTGCAGCAGCACCAACAACTACATCTGGTGCAGGAGACGACCCGGTTCGTACAGATGCTAGGGTTATAGAGAATCGAGAAGGGTTCGTTGAAACAGACAAAAATCCAACCCGGAATCAAATCGTACAACATCACACGGAAGGCGATCCGGATTTTTGGAGAGATACGAGCAGAATTTATGTCTCTATGTCAACAGATGTAGACGCTAATTTTATGACAGGTGTTCAGCCTGGGGATGATGTAAATTACGGTGCGGCCACTGTTTTTGATGGCGAACAGGCTGACACTACTGGCTCTCCCCCGGCAGGTGCGATCGCAATTAAATCAGACCACGTAAGAATAATCGCTAGAAGAGATGACGATTCTTTAAAGAACGGAAGCGTCCTGATTATAAAAGAAGGGGACCCGACTGCAGACGAAGATCATTGTTCGATATTGCTAGCACCGGACGGCGGGGTTCATATTTCTGCACAAAAAATCTACCTTGGAAGGTCTTCAGCAGATGCAGGTATAGGCGGTGGCCCCGGCCCAGACGGAGCACAGCCTTACGTAAAGTATCAAGAATTAGAGGATCTTTTCAACGCTTTCATGGATGATATAAAGACATTCTGCGATAGCATGACGGCTGCCCCAACCCCAGGTTACGGTGCACCGTCACCAGCAATTGACGCAGCAGTAGCTGCACTCAAGGCGGCAATGGATTCCCGAAAGGGAGAAATTGCCAATATACAATCAGAAAGGATATTTGGAGAATAGGAGGAAAATATGCCTTTATCAGCAGGACAGGCGGCTTGTGAAGCCGCAATTCAAACAGCTTTTGACAACGCGAAAGCAGCCGGACAGGATGGAGAGGGTTCTATCACAGCAGATCTTGGAAAGGAGATCACTGCAGCAGTGATGGATTTAATTAAAACTGCGACTGTTTCTACTTCAGTAACAGGCACAGCGGCACCGCTGGCACCAGCTGGAGCTGCACCAGTAACAGGTGTAGGAACTTCAACCAGTATTTCTTGAACGTAATAATTATTTCTGGAGGACAGATGCATGGCTGAAATAACACCCCAGAACGATTTTGTTGCCCAGGAGTTTGCTTCCCCGGGTCAGACTGAGACCCAGATTAGCGAGCAGATGAACATTCATGCGACTCCTCTGTCTTTGCCAATTGGGATTAAGACTCCCATCGCAGAAGGTTATTCTGATGGCCTTTTTGTAATGACCAAAGACAATGGTTCTGCCTTGGCAGACAATTTGAGAAATTTGATACAAACAAATCATGGCGAACGTCTTGGTTTGTATGATTTTGGTGCCAATCTCCAACCGCTTTTGTTAAATAATGCCGCAGATTTTGACACAAAGGCAATGGGCCAAATTTCCACTGCAATTTCTAAATACATGCCATTCATTAAACCGTCGGCATTTGCGAGTTTTGCTATCGAAGAGGACACATCCGGACAATCGATAGGAATTAAGCTAACGTATACCATCCCTGGTATTGATACTTCGAGTAGAATGTTAGAATTAGTACTAAAGGTAGGAATATAACATGGCAGAAGATATTAAGAATCAGCTGGGAAGGAAAGGAAACAGAACCTACTTAGCGAAAGATTTCACTGACTTTAAGAGACAACTTTTAGAGTACGCAAAAACATATTTTCCCACTAAGATACAGGATTTTTCTGAAGCCTCTATGGGTGGTCTTCTTTTGGATATGGCGGCCATTGTTGGAGACAACCTGTCCTTCTATATGGATCATCAGTTTGCAGAAGCAAACCCAGAGACTGCCACAGAAATTAACAATATTGAGATGCATGCAAGAAATGCAGGCGTAAAAATCTCGGGCGCAGCCCCTGCAGTTGCAGAGGTAGAATTTTGGATTGAGGTCCCCGCTTTGTTTGTTGATGGAGAATACGGCCCTAACGAAACTTACCTGCCTATCATCAAGGGAGGGGGAGACACCGCTGTTTCTTCTGATTCAGGGATAAAATTTATTCTATCGGAAGACATTGATTACTCGGAAAAAGACGCAGCTGGAGATTACAAGGCTCGACTGACACAAATCACAGATGCTGCCGGTACTCCAACTAGTTACATCATGAAAAGAGATGGAGTGTGCGTTTCTGGAAAGATGGAAACAAAATCATTTTCAGTGCCCGATGTGTATAAAGCCTTTAGGACTATAACGCTGCCAAATGTAAGTGTTTCTGACGTTTTACGAGTCGTAGATCTTGAAGGAAACGAGTATTATGAAGTTGAGTCCCTTACTCAGGACACTATTTTTAGAAAGGTTTTTAACCCAAACATTTCAGCCGTTGACTCCAACCTCGAAGTAGTCTCGGCGCCCTATAGATTTACAACGAACGTGAATCTAAGATCCAGACTCACAACCCTCACGTTTGGTTCTGGAGATGCCACCACTTTAGACAGTCAGGTTATTCCCGACCCTTCCCAACTTGCAATGCCTCTGTATGGAAAAAGCACGTTTTCTAGTTTCTCTGTAGATCCTTTTTCTTTGATGAAAACCAAGACTATGGGAATAGCTCCTCAGAATACGACTCTCGAGATAACATATCGTCACGGTGGTGGTTCTCACCACAACGTAGCCTCAAATTCCATTACAAATATAGATTCTAGGTCGTTTAAATTTACTGACGCCGCAGAGTATGGTCTTGCTTCCGCAGTTGAAAACAGCCTATCGACCGACAATGTAATGCCGGCAACCGGTGGAGCGGCCGCTCAATCTATTGCAGATATCAAGAACGCTATACCTGCCGCAAGAGGTATGCAGAACAGGATTGTTACAAAAGCAGATCTTCTTGCAAGAATTTATACGATGCCAAACGAATTCGGAAGAGTGTACAGAGCGGGAGTGGCAGCTAATCCTAACAACGCTCTATCAAGTGTTCTATACGTCGTAAGTAGGGATGCAAACCTAAGATTAGTTCAATCTCCTGATATTCTAAAAGATAATTTGGCAACCTACATCAATGAGTATAGGTTGATCGGTGACGCGCTAGATATTCTAGATGCCCGAGTTGTCAATTACCGGTGTAAGGTTTCCGTTATAGCTCTCCCAAATGCAAATAAATCGGAAATTGCTGCACAAATCGTCGCGGCCTTAAAGACAGTGGTGAGGATAGATAGGTTCCAAATCGGAATGCCGATAATGGAATCTGAATTTATAAACACAATCATCAACGTTAGATCAGTGATGTCACTTGTCTCTTTGAGGTTTGAAAATGTTAACGGTACGGTTATGGATAGAAAGTATTCTGATATTGCAGTCAATTTTGAGTCTATCAAAAACAAAGGTTTCTATTTTGGGGAATCAGGAGATATTTTTGAAATGAGATATCCGGATTACGATATTGAAGTAACGGTTCAGTAAGGTGAAGAATGTATTTACAAATCACAGCATCAAAAGACACGTATATAACCAATAAGATTGTTCCGGTTGGTTCGGGAACAAGGGCTACAGATGCCAACGTAGGTCTTGCTTCGACAATCGACATTTTTAAGTTATATGGCGAAACATCTCTAGGGGACAACACTCCGAAAACAGAAATATCTAGAGGTTTAATCTCTTTCAACGTTTCTGACATCTCCGCATCTCTTAAGGATAAGGTTTCTTTTGACGCCGATAACTTTAAATGTACCCTAAATCTTTATGATGTACAGGGCTCTTCGGTTGCTCCTTCTAACTTTAATTTAATAGTGTATCCAGTATCAAGAAGTTTTGATGAGGGAAGAGGGCAAGATCTGTCGTCTTTTAATGATTTAGATACATCTAATTTCGTAACATCTTCGTACAGTAACAGCATCCATTATCTTTGGAATACGCAAGGTGCACGTGCCGAAGGGTTGCTTAATAGCACTGACATCGACATTATCGGTTCGGGTACGCTAGCGGGTACGAGTTCGCAAATTAATTTGTACAAGACGCAGTATTTCGAAAAAGGAACAGAAAATTTAGAAATAGACGTGACAAATATCGTAAGTGCCAGCATGTGTGGCTTGCTTCCCACTTATACTGGAAGCCTAGGTTTACTGATAGCTTTTTCTGGATCGGAAGAGACAGATTCGAAAACCCGGTTTGTAAAAAGATTTGCAAGTCGACACACTAGAAATCCTTACTTGCGACCGAATATAACGGTGGAATACGATGATAGCATTGTTGATTACCATCAAATGTTTGAATTTAACTCCACTGGCTCGCTGTTTTTAAGAACATACAAAAACAACGCACCAGCAAACGTTGTTTACGATTCTTCTTTAAATACCATTACCGGTTCAAATTCCATGCTCGTAAGACTAACAACTGGTAGCTATGCTTTCCAGGTTTCTGCTAGTCAGCACCAGAAAAACGGATACTTTCATACTGGAATTTATTCTGCCAGCTTTGCAATTAGCTCTAAAGATACAGAGACTGTTTATGGATCTACCACACTTGCTGATATCGTATATGCAAGTGGATCTGTCACGTTTGGTGAACAATGGTACGATATCTATAAGAATACCAGATTTTATTCTGGTTCAATAACGATTACCAGCCCACAGAATTTGGTGCAATTTGGCCAAAGAGATTTTCGTCTTTCTATTAAGAACCTAAAATCTTCTTACAGAAAGGGCTCGGATGCAAAGTTAAGGCTCTTCTTGAGAGATAAGAACATATCACAAGAGGCGTTCCGCATCCCTGTTAGGCTGTCTTCTATTGCAATACCTGAAATGTATTATAGAATAAAGGATGCAGATTCTAATAAAGTTTTGATACCTTTTAGAAGATCTGACACCACAAGGTCTACACAAATCAGCTTTGACGATGATGGACCATTTTTTAACCTTCCGACCTCCGTATTGCCAATAGGGAGAGTATATAATATAGAGGTGTTAATTGTTGATAGGGGTGTAGAAACCGTTATCGATACAAAGTCAAGGTTTAGGATGGATGCGTAATGTCTTCTCGATTGTTTTCCAGTGATCAGGTTCTTAACGACATAAAGAACCAAGGTCCTTCTCAAAAATCCTTAACGGGAGCCGATCTTAAAGAGTCCGGAATTATAGATGCGACTACCTGGAAGCACGATCAGCCAGGGGAGGGAGTAAGGTCTACTCAGCAAATCCCATTAGACTGGGCTAATTTTGCAAAACACACAACCTTTATGCCAGCCTCTGCAAAGGTAAATTTGGCGTTTGATAAAATCATCAATGGCTTCCCTTTTGATGGAACTGCAGTGGAAATGTCTCACTTTCTTGCAGATCTTTCAGGTTTTGAGAATTATGTTTTACAGCATTTTCCAAGATCTACGGGTTCTTTAAACTTCATTGCAGATACACAGGTTCATCTTGCCGGCAAAGACAGGTCCGGATTTCTTTTTCCATCGTTGGCTCGGGACCTTTCAGGTAGATCTGTTCTTTCTGACAAAGTAAAATTAAACCCATTCACCATCGAAGCACAAATAGCTATACCTACTGGTTCTGCAAACACAGGCAACCAAGTGGTGTTTCAGTTTCTTAGTAATGACGGCTATCAAGGAATGTCCTTGGTCGTATCTAAATCTTTGGCAACAGACCCAACCGCCAATCTTATGCTGGTGTTATCTTCGGGGTCTGCAGCATCTGGTGCAAATGCCGTTAGAGATGTATGGATTAGCGGAAGCATTACCAAAGGTAAGTACAACCACGTTGCGATAACTTATGATAGAGGTCTTTACGAAAGGTTGACAATGTACCGCGACGGAGACATTGTTACTAGCTCCTATAAACAGCTAGAAATTACAGGAGCCCTGGGTCTAGGTAGCGCTAATTTCTACATAGGTTCTGGTTCAACACACCGAGCTAGATTAGGAATCACTTCAGACGGGTTTGTTCCAACGCAAACATTTACAGGTTCCTTAGACGAATTTAGGTTTTGGTCAAAAGTAAGAAACCAAGGCGAGATTAGAAGATACTCTAATAGAAATGTATATAACGAAGAAGATCTAAAATTATACTACAGGTTCAATGAACCAGCTTCTCGTGGTTTAAAGGTCGCCTATAAATCGAAAAATGTAACACTGGATTATTCAGGTAACGGTTTGCATGGTATCATCACTAATTATGCTGATGCATGTAGAGATGATCATTACGATAATCCCATAACGTTGGAAAAACTAGATCAAAATCCTTGCCTTTTCCCTGACCATGAAGACTTGATATACTATAACACTCAACTTCTTCTTACGGCAAGTCAGTTTGATGCAAACAATCCAAACATGATCACCAGACTAGTACCAAAGCATTACTTTCAGGAAGCTAAATTCTTCGAAGGTAGAGAAAACGACGAAGGCGAAATTCTAGAAACTTATGGGTTTAGCAATGCGTCTTATGGAGGAAACAATTATGTGCTTCCTAGGTATGGTGAAATCCCACAGGCCCAATTGTTGACTAGCTTTTTGCTTATATGGGCCAATTTTTTCGATGATTTGAAAGTGTATCTAGACGCATTTAGCAAAATCAGGGCAGCAAATCATAATCAGTACGACACAATTCCTTTACAATTCATGCCTGCCATGGCCGCAGTATATGGATTAGATCTACCTAATCCCTTTTCCGAAATGAAAGCGGATCAGTTTAGGGATGGACAAGACGTATCGGCAGCCGGTGGTCAGTCAGAATCAAACGGGCTTCACAATGTCTTGGCTCAAATGTGGAGAAGAACATTAACGGAAATGCCATTTCTGCTAAGGTCTAGAGGTACAATCCAGTCGATTAGATCTTTAATGGCGGCGTTAGGGATAAACTTAGAAACATCGTTTCGTATTAGGGAATATGGCGGAGCAAGAGATCTTTCGATATCGGGAAGAAGAAAAAGAAGAACTTCTGATTACAGCTTTCTAGATATGAAAACTGCAGTCAGTTTTTTGACTTCCTCAAAACTTGCAATTTATAGACATGCACCGGGTGCACCATGGGGAGGACCTGCTGAAGAAACTCTTCATTTTCAGTCGGCAGGAATTAAAGTTGTAACGCCCGCCGATCCACCGACTTTGACACAAATTACTAGTGCTTCATGGTCATGGGAAGGACACTATAAATTAGACAATGATCCACTCATTCTAACGCAGAGCTTGTTTAGAATAGAGTCAGAAAATGTTTCGGGTCAGCGCCACATGCTGGTCAACCTGTTAGCTATGAGAGATGTTTCAGAGGTAACTCCTGGCCACAAGGTTCAATTGCTAGTTAGCCAAAGCAACACTCGCCATCAAAAGATAGAAATCAAAGACGTCAATTGTTGGGATGGAACAAGGTGGTACTTCAACGTTAACCATACAAAAGGCCCTGTTTCATCATCTTTCGATCTTAGAATCAACAGAGCCAACATTGATAATGTCAGTCTACAATTTTCTGGTTCTCAAGAATATTTGAATGATTCAGGTTCGTTGTTGGTGCACCTAAATTCTACCTTAAATCCGAATGGGGTTTATGTTGCTGTTGGGACACATGCGGGAACGTATGGTACAACATACTTAAATTCTCACAATTCCTCTTCCTATAGTCAATACGTTGGTCAGATGGGCGCAATGCGGCTCTGGTCAAAATCTCTGACGCCCAAAGAATCAGAGGAGCATGCTCTTAACTTCAACAGCATTGGTGTTCAAGATCCAATGGTTAATAACAACTTTCCAATCTCTAGTGAAACAATTATTTTGGCACAGAGATCGGCTAAGTTTACAGAGCCGATTGTCGAAGGTTCATGGGAAAGATTGAGAGGTCAATATGAACTCTACCAGGATAACATTACGGGTTCTTCAGGGCTAAAATTAGAGATTGATGACATTTCAAAAAATGGAATTAAACTCCATTGTCATATGAATAGCGCTGCAGCAAAGGGGATCGTACGAGTCCCAACTCTTTATTCTATTATAGATCCTAACTGGGACCTTAATTCTACCCACAGAAAAGTCAGAGTCAGGTCTTATCAAGATTTTGAACTAGCCCAAAGAAACAACCAGGCCCATGGTCAACTGTATTCCATAGAGGGTTACGAATCTTCCGATGATAGAAGATTTGGTATAGAGGCTTCCATGGTACAAGGCTTGAATGAAGACATTGTCAATACTATAGCGGATATGGACGTGATGAACGAATATCTCGGTGCACCAGAAATGGAATACGCAGTAGTTTATCCGGAATTGGCAAAAATGAGTGAAAAGTATTTTATGAGGCTAACGGAACCTGTCAACTATGATTCACTTTTCAAGTTTTTCAGTTGGTTTAATCTAAAATTTGCTCCTTTAATTGAGGCATTCCTTCCTAGGACGGTGCAGTTTTTAGGTGTTAATTTTGTTGTAGAGTCGCACATGTTAGAAAGAAACAAATTTGAATACAAGCAAGGAGACGTTCACGTTGACATCTTTGCCAGACGCGCCGTTGAAATCGAACCTTTGTTCATTGGCACGATTAGATCGGAGATTTCGTAATGGCAACTAGAAAAAATCCAGAAGGTAGTAGCAACGTAAAGTCTCTTCCCGACAATGACAACCAGATGATGATTGGTATAGAGGCCTACACTCAGGGTGTGGAAATCAATGATGTCAATGCAGACAGAACGGGTGGACTGCCCATACTCGGTAGATCTGTTTCTGGAAATCATAAATTAATTACGGTAACAAAATCTGGCAACGAAGTTAGATTGGTAGAACCTAGGGGAAGCTACAATAATGCCTTCGTTGAAGATGTTAGGTGCGATTTTAAGAGTCGTTCTATTTTTAACGTAGCTAGTGTCACATTCACTATGGATAGCGCTGTGTCAGCTCCTGCTTCCGGGTCTTTTTCTGCCGTTACTCCAACAACCTCCAGCATAACCAATCCAAATGTTCATTCTTCTATTGCATCAACCGCGGAGATTCACTTCTCCGGCTCTTATGCAGAAAGACCATCTAGCAACATTATCGTTTCTCTGACTTCTACTGATGGCACGACATTGCATTATAGTGGTACAGCTGGCTCTACTTCTGCGGCTAGTAGGCTTTTCGATGTTGATAGCACTGGTCTTGCTGATGATGCATCTGCTGGGGTTGGTTATCAACAATACGCAATCAATCAGCTAGTGTCGGTGGTTGAAAACGCCACTCATGGACATGGTTCTAGATTTATTTTGAGTAAGGATCCATCGGGAACAAGGCTTCTGTTAACACAATCGGTGCCCGGTTATTCCGGAAACACAACGGTTCGCATTCAGAGAGATACAAACGTGTATGCCACTAGCTTTTCGGGCGGCCTAGACAACACGATATTTGTTGCAACATCCTCCTATGGTACAAATGCAACTGGTGATTATTTTGGTAGAGGCGTGATCGCCACTGAGGATGGCAGGCTTTCGAAATTCCCTGAAAGACAAGTTACAAAATGGTATATGGATTTTGCCATTTCCGGAAATGCATGGATTAGCGGATCAAATAGTGATATTCAGTCAATCCAAAATGACGACTCTGACCCTACAGATGGTCGAGATTTTAATGTACACTACAAGCCTACTATCAAGAGTGTAACTTTCGGCGACAGAGGGGTTCAACTACCTAGGTCGGCTCCTCATGATGTTTTTGTTAAACAGATCCCTAATCCAGAAACATTCGTTCCGGTTACCGGGTATCAATCTCAACACGACGATTCAGAGGTATATGTAGACAGAGCGTCTTTTATGACTTCATCTAAGGTTGACATTGTTGAGTATATGAAAAAAGGTGATGGAGAAATAATGAATCATCCATCATACAAACACAGTTATGCATCTTCCGGTATTGTTGAAATAGCGCATAGAAGGGAAATGTTGTATGGCGATTGGACGTACCTGTTTTCCCAGCGCTGGCCACAGGCAAACTGGATTGGTTATGCTCAAAATGAACAACAAGTAGATGTTTATGAAAACACGTTTGACGTTAGGGAAAGAAATTATGCCGCAAATGCATTTGAAGACAGGGGTACGCCTTATACTCACGATTCAAGAACAGGAATAGTTGGAGATTTTCCATTGATTTCCTGGAACGGGTACCTCATGAGAAAAGATCTTTTAGGAGATCAAACAACCGACCCTGCAAAAGCAACGATACAATTTTTGGGAGATTACTTTCAGCGCCCGGATGGCCATGAAGGCGGAGTTTCTGGTGGAAAATTTCATATTACGGATGCGGAAGGGACAAAGATCGTATATTCTGCATCAAACGTAAGTAGGTACGAATTACAGACCGCTGCCGACAATGTTACAAATGCCAACCCTGCGGTTGTTACCGCTACAGCTCACGGATTGCAAGACGGATGCCTCATATATGTTACCAGTAGCTTAGCCGGAGGAACCAACACGGATGCCGTGGCTGTTGACCGACTGCCTGCTGGGAGATACTTTGTCAGAGATAAGGCTACAGATACATTTCAGCTTCAGCCTTACCTATCTTCATCTGCAACAAGAGTAAGTCTTTCCGCGGAATCTCAAGCTAGACAGATCTATTGGTCTGCGCCAGTGTTTGATGTCTTAAACCCTTCGGATGCTTCAGTCGCTCAGTTTGGTGACCAGCTGATGGTGGATACAAACTTTGATGGAACTGTTGACACAACCTACAATCCAAAAAGTGAGTACACGTATACGTATACATCAAATAACATTACAAACGCCGACCCGGCAGTAGTTACTTCTGCGGCTCATGGATTGTTAGACGGCCAAATTGTATACATTGACAACAAGCAAAAACCTAATGGCGACGATCTCTCAGATAAGCCCGTCTCATTCACGCCTGGCTTGTACTTTGTTAGGGACAAAACAGACAATACATTTGAATTACAGGAACTTTCAGGCTCTTCTTCCGACAGGCTTTCTCTGGCTCACGAATCACAGGCCAGAACCATCTCCCACGCAAAAGAATCAAACACGATTGCCTCTCCCTTTGTACAAACCTTCAGCGTTTATCAAAAACGGGCCGCCACTCACCTTTCTGGTGCAATTGACAGTTTGTCAGGCCACAATGGAAAAATATCGGTTACCTTCGTGCCGGACTCTTCGAATACAAAATTGCTTCTATCACAGTCAGTTTCTGGAATATCTGGAAACAACACTATTACGTATGAAACATTTACAACATCACAGGTAGAATCGGTAGGATTTCTTAGCGGAACTAACCCATTTACACTTAGTAAGGCTGAGAAATTCCTTGACGAGGAATATTACGTCCCAGAAGACAATTTAACAATTGAGCCTTTTATTGATAGAAAATTCCAAGATTTATTATTTATTGAACCAGACATTGCTGATGTACTTACTAATCCCCCGGCGCTTCCTTACGATCCAATGAAAAGAAACATTACAGGCAGTTTAAACAACGATGATGATTGGGTTCTAGGAGTGGTAGACATGCGAACTGGTTTCGATGATTACGCAGGTCAAAGAAAGGATAGTTGGTTGTATAGAGATTTGAAGAGGTAATAATGCCAGTTATATCTAGAAAAGAACAAAGACAAGATCTTACGAGACCTCACTTTGTTGGTGACGCAAAATACACAGATGTTATGCGCAACAATTTGAGGCTGTTGATAAAATACGGCGGCAATGGAATCTATAATGCTAGCCAAGATTGGAAAAGTGTAGACAGTACTTTTACGTCTACTAATATCACACTTGGCCATGGAAACCCACCGACTAGACATACTATTGATTCTTGGTACATGAATGGCAGTGAATCTACGATAATTTCTGCAAACGCAATCGAGAAAGAAATTTTTGCTCACATTAAGAATGGCGGCGCAGCCCTAGAGAGATCTTCTGGCGGGGGCTCCATCATCATTGCAGGTTGGATACGCCCAGAGACGTTTGATCCTGACGCTAATAGCAAAGGCGCCGCAATTATTTCTCAAAATAATGGATCAAACGACCAATTCTTTGATGTGTTTCTTACATCTACAGGGTGTCTAGGTCTTAGATTCTATGCATGCGATAATGCTGCAAAATATTTTAGAACCCAAACCGCTCAACCAATCGGCTCTATCACTGCCGGGCAATACGTACAAACTTCTCGAGATTCCGAGGGCGTTCTGTCTTATAGCGGTTCGAGGGTTGAGGCAGTAAATCATTGGCATCATTTTATCATCAAAATGCCGTGGAAAGATGCTGCTGAATTGAATCAAAATGATACGTATGAATATACGTCATTCGAAGGTACAAAAATATGGGTTAACGGAGTTTTGCAAACTGGATTATCTTTTCAAAAAAGTAGTTCCGCCAGTGGTGACGCCTCACTTAATTCATCCACATCTGGAACAGCTAAAATTAACATCGGCAAAGCTTACGGCCAGGACACAAGCGGCGGTTCTCCTACTCTTGTTTATTTTAAGGGGTCAATGGCAAACATTTCCTTTTCTAGAGAAGAAGAACTCACCGACCTTTCCGACCAACAGATTGTAAAATTATTCTACAGAGGGGCAGTCTTTGGCGTCAGAACAATGGGTTCTGGTGTCACTTCCCATTCTGCTAGGTTGATGATGCAAGATGAGGAAAACGCCACACAGATACCGACTAATTTTTCAGGCATAGACTTCAGAAGAAAGGGTGATACTCCTGCAGCTTTTGATGATACCAAGTCAGTGGAATTAAGTCCTAACAGTCGACTACATTTTCCAACATTGCTAGCGGAAGAAGATCCGCTGCTGCAGCACATCTATTCTGGATCTTATGAAAATGGGCAATTATATGCCGACATGACATATTTTCCCAGTGGTTCTCAAGCCAGAATTTTTGGTCCTGATACCACTACCTATGTCAATTTTTACCCAACGGGTGGTGGCGCCTGTCAGGCAGCTACGACCAATATCGTTTTTAGTGGTCACCCAACAGCCAATCAGACTCTTGTCATCAATGATACTTTGGGCAAGCAAGTAACCTATACAGCAAAAAATACAGTCACGTCTGATACAGAATTTCAGAGATACCAATCCTCTGGCGCACAGACTCTTGCAGATGCAATTAACTCAGCAGGCGGCCACCGCGGATCTATTCATGCAACAGTGACAGACATATACACTGTTACCCTAAAACAAATGTACTATGGTACCAGTGGAAACAAAGCAATTACAAACAATCTTTCTAATGTAGCTATTCATGGTACGGGAAGCGACGGTTCAACAACCGCTAACTCTTTTGCGGGTGGTGCTGGAACCCTGCCTGCCACGCAAGATAACAATGTTTCCGTTCCAGGATTTGTGACAGCATCAGTTTCTGATGTTGAGGCTTTGTCAGAGGGTATGAAAGTAAGAATAAGTGGTGGATCATGGCCCAAGCTGGTGAATGGTGTTTTGGTCGAAGATGTATACGCATTGACGACTCCGACTGGTGAGGTTGTAGATCGGGTTTACACTGTCAAAAATTTCAACAGGGATAATGGGACATTCGCCCTATTTAATGACACATCTGGTTCTTTTGGTGCCGGGTATTTTGGAGGTCAAACGCACGGTGGCGGCCCAACGGCTGTTAAGTTTCAAATTCCAGAATTACTTTCTGCAAGCTTGAATATCCAGAGTAGGTACCCTAATTATCAGATTGATGCTCACCCAACACTGGATGCATTTGATGAATCATTCCACTACGCCCCAGTACAAAATTATTTTGTTGAAAGAAGGTATCCACTTCCATCTAGAAGAACCAACCCCGAGGTCAATAGGGTAAGAACCCCGAGCCAGGCACGAAGCCAAGACGCAAATATCAAAAGCAAGCGTCGCTCAAAATACGATAGAAAAAGAAAAAGGTATCCTGGCGCTCCTTCAAGGGCTAAGTTTGAAAAACTTGCTAGAATAGAGCAAGAAGATAATGCCATAGAGAGAAGAAAAAGAAACCCTCGAACGAGAACAAGGGATCTCTCTAGAAGAAGAGGTTTCAGAAACGAACAAAAATATGAAACTAAGATTGTACACGTCGTAACCGGCTCTTCTTTTTATCTCACAGGAACAGAAGACCTTTCCGACCGAGGTTTTGATCGCCCTCTCAATGAAAAAGTTTGCATTAAGCTAACGTTACCTACTACTGCATTCAAATTAGGCGTAACTCAGTCAATTCAACTGTTTAGAAATACCTCGACTACAGAACTTGCCTCCCTGGACCCGGCTCCTCACGCTACATCCAATACGGCTGGGGCTACTGTACACAATAACGAGTTAACAACGACCGAAAAATACCTTGGCGATGGTTATATGTGGTATTATAACTTCGGCCGAGATCTCTTTGAAGGAAAAAGAGGGTTCTCTCCTGAGGGTGTGTACCAGAAACAGGCAGATAATGGCCGTGATACTAGTACCGTCGCTCAGCTGTCTTACGATAACACTGGATCAATTCACAATTTTATCAGTGGTTGTACAGGCTGGATCGTTCCTCCAGAATTTCTGTTATCATCTTCGTTGCCATATCCAGGGCACACGTTTTCACAGGTTAATGCAGCCGCATTGGCAACGCACCCTTATACTGCATCAATCGGCGCAGCAGGAAAAGCTGGCTTTGGTAGAGAGATCACGGATGACACCTTTCGCGACGTCGGCATTGTTCCATTTTTAAGTGGATTTTATTCGGGCCTAAACAACCCTATCGATACATACTGTTTTCCAGATGATCAAAGGTACGAGGCAACCGGAAGTCAACTTCTTAACATGTCAGATTACATAAGCCATCCATTCCTTTTAGAAAAGGTTCATATTAAGTTTAAGTGGAAAGCAACCTATAACAACCTTAACTTTGACTTCGTCGAGAATGCAGTTTCCAGTTCAATGAATGGTATTGGCGTTCATATTTCTCAGTGTACTGACAATACTACCTCTAGAAATGCAAGAAGATCTGTAGTCCACCCGGGACGTGGTACTCCTGGTATTATGCAAGGCCATAGAACATCAATTGTTGCTTTCTTAATGAATCAGACAGCTGGAAAAACTCGTCAACAAACCAAATTTACTAAAAACGGTGCTAGATCTGGAGACTCATACTTTTCTACGTTTTCTTCTGACACAAAAAGAGAATTGATCACGTGGGGCCAGCACTTTGTTTATTCTGCCTCTCTCAATGATGCCTATTCTAATCGCGATTCCAACCCAGTCGAAGGTCTTTTGAAAGGAATTAAGTGGCCTTACGATGTAGTGACTCAACTTTCAGGTTCTTCCACATCGAATCCGCCATCTTTTACAGATATGAACAACACCGAGTTTCAGTCAGAATTTTTTCTTCGCCCTAAAAATATTTTTCCTACCGAGTTTAACGGAGACACGTCTCACCTAAGCCCCGGTGTATCTACCAGCCAGTCAACGT
>MDTB01199722.1_pt1 | contig 31784 bp, 23 predicted proteins | sample 811161 | NCBI WGS metagenome assembly MDTB01 (sample SAMN05326650, study PRJNA326480) | marine metagenome | isolation source: seawater | place: Mediterranean Sea | collected 2009 | reverse complement strand
GTAGTTGGCTTTTGCCCCACTATAGATTGCATAGTCAGTACCACCCGCACCGTCTAAGGTGTCATCACCACCATTACCAGTAATTAAATTACCTACACTGTTACCATTAATCGTGTCGGCTTTAGCCCCACCCTTCGCATTCTCAATTACCGAACTAAATGCAATCGCTAAATTATCTTCACCTTCATACCATCCTTTGTTGTAAGGGGATGGATAACTTGCTGACTGAGAAAGACTGTCATAAGTGTTAAAAGTACTTTGCATCGCTGCTGACGATGTAATTCCTAAACCTTCATAGTAAGAAATTTGTTCCGCTCTACTCCATTGACCAATACTACTGGCAGTGCCACCATTTAAATCTATCCTGACTTCCTCTGTTTGATTGGACGCATCGATTGTGTCCGTTCCACCACTATCAACAATAGTCTCAAGCATAATCGGTTTATCGTCATAGGAATATGTTGTATCACCTAAGTTTGTGTCTGTAGATGTTCCATAGAAATATTCAATGGTTTGAACATCAAAAATACCTGGAGTGCCCGGATGAATTTGGGATACAGATAAAGAACCCCCTGAGTTTACAAAATAAGCATTTCTATCAGTTTTTGCATAAGACATTATTGATCTTCTTCTAATGTCATCGAAATCACCTAGCGTAGCTCCGTTCTGAGACCCACTGTGAGGGTGGCTCAACCCCATTGCATGACCAATTTCGTGAAGAAATGTTGACCAATTACTATTTCCTTTCACAAATGGGCCCATGTAACCGGTTGTAAACCATGCATCCGCACCTCTTACCCAATTTGATCCAGTTGGAAATGCAGCTATTGCTGCATACCCCGCACTCCCACTGCCCATATTCAAACCTCTCATTCTAATTTCTCCAACGGTTGTAGTTCCGTTGGCAGATGTCTCATCTACCCTTTCGTAAGTAAATGCACCTGCTTGATCCCATAAATTCATCATTGACTGCAAGATAACTGCATCACCTGCTGAATTCACAAGAGAATTACCTGCAGTACCGTCACTGGTGTTGGTGACTGAATAGGTGTATGCGACACCTGAAGTCACATAATATGACCAAGATAAAGTTTCAGAAGCAGAAAGATCCCATCTTCTTCCTTGAGTAAGCGCATCAATGTTCGAAGAGATATTTGATGAGTTGGCTAGGTTAGCAACACTCGTTACAACAGTAGAGTTGGTAGCTGCCTCAGCAAGCCACTCATAGTTATTGTTATTTATATTTTGAATCGAATTATTTGAACTACTGCTATTTACATTTTGTGATGAATTACTTGTATCCATAGCGCAAATTGGACATGTTAATTCGTTATGGTCTCCAAGTTGTTTGATGGCAGTGTGAGCAAGATTTACTTCAATTTCAGCTAATGTTTTTGCCTCGATAGGACCAAATTGACCCTTATTAACAACAGTGTCAAAATATTTTTGATGTTCTTCTTGTGCCATTGGGCCAATGTTCATTTTTGCTCTGGTAGCATTTATTGTCACTGAGGAAATGAATTTTGACATTTCATCTTCTAAATTTTTTAACTCCGTATTTAAAGTTAATCGAGCATCAGAATTTTCTGCAAGCTTATTTAATTCTTCAAATTTTGCTTTAATCTCTGTTAGGTAATCACCAATAATAGAAAGAGAGCTTTTTGATATTTGAACAACAGCTGTTAGGTTAGAAAACTCATCTACCGAGTCTTTTAAAACTAAATACGCTGTATCCGAAGCAGTAATAGAAAGCTGTAATTTGTCACCAGAGACAACCTTATCAAGTTCTAATGATGACAATTGTTTGTCATTAGAAACATTTGAGTCATGCTGAATATTTAACCTAGCACTTAAATAATCAGCAGCTGATAATTGTTGTAGTTCACCCATCACTCAAACCAGTATTAAAATGATCACCAGTTCTTTATCGGCAAAAAAACAACATTATTTTAGCGAAAAAACAACAAATTTCTATTTATTTGTATTAATACAACATAAATAAATAATATTTTTTTACTTTTATGTAGAGAAAATTTTAACTTTTTAAATAATTAAATTTTTTTAATTTAAAAGATTTTTTGGTTTACCCATAACCCATTTACCAGAATAAGTTACTTCTCCAGTTTTATCAGTCAGGGTTCCTTCACCGTGTTGTTCTCCTGTTTCCCAATTGCCAACGTAGGTGCTACCGTCAATTCCTATATATGTTCCATGTCCATGGGGTTTGTTATCGACAAATTCACCTATGTAAGAAGTTCCGTTTGATCTAGTATGTATCCCCAAACCAGACCTAACCCCTAATATCCATTGACCAACATATTTGTCTCCGTCCGGCCAAAAGTAAGTTCCCTGCCCGTTAGGTTGGCCATCAAGAAATTCACCAATATATCTGGAACCATCAGGCCATCTCTGTTCTCCATTTTCTATTCCTTTGCCAGAAAAACTTTTATTAGTAGTCAAAACTGTAGTCCTTAAAAATTTTTATTAATGATGACATGGTTTTTGCTTTATATCATCACAGCTAGCAAATGCAAATTGCGAATAATGAGGTATTTACTTGTCAGTAATTAATACAAATCTCAAGTCGCTCATAACACAAGACGCCTTGAACATTAACAACAGGCATCTTTCCACTGCAATGGAGAGGTTGTCTACTGGATACCGAATAAATGCGGCCAAAGATGATGCTGCAGGGCTTGCAATTAGCACAAGAATGGACACCCAAATCAGAGGCCTTAGCATGGCAATAAAAAATGCTCACGATGGGATCTCTGTATTAGGCACTGCAGAAGGAGCTATAGATGAGGTAACAAATATGCTCCAACGTATGCGCGAACTCTCGATTCAAGCTGCAAACGATACAAATAGCGAAAAAGATCGAAAGTACCTACAAGACGAAGTTAATCAATTGATACGAGAGATTGACCGTATTTCTGAAACTACACAATTTAACTCAATGAACGTTCTTGATGGAACATATGATTGTAAAGTTTTTCAAATCGGTGCAAATCAAGGTCAAACAATGAATGTTTCGATTGGAAGCATGTCTACAAAAATTCTAGGAGTAGCAGCATCAAACTCTGCCGCTGCGGCAGAATATTGCCCTCCGCCAGACCCAATTCTCACCGGAACAACAGCACAAGGAACCTCATCAACTCCTACAATTGTGGACCTAGAATTTTTAAATACATCTGGCTCCGATGCATACACTTTAACCCTTCAAGATGAGCTCTCAGGATTAACCGCATCCGTGACCGCATTGAGTGTTGATCTTACAAGCACTCTTAGCAAAAATAGTTTTCGGGATGCAATTAACCTAGCATTTGCAACTTCTCAGACAGATACAACTATTACGGGCACGAGCACGATGTCGAGTTCATCTACATCAACAATCAATTTAACATCTACAACCTCATATGATCAAACCAAGTTTTCAATTTCAGTTGACGGAGGGGCTAATGTTGAGATCGATGTTCGTTCTCATATTTTATCAACAGCTGGAATTGACAGCACAAGTGTTACACAAACTATATTGGTAAGCGCAATTGAAACTCAATTACAAAGAGTCTTTGACAATAGAATTTCTGTTGCTACGTCTGGTGGAGCATTCACAATTTCTGATGAGGAAGGCAGAAGATTAAAAGTTACTCAAGGAGCAGGTAATGGTTTCTTATTTGGAACTGATCCTGTCAATTACGGAGCTATAATTGCAGGAGAAACAACTAGAAATAACTTGTCAGTTGATTGGTCTGAAAATGTGTTGACAATTACTAACAGCGCTGGTGGAAAAACAATCTTAAAAGATTACCAAGCTCTAAATGATAGTCAAATTCTAATGAATGTTGTTGATGATAGTCAGGTTGATGGTTTGTACGACCCAATACTGCTTGCAACTTCAACCACTACAAATTTACCAACAACACAGTCTGCAACTTTTACCGGGAGAACAGAAGAGACACAAATGTCAATTAGATTTTCGGATCAAGTTGGAGATGGTTCATCAGCGGAGTACTCTTTTAAATTAACTAATGGCCAGGGAGATATATATGCTGAATTTTCCGGAAGTGGACTAGATGTTTTTAATACGATTTCATCAGGTACAATTCGAGAAAAAGTCATTGCAGCTCTTTCCTCAGGAGTATCTAATCTGGCAATTACTGACTCAAGTCTGGATATTTCGGAGTGGGATGTAGCAGTAAGCGGGGACCATTTACTCATAACAAACAAAAAAGGTAGAGCTCTGGCGATTGAGGATTTTAGCAGTTCTGCAGGTTATATGACAGCTACTCCAGTAAATGAACCTGGTTCGGCTAATATTCTTGCCGATAAAAATGCATATTATTCGGAAACCCGAATAGGACTTAATACCAGTGCTTTCGGGCTTGATTACTCTGCATCCGGTACAGATCGTTTTTCATTCACACTTGATGGAGTTAAAAATTCTGCCAACATAACTGTAAACGTAAATGGATCAGCAACTGGTGGGGGTTTAGTGAGTGGAGATAGTTTTGCTGCCAGTGTACAGTCCGCCCTTAGAGCATCTGACATAATGGTTAGAGACCCAAATGATGGCAGCGCAATTGCAACAGCAAATTTAACCTCCATAACTGTTAAATATGACGCAGATACTGGTGAACTTGTAATAAGAGACCCTGCAGGTAGGGCTATAGGTTTTGGCATGGACTCTTCAGCGAATACCCTTTGTAATACTGGTTATATATTAACAACTGCTTTTGTCACAGGACCTCCAAACAAAATGTATACAGTTGATATTGATTCATCTGTAGCACAGGGGGATGTTTACAACGCGACCACTGTAACGCTTGATTTCAAAACTTCAGACATCTCATTTAACCTTCAAGTTAATGGTCAGTATCTTGATGGGTTATCTTCTAGTACAGGATCAGCTCTTATTGCCAGTAATATAATAGATTGGAATGCAGAGTATCCATTCGGATCCTCAATATTAAAATCAAAACTTGATGAACTTATGACGAAACTAAATACTGTGCACCCCAGGGATGTTTTTGAATATTCTATCTTTGGAAATCAAATTACTCTATACCAGAGAGATGGAGGCGAAGTTATATTGGGAGGTTATGTCTCATCTAGTAACAATCGAAGATTGACTGCAGAAGTAACACCCGGTATCGATCAAGGAGAAAAAGTTACATTAAGCTTTAATGCTCATACAGTCGCGTATGGAGGAACCGCAGAGGGAACTGCGGCACTAGCAACTAATGCTACTTTAAACATGGAGGGAGATGATATCTACTCCATGAAAATCTCAAATGGAACTAATAGCTATTCTCTTGAAAATTCAATAGTTGATATTAGTAATACTCGAAGTGTTGCGACTTTTATACAAAATCTGGAAGAATCATTATTTGGCTCCAATATTAGTGCTTCTATGGACCTTGATGGTAACGTTTTTTTCTCAAGAAGTGACGGAGGAAAAATAATCCTTCAAGAATTCACCTCTGCTGCAGGTCGTCAAGGCTCATGGAATCCAAGTCCAGGTCAAGGTGATTACATTGCTCTTACAGGAAAAGGAATTGTAGAAGCAATAACAAACAACATAATTTCAACGTCATCCTCGACCGAATATTCAAATCCATCAGTAACAACAACTAGCTACATTCCTATTGGAGATGACGTACAACTCTCAATTTTTAATATTTCCGTTGCAACTCAAGTGGATTCTGAATCAGCTTTAGTTGCAATTGACCATGCTTTAGATTACGTTCAGGCAGAAAGATCTAATTTGGGTGCAATTCAAAATCGTTTAACACATACCATCGATAATTTGTCGAACATAGTTACTAATACGTCTGCCTCCAAAAGCAAAATAAAAGATGCTGATTATGCAAAAGAAACAGCAGAATTAACCAGAACTCAAATTATTCAACAAGCAGCAACCGCCATGCTTGCACAGGCCAATCAATCATCTCAGAATGTACTTCAATTACTTCAGTAAACTATAGTTACATTAAAAACTAAGCTTCAATTGAAAAAATTAAATCCTCATGACTAAGGGGAATATTACCCATTCTTGAAACTTGTAATGCTGCTGCAACAGAGCCAACATAAGCAGACTCCCAAATAGAACCTCCAACAAGCTTGCAAAGGCTCGATGCAGCCAAAAGTGCGTCACCAGCCCCGGCTACATCAACAGGGTTAGAGTTAAAAGCCATTAGTGAGTTGGTTTCAACAAATTGTTTTTTAGCCAAAATCACCATTCCCTCAGCTCCTAATTTAACTAACAAATTTTTTGCTTTAGCTTTTTCAAGTAGCTTTAGACTTACATTTTGCAGACCTGATTTAAAATCATTTACAGACAATCTTACCTCCCTTTCTGTGGCAGAGAGAATATCTGCTTCCACAAACCTCGATACATCTCCAATTTGTGACGAAGCCTGACTATCAGCAACAAATGGTATACCCTTTTTCTTACAGGCTGATACAAGTCTATCGACAAGAGACTGAGGTAAACATCCATAATTAAAGTCAGAAAATACAACCAAATCAGTTTTTTCAATCGCAACTAAAAACTGATGATAAATCTCATTTGCCTGCTCCTCGGCAACATCATGAGATCTCAAATTACTAACTCTTAAAAGAGTTTTACTGCCAGCTCTGAATCGTTGCTTTAATACAGTAGGACGACTGGAATCATGAATAAAAATGGGCTTAACTCCGTAGTTTGATATCATTTCGCTTGCAGTTTTAGAGGTTTCATCCTTGCCTACAACACTTATGAAGGTAGCATTTGCTCCAAGTCCCACTAGATGAGCAGCAACAATTCCAGCTCCTCCAACAAACATTTTATTGTCAAAAGGTGACACTACTATTGTTGGATCTTCTTGTGACATACCAAGAGGTTCACAGTAAATATACTCATCAATAATTAATTCGCCAATCACTAAAACTTTGCAATTTATAAAAGCTCTTATATATTTTTTTAATTGTTCTAAGGAGGAGCCATGCTTTGCTAAAAACAAAGAATCTGTTTTCAACGAGCTATTTTGAGAAGCAAGTAATTCTTTTCTAATCAAATCTTTTGAGGAAAATCTGGCTTCTGCACTACTAAAAATTAATCTTCCGCCAAAACCTTTTAATATTTCTCTCTCAAAGTTATCGACCGTAGTATATTCTGCTCCTTTGACAACCGCATAAGGTTGTAAAATTTCCAAACATAAACCAAGCTCCTGCACATCTATAACAACAACTTCATCTACGGCCTCAAGTCCATGCAAAGCTTCTTTTCTGGATTTTTGGTCAATTACGACCTCGGGGTAGGAGTCGTCGAGAAGACCAATAATGAGGTAATCCCCACAAGATCTAGCAAAGTTTAATAATCTTAGATGTCCTGGATGAATAATATTGAATTTCCCAGAAACAAATACAATTTTTTTATATTTAGAATCTGATTTGATTCTATTTAGCTCTATTTTTAAATTTTCTGTCAAAGTTAATCCAATGTATTATTTGTTTAAACCATAATATTACTAAAAGATATTAAACTCTATGAATGCTTTACTTCTTGCTGCTGGTATAGGTAGCCGACTGCGCCCAGTTACTAATCAAACACCCAAATGTTTGGTGCCAATTTTAAATAAACCTTTGCTTGGATTTTGGCTTGATTTATTAGAAAATTCGAAAAAAATTGAATCAATCTACATAAACACCCATTACCTTGCGAACCAGGTTGAAGAGTTTATAAAGCGAAGAAACTCCAAAAAAAAAATAAATCTTGTTTATGAACCAATTCTCCTTGGAACAGCGGGAACAATTAAAAATATTCTGAAATCTATTGAAATAAATAATTTACTAGTAGCACATGCAGATAACTTAAGTTTATTTAATATTAAGGATTTTATTAATGCCTTCGAAATGAGACCAAGAGTAGTTGAGATAATTATGATGACATTCATTACTGATGATCCGCATAGTTGTGGAATAGTAAAAAAAAATAATACTGGAATTGTTAACGAATTTTATGAAAAAAAAACAGAATTTCATGGCTATGAAGCCAATGGGGCTGTATTTATTTTTTCTGCAAATTCGTTAGGAAAAATAATAAAAATGCAAAATTGTTTTGATATAAGTAAAGATATATTACCTGGCTTTCTTGGAAGAATTTCTACATTTGAAAATAATATTTATCATCGAGATATTGGTTCAATCAAAAGCTACACAAAAGCAAAATCTGAATTCAAAATTATTTATGATGAATGGAAAAAATAACTTTTTATGATTAAGTCACTAAACCACAAACCAATAATAATTGATTCTCCAAAATTTAGTTTAGGGGAGTCTCCTGTTTGGTGGACGGAAAGGGGACTGTTCGTTTTTACAGATATCCTAGACAAAAAGATTTGTTTCTTAGATCCACAATCTTTAAAAACCCAAGTGATCACAACACCAGAATCAGTGGTTTGTATAGTTCCTTGTGATGACAAAAGATTATTACTAGCCATGTATATGAAAATTTGTATTTTTGATTACGAAAAAAAATTGATAGAAGATATCTATGAAGCAAAAAAAACAGAGGTTGGATTGAGATTTAATGATGGGAAATGCGACTCAAATGGAAGATTCTGGATTTCTGGAATTGGGAATGAAGAGGAAAAAATTAACTCATCTATTTTTATCTTTTCAAAAAAAAATTCATGCCATATTAAAAAGAGAAATCAAATTCTTCTGGGAAATGGACTGGGTTGGAATAAACATAAAAGTTCATTTTATTTCACTGATAGTAAAAAACAACAAATTCTTCTTTTCTCTTATTACAAAGACCCTATACAAATGGAAAGTCAAAACTCAGTTTTTTTTGAATCAAAACAAAAAGGTCATGAACCGGACGGCCTTTATGTAGATAAAAATGGTTATGTTTGGTCATGCATATGGGATGCTGGGGAGATTTTAAGAATAAATCCAGACGGAAAGGTGGAATTAAAAATTAAGCTGCCTATCAGTAGACCAACTTCTTTAACTTTTGGCGGGGCTATGCTGGATATAATGTTAGTCACTACAGCAATGTCGAATGAAAACTCCAGTAAACTCAACCACCTGCATGAAGGTAAATGTTTTATGTACAAATCAATGCCCTATGGCTTGCCGACTCAAAATTTTAAATTATGAAAAAAAACCAAATATCAATAATAGGTCTAGGAAAAATTGGATCTGCTTTAGCGAAAAATTTTTGTTCAAATAATTTTTTTGTTTATGGATTTGATATTAAAAAACACGCCTATGAGTTTGGAAAAAATTTTTATAAATCCAGTTCTATTGAGGCGCTTATAAAAAATACGACATCCCCAAGATTGATCTTTGTGGTAGTACCCTCTGGAAAATCTAACTCCTCGGTCATTAATTGGCTTCTACCAATAATTCATAAGACTGACACTGTAATTGATATGAGCAACTCTAATTACAAATTTGCAGAAAAATTTGAAAAAAAATATTTCTTACAGGGTAAGAGTTATATTGATATTGGAATTTCTGGTGGTATTGTTGGAGCCCACAAAGGTCCATCACTGATGGTGGGGAATAAAAAAAATGTTTCAAAAAAACTCATTAATGTTCTCTCTAAAATCAGTGCTAAGTATAAAAATAGACCCTGTGTTGAATATTATGAAAATCCAGGAAGTGGTCATTTCGTAAAAATGTTGCACAATTATCTTGAGTACGCTGAAATGCAATTAATTGCAGAACTTGTTAGTCTTTTATATGAAGTTTACGAACTCAATAATGAAAAAATTCTATCTTTTCTCAAAGAATTAAGGCTTACTGATAAGAGTTCTTATTTACTAAAAATTACTGAGAGTATTATTCATGAGAAAATTTTACAAAAAGAAAACTATATTCAACAGAATCTAATTAAACACAACGGAACTGCGAAATGGGCTGCCCAACTCTCCCTAGAAATCGAATCCTACGCTCCTACACTTATTTGTGCATTATTAGAGAGACTTTCTCTTAGTCAAAAAAAGGACTCATTATTTAATCAAGAAAGAAAAAAAATAATAAAGATTAAATTTTCCGCATCAAAAAAAATAAAACTTATAAACTCATATACTGCATGTCGTTCATCAATTTTCTTACAATTAATAAATACTATCGAAAAGATTAATGCGGATTTAAATTATAATCTTGACATTTCAAAATTAGCGAACAACTGGATCAATGGATCAATTGTAAAATCTAATTTTTTAAATTCACTCGCCATGAACAAACGTAGTTTTGTTGAGAATAATATAGTTTCCCAACAAAAAAATTATAATACTTCGTTCTGCGAGCTATTAACTGATTCAACACATAAATCAATCGCAATTCCGGTAATGTACTCTGCATGGCAGTTTTTGCAAAACTATGAGTCCAATAAAATAGTTAGAGAAATTATAGGGAAACAACGTTTCGTTTTCGGTGGACACAAACTCTCGGAGTTGAAGAGTTTATAATTATGAAATCAATTAATTTCGTAGTAATCGGGGTTAGTGGCTCTGGCAAAAGCTCTGTAGCTAAAAATTTAAGTCTACATAGTTGTTTAAATTATGTTGATGCTGATAAATTTCACAGTCACAAAAATAAAATCAAAATGAAGACTGGTTTAGCATTGACCGAAAAAGATAGAATGCCATGGTTTAAAAGAATTACTAAATACTTAAAATACAAGAATAATTGGGTCTTGGCATGTTCAGCATTAAAATGCTCACATAGAAATATATTGAAAAGGAAACTCAGGAAAGTTACTTTTATTTGGCTTGATACGTCATACGTAAATATCGTGAAAAGAATTGAAAAACGTAAAAATCATTTTTTTTCATCCAAATTAATACAATCTCAATTTGATACTTTTGAAGTACCTAAGGACTGTTTCCGTATCAAGACAAATAAACCTCTTTATGTAGTAAAGCTGATAGCAAGAAATTTTGTCAAAAAAAAAACTCAGAATCTTTGAATTGTTTCTTGGTGCTCAGGAACTATAAGCCTTGGCTTTAAAACAGTATGGCAACAATAAATTATTCCACAAGCATCTACAGGTGCTAGCTCTTGTGGAGAGGGAAGTTCTTCAGATTCAAAAAATTGATATTTTTGTCCCTCGCGCAAAACAATATCGCTAATTTGTCGATCCGATACTCTCACAAGAAAGAAATGTCTTCTTTTGCCATTAAGAGAAGTTATTGGTGAACCAATATTGACAGTCAGAATTTTTTCTGAGTTGTCAATTTCAATTTCTAACTCCTCATTAACTTCTCTTATTAATGCCTGCTCAGAGTTCTCATCAGCCTCAACAGAACCCCCGAACAATCCCCATAAACCTGGAAAAAAGATATTTTTTTTGTCATCTCTATGTTGAAGACAAAGCCTATTGAAATCATCAACTAATAACGCAGCAACACAATCAGCCAAAAAATTCTCCTAGTTGATTTCTAACTATTTTCTTTGTTGTAGTCTTGAACTCAAATCCTCAATTTTATAATCTTGAGAGTCACCGTAAAAACGAGAGTCATGATCATCTCCATAAAAAAACCTTTCATGCCTTCTACTTGCACCACAAAGTTTGACGTTATCATCCTGTTGTATTTTTTTTGGTTGTGCAGCATCAAAAAGTTCTCTGTGAATTACGTAGAGTGTCGGTTGGTTACCAAAAATCGATTCGGTTAACATCTCATAAGCCATAATAGGGGTTTCAGGCGTCATAACTCTCCACCCATCAAATTTTTTGAACCATGGAGACAAATCTTTACTGTGTTGAGCTCCCTGTCCCATTCCCTTTCCAACCTGACAAACAAAGGTGATAGGTAGGTCAAATCCTTTGTGAAACCATATTGGTATGTGATTGACCAGTGCACACATTCCACTTGCAAGAAAATCTATCCTTACATGGATCATCACAACCCTTTTTCCAGCAAGAGCCAACCCCATCGCAGAGGAGTTCATTAACGATTCAGCAACTGGGTAAGTAATGAAGTTATTAGGATATTTGTCAAACAAGCCTTTAGTTAAACCTGCAACTCCATACTTTACAAGTTGGCCACCAACTACAACTGACTGGTCTTTGACAATTGCATCTTCAATTGATCTATTAATTTCCTGGGCAAATGTTCTCATTAAAAATTATCCTTAATTTTTTGGTTCTTCCTGATCACAAAGATCAAGCATTGTTGCCATATTGAGATGAGCACATTCTAGTTTCACATTTACTTCTACAAAAGATGGTGCTCTGTTTAATCTGGTATATTTTATTGCTTCTGCAACTGTATTTAGAACTTTTACATCAAAAGGTTTAACTCTTGGTCCGATGGGAGTTGATTGTCTCTCTTCCAGAAGAGCATCTACAGATTTTCCATTATTCTCACATATAAAACAAATTGGTAAGGAGTTCAAAGCAGAGAAAATTAAGGATTCCCAAAATACTCCTTGCTCAGTAGCAGCATCTCCAATACAACATACAGAAATAGCCTCTGACTTATCAAGCTTAAGAGCGTAGGCTGTTCCTGTTGAGACACCAATCAATCCTCCTAAAATTGCTGAGGCATGAAAGTTTATAGACTTGTCTGTTATTCCTTGTGAACCCGCAAAACCCCCATTCAACCCTGAATCAAGACCCATGATTTCATCCCAGAGTTTTTTTTCATCCCCACCTTTTGCAAGGTAGTGATGGTGGTTCCTATGATTTGAAAATAACCAATCAATATCATTGATATTTTGGTGTATTTCCTCTGCAACCACTTCATGACCAAGGGATAAATGAGTAGGACAATAGATATCTTTCATATTATCCTGTAATCTTTTTTCAAAATTTATTATTTTTTCTTTGATCATAACCTCACCCGAATCATTAAACTTATAATTAAAAAAATTGTTTTTAAAAAATCATTTTGGCTACTGTCTTGTAAAGTTCAAGACTTTCAAAGGTAACAAAACTGCTGTGGTACAGGTTCCTGGAAAAAATTCATCTAAATCATCAGAACAACAATCCTCTGGCTTCGGGGGATAAATCATTACGTGAGACTTGCTAGTGATACCCTGCAAGGCGAAGGCGTTTGCAACTCCTTTTTCAATTCCCTCAAAATCATCCAATAAGACAATTGCATCCATTATTTTTAAATCAACAAGCATCGGGAAGTCATCTTGATTAAGTCTCCCATCAATATGCAACATATCAGGAACAATACCTCTTTCTTTTAGTTGCCGAAACATCTGTGTGCTATCAGATTTTTTAAAAAATTCAACAGTACTTGAACCATTATAGGGAATATCTATGCTGTTACTAACATCGCAACTGTAAAAAGCTACAGTTGCATTATTCGAGTCAACCCCTCTTACCATTGACAAACCAGAAGTTCCTATAAAGGTTCCGACTTCAGCAATGGTTGTAGGTTTGAAATACCGGGTTAATAGAAACAACCAAAGAGCAGATTTTGGAGAAATTGTTCCGGTATTATAGTCTGCTTGAGTTCGAAGGCTTTGAAGTGACAAAATTTCATTTGAAAGATTTTCAAAGTCTTTTTTCTGCAAACCATTTCGAGACGATAGAACTATTTTCCAAAATAAAGTCGAAAAGTTGTTTTGATTGATCAGTAAAGGATTCATATTTTTCTTTTTTTAGTTATTAAAAATTAATTTTTTCGCGAATTGAATTCATCCACTTAAGGTTATAACACCGATCAGAATCTTTCAAAGACCCCTCTTGCAGAGAGCTCAGAACCTGGTTAATTGCATCAGACACTTTGTATTTAGGAGAAAAACCCGTTTTAAGCAACCTTGAGGAATCAAGTCTGTAACTTCTCGGATCGTTTGATTCTTTAATTTCAATATCTGAGCCACTTATGTGGGCAATTTGCTCAGCTATATTAAGTATTGAAATATTTTCAAAACCTGCATTATAAACACCAGTAAATTCTGGATGATCAATAAAGAACAAATATAAATCAGTAATATCCTCAATGTGAATATTTGGTCTTACCTGTGATCCACCTAGAACTGTCATAAGATTATTTTTGAAAGCCTGAGCAGTCAACAAATTTACTGCAACGTCTAATCTCATTCTTGGAGACAAGCCACAAACAGTTGCTGGTCTTAGTATCTGAACATTAAATAAATCCGAGTAACTTAGTACTAGTCTTTCGGCAACCATCTTAGTTTTATTGTAAGCAGATATAGGAACCAAATCTAAGTCTTCAGTCACATTGGGCTCCGATTTAACACCATAGACACTACCTGAGGATGCATATATAAACTGTTTTACTTTACTTTTTTTACATTGTTCTAAGAGTTCTAAAGTGGCAAGAGTACTGACTTCCCAAGTCAAAACTGGGTCTAAATCTGCGCATGGGTCATTGGCGACAGAGGCAAGATGAATAATCACATCAATATCTTTTAACGAATATGCGTCTTTATCTCTTAGGTCAGCCTGTATAGTTTTCAAATTTTTAGCTGGCTGTAAAAAATTACCAAACCACATGGTGTCTATAACTGTGACCTCATACCCTTTTTTGACAAGTTTTGGAACAAGAACATGTCCCTTATAACCGCAACCACCAGTAACAAGAATTTTCAAATCTTTTCCCTTAAATTAAAGCAATCAACTTAGCACCAATTAAATAAAGCAATTAACTGGCCAATGTTGAACAAAGGTCTTTCATCAAGATATGCCCAACCACTAGTTGTAAATCTTCAGAAATCTGCATGTCTTGAATATCAAAATGAACTGCATAATCACACATTGGAAGGGCTCTTCCACCCGTGTAGCCGAGAAATCCGCATACTGTTATTTGATTTTCTTTTGCATAAGAGCAAACGTTTAAAATATTGGGTGAATTTCCACTTCCGGAAAAAACCAGCAAAACATCTCCAGGATTTCCCTGTACAGCTAATTGTTCAAGAAATATATGGTCATAACCCACATCGTTAGCAAGACAAGTCATAACAGCATTGTTCGCACTAAGCGATATAGCCTTGGCACCTCCACCAGTTTTTCTTGCTATTCCATAAACTAAATCATTAACAAAATGATTACTGTTTGCTGCGCTTCCACCGTTTCCGCAAACAAAAATTTGTTTTTTATTTTTTATCGCAATTTTTACGATTCTGGCAACCTCACAAATAGCATTTATGTCAAGTTCACTTATTGTCTTGGACAGATTACTCAAATATTCTTGTGCAATATCTTTCGTCATTTATATTCCGTTCTATGTTGGGTCTCTTTAAACTTTTCCGGCCAATGGTCCAGTTTTTCCTATAGACTCTATGATAACTTCATAATCATCTTGCTCCCAAATTAACTCTTGCTCAGCATTTGAGAATTTAAAATCTTCCCCATACTCCAATCCCCATACAGATTTACTCCATTCTGGAGAGCAAGTTTTTACACCAGGTGTAAGCCACTTAAACAACTTATATCTAGCCTCAGAGTGCATTAGAGGTACTATTACACCATTGTTAATGCAGTAGTTATCTAGAGCTAACTCATAAAGTGCCAAACGAAGATCATGGTCAAAGACAGCAGGTATAAATACATCCCAGTTCATGGATAAAGCCTGATTTTCTGTCATCAAGTCTTCAAAATCGGGGATAACAAGTGCTTTTATATTTTTCTTGCTTAAGTGTTCATAGACCTTGAACCATTCAGCAAGATTTGAATTTCTCTCAGGCTGAAATTTTGAAGTTCTAAAAGTCATAGTGACAAATTCTGACTTATCGTCCAGTTTCAGTAATGACTTGACATGATCTTTTGCTCTTACTGAGGCTCTATAAGGTCTCAGATCACAAGGTTGCCCATAAAAATTTTTTAAAAAAGAGGCTGTATACGGTATCTTGGCCGGTGTTCCCGGGGCATAAACGGGAGGAAATGATGGAAACTGCACTATATCGCAAGGTGTTGATCGCACTTCTACGGATTTAACGGATGGAATCAAATGCGGAATGGAGCCCAAAATATGCTTTACTCTCCATCTAAAATCATGCTCAACTCCCTCCACTAATTCCCTCGGACTGGCTTTTCTGAATTTGGAGGCGGAAATCATGATTTTCATGCCCTCTAACTTCATTAACTGCCTAACTGCATTTGCAGAAACCAAGTATGTCCCAAAATCAAAGGTTGCAGGGCAGTGCTCAGTATCATAATACACATTTAAAAGATTCAAAAAACTACCTCACACTTTCCAAAGAAGGAACTCGCCGATTCTTTAATTAATTGACTACCAAATAATAGTTTTGACTTTTTTAATCCACTGGAAAATTCTTCGTTTTTTATCGAATGCTCTATTTTTCTTTCTATGGCAGGTTGTGGATTACAAATAATTACACATTTTTCTTTTTTTAACTTGAATAAATCTTCAGGGCCCATAATTCTTAATCCATCCACTTCATTACCAGAAAACTTGTCAAACATTGCATCAACAAAAATTACTTCTTTTCTACAGCCTTCAGATACAAGTCTTGCAACAGCCCTGCCCAGAGACCCAACACAATAAACGAAAACAGTTTCAAAATTTTCTAGAAAAGGAATAAGCTGATCAATACAAATCTTCTTAATATCGTCAGCAATCTTTTCAATCAAATTTTTTAAATCATTAACTGAAGCTTTATTATCAAATACACTTTTAAAAATTTGCACCTCACCAGAGTCAAAAAAACCTGATTTCGACATAAAATTTTCAGTTTTATTACTTGCTAAAAGTGCTCTCATACAAAAAAGAGATTGATAAAATTCAATGATCTCATAGCATAATTCCCTTGACGTGTTATCCATGATAGCAAACTGGTTTTTAAAATTGTTCAATTCTGATAAACACCTTAATAAATCTAATGTCCTATCAACCCCTTGGCTGGATTTTAATGTGCCTGGACGAGAAATATATTTATAGAAACTCCCCGGAATGTTAAGAGCAGTCTTAGCTCCTAACATAGCCATAGCGTTAAATGCCAAATCCTCTCCAACATATGCATCAGGAAATTTAATTTTATTTCGAATCAAGAATTCTTTTTTAAATAAATAAGGTTGAATTTGGGCTGGTAAAAAAGTGTTTTCTAAAAACGCTTGTTGTAAGGCCTGTATTTTAAAAATTTTGTGTTTTGGCAACTTGTTTTGTAAGTCATAGTTCGTAAAAACACCAGATGTATCCTCAAATCCCAAACAAATAATATCAGGTGAATCTTTAAAGTCTAATAAAGACCTCAAAATACTCAAGTCAAGCTCATCATCGTCGTCAATAAATAAAAGATAAGTGCCTTTTGCTTTTTCTAAACCGCGGTTTCTAGAATAACCAGGACCACTATTATGATTGTTATTAATAATTTTTAAGTTTAAGATAATTTCATGATTAAGAGCTTTTTCAGGAAAAAATCCAACAAATTCTGATTCAGAAATTTTTCTTTTTGGGTCATCATTGACTACAATTATTTCTAAATTTAATGGGGAAGTAAGGCGTATATTTCGAAAAATGCCCTCAAGATATCTAACTGGTCTATTTGTGGCAACTACGATCGAGAGATAGACAACGCCTTTACCTGTTGCCTGCACAGTTAACATGTTTTATGCCGTGAAAACTATTGGAATATCTATGGGCTTTTTTGTTTGAAGTGCTGGAACCACTTTAGGTTGTTCAAAATCTCTGCCCAAACAAAATTTGCAAGCGGACTGAAATGCTTTTCCAAAATAGAATTTTGATATAGCCAATCTTAAGTCCATTGGATCTTTGGTTTCAGATAATTGAATCCAATCAGTTTTATCAGCAGGTATTGCCTTTAAATTATGAGCATTTGCCGAGAATGGGCAATGATAAAGACGACCATGGAGTAAGGATAAAACATCGTTAACACAACAACGTTCGAACATCAAAGCAAGTTCTTTGCCTTTCTTTTCACTTTTTACAACCCTTGCAGAATCTGTCCAGTTTTGAGGTTTATGATCAATGTAGCGTATTTGGTGTTCTTTGAATGTGGCTATCATTTTTAATCTATTTCGAGATAACTCATCGTAGTCGGTAATTTCAACTTCAATCATTTTGTTCTTTAACGCCTCCAGTACCTGAGGTTTCGGAACAAAAGTTGCGTTTGTATAAACCGTTACTCTACTAACTTTTGAAGACTTACAGATCATATCTAATAACTTTGGAAGATGTTTATACAGAAACGGCTCTCCACCCAAAATACGAACATCATATATTTTATCTACAGCTCTCAAAATCTTGTCTACATTTTCTTCTAATAATTCTTGCTCTGCATCTATAGGTTTTTTATAGTATTGCATGAGGTTAGAGCAGTCTATGCATTTCATCGTGCACCTTTCAGTTACTTGAATGTCTATTGCATTAAGTATTAAGGCACTATTTTCATCCTTTCCCATGGCCTGAATTCGGTTAAGTTTCGAGGTATGAGTGTGCAATCTTCTCTGAACCTCCTCAAACGACATTACATCCGAATATGCGCTTTCAGATACGACTCTTAAAATTCCTGTACAGCTGTAAATATTTGATGTCTTGCCAAGAGTCTTGATTGTCCGGGCGATGCTTTCAAAATAATTACTTGATAAAAAAACCATTACATCAGAACCAAGGGACTCTATGTAACTAGGGGGCTTGACTTTGATACCAAGAAAATCCTCTCCCTGACGCTCCAAATCGTCATCAACAAAAGCAATCGGTTCAATACCGAAGGATCTAAAAGCAGGTACTGCAATTCTTGCATAACTACTTGGGGCAGTTCCTGCTCCATACAAAACAACTTTTTTCCCGCTGCTTATGGTGGGAAGAAGTTCTGGAAATGAATAGTCATTCTGTATAAATTGGCAATCTGCTACTTTCATCATGCAACTATATTCACTTTTCGTTTTCGTTTCCGTTTAATGATCGAATTTTTTCTTGGATTTATCATTTTATCATCCACCTTATCAACAAAACTTAAACATCTTACTCCATCTAATTTAAACACCTCAATGTGAGGAATAACTTTGCTTTTGAAATGCATTGCACGACACTCATAAGGAAATCTTTCATCCCAACTTATTCCAAAGAACGTACATTTCCAACAGTTAGGTCTTTTGTTAGGTCTTTTAAAAAAATTTCTCAAAATTAAGTGATAAACAAAATTTTAATGAAAATCAGGGTCTTTTAATAAAGTCAATGTATATTCGTCTAACTATTTGAATTCCAAGGATAAGAAGTACAACTTTGACAATAACATCCTTTGGGTCAACATCTGCAAAATTAAAATCAAAACCCGCCCAAATAAAAAATAGAACTGGAATCGCAAAAATTAAATACATTCTTATAATACGACATGTGTTACAAACAGGCTTCTTCAATTTTTGCTGAGTAGCTCTCTCAATTTCAACTCGTGTGTGTGGGTCCATAACTATATTATATCTCAAATCTGATCATAACTACTAGCCTTGTAATAACTGAAGAACAACTTGCTGACTCGCGTTAGCCTGCGCCAGAATAGCGGTACCTGCCTGTTGCAAAATTTGGCTCCTTGCAAGCTCAGTACTTGCTTTTGCGTAATCTGCATCCTCGATTTGACTTCTTGAAGCAGATTGATTGGTAGATACATTTGATAAGTTGTCTATAGCATGTGTAAGTCTATTTATTACCGCTCCCATGTTAGCTCTATTTTTGTTAACTTTGTCCATTACTGCATCAAGATTCGCTAAAACTTCCTCTGCTCCCTCTCTGGTATTAATTCTATTTGTCATTTGCTCAAGTTCTAGGTCAACGTCTCCTGTAACTTCATTTGTTATCGGTCCACCTTTGCCAAAGTCTCCAAGATCAATTGTAATAATTTGTGTCGCTCTTGCCCCCACTTGAAAAGCAAGTCTACCTACATTTGGTGGAGACATTTCGACAGTTGCATCCCCTCCAAAGTCTCCTTGCACAAAACCAAGTTCAGTAAAACTTGAATTAGGACCAAAACCATTATCTCCAGGTGCTATCGTAAATTCTTTATCTGAGCTAAGTTTAATGTCACTGTATACCGTTCTTGCCCCAATCGAACTTGAGGTTGCTCCTCTAATTCCGTTAACTTCATTTAAGCCAGTACCATTTGCAACTGTGTCAACTATATTTAAATTTAATTCCGAAGTTGATGAATAAGCACCTGAAACTTCAAATGGTATACCAGGATTTGTTGAAGCTATGGTTATCTCCTTAGTCAGAGCATCTATACTAATTTCCATATTTGCAAAAGCCGAGGGATTATCATTGGCTGCTTCATCAATTGCAATTTTTAAAGTATCAGCAAAAGCAGTAAAGCTTGTTGAGGTTGCGGCTGCCGCAACTTTAATTCCATTTATATTCACAGATACCGTGTCACCAACAGACAAAGTAGATGAGCCACTGGTTGCTGCAAGATTAATCGTAGAGTTTTGTGCAACGGTTCCGCCTTGATCAAGACCAAAACTTGCAGCAGATAAACCTTGTATAGATCCGTCAAACCAAACTGACATGTTTCTTCCGTCAGAGGACTCCAGTGTTACCCCTTGTCCATTATTTGAAGCGGTAATTCCATGAGTATGAGTTTGTAGGTTAATAGAAGATATTACATTTTCTCTTCTTGTATCAGCGGGCTCATCTTGCGTAAGTTTTACTTCAATTTTCGTACCATTTAAATAAATTTCGTAATCTCCGGTTGCTGGAAAAACTCCAGGAAAACCAGTATTTGTCGTCGTCCCGGCAATTTTAGCACCCCTTATTTCAGCGGATACACCAGTTTCTAAAGTATGAGAATTAATAGCTGCTGCCATAGCAATAGCACTTGAACTCTTTTTGCTACTACTTGCAATTTCTAAGGAACGAATATCATCCTCTGCTAATGAACCCCTAATTTCAACTCCATTAATCAGCAAATCCCCTTTATTTAACTTTCGGGTTGGAGCTTGAAAGTTTGCTTGTACAGATTCAGCGTCAATATAGGCATCAACTGCATTTGTAGATACTGTAGCGGTAAACTCAACCCCAGGGTTTTTGGCAGTAACATATACTTCATCTAAATCATTTCCATAATTCGCTAGAACTGTTATTCCAAGTGTTGGATCTGCCTCAATTGCACTTATTAAGCCAGCTCTGATTTTTTCAAGAGAGTCTCCAGGTTCGGTTGTATAAGTCTTACTTTTTCCATTTACCGTAACGGTGAAAGTCTCCGAACCAGCAGAGGATAAAGTTCCAGTCAAACTGAACTTACTTATTTGCGAAATTGAAGGAGGAACAGATGCTCTGTCTTTGTTATTAACAGTAGAAATGTTTTCACTATAAGTCCCGGCTAGCAATCCAGATCTTTCAATTTCCCCAGTGGTGCTTGTCTCAAGTGTTATAGGGTTATTAAATTGGGTGTTATTAAGATACTGTGGGTCTTCTGAATACTTAGACTCAAGGGAATAGACACCTGATTGAACTCCTTGTTTTAAACCTATTCTTTCGGAAAATGTTGCATCGGGAGCCGTTGTGTTGAAGCCTATCTCAATATTGCGACCATCAGCAGCCTCTAACCTTATGCCCTTGTAGTCATCATTTGTATTAATTGCAATCACACCGGTATCTTTAGTCATTCGATTTATTGCCTCAACCACAACCCCCCTACTTTCTCTTATATTATTATTGACTGTTGTAATGACCGGGGATGTATAACCATTAATGACTAACGTTCCTGATACTACACCACCAGCCTCCATTGTGTGACCTGTCATTACAGTTTTCCCAACTACTGCGTTTACGCCTGTTGAGGCGGAAATAAGATTTATTGCGGCTGCTTTTGAAATAGCACTACCTGCACTGTTAATACCCGTTGGTGATTTAACATCGCTTTTTGCCAATGATAGATTTACGGTTTCTCCATTTATAATAAGATCACTAGATCTCAATGCAGTTAATTCTGAGAAACTTCGATTTACACTCATTGAAACCTGCGGACCTCGTTGAGTGAAAGATTCAGGATTACCATCACTACCCAACATACTTATTGTTAGATCATCTGAAATCACTAGAGCATTATTTGCAGCATCAACATTTGCTCGTGTCGTTTCACCTGAGATTAGACTTGTGCTTGTCCCGGTTGCCCTAGCCAAAAGACTACTACCTAAAAACGTTTTACCAGGTTCTAGCGCAGTCAATTGAAGATAAGTTGCGTCATCGTTGGTTACATCCATATCTCTTGCCACTGCTACAGAGACCAAGTCGGATAAACTGGCATTTTCCGATAATGCTTCAGCCATATTAGTTACGATATTCTTGTTTGCTATTGCATTCGTGTATGTCCCACTTGCGCTGCCAACGTCGGCTGAGGTCACAGTATAGTTAGCACTTACGCCATCAACTTTTATGTTAATGATGTCTCCAGTTTGATAGTCACCAGAAATTGTAAATGTGTCTTGTTGAGCAACAGAGTCTTTTGCAAAAAATACTGTGCCTGCAGAAAAATTGGGAGTACCACGAAGTGTAATTACATCTCCACTTTCAAGTTCAAAGTTTGCATCGAGTGCTCCGTATGCTCTGTTTTCATTAACAGTACTAGTAACCCTTGGATTTGCAGTGCCTGAAAAAGTAACACTTAGATCTGACGCCTCACCATCAAGCGAGGAGTAAGATATGGTAAGCGATCCATTTCCATTGTCTGTTAAAGTCCTGCCTGAGGCGGTGTCAAATTGACTATCTGCAAATAAAGCAGCCTTGACTTGAGAAGTTACGTTCGCAGCTGTCAGTCCAGCAGTGGTCGCCAACTCAACCGAGACACCATCTATAACCAGTACGCCTCCCGTTAAACTTGTTGTGCCTACTGACATATCAATATTTGTAACCAAATTAGAAATCGTTGGTGTTAGAGGTATGTTGTCAGTTGTAGCGTACACTATATTCACCCTTCCATCCCCATTGTCGGTGGCTTGTCTTAAAATACCATTAGCCGAAAAACTTGCGTTTAATTGTTCAGTAACTAGAGAAGAAATATCGGCTGTAGTTCTGTTTTGAGGTAAGGCTGATGCGGCCGTTAAAGCCACGCCAGTTAATCCCGCGGAGATAGTTGCAGTAAAGTTGCCTAAGGAAATTCCTGAGGAATTACTCCAAGTGATTTTAACTTCACCAGCGCTAGTCTCGTAAGCGTTGTAAGAGACTCCTGCGGCAGAAAATGTAGCATTTGCTGCGCTAACAAAGTCACATGCAACACTTTGTGCTGAATCAGAGGAGTGTAAGTTTGTTACCTGAACAGAAAATAGAGCACCACTTCCATCTGTTAGAACAAATCCAACACTCTCAGCAGATGCTGCAGTAGGCGCCGAGAGAGTAATTGTTTGCTCAACTGTTCCGAGATTAATTGAAGTGACCAGAGTATCGTTACTGGAACCACCCTTAGTTGTAATAGAAAAATTGTTTGAAGTGCCTGCACTCCAGGCTCCAAAAACCAATTGATGTTGTGAAGCGGACATTGAGGGCCCAAATGTTATCGTTCTTTGAAGTGCTGGGTCAGGAGTGGCTGTCATAGTCAACTCACCAGCTTTTAAAAATTGTCCACTATTCGCAAAACTAGTACTAGTATCAACCACTTGTACTGTCTCTCTGGCAACCGATATACCAACATTTGTATCAGCACTGTAGCTAATCATTGATACTGAGGGACTTTCCTCAGGGTAAGTAATAGTTATCGAACCACTTCCAGCATCTACAACAATTCTTGATTGTGTGGCGGATGCAGCTGCAAATTCAGCATCTAGAGCTGTTTTGACTTGAGCGGCAACTCCACTTGCATTGGTTCCAGGAGTGATTTGAACTGTAGTACCTCCAATGTAAATATTTCCCAAACTCTTGATGTCAACTGCTGTAAAACTTGCTCCAGTTGTGTCCCCGCCAAATATTGGATCTAAAGGATCTCCATCAGCATCAGTGTATGTAAGGGTTACTCCAGCACTTCCGCTTGTGTTGGAGGCAGCTCGAAAAATAGAGTTTGAAGCAAAATCAGAATTAAGAGTAGAAGCAACTAATGCAGCAATTTCCGATGATGTATTGTTGACAGGAGCTGCTGATGTAGAAGATAAACTTATTCCAGTCGTACCTGCTGAAATGGCGGCAGCCTGGGACACAACATTTGCTGAACCCCATCTGATAGTTACTGTTCCATCACCATTATCTATTGCATAATGCCCATCTGCAGTAAAAGCCGCTACAGCATTGATAGCAGAAACAGCTTCAGCTGCTACAGAAGCTGCTGTGCTTGCCGTTGTCGTGAATGTAACTTGGGCCGAATAAATTGCTGCAGCTCCGCCAGAACTAACACCTGTCAGGTTAACTCCTACATTGTTTGCTGAAGCTGCTGCTCCAAATGTCAATGTTTGTTCAATACTTCCCAAATGCACAGTACTAGTAAGTTGGTTTGCACCGGATGCTCCTCGGGTTGTTATATTGAAAGTCATTCCAGTTCCTGAGCTAAAATCACCAAAAGTTAAGTTTTGTGAAGCAGCAGCCACATCACCAAAAACAAGTTTATGCTGAGCCACTGACTCTGTTACCTCTTTTGTAATTGGGCTGTAGTTGATCGTGTTAAGGTATTCGCCTGTTGAACTGATCTTAAATACCGGCTTTGGCCCAACAGCCTCACCAGCTGTTCCATTTAGAACCTGGAAACCGTTCCACTCTGTCATGTCGGCTATTCGAACTATTTCTTTTTTCAATTGTTGAAATTCTAAATCTAAATAACTTCTATCTTCTCCAGCATTAGTGTCATTAATAGCTTGAATTGCCAATTCGCGTTGTCTTTGCAACATATCGGTAATTTCATTTGTTGCACCCTCAGCAGTTTGAATCAAAGAAATTGCGTCACCCGCATTTCTAACTGCCTGATCAAGAGCTCGAATCTGTTGAGTCATTCTTGTCGAGATTGCCAATCCTGCAGCGTCATCACCAGCAGAGTTAATTCGTTTACCAGTTGACAGTTCCTCCATAGACTTAGATAAAGAACGTTCTGAGTTAAGTAACGCCGCCTGAGTGAAAAGTGCCTTAGTGTTCGTATTAATAACTGCCATTTTTTTTCCTTTCTAACTGCTATAAACAGTCAGATTAAAAATATTATTTATTACAATGTTAGGGAAAAACCAACAAGCACAAAGAATGCCAAAAAAAGTTTTCTTAGTTCGAATAAATATTTCTTTGTAATTGAAATATAGTAGATTTGAAGTCATAATTAGAAAAAAACCACTATGAATCAGTTTGTTATTCTGATTGCTCTTAATTTTGGCTGAAAAAGAAGATTTTTTCTTACTTGCCAATTTTGTGACAAAATTTGTAATAGCGGTAATCATTTGCCACTTTCTGTCATTACTGTTTTAGCTTCTTTTTCCGCCTCATTTGAATCTTTAACTGTATCTGGAGAGAGTACGTCCTCACTTTGCTCGGCAAGATCGGGAGCTGTTTTAAAACCTAAAATCGAGCTTAGTACCTTAAATTCAGCATCAACATCTGGATGATTAGGAAATCTTTCATGTGCATCAATGCATATGCTCAAAGCTTCAGCATGTTCCAAATCACAACGAAGCGCTCGAATTAACATGATAAAACTGTAGGGGGTTGCATTGACACCTTGCTGTTCAATTAGTGTTCTCAGAAGAGAGGCTGCTATTGACCAGTCTTGTCTTTGCATTGCCATAAGACTTGCAATGGCTAATATATCCTCACTCTCAGGGTATAAAGCAAGTCCAGCCTCAACTAGTGCTTCTGCGAGAATTGTTTTGTGTTCTGCCACAAGACCTGATATAGCCTCGCGTATTTCTTGAGGGGAATAATTTGACACTTCCTTTGTCGTCATCATCTTCCCAACTGTTGCTTGTTTGATTGTTTCGTTGCTTAGCCTATTCATTTCCACTCCCTGTTTTGAAGGACAATTTATTCATGTCACATACCAAAGCAAGAGAAGTGCCAACTTATTGAGTAATTTTTTTATCTTAAGTTGATGTTTTGACTGATAAAGCAGGTTAAGATTATTGACTATGGCAAAACCTAAACATCGCATACCTCCTCAAAAGAGAAGTGGCCAAAAAGCCTCCAAAACAGTTCATTCATCAATAGACTCCATTAAAGCACCTAAATTTGATCAAGATAATGCTTTTCAGGTTGCATTAAATAACAAAGACTTTGATTTAGCAAAAAAAATCCTGCACGATGGCTCCAAAAAGATGCCTGAATGGAGACGCCTAAACTTAGAAGGGCTTATAACCATAAGCCAAGGAGATCTGGTTGCAACAGAAAGAATCCTTTTGCGATCACTCAGATATCCTGAGGCTGGTGTTAAACCTTACAAAAATCTCGTTTCCGTATACAACCAAATGGGAAGACTTCGAGATGCCCTTCCCCTTGCTGAAAAAGCCCATAAAATGGAGCCAGAGAGTTTAGAGATTGCTCTTCTTTACATCAATTGTCTGCTTGATTTAGCAAAGGCTGACGACGTCATTAGAGTGGCTGACAAACTTTTAGTAACAAATAAAAACCAAAGACAACTTTTATTAGCGAAAGCTTCAGCACTAAGGGCTGGCTTTAGACCTGATGAGTCATCAAATCTTGTAGATGAAATTCTAAAACTTTACCCAAATGATCCTACCGCAATGAGATTAAAAGCAGATATTTTAGGGGATACCGATTCTGTTGCTGCTTGCAAAATTTACGAGGAGGCACAAGAAATTGTAATGAAGGAGAGAAAAAGACCTGACATTGCAATGAACTGGAATGCGAGTCTCCATTTTTTAAGGACTCGTGATTTAAAAAAAGGTTGGGATTACTGGGAACTTGGTTTTGACAAAGCTGTTGGTACAATGGGCCGAAACTTAATCCCTCAGGTTAAAGTGCTTCCAAGAGCAGATCATTTAGATAAATTCGACCCTGAGAAATGGACTTTAGTATGTGTTGAACAAGGTATTGGAGATCAAATTCTTTTTCTAAGTGCAATGGAAGATGCAATTGAAGAATGGAAAAATCTTTTTTTTGTTTGTGAAAACAGATTAAAACCATTAATTAAGCGATCATTTCCTAAACTCCAAGTCGGTTTGCCAGGCTTATTAGAGGCATGGGGTCAAAATAGTCTTCCTAAAAATGGTTTTATACCTCTCGGAAGCTTGCCTGGACGCTACAGACCTACAGTTGAAAGTTTCACTAATTACAAAAAGGCTTTTTTACAAGTCAATGGAGATCTTTATGTTCAATACCAAAAACAACTCAGGGATATTGCTAAAGGAAGGCCAATCGTTGGTATTTCTTGGAAAGGTGGATACTGGGAGTCTCAAAAAAAAGCAAAAGCACTTGGAATTGAAAACTGGCTCCCTATCTTTGAAAGAGGCGCTCTATGTGTAAACTTACAGTACGGTGACACCGCAGCTGATGAAAACCTAATCAAGGAAAGAGGTTACGAGTTAATTTCATTTCCTGACGTTGATTTTAAAGTTAAGCTAGACGATTGGTTAGCAATTGCTGCTGCATGTGATGGAGTTATTTCAGTATCAACAGCCCTAGTGCATTTTGCAGGAGCGTGTGGTCAAAAAGTTGGTATAGTTATGCCCGAACCTCAAGGCCCATGGATTCTTGGGATCGACGACGAATGGTCAATCGCTTATCCCAACGTTGCAATATTTAGAAGAAATAGAGGCGAAACCGTAACTGAATTAGTAGATCGTGTTGCTAAAGTGATAGTTTCATGAGCACCTATAACGATCCATTTATTAGTTTAAAAAACATCGCCCTTACTCAATTTGAAGGTGCGAGAGAGGTTCCTGCTTCAATCGATTTGATAGCTAAAGATCCAAACAAATTAGACATACAGTCCAGAAGTTTACTACTCAAACTCAATGCAGCCCTTACAAATTTTAGAGTACCTAAAATTGCTGTCGCTATAGGAATAAAAGAATATAGCACCTTTAACACGATTTTGAGTTTTCTTCATGGTGATAAAAAAGATAAAATCTTTTTCATAGGTCATAACCCTGTTAACGAACAACTTGATACAGCTGTTACAAAAGAGATAATGAAGAATTTTTCCCCAGAGAATTTTGTTGACAGTGAGACCCAAATGTGTCGTCTATTATTGAAGCAGGAAGCATTCATTATCGGTTTATTCTCCTCTGGTGCAGTCAATGAAGCGAGAGAAATTATAGATGCATTTTCGCACGGTAGAAGCGGAGCGCTGTTTGTTCAAAACTATTCTAGACTCAATAGCCCCAGTCATCACCTTTATGCAACTGAGAGAAACCTTAGAGTTCTAGAATTGCCAGATGGTTCTGGGGAGTGTTATTCATTACAATTTAAATAATATTATCGTGTGTCCCACCTTTGTTTTAAAAACAATTTAAATCTCTTCTCCTAACTCAAATTTTTATAATCAAAAAAAAACCCCGGCGAACCGGGGTTAAAGTGGCTATAGAGAAAATTACATAACCAGCTATTACTGTAGCAACTGAAGTACTAACTGAGGTTGCTGGTTTGCTTGAGCAAGCATTGCAGTAGCTGCTTGTGAAATGATCTGCGTCCTTGCTAACTCTGAAGTTTCTTTCGCGTAGTCGGCATCACGAACTCTACTTTGAGCGGAAGAAGTACTAGTTACGATATTTGTAAGATTGTCTATTGTATGAACCAATCTATTTTGAATCGCACCTAAATTAGATCTTTCAGCTTGGACATAATCAAGAGCAACGTCAATTGCAGATATTGCTTCCTGAGCTCCATCGCTACTAGTTATATCTATGTTTGCTACTGCTGTATTACCACCTCCAGAGACAGAACTGCTAGATGATGATCCACTGGAAGAAGATGTTGTTGTGGTGTAACCCTCAACTGCACCTGTTCCATCTAATGCTATCGTGTTACCCATTCCAGACCCTGGCGTCCAAACACCTGTCTTGCCAGTTGAGGAAGTAAACTCTTGTAGAATAATTGCACCTCCATCATCTCTCTTAAAGAATACATTTCCGTCAGTATCCATGGTTGTTTTAATACCTGATCCAAGTAATGCTTCTTCAAGTGACTCCACAAACTTATCAGTGCTCTTACTGTTACTAATATCAACTACAGTGCTAGCTAGACTGTAAGTCTGCGTACCATCGGATATCTTCATGGCATAAAGATCATCACCTTCGATATTTAGAGTAGCTGTGGTGGCTACACCAACAGTACCATCTGCCGTTGCAAAGAGTTGTTTATCATGGTTTTGGAATTTCAGTGCAGTTGTTTCACCTTGATCAGCTCTTCCGGGAGTTAGTGTGGCAGTTAAGTCTTTATGTGTGCTCGCGGTAACAAATCCACCGATATTCACTTCACCACCGTCTCTTTGCAAGATCGTTATATCTTTGCCTGAGACTTCATACTCGAAAACGTTAGTGGCATGTGCTGAGTTTAACCTTGTCATCAATCCGTCTAATTTACCTTTCAACTCAGAGGCATCAAATGGTTCAGTGGAATCATAAGATACTGAGGCACTCATCGCTGCACTGGCATTTGATGAAGTTGCACTATCAAGATATAACCCATTGACCTGGAAGTTAAATGCAGCATCATCGTCACTCAATGATAAAGTCACCTCAGTCGCGTTCCTAACATCTCCCTGAGCTACTGCAGAGTCTCGATTGATTTCATAGTTTTTGTTCGAAGGACCAGACACAAATTCATCTAACAAAGGCCCTATTCCCAAATTAGCAAGTTGGTTTGCTGATGTATCATAACCGAAACCAAGTGCCCTTCCTGCATTATCTCTAAACACTAATTCGGCAGTATCTGCATCATAAGTGATAGTGATATTTGTTACATCGGCAGTAACAACCACGCTACCACCATGTAAACCCACAGCGTTTGGATCAATGATTTGTGGAGTATTTCCTGCGGTTATAGCTGCTCTTGCACTAGCTGCAAATGTTGTTCCACTAACCAAACCACCACCAGCTGCTGAGCCATTGACGCTGATTGTTACATCAACAGAATTCCTGACACCATCGACTGTGAAGATAAATCTATCAGTACCAGTTGCCGAGAAGTCTTGTCCAAACGCACCAGTATTTAGCTTAACTCTCATTTCTGAGTAATACGCATTTTTATCTGCAAGGATTTGTCCTGCTCCGGGCTCATTTCCAGGAGTAACAGTTATGTAACCTGCATCAGCACTGAAATCCTCAACTGCTATAGCTCTACCCGCACTGTTAGTGATACTCAATCTATTACCAGTAAACTTAACGTCAAATTCATTTACATTAAATGAAGAGTCGGTGTTAGCTAGGGTAACCATTCCAGCTGATAATTGAGCAAGAATATCGTCTCTAACCTTGTTTTGATCTACTACAGAGTGAACATTTAAAGCGGAACTCGCAAAGTTAGCATAAACAATACCGTCTCCGTTTGTAATGTTAAAGGAATAAGTAGCAGAGAGAGCTGAATTTCCAGATTGGTCAGAGAAAACAACTTCCAAGTTTGATTCTTCAACCTGTCCTGTAAAGGTCGCTGTGGCTTGTGTATTCATGTTAAGAGTCGCTGTAGCCAACAGAACTGGTTCGTTTAATCCATCTGTTTGAGAATCATCTATAACATTGAAGACCACTGCACTACTTGCACCAGCCGAAAACCCAGACAATGCAACTTTACCACCAGCTTCGTTTGTAACCTTTAAAGTATTACCTTCCCAAGCGGCAGTAATATTATTTCTGGTGGTTTCTCTTGCCAAAATTCCACCATTATTTGCAGCATCCGTTCCAAACATTGTCCCATCGCCTGCACCTTGAGTGACTTTGATTCTTCTACCCTCTTGGTCCTCGATATTAAATGTACCATTTAGATTGTGACTAGCTCCCACTCTGCTATCGAACAACCTTTCTAATTCGTTATCCATTGCGGTTACTACTTGTGCAACAGTAACAGCAGTATTGGGAACTGATGCATTTGAAATTAATCTATCTTTCAGATCAACCTGTACTGTTGCTCCACCATCTATGGAAATGGCAAACTTAACTTTTCCAAAATTTTCAGAATTAGTCAAATCTAAAGTTGCTGAAATTTCTGAAGAAAAGTTTGTTGAGCCGGATGCAACAGTATCAGTTTGAGCTGTTTGACCTGAGAGATTAAGTGCAGCAACAAAAGCATCCTTACTAAGTTGATTTGTCATATCAACAGTTAGATCAGTTACTGTAGCTGACAATCCTGAAATATCATCAACCAATGTAAAACTGTAGTTGTCCGTACCAGAGCTATTTAAAAACTCTAAGTTTACTTCTGTTTTAGTTGGGGCAGTACCCTCAGCTGCTGCTCCATCAGTGCTCACAGTTGTACTGTTAGAGACTGCTGAGTTTGATGAAGTACCGTTAACAGAATCAGAAGCTGAATTTGATGTTGCAACACCAAGAACACTTGAGTTCATACTTCCAATGGAAATATTCATTGTTTGGCTATTGTTTGAACCAATTTGAAATACTTTAGCTGCGTAACTACCATCCAAAACATTAATTGAGTTAAATTGTGTTGTTCCTGCAATTCTATCTATCTCAGCAGCTAATTGATCCACTTCATCTTGAAGATACCTGCGATCTTTAGCACTATTGGTATCGTTTGCTGCCTGGAGGGCTAATTCGCGCATTCTTTGAAGCATGGTAGTAACTTCTTCCATTGCTCCCTCAGCAGTCTCCGTTAAAGAAACTGTATCGTATGCATTTTTCACAGCCATATTTAAACCATTAATCTGTGATTGCATTCTGGTACTGATGGCTAAACCAGCAGCATCGTCTTTTGCCGAATTGATACGGTTACCTGTTGACAACCGCTCCATGGCAGTCGACAAGTTTC
>MDTB01088269.1_pt1 | contig 31786 bp, 25 predicted proteins | sample 811161 | NCBI WGS metagenome assembly MDTB01 (sample SAMN05326650, study PRJNA326480) | marine metagenome | isolation source: seawater | place: Mediterranean Sea | collected 2009 | reverse complement strand
TTTTTACTGCTTCCTCAATGAAAGGAAACACGGGAGAAACCTTGTTACAACTTTTAGAGTCCAGACTTGACAATGTTGTGTACAGAATGGGTTTTGGTTCAACAAGGGCTGAAGCCAGGCAACTTGTCAGTCATAAAGGTGTATTGATAAATGGTGTTAAAACCAACATACCCTCAGCTCGAGTCAAACCTGACGACGTTATTTCTCTTACCAAAAGTGCTATGACTCAAGCAAGAGTTATTTCTGCAATTGAATTGGCCGAGGATCTGGGACTTCCTGAATGGGTTTCTGTAGACTCAAAAAAAATGGAGGGGATTTTCAAAAGAGTCCCAGAGAGAGATGATTTACCTCCCGATATCAACGAAAGTTTGATAGTCGAGTTGTATTCTCGCTAGGTTACTGTAGGTAAATTATTAAGAATTAAGGACATGTTTTTATGCAAAACCAATTGTTAAAACCCCGGATTATAGATGTTGAAAATCTGAGTGAGAATGTAGCTAAGGTTGTAATGGAACCGTTTGAAAGAGGATATGGCCATACGCTAGGAAATGCTCTTCGCAGAGTTTTACTTTCATCTATGGAGGGATACGCTGTTACTGAGGTTCAAATTGGAGGAGTTCTTCATGAATATTCTACAATTGAAGGAGTTCAAGAGGACGTAGTAGATATTTTGTTAAACCTTAAAGAGGCAGTTTTTTTGCTTGAGGGAAGAGACGACGTTTTACTTGAGGTAAATAAGGAAGGTCCTGGGGATTTTATAATAGGTGATTTTGAGATTCCGCATGATGTTCAAGTTGTCAACCCTGATCACGTAGTTGCTCGTTTATCAAAAGAAGCATCACTAGATGTTCAGATAAGGGTCCAAAAAGGAAGAGGATACGTTCCTGGAAATTTTCGTAAATTTGAAGATGAGGAATCAAAAACTATTGGAAAAGTGGTTATAGATGCTTCTTTTTCTCCTGTTAAAAGAGTAAGTTACTTGGTTGAGAATGCAAGAGTTGAGCAAAGGACTGATCTAGATAAACTTGTTATGGAGGTCGAAACTAACGGTGTTATAAGTCCTGAAGATGCTGTAAGACAAGCGGCAAGAATTTTGGTAGAGCAATTGAGCGTTTTTGCTGCTTTGGATAAAGGCGAACCTGAGGATGAACAGCCTAAAGGCCAACAGTTCGATCCAACTTTACTTAGACCAGTTGATGATCTTGAACTAACTGTAAGATCTGCAAACTGTTTAAAGGCTGAAAGCATCTATTACATTGGAGATCTTATTCAAAGGTCAGAAAACGAGTTACTTAAAACACCAAATCTTGGAAGAAAATCATTAAATGAAATCAAAGAAGTTTTGGCAACGAAAGGTTTAACATTAGGAATGAAACTAGAAAGTTGGCCGCCAACAGGATTTGAACACTGACCGGAGTATTTAAATGAGACATCGTCATGGGTTAAGAAAATTAAACAGAACTTCTAGTCATAGACTAGCGATGTTCCGAAATTTAGCAAACTCACTAATCTTTCATGAGAGAATCAAAACTACATTGCCGAAAGCTAAAGAATTAAGAAAAGTTGTTGAACCTCTAATAACTCTTAGCAAAACTCCTAGCGTTTCTAACAGAAGATTGGTTTTTTCGAAATTACGAGACAGAGCAATGGTCAGCAAATTATTTAGCGAACTCGGACCTAGATATGCGAAAAGACCAGGAGGATATTGCAGAATTTACAAAAATGGTCTCAGATCTGGAGATGCAGCTCCGATGGCCCTTATGGAACTAGTTGATAGGCCTCAAAACAGTGAAGAGTAAAACAATCCTTAAGTAATTTAATTTAGTTTAATTTAATTATCTTTTATCCAGTCGGCTGCCGATAATGCAAAATAAGTTAAAACACCATCACATCCTGCTCTTTTGAATGAAATCAAAGTTTCTAAGACTATTTTCTTCTCATCCAAAAACCCATTAATTGATGCGGATTTAATCATTGAATATTCTCCACTTACTTGATATGCAAATGTTGGCATTTTAAATTGTTTTTTTATTATGTGTATGATGTCCAAATAAGGTAAACCAGGTTTGATCATTAACATATCTGCTCCCTCATTGATATCAAGACCAACTTCAATGAGAGCCTCATCTGAATTAGCTGGATTCATTTGGTAACTCTGCTTATCAAATTTACCTAAATTTGCAGAGGAACCAACTGCTTCTCTAAATGGATTATAAAAATTTGAGGAATATTTTGCTGAGTATGCCATTATTTTCGTTAGCGTATTTTTGTTTTCCTCTAGAGCTTCTCTAATAACTCCTATTCTGCCGTCCATCATGTCTGAGGGGGCAACTATATCAGCACCCATTTCAGCGTGAAGGAGAGCCTGTTTTTTTAAAATTTTTACTGTTTCGTCGTTAAGAACATAACCCATGTCGTTTATGATTCCGTCTTGCCCATGAGATGTATATGGATCAAGAGCAATATCTGTCATTAAACCAAGATCAGGGAACTCTTTTTTAATTTTATAAATTGCTTTAGGAATAATTCCATCATAATTTAGAGCTTCAGAGCCATCTGGAGTTTTTAAAATATTTTCAATATTAGGGAACAAGGCAATTGCAGGTATATTTTTTTTAGCTACTTTCTCAATTTCTTTGAGCAAGTTATCAAGCGAATATCGATAAATTCCAGGCATTGACTTAATTGCCTGTTTTTTGTTGCTTCCATCAACTAAGAAAAAAGGTAGTATGAGATCACCAACAGAAATTGTGCATTCAGATGTTAATCTTCTACTCCAATCGTGCAGTCTGTTTCTTCTTGGTCTAGAAAAGGGAAATTTTTTCAAAATTAATATACTCTGACGTTTTCAGTTAGTTAATATTTTTTAGTTTAAATTAATTCGAGTTTGAATCAAGCCACAATTCTAATTTAAGCAAAAGCTCTTCGGCGCCTTCTTTTTTTACTGCTGAAAACATAGATTGGCTAATTTTTTCCTTGTATTTAGGCAAAACTAAAAAAAAACTAGTAAGTGCTGAGAGTATATTTTTTTTTTTGTTCGCTTTTATTTAACTTATCAGACTTGTTGAATAAAACGTGATAAAAAATTTTGCTTCTATCTAAACTAAAAAAAATTTTTTTATCGAGCTTACCTAGTGCATGTCTAATATCTGTGACTAAGATAATGCCAATTAAATTTTCTCTTTTTTTTAAAAATTTAAGTAATTCTTTATTCCAAAACGACTTGGTAGACTTATTTACCCTAGCATAACCGTATCCAGGCAAGTCAACTATCCTCGCAACTTCAATTTGATTGTGTTTGATTGAAAAAAAATTTATTAGTTGTGTTTTTCCTGGAGTTTTGGACACAAGAGCAAGCTTCTTTCTGCCACATATAGTGTTTAAAATGGAACTTTTCCCGGCATTTGACCTCCCAATAATAGCAATTTCTGGAACTGTGGCTGGTGGGAAATTTGTTTCATTAGTTGCACTTTTCAAAAACGAAACATCATGTAGAACGCTTATAGCCCTTTTTGCTTTATGCTTAGTCATCTATAATGTCTATTATGTCTATAATATCTATATTTTGTAATATTTAGTAAGGTTATATTAACAATATTCGAATTTTGTTAAAGCAATGTATAAATCTATATTAGAAAAAAAAGGATTTTGTAATGAATTTAACATCGTTTATCAAGGATAAATTCTATTCAAACCTCAGTCTGGAAATTTTTTTTTCAAGACTAAAGTTAATTTCATCTAAAGAACTACTATTGCTTTTTTTTAAAATGCTAATTTTGTTTTCCTTTTTTACGAACTTCTCTGTAAAAAGTCAGGAGATTATGCCAGAAAAGGTATATATTGGAAATGCTGATAAAGGGAAGATAGTTGCTGGACAGATTTGTTCTGCCTGTCACGCCTCAGACGGCAACAGCAAAATTCCAACTAATCCAATATTAGCTGGGCAACACTCTGCTTATTTAAAAAAACAACTCCACAATTTCCAAGTCAAGGAAGGATCTAAAAAGGCTATGAGGGAAAATGCTGTGATGCTAGGATTTGCTTCAACACTTAATGACGGTGACATTGCTGATTTAGCAGCATATTACAGTAATCAGAAAATAATTCCATCATATGCTTCTGATAAAGATCTAGCTTTATCTGGAGAATTACTTTACAAAGGTGGAGATTCTAAAAATGGAATCCCTGCATGCTCTTCTTGCCATGGTCCCAAAGGTGTTGGGATCCCTGATCAATATCCTCGTCTTGCAGGACAATATGCTGAATATACAAAATCAACTTTATTAGCATTCAAGAAGGGAATTAGAGCTAACAGTAAACAAATGATGACAATCTCTCATCGCATGTCAGAGAAACAAATAGATGCTATCTCAGAGTACTTAGCTGGCCTTAGATGAGTTTTATTTGTGAGTAATTTAAAGTCTAATTATTCTGGAAATAAGCTTTACAAAGAAGTAACTGATGAAAACTTATTTCGAAAAAGAAGGGAATTATTAAAAAAAGGTGCAATTTTTTCTTTAAGTTTTAACACACCTCTAGCCTTTGGTGAGGAAATTAGCAATACTCGCAAAAAAAATATTCTACATAGAAAGACTGACTTTAAAATTAATCCTCTTACTAAATTTGAAGATGTAACCTCTTATAATAATTTTTACGAATTTGGAACAAAAAAGTCAGATCCCAGCAGGTATGCTCCAAAACTTTTAAAAGTAACTCCGTGGACAGTAGACATTGAGGGTTTGGTTGTAAAGCCAAAGAAAATAGGTATTGAACAGTTATTTAAAATCTCCTTCATGGAAGAGAGAGTCTACAGATTGAGATGCGTTGAGGGTTGGTCAATGGTCATACCATGGATCGGCTATTCCCTAAAAAAAATCCTTAAAATTGTTGAACCTCTTGGCTCTGCAAAATTCGTCGAGTTTGTCACACTTGCCGACCCAAAGATGATGCCAAGTGTCGGTGGGTTTAGGCCTGTGTTAAACTGGCCATATAGAGAAGCCCTCAGAATAGATGAGGCATTCCACCCTCTAACCTTGATGACTTTTGGACTATATGGAAAGCGCTTGCCCGAGCAAAATGGGGCTCCGGTAAGAATTGTAGTTCCCTGGAAATACGGTTTTAAGAGTCCTAAATCAATAGTAAAAATTATTTTTCGCGAAAAAATGCCTCTCACAAGTTGGGTTAATTCGGCTCCTTCAGAATACGGTTTTTTTTCTAATGTAAACCCAAATGTTCCTCACCGAAGATGGTCACAGAAAACTGAAAGAAGAATAGGTGAGGGAGGAATATTTGCAAAGAGGCATCAAACTTTGCTTTTCAATGGTTATGCTGAGCACGTTTCACATTTATATAACGGTATGGATTTAAGTAAGTTTTTTTAGTCAACAATTTCATTAGAAATTAAATCTTCAAATGATTCTCTTTTTCTAATCAAATCAACATTTCCAGATTTCCTTATAACCAATTCGGCTGGTTTTACCCTGCTGTTATAATTTGAAGACATCGAAGATGCATATGCTCCTACAGAAGCAATTCCCAAATATTCTCCTTCACAGGTTTTAATTCTTCTATCTTTACCCAACCAGTCTCCGGATTCGCAAATTGGTCCAACAATATCCCATTTTTCGGTAGTTTGAGAGTTCTTAAGGTTTGAAATAGGAAAGATTTCATGGTAAGCCTTGTATAGGGAGGGTCTTAGTAAATCATTCATTGCCGCATCGACAATAACAAAGTTTTTTTTGTTATTTTCATCGCCATGTTTCAATGTTAGAACTTTGCATAATAGAACTCCAGCTGGACCAACAATAGACCTACCTAATTCAAAAATAATTTTTGGCATATTGTGATTTTTTTCAATACTCCACAATTTAATACTTTCAAGAATTGAAGAAAAAAACTGTTTCGTATTTGGAAGTTTTTCATCTTTATAACAAATCCCTAAACCACCACCAAGATCAATGTGCAAATTAGTTTTTGGAATTTCTTTAACATTATCAATGAATTTTAAGATCCTTTTTGTACTCTCGATGAATGGAGCTGTTTCAGTAATCTGAGATCCAATATGACAGTCAACTCCAACAATTTTTAAATTTTCAAGAGTTGAAGCGATTTCATATGCTTTCTTAGCTTGAGTAATCGATAGACCAAACTTATTTTCTTTCAACCCTGTGGAAATATATGGATGGGTGTTGGCACTTATATCAGGATTAACTCTGATTGAAATAGGAGCAATTTTGTCAAGTTTATTTGCTATATTATTCAGAGTAACCAACTCAGAAATGCTCTCAACATTTATACAAAAAATTTCTGAATTTATCGCAAGAGACATTTCCTCTTCGGACTTACCTACACCTGAGAAAACTATTTTGCAGGGTTTTTTAATTACTTTTAGTACTCTCAAAAGTTCGCCTTTGGAAACTACATCAAATCCTGCACCATAATTTCCAAGGATTTTTAAAATTTCCAAATTAGAATTGGCTTTAACTGCATAACATACTTCTACCGGCCAATTTTGAACGGATTTTTTTATTTCTAAAAAAGAATCAGCAATTGCTCTCTCCGAATATACAAACAAAGGTGTACCAAATTTTTTTGCCAATTGTTCTAATTCAACACTTTCACAAAACAATTTACCATTGCTAAAATTATAAGGGTAGGGTAATACCTTTTGGTTCTCAGCCATGTTTTAATTAACTGTTAGTTTCCTTGAGGGTCTGTTTTTTTCTTTTCATTATTTTCATTATCAGTAACAAAAAATTGTTTTTCTGGCAAAAGTAAAGGTCCTTTTTGTCCACATGCAGGCAGAATAAAAATTAATGCACAAAAGATAAAAAAAAATGGAAAATTTTTCAATGTATGATCAAAGTTATTTATTAAAAAAATTGTCTAATATTGATTCTATATAAATTGATCATGAATGATACTGAATTCTTAAAAGAAATTGAAAAAACATTTCATCTAATTGAAACAATTATTGATACTTGGAACGAAAAACATGACTTAATAATTGAAGTAAACCGTGATGCAAATGTATTGGAGGTAGAATTTGAGACAAGAAAAAAAATAATTCTTAATGCTCAAACACCAATGATACAACTTTGGATGGCTTCTGAACTGGGAGCATTTCATTTCAAATATGAAAACCAACATTGGATTGATAGTAGAGGACAAGGTTTATTCATTGATATTTTTGTTGATCACTCTTCAAAACTTTCAAAAATTCTCTTCGACATCTAAATCATTCACGTCCAAAGATTCATTAAAGCTATTAGGAAGGCTTTCATGAGTATATAGGCCGTCATTAATCCTTATAATTCCAGAAGGCTCTGGTTTGAAAACAATAGGCTGTCTTTTGAGTACCTCTCGCATGAAATCAATCCAAATTGGAAGTGCTATGCCACTACCTGTTTGTTTTTCTCCAAGTGACTGAGGGTTATCATACCCAAACCAGGTGACAGCTGAAATATTTGGCTGGTAACCGGCAAACCAAGCATCTATAGCGTCATTAGTTGTACCTGTTTTTCCTGCTAAATCTGGTCTTTCTAATATTTTAGCTTTTTTGGCTGTTCCGGAATATACAACATCACTTAGCATATTATGAAGAATATAAGCATGACGTGGGTCTATTATGCGTGTATTTTCATCTCCAGCTAACAATGGCTCATATCTTCTTACTAGCTTTCCTGAATAATCAAGTATTCTGTCAATGAAATAAGGCTTTGTGTAAAATCCACCATTTGCAATTGAACTATAACCAGCTACTAGTTGAAGTGGTGTAATTGAACCTGCACCCAAAGCAAGAGAATATAGTGCGGGATTTCTTTCTGGTTCAAACCCAAACCTTGAAATGTAATTTTGAGCATAAGAGGGAGTTATTTTCTTTACGATACGAATTGAAACCATATTCTGTGATTTAGTTAAAGCTTCTTTCATGGAAATAGGACCAAGGTAAAGGTTGTTAAAGTTTTTAGGTGTCCATATTGTTCCACCGGTAGTGAATGGATTAAAATTCACTGGCAAATCGTTAATTATTGTTTTAGGTGAAAATCCTTTTTCAAGAGCAGCACCAAAAATAAATGGTTTTATTGACGACCCCGGTTGTCTATAAGCTTGCGTAACTCTATTGTATTTGTTTGATTGAAAATCGAAACCACCCACAAGAGCTCTTATTGCACCATTGTTTGTTTGTAACGCGACGATTGCAGCTTCGGCATTTGGCAATTGTGTAAGTTCATATTTATTTTTATCTTCTCTCTTTGGTTTTATTCTTACTATTGATCCTCGTCTAATTCTTTTCACTCGAGGTGTATTTTTTGAAAAAAAAATTTCAGCAAATTCCACATCAGATCTTTGTAAAATTATGGGGTTGTCCTCTCCTCGAGAAACAGTAATTTTATCTTTTTCAATTTTAGTTACTACACAAGCTAATATATCTAAACTATCAGAAACTGAAGACAACTTGTCAGCAATTGCTTCAGTGGCAGTATTAGGGTCATTAGAAAGCTTAATGTATCCCTCAGGACCTCTATAACCATTTTTTTTATCGTATTGGAGTATGCCTTTTCTGAGAGCCATATGTGCTGCTCTTTGTTCATCTGCTCTGATTGTTGTAAATACTGTTAATCCTAAATTGTAAGTGTTTTCACCAAATTCACTGAAAACTTGTTGTCTAACCATTTCTGCTAAATGGTCAGCCTTTACAGGAAAAATGTTCGTAAATTTATTACCCACTCCTTTTTTAAAAATAAGTTTCCTGTTGTACTCTTTTTGATACTCAGTGAGAGAAATATTACCCAGTTTATATAACCTACCTAGGACATATCGTTGCCTCAAGGTTGCCCTTCTGAGATTAGTATATGGATTGAATGCAGATGGGGCTTTCGGAAGACCTGCTAACATTGCTGCTTCAGCAATATTTATTCTTCCTAAAGGTTTTGCAAAATAAATTTGTGCAGCTGAGGCAAATCCATATGCACGTTTACCTAGATATATTTGATTTATGTACAGTTCTAATATTTGTTTTTTCGACAGTTTCCTTTCAATTTCAAGAGCTAATAAAACTTCATATATTTTCCTAATAAAAGTTTTTTCAGACGACAAGTAAAAGTTTCTTGCAACTTGCATGGTGATTGTACTTCCACCTTGAGCCTTACTACCTTTGAGAATATTATTAATTGCCGAACGTAAGATTCCATTAATGTCTATTCCTTGGTGCTTAAAAAAACGGTCGTCTTCAGCTGCTAAGATTGATTTGATTAATACCTTTGGTACTTGATCGAATTCAACAAGTTTTCTTCTTTCTCTTCCAAATTCTGCGATTTGCACTCCATCAGCAGTCATAATCCTAAGCGGCATTTTAGGTTGATATTCAAGTAATTTTGAAACCTCAGGAATTTTTGGAAAAGCAGTAGCAAATACAATTGCAACAATTGCTACAGCAGCTAACACACCAAAAGCTGTACAAGAACAGAAAATTGTTAAATATCTAAGCACACTACAGAGTGTATCCCCTGTTAGACTAATTTTGAAGTGGGAGAAAAAAAATGAACAACATTATACTAATAGGCCTTATGGGAGCTGGTAAAACTACTATAGGAAAAAGACTTGCACAGAAATTAAGTTGGGATTTTGTTGATACTGATCAACTTGTGGAAGAGCGGTGTGGTGCAAATATTAGCGTAATTTTTGAAGTAGAGGGAGAAGAGGGTTTTAGAATTAGAGAAAACAGAATAATTGAAGAGGTGATGAGCCACGAAAGACAGGTAATAGCCTCAGGAGGAGGAGCACCAATTAAACTAGAAAATAGACATCTCTTAAAAAAGGGTTTTGTAATATATATCTACATAGAACCCTCTGCTGTATATAAAAGACTTAAGTCTGATGATTCCAGGCCGATTCTGAATTCTTCAAGAAATTTAATGAAAAAAATTGATCAGCTCTTCAACCAAAGAGATCCGATATACAGAGAACTTGCAAATCACATAGTTGTTGGTGGGAATCAATCACTAAAGAAGATGGTTTCTGATCTGCAAGTCGTTATAAAATCTAAAAACCTTTTACAGAAAAAAAACTTGGATAATCATTAGTATGTTTGAAAAATTATATTCAAAAATCAATCTTGACCTTGTAGAACGAAGTTACCCAATTTACATTGGAGAAAACTTATTAAACCAAAGTAAAATAATTGAGGAAGAAATCAACAAAAGGCAAGTTGTTATTGTAACTAATGAGGTTGTATCCCCGTTGTATTCGGATTTACTCACTTCAATATGTGATTCAAACAATAGTGAATATCTTTTAATAGTTTTACCTGACGGTGAAAAAAACAAATCTATTTCGGTTTTGGTGACCATTTTTGATCAAATGATTGAAAAAAATATAAACAGAGATGCTGTTTTAATTGCTTTGGGTGGAGGAGTAATAGGAGATATGGCCGGATTTGCTGCTTCGTGTTACCAAAGAGGAATTGATTTTTTACAGATACCAACAACCCTTTTATCGCAAGTAGATTCATCAGTTGGGGGAAAAACTGCAGTCAATCATAAATTTGGGAAAAATATGATAGGTGCCTTTTATCAACCTAAAAAAGTAATTATTGATATTAAGACCTTAGACACTCTTCCTGACAGAGAATTTGTTTCTGGAATTGCAGAAATTATTAAATATGGATGCATTAAGGATAGAAATTTTTTTGATTGGATAGAGTTAAATATCCAGGAATTACTAGCCAGATCTCCAAGCAAGCTTGCAGATGCAATAAAAAGATCCTGTGAGATTAAGGCTGAGGTTGTTGCTTTAGATGAGACAGAGTCAGGATACAGAGCCATTCTTAATTTCGGACATACTTTTGGTCATGCGATTGAAACAGGACTCGGATATGGTGAATGGCTTCATGGTGAAGCTGTTGGGTGTGGGATGGTAATGGCTTCAAAACTTTCTTCTGCTGTTTGCTTATTGAACAGCACTGATGAGCAAAGAATTAAGAATTTAATTAATACAGCAGGTCTTCCAGTTAGTTGGCCCAACTGGGATCCAAAAAGATATTTTGGGCTAATGTCCAACGATAAAAAAGTAAAAAACAAATTGATTCGTTATGTTTTGCTAAAAAAAATAGGTGAATCAACACTAATACCTGTGGATGACGATGTAGTGTCCTCTGCACTTTTTGGGGTCAAACATTGAGTTTGTCGTCATTATCTGCAAGCTCCCTAAATACTAGGGGAAGGAGATTTGACGAACCTGTACCAAAGGGGAGAACTAATTTCCAAAGAGACAGAGATAGGGTAATTCATTCAAGTGCATTCAGAAGGTTAATGCATAAGACCCAAGTTTTTATCAATCATGAAGGAGATTTGTTTCGTACTCGCCTGACCCATAGTTTAGAAGTATCTCAAATAGCTCGAACAATTGCAAAAAGACTTGATTTAAATGAAGATTTAACTGAAGCATTGTGTTTATCTCATGACTTAGGCCACACTCCTTTTGGGCATGCTGGTCAATCTGCTCTAAATAAAGTCATGCGTGAAATAGATCCAATTTCAAATGGATTTGAACATAATATACAAAGTTTACGAATTGTTGACCTGCTGGAAAAAAAATATGCGGGTTTTGATGGTTTAAATTTGTGCTTTGAGACGAGAGAGGGAATATTAAAGAGATGTTCAAGAAAAGCTGCAAAAAAATTTGGAAAAGTTGCTGAAAGATTTTTAACTGGCGGACAACCAAGTTTGGAGGCTCAGCTAACAAATTTGGCGGACGAAATTGCATATAACCATCATGATCTAGATGATGGATTGAGAGCTGGTTTGTTAACATTAGAGGAAATATTAGAAATTCCTACTGCAAAGTATCAAGCATCTATAGTTGAGAAAGCTTATCCTGGATTAACGAAAAGCCGAAAACAATGTGAAATTATTAGGCGCATGATTAGTCATCAAGTAGAAGATGTGGTGTGTAATACACTCAAAAATATCAAACATAATGATTTGAAATCAATTGATGATGTTAGATTACTTACCTTCCCTTTAGTAAGTTTCTCTGATCAAATGACAACTGAAGTTAAGAAGTTAAAGATCTTTTTACATGATCGTATGTATAAACATCCAATAGTCTTAGAAATGACAAGTATCGCAAAACAAGTAGTTTCAAACTTGTTTTTTAATATGATTAATGACATAAAAGGTAATAATGATTTAATGTACTTGAGAGGGGTGGCTGACGAAATTGCCTCAATGACAGATCGAAATGCATTTTTGCTTCACGAGAAATGGTTTCCAAAAAAAGTTTCTTGGCCAGCACCAGTGGGTTTTTTTTGAGTTAGTTAAGGGGTCTTATTGGGTTAAAATAGGATATATTAGGATTCCAATTTTTTAAAAACACTGAATAGTATGGGAAAAATAAAAACTGAAAAATTTGGTTTGTATAGACCTGATGCGGAACATGACTCTTGTGGAGTTGGTTTTGTAGCGCAGATTGAAGGAAAAAAATCACACCAAATAGTAGAAAAAGGTCTTGATATTTTAAGAAACATTGATCACCGAGGTGCGGTTGGTGCAGATCCTCTAATGGGTGATGGGGCAGGGATTCTCATACAAATTCCCGATAAGCTTTTCCAGTCAGAAATGAATAAAAAAAGAATAAAACTCCCCCCTTTTGGTGAATACGGAGTTGGAATGGTTTTTTTACCTAAAGAAAAAGCATCAAGAATTGCCTGTGAAAAAGCTATTTGCAAAGCTGTTCAGGCTGAGGGGCAAAAGTTAATTGCATGGAGGGATGTTCCGACTGACAAGCACATGCCAATATCGCCTAGAGTTAAAGAAAAAAAACCCATCATTAGACAAGTTTTTGTTGGTAGAGGCCCAGATACTCTTGTTCAAGATTCATTCGAACGAAAACTTTTCGTGATAAGAAAATTAGCTTTTGCCGAAGTTAGAAAACTTAATTTGAAGCATGGTAAAGAATTTTACATTCCTTCTTTTTCCAGTAGAACTATTGTTTACAAGGGACTTCTTCTATCAAATCAAGTTGGAGAGTTTTATCTAGATTTGCGAAACAAGGACTGTATTTCTGCTTTTGCCTTAAGTCATCAGAGGTTTTCTACCAATACTTTTCCGGAATGGTCACTTGCCCATCCATTTAGAATGGTTGCTCACAATGGAGAGATAAATACTGTCAAGGGAAATTTTAACTGGTTAAAAGCTCGGCAAGGAGTCATGAATTCTCCTGTATTAGGACAAGATCTAGAAAAGTTATACCCTATCAGTGATATAAGCCAGTCTGACACTTCAGTTTTTGACAATTGTCTTGAACTTCTTACTGCTTCTGGATATTCATTAGCGCAAGCAGTAATGATGATGATTCCTGAGCCTTGGGAACAAGATAAATCAATGGAACTTGAAAGAAAAGCTTTTTATGAATATCATGCTCCGATGATGGAGCCTTGGGATGGACCGGCTTCTATGGTTTTCACTGATGGTAAACAAATTGGAGCTACTCTTGACAGAAATGGATTGAGGCCTGCGAGATACTGTGTCACTGAGGACGGCTTTGTTGTAATGGCATCTGAGGCAGGCGTTTTGCCGATTCCAGAAGCTTCAATTGTTAAAAAATGGCGTCTTCAACCAGGAAAAATGTTTTTGGTTGACTTGGAAGAAGGTCGCCTAATTGATGATGTTGAATTGAAAAGAACAATTTCAAAGGCGAGACCATATAAAAAATGGGTAGAGAATTTAAGAATCAATTTAAAAAAATTAAATTGTAAGAACACACAAACAAAAACTGCTTCATCGCATATTACTCTTATTGAAAGACAAAAAGTATTTGGTTTTTCAAGAGAGGATATTAAATTTTTACTGACTCCCATGTACAAAAACTCTCAAGAAGCAACTGGTTCCATGGGAAATGATACTCCTTTGGCTGTCTTGTCTGATAAAAATAAGATTTTGTACAATTATTTTCGACAGTTATTTGCTCAAGTAACAAACCCACCAATAGATCCAATTAGAGAATCAGTTGTAATGTCGTTGGTTAGTTATATAGGGCCTAGACCAAACCTTCTGGATATTAACCAGGTAAATGCTCCTTTGCGAATTCAAGTTTCTCAACCTATTCTTGATTTTGAGGACATGCAAAAGCTTAAAAACATACATAATCCAACAAAAAATAAATTTAAAAGCATTACTTTGGAAACTTGTTTTCCAGTTGATTGGGGAAGTGAGGGAATTGAGGCTCAAATTTCAAGTTTGTGTGCTGATGCCGCTGATGCTGTTAATAACGGTTACAACATAATAATACTAAGTGATAAAAATGTTTCTATGAATTTAGTTGCTATCCCTGCATTATTGGCTCTGTCAGCTGTTCATCAACACTTGATTAAAGAGGGTTTGCGAACTAAAACTGGTCTAGTTGTAGAGACCGGTTCAGCAAGAGAAGTTCATCATTATGCGGTTTTGGCAGGATATGGGGCCGAGGCAATCCATCCTTATGTAGCATTAGAAACAATACAGGAATTAGTTAAAACTTCTGGAGAAGAAATAGCATCAAATCATGCTATTGAAAATTACATTACTGCTATTGGAAAAGGCTTTTCAAAAATAATGTCCAAAATGGGTATCTCCACTTATATGTCATATTGCGGAGCTCAGATTTTTGAAGCTGTTGGAATAAATAAGGTGACGATTGATAAATACTTTTTAGGTACTGCTAGTGCTGTAGAAGGTATTGGGTTGTTTGAAATTGCAGAAGAGTCTTTGCGTGTTCACAAAAATGCTTTTAGTAGCAATCTCAACCCCTACCATCTTCTCGAGGTTGGTGGAGAGTATGAGTGGCGCACAAGGGGTGAAGAACATATGTGGACACCTGACGCCATTGCAAAATTACAACATAGTGTTAGAGGTAACAGTTGGTCATCTTATGAAGAGTTTGCAAAAATCATCAATGATCAATCAAAAAGACATATGACATTGAGAGGACTTTTTGACTTAAAAATTGACTCAAAAAAATCTATTCATATTTCTGAAGTTGAACCTGCTTCAGAAATAGTAAAAAGATTTGCAACTGGTGCTATGTCATTAGGATCAATTTCTACTGAGGCTCATGTTGGTCTCGCTATTGCCATGAATAGACTTGGTGGTAAATCAAATACAGGTGAAGGAGGCGAGGACAAAAATCGTTATAGACATGAATTGCTAGGTAAAAAAATTGTTAAAGAAGGTAGTCTAATATCTGAAATATTACCTACTGCTGAAATTCAATCTGATATTACTCTTCAGGCGGGTGACAGTCTAAGATCTAGAATAAAACAAGTTGCTTCCGGGCGTTTTGGTGTTACCACAGAATATTTGGCGTCAGCTGACCAGATACAAATAAAAATGGCTCAAGGAGCTAAGCCAGGTGAGGGGGGTCAATTACCGGGAGGTAAAGTTTCAAACTATATTGGTTCTCTAAGATATTCTGTCCCAGGTGTTGGACTAATCTCCCCTCCTCCTCATCATGATATTTATTCAATTGAGGACATAGCTCAACTTATTCATGACTTAAAGAACGTGTCCCCTAAAGCTGATATATCTGTAAAGTTAGTTTCTGAAATCGGAGTAGGTACTGTTGCAGCAGGTGTAGCAAAAGCTAAATCTGATCACATTGTAATTGCAGGTCATGACGGAGGAACTGGGGCGTCTCCTTTATCATCAATCAAGCATGCTGGTTCACCCTGGGAAATAGGTTTGGCCGAAACACAGCAAACGCTTGTCATCAATGGATTAAGAAGTCGGGTAAGATTACAGGCTGATGGCCAAATGAAAACTGGACGTGATGTTGTAATTGCGGCTCTTCTGGGTGCTGACGAAATGGGATTTGCCACTGCTCCACTTGTTGCTGAGGGTTGTATCATGATGAGAAAATGTCATCTGAATACTTGTCCTGTTGGAATTGCAACTCAAGACAAGGAACTTAGAAAAAGATTTAATGGTCAACCAGAACATGTGGTCAACTATTTTATTTATGTTGCTGAAGAGGTTAGAAAAATAATGTCAGAGCTGGGCGTTAGTAAATTTGATGAACTTATCGGCAACTCATCTCTTCTAGACACAAGAGAAGGTTTAGATCATTGGAAAGCAAAAGGACTTGATTTTTCGAGACTTTTTTATATGCCTATTAACGAGTCAAAACAAATTCGACAATCAATTAAACAAGACCACGGATTAGATAAAGCACTAGACAGGACTTTAATTGCCAAATCAGAGGCTACAATCAAAAAAAAGAAGAAACTGAAGTTTAAAGAAAAAGTAAGAAATGTTAATCGTAGTGTGGGAGCTCTTCTATCTGGTGAATTAATCAGAGAACATCCTGATGGATTACCAGACAATACTCTTCAAATTGATCTCACAGGTACTGGTGGTCAGTCGTTTGGTGTATTTTTAGCGAAAGGTATAACTCTTAATTTGCAAGGTGAAGCAAACGACTACACCGGTAAGGGGTTGTCAGGTGGAAGAATTGTAGTTAAGCCTAGCCCTGAATTTGTTGGGCCTGCCCATAGTAATATTATTATTGGTAATACTGTACTTTATGGAGCAACTTCTGGAGAGGCATTTTTTAGTGGAGTTGCTGGAGAGCGTTTTTCAGTTAGGTTGTCTGGGGCAAAGACTGTTGTAGAGGGTATCGGTGATCATGGCTGTGAATACATGACTGGTGGAACTGTTGTTATTCTTGGATCTACCGGAAGGAATTTTGCTGCTGGGATGTCTGGTGGTATTGCTTACGTCTACGATCCACAAAAAAAACTTGAAAGGAACACGAATCACTCAATGGTTACTCTTGAGCCATTAATGACTGAAAAAAAACAACACAGCGAGCTTTCAATAGAACTTTGGCATCTAGGAAAGTCTGACGAAAGTCAGTTAAAAAAACTCATAGAACAGCACGTATTCTGGACAAACAGTGAACTTGGTAAAAATATTTTAAATGACTGGAAAGTTAATATGAAAAACTTTACTAAAGTTTTTCCTCACGAGTACAGACGAGCACTTGCAGATTTGAAAGATAGTAAAATTAAATTATCAAAACAACTAGTATGATGTCTTTGAAATTGAATATAAATATTTGGGGAAGTTAATGGGCAATCCTGTTGGTTTTTTAGAGTTAGAACGTATAAATTTGGATTACGAAGATCCAAAAAAAAGAGTAAACCATCACCGTGAGTTCGTTCAGTACTTGAGTCCGCAAGAAGCAAAAATACAAGCTGGTAGGTGTATGGACTGTGGCACTCCATTTTGCAACAATGGTTGTCCAGTAAACAATATCATTCCTGATTTCAACAATTTGGTATACGATTCTGATTGGATCAATGCTTTAGAAATCCTCCACACAACAAACAATTTCCCTGAGTTTACCGGGCGCGTTTGCCCCGCTCCTTGCGAAGAAGCCTGTACTCTAAATTTCAATGATGTAGCTGTAGGAATAAAGTCTATAGAGCAGGCAATAATAGATTACGGCTGGAGAAATGATCTTGTCCTTCCAAAACCACCAAACATTAAAACTGGAAAAAAAATTGCTATAATCGGTTCGGGGCCTTCTGGAATGGCAGCCGCTCAACAATTAGCTAGAGTAGGACACTTAGTTACGGTATTTGAAAAAAATGATAGGATTGGTGGTCTTCTTAGATATGGAATACCAGACTTCAAGATGGAGAAGTCTCATATCGACAAGAGAGTTTCCCAAATGGAATCTGAAGGGGTGATTTTCAAAACAGGTGTCCTTGTCAGCAGTGATCCGAATAATGATTTTCTAGATCCTTCCAGTAAAACCATAAAAACTATAGATGCAAATACTTTGATGAATGATTTTCATGCAGTACTACTATGTGGAGGTGCTGAAAAACCAAGAGATCTCCCTGTTCCTGGTAGAGATCTTGAAGGTGTGCATTTTGCGATGGATTTTTTACCTTCTCAAAACAAAATTAATGCAGGTGACTTTATTGAAAATCAAATCAGGGCTGATGGTAAACATGTGATTGTGATTGGTGGTGGGGACACAGGTTCAGATTGTGTTGGGACATCCAACAGACATGGAGCAAGATCAGTAACTCAGTTTGAATTAATGCCAATACCACCTGAATCTGAAGAAAAGGATTTAATCTGGCCTTACTGGCCACAAAAACTTAGGACGTCGTCTAGTCATGAAGAAGGTTGCGAAAGAGAGTTTGCTATTGCTACAAAGGAATTTATTGAAGAAAATGGTAAGGTTGTTGGACTAAAAGCATGCAAAGTTAAATGGCAAGGGAATAAGTTTGAAGAAGTTCAAGGAAGCGAGGAAATATACCCAGCCGATCTGGTTTTGTTAGCGATGGGATTTGTATCTCCTATGAGCTATCTTTTGGACTCATTTAATGTAGAAAAAGATTTTAAAGGAAACGCTAATGCCCAATGTGACGGGGATAACGCATACAAATCAAATATTGAAAAAATTTTTGTGGCTGGAGATATGAGGAGAGGGCAATCGCTGGTTGTTTGGGCTATTAGGGAGGGCAGGCAAGCAGCAAAAGCCGTTGATAAATTCTTGATGGGAGAAACAACCTTAACTAGTTAAATATTATTACGTATTACTATATTTTAAGAAATTTTTTTAGATACTTACCTGTGTGACTAAACTCCAGATTTGAGATTTCTTCTGGAGTTCCTTCTGCAACAACTTCTCCCCCCCCCAAACCACCCTCAGGACCCATATCAACAATCCAATCGGCTGTTTTAATTACATCTAGATTATGTTCGATAATCAAAATAGAATTACCACTATTTCTAAGTTTGATAAGCATTTTTAATAAAATTGATATATCGTGAAAGTGAAGGCCAGTAGTGGGTTCATCTAAAATGTAAAGTGTATTTTTAAGTCCCTTTTTTGAAAGCTCATTAGCTAGTTTTATCCTTTGAGCCTCCCCACCTGATAGGGTGGTTGAGCTTTGGCCTAATTGGATATAATTCAAACCAACCTCAATTAAGGTATTTAGTTTTTTTTCGATTATGGAGTGGGATGAAAAAAATTTATGAGCTTCTTCAACAGTCATGCAAAGTACTTCAAAAATGTTCTTGCCTTTCCATCTTATTTCAAGTGTTTCTCTGTTAAAACGTTTGCCATTGCAGGTGTCACACTCAATGAAAACGTCTGAAAGAAAATGCATCTCGATTTTTATTGAACCATCACCTTGGCAAGCTTCGCATCTACCTCCTTTTAAATTAAAAGAAAATCTGCTACTGCTATAACCCCTTTCTTTGGACATTCTGCATGAAGAAAAAATTTCCCTTATGTGATTAAACAAACCTAAAAATGTTGCTGGGTTACTTCTTGGCGTTTTCCCAATGGCTTTTTGATTAACCGAAATTACATTCTCAAAATATTCAGCTCCCTCTACAAGGTCGTAATTTAAATCGGTAACAAGTTTACTTATTTTGTCGAAAAAATTTTTTTTCTTTGAAATTTTTATTGCTTTAACAACTATGCCATTAACAAGACTGGACTTTCCAGATCCTGAAACTCCCGTAACGCAAACAAACTTACCTACAGGCATTTTAAAGTCAACTCTTTTTAAATTATTTCCACGTGCACCAAAAATTTTAAACCATCTAGTATCGGGTAGTTGTCTATTACTTGGGACTTGAATTGTTTTTCTTCCGCTCAAATAATCAGCCGTGAAAGAATTACTTGTTTTTGAAATATCTGAAATTTTCCCAGAAAATATTATCGAGCCACCCAATTCACCTGCACCGGGCCCAACATCAATTATCTGATCTGCAGCTCTGATAGTTTCCTCATCATGTTCAACCACGATGACCGTGTTGCCTAAGTTTCTTAATTTAATTAAAGCATTTATAAGTCTGTTGTTATCTCTTTGATGGAGACCTCTGGATGGTTCGTCAAGAACATAGATTACACCAGACAATTTTGCACCTATTTGAGTTGCTAACCTAATTCGTTGTAATTCACCACCTGACAAAGTCGAAGAGTTTCTATCTAAGGAAATGTAACCCAACCCAATGTCAAGAAGAAAATCAACTCTACTTAAAATTTCATCTAATAAATATTTAACCACATTTTGTTTATTTTTTGAGATATCTATTTGTTTTAGAGATTCTTTTACTAAAGGAAGAGGTATTTTGGTAAAGTCAGAAATATTTAGTAGAGAATCTTTACATTTTATTTTTACTGAAAGAGCAGTTTTATTAAGTCTGCTCCCTTCACAATCACAACATGGTTTTAATGACCTAAATCTTTTAAGTTTGTTCTTAACCTCAATGTGGGTTGTTTTTTCCCAAGACTTTTCAAAGCTATCAATGATTCCAGGAAAAAAGTTTTTATTTTTTGTTGGTTCACCATATAAAAGTAATTTTTGAATCTCGCCTGGCAATTCAAAAAAGGGAGTAACAAGAGAAAATTTATATTTTTTTGATAGCCCTTCAAGAATTGCAAAATTAAATTGATTACGCCTATCCCATCCAGGAATTGCTCCTGACTGAAGAGAACCTTCAGCATATTCTACAATTCTTTCAGGATCAAAAATTTCTATTTCTCCAATTCCTTTACAATTAACACATGCACCTTGAGGTTTGTTGAATGAAAAAAAAGAAGGCTCAAAACTAGCAACCGAGAAATTACATTGAGGGCAATTCATGTCAGCGGAAAATTTAAGTATTTTATTCTCGGTTTTATCGGCATTCTTTTCTAAATTACTCTCTATAATTGCTATCAATAAACCTTTACCATATGTAAAACAGCTCTCAATTGACTCAGAAATCCTTTGGCGATGATCACTTTTGATTGTAAGGCGATCGATCAGAACATCAACTGTATAAACCTCGTCTGGATTGAGTTTTTCAACGTTGTCGATATCAACAAGTTTAAATTCAGATTTAGTGTTTTTTATTCGGATTCTTATAAAACCTTTAGCCCTAAGATCATTAAGAACATGCTTAATATCTATTTTTTCTTTTTCAACAATACGTGCATAAATACTTAATTTGGAATTAAAAAAATTATTCATTAATTCATCATTTATTTGTGCAACAGAATGTTTTTCTAAAATTTGATCAGTATGATGAGGACAAAAAGGAATCCCTGCTCTAGCAAAGAGAACTCTTAAATGATCATAAATGTCTGTTATGGTTCCAACAATTGAGCGAGGATTATTTATAGAAGATTTCTGTTCAATGGCTATTGAAGGTGATAATCCGTCAATCAAGTCCACATCTGGTTTAGGGAGTATTGGTAAAAATTGACGGGAGTTGGCAGAGATCGATTCTACGTAACGCCTTTGTCCCTCAGCGTATAATGTATCAAATGCAAGTGATGATTTTCCTGACCCTGATACACCTGTAATTACAATAATAGATTCACGTTTTAGATCTACACTAACATTCTTTAAGTTATGTGTTCGTGCACCGCGAATTCTTATTACATGATGAGGTTTCATACAGGGAAATTTATAAAATTTTTACTTTATTATATGTGAACATGGGTACAAATATTTCATTCTCAAAGTCAGAAAAATTTGCTGTCTTGACTTTATCTTTAGTCTATGGCCTCAGAATGTTTGGACTTTTTTTGATTATGCCCGTTATAGCAATTGATATTAATTCATCATCTGTTGACAATAGCGCAATTCTGATTGGTTTAGTAATTGGAATTTACGGTTTAACACAAGCAATTTTTCAAATTCCTTTTGGGCTAGCCTCTGATAAATTTGGGAGGAAACCTATAATAGTTTTAGGGTTATTAATTTTTACTGCTGCAAGTTACTGGGCTGCAAACGCGAATGACATTCAAACTCTTATTTTTGCCAGAGCAATACAAGGTGTTGGAGCTGTCTCTGCTGCTGCCAGTGCTTTTCTTGCCGACTTGACGAGAGATGAAGTTAGGTCAAAAGCAATGGGAATGGTTGGCATATCAATTGGACTATCATTTGTTATGTCTTTGGTCTTCGCGCCGGTACTGTATGTAAAAATTGGTCTAAATGGATTATTTTACTTGGTTAGTTTTATGGGGCTCATAGCCACTATCTTAGTTTTGAGAATACCAGTGCCTTTAAATAAGTCAAAAAGAACTCTCACAGAATTAAATTACTCTCTGAAATCCAAGATCTTAAACAACCAATTATTACGCCTGTATGCAGGAATTTTTTTCCTTATGTTTACTCAGGCCTCTTTATTTCTGATAATTCCTAATTTGATTCAGAATTTTGGTATACAAATTAATAATCATTGGAAATTATACTTACCAGTTTTATTGCTGGCTTTTGTTATCATGTATTTAGTATTAAATCGATCAGAGCATGAAGGAAATCAAAAAAAATACTATGTAATATCAATATTACTTGTTTTAACATCTTTAGTTATATTTTCGATATTTCATGAAATTTTATTTTTTTGGGTCTTTGGACTTTGTGTTTATTTTGTTGGTTTTAATTTGTTAGAAGCTTTTTTACCATCATGGGTTTCAAAAATTGTAGTGCCCAAACACAAAGGTTTAGCATTAGGTATTTACAACACAGGGCAATCACTGGGTATTTTTTTTGGAGGACTAATAGGTGGGGTATTGTATGAAAGATTTGGTGAAATTGGCATATTGTTTTTTTGTATTTTTTTGCTGATCATCTGGTTTTACATTTCATTGGGCTTGGAAGAAAGGATTAAAATTTCAAAAATATTTCAACCAATTAAATAGTTTTTTCGAGGAAATAGTATGAATACTTTAAATAAAGCGATGATTTTAGGAAGACTTGGGAGAGATCCAGAAGTCAGATATACTTCAGGAGGTTCTCCAATAGCCAATATTTCTGTGGCAACCAATTCCAGGTCTAAAGACAAAGAGTCCGGTCAATGGCAAGACGTGACTGAGTGGCATAGAGTTATTTTGTTTAATAAAAATGCAGAAATTGCTGAAAAATATTTAAAAAAAGGTGGTTCTGTTTATATTGAAGGAAGAATTCAAACGAGAAGTTGGGACGATCAGCAGTCTGGACAAAAAAGGTATTCAACTGAAATTATTGCTGATCAGATGAAAATGATGGGTGGTAGAGACAATCAGTTAGAAAACGATTCAGAAAGAGATTCAAATATTAAAAAAGAAACAAGCTTGTCAACAAATGATGATTCAAAAAAAAGTTTTCCTGCTAACGAACCTAAAGCGCAAGGATTTGAAGATCTAGATGATGACATTCCATTTTAGCTCTGATGCTAAAACTTTTTTGAATTTATAAATATGCCAATTTATTCCTATCAATGTAGTTTTTGTGGACATTCTCAGGATGTTTTGCAAAAATTATCTGATAAGCACTTGGTGATTTGTCCGCAGTGCAGCAAAAAAGGTTTTTCTCGCCAATTAACTGCTGCAGGTTTTGTTTTAAAAGGGTCTGGTTGGTATGTGACCGACTTTAAAGATAGATCCAAAAAAGAGTCAGATGCTGAGGCTACAAATAAAAAAAACAATCAGGATAGTACAGAGGTTAAAAATACAAATAAAGAAAGTCAAACTAGTCAAAATAAAGATTCAATTTCCTCAAAATCCTCTTCTAATGAAAAAGATAAAAAAAACAAAAAAAATCATAGCACAAAATCTAAATCAGTCTAGGTAACTAATTATGCGATCAAACTATTGTGGAAAAATTTCACTTGAACAGTTGGACCAAAGTGTTCAATTATGTGGCTGGGTTATGAGAAGAAGAGATCATGGAGGGGTAATCTTTTTGGATGTCAGAGATAGATTTGGTGTGGCTCAGATAGTGTGTGATCCGGACTATTCAGAAATGTTTAAAGTAGCTGAGAAATTAAGAAATGAATTTTGTATCAAATTGTCAGGCCTTGTCAGAAAAAGACCAGATGGAAGTGAAAATTCAATGATTAATAGTGGTGAAGTTGAAATTTTATGCTCAAAAATAGAAGTATTGAATACTTCGGTCACACCTCCTTTTTTATTAAGTGAGGATGGACTATCAGAAACAGTCAGACTAAGTAATAGAGTTTTGGATTTGAGAACGTCATTTATGCAAAGAAACATAATTCTTCGTCATCAATTTTCTTGTGCAGTAAGGGAGTATTTAAATAATTTAGGATTTTTAGATATTGAAACCCCCATGCTGACTAAATCTACTCCCGAGGGTGCCAGGGATTTTCTTGTGCCGTCTCGAATTAACAGAGGAGAGTTTTTTGCCCTGCCTCAATCCCCTCAACTTTTTAAACAGCTTTTAATGGTTGCAGGATTTGATAAATATTATCAAATAACAAAATGCTTTCGGGATGAAGATTTAAGGTCCGACCGACAGCCAGAATTTACTCAAATTGATTGTGAAACAACCTTCATGGATGAGAATCAAATACGCCAGATTTTTGAGAGCATGATTCGGTCAGTATTTGAGAAAGTTTCAAATATTAAGCTTCCAAAATTTCCTATTCTATCGCACCAAGAAGCAATGAACAGATTTGGATCTGACAAACCAGACTTAAGAATAAAACTTGAATTGAATGATATTTCTGAAGTTGTCAAAGACGTTGAGTTTAAAGTTTTTTCAGACGTTGCTAAAAAAGACGGAAGAGTTGCAGCCTTGCTTGTACCAGGAGGTGGAAGATTAACTCGTGGAGAAATTGATGAATATACTGAGTTTGTTAAGGTATATGGTGCAAAAGGTTTGGCCTGGATAAAAGTTAATTCAGTTGCCAAAGGCAGAGCTGGCTTGCAGTCACCTATCGTGAAAAATATACATGATGAGGCTTTAAAAGAAATCCTCCTTTTATGTAAAGCCAAAGATGGAGATGTAATATTTTTTGGATCAGATTCAAAAAAAGTTGTGAATGACTCCTTAGGAGCTTTGAGAAATAAAATTGGTTTAAGTGAGTTTGCAAAAAAAGAAGGATTGTTCGAAGATAGTTGGAAACCATTGTGGGTAATTGATTTTCCTATGTTTGAATATGACCAAGAGCATAAATCATGGCAAGCAGTTCACCACCCTTTCACATCTCCGAAAAAAGAGGACGAGAAGTATCTCAGAAACGACCCATCCAAATGTTTGGCTAATGCTTACGATATGGTTATAAACGGTTGGGAAGTTGGTGGAGGTTCTGTAAGAATTCATAAATCAGATGTTCAACAGGAAGTTTTTTCAATTTTGAATATAAATGAACAGGAAGCTGAGGATAAATTTGGTTTTCTATTAAGTTCATTGAAGTTTGGTGCACCTCCTCACGGAGGTATTGCTTTTGGTCTTGACAGATTAGTAGCCCTAATAGCCGGTGTCACATCAATCAGGGACGTAATTGCTTTTCCAAAAACACAAAGAGGCCAGTGCCTTCTAGCCGATGCTCCATCGAGAGTTGATGAAAAACAGTTAAAAGAACTAAATCTACGATTAAAACAACCATCCATAGACTAATTTTTTTATAAATGTAAATTGAAAAAAAAAATCCCAAAATCTGTATTAGTCATTGTTCATGACAAAAACTTAAATGTTTTGTTACTGGAGAGGGCCGACCACAAAGGTTATTGGCAGTCCATCACAGGAAGTATTGATTTTGAGGAAGAAGACTTGTTTGTTGCAGCCAAAAGAGAGCTAAAAGAGGAGACAGGTTTAGAAATTGGTGTTGAAAATTGGTTAAACTGGAATTTTTCACAAAATTTCAAAATATTCCAACATTGGAGGCATAGATACGAGGAGGGTGTTGAATTTAATACTGAACATGTTTTTTCTGTATGTGCTGAATCTTCCTCAGATATAATTTTGTCACCTCGAGAACATGTTGGCTATGATTGGATGTTTTGGAGAGAGGCAGCCGAAAATTGCTTCTCGTGGACAAACGTCCAAGCTATTAATGAACTTCCAAAAAGACTTAGAAAATTTTCTTAGAAAAACAAATTAATTTTGAAAATAAAAATAATTGGAGTCGATTATAGTTCTGCCCCAAATAAAAATAAACCAATAATAGTAGCTGTTGGGTATATTAATTTAAAAAGTTTTAAATATAATAATGATAAAAATTATGTTGCTGAATTGACAAATTTCATCAGTATAAACTCTCTTGAAAATTTTGATGTTTTTTTAAATGCAAATGATAATTGGGTGGGAGGGTTTGATCTTCCTTTTAGCATGCCGAGAAAGTTGATAGAGAAATATAAATGGCCGAAAGCATGGGAAAAGTTTGTTCAATTTTATTGTTCCTCTGATAAAGTTTATTTGCGTGATTGTTTTAAAACTTGGTGTGATTCAAGGGAAATTGGAAATAAATTTGCCTGGAGAAAGACTGACATCGTTAGTGGCTCAAGTCCAGCAATGAGATGGACTAATCCACCAGTTGCATGGATGATGCATTCGGGCTTAATGAGAATGATACGAGCCAATCTTTATTTTCCTTCTCACTCATATCCTTTAACCAGTGAAAAAACCTATTCAAAAATTTTTAAAAAATCTAATTTTACTCCCGTAAAAATAGCTCTTGAGACATATCCAGCATTTAGGGTGAGGAAAGTGACAAAAAAATCATATAAGAGTGATGATAGACGAAAACATAATACTGATAGATTAGAATTGAGAAAAAATATCCTATCTTCTCTAACTTCAAAAACGAAAGTTCAGAAATTAAAATTGGATATAACAAAGGAAATGACAGATATTATTATTAGTGATGGAAAAGGAGATTATTTGGATGCTGTTATATGTATGTTGCAAGCAGGAGAATCTGTCTTGAAGACTAATTTTGGTTTATCTGATTGTATTGACTCATTGGAGGGTTGGATCATAATTTCTTGATAATAGTTCTGGTTAATACATTTCAAATTTTTTTAGATTTTAAGATAATGCATCTGTCATCAAAAGATATATAATCAAAAAATCAACGTCTTAAAGCTAAAAGTTTAAATAATTTAGCCAAAACAATAAATTTTGGTTGTACGCACAAAATTACAAAGAAGGATAACTAAATATTTTTTATGAATCTTGATGAATTTAATTCGAATCCAGTCTCCTTTTTAAAAGAAACTTTTTTCCAGGCAGTAAAAGCAGCTGACCCAATTGAAATAGTCCCAAAATTTCTACCCGAGTTACCTAAGGGAAAAGTTTTAGTTGTTGGTGCTGGAAAAGCTGCCGCGAGTATGGCCTCTGCTGTTGAGAATTCTTGGAATAATAAAACTTGTTTAGAAGGTATAGTTATAACCAGATATGAACATGGCTTACCATTAAAAAAAATACGTTGCGTAGAGGCTGGCCATCCTGTTCCCGATAATGCAGGTGAAGTTGCCGCCAAAGAGATTTTTGATTGTGTTGTTAAACTCACTAGCGATGATTTGTTGCTAGTACTGATTTCTGGTGGTGGTTCAAGTTTATTGTCCTTACCAGTTGATGGAGTTAAAAATGAAGATCTGAAAAAAGTTACTAAACAATTACTGTCAAGTGGAGCGCCCATAACTGATATAAATATAGTTAGAAAACATCTTTCTCAAATTCAAGGAGGAAAACTAGCTCTAGCCTCCAAAGCAAAAATTACTGCACTTATAATTTCTGATGTAGTTGGAGATAACCCAACAGACATAGCATCGGGTCCTTGTGTTGCAGACCCTTCAACATTTAAGGACGCTTTAAATGTTATCAACAGATGGAATGTAGTTGCCCCAAAATCTGTTTTGAATTACCTAAACAGAGGTGAAAGTGGTGTTGTGGAGGAAACACCCAAGCCCGGTGACAAAAGGTTAAATAACGCTGAAAATATTGTTATATCTACAGCAAGAGAAAGCTTGTTTGCTGCATCTGAACTTGCAAAAAAAGCTGGTATAAATGTAATATCACTTGGTGATGCAATAACAGGTGAAGCAAAAGACGTCGGAGAAGTTATGGCCGGTTGGGTTAGAGAACTAATTCTATTTCCCAATTCAAACTTTAAAATACCCTTGATTATTTTGTCAGGTGGAGAATGCACGGTTACCGTTAAAGGTGATGGAAGAGGTGGAAGGTGTGCAGAATTTTTGTTGAGTACTGCTCTTAAAATTGAAGCTCTGGGAGTTCAAAAAAGAGTATACGGATTGGCCGCCGATACTGATGGTATTGATGGTGTGAGTCCTCATGCTGGAGTCTATTTTGATTCAAAGACTATTAGTGAAATTCGATCTCAGGGTGTTGATCCCAGAGCAGCATTGGATAATAATGATGCGCTTGGTGTATTTGAACCTTTAAACAACGTTATTACAACTGGTCCAACTCTTACTAACGTTAACGACTTTAGAGCAATACTAATTATATAATTGAATAACCAGTCAATAACCATCACAAAACCAGATGATTGGCATGTCCATCTTCGAGATGATTTACTGATGAGATCTGTATTAGGAGACACTGCCTTAAATAATGGTAGGGCGTTGATAATGCCCAATTTGAGTCCACCAGTTTTAACAATCAATGATGCACTAGATTATAAATCAAGAGTACTCTCAACTCTAAATTATCTAATTAAAAATACTTTTAAAAATAAACAAACAAAAGCTGGAGAAAGATTAAAGAATTTTAAACCTATGATGACAATTTATCTGAGCGAAAAATTTCCTGTCACTGAAATTGCAGCTCTTGCTTCAATAGAAGATATTATGGCTCTCAAGTACTACCCGGCGGGTGCCACAACAAATTCTCAATATGGCGTAAATAAATTGAGAAATTGCTATAAAATTTTTGAAGAGATGAGCAAATTTGGTGTTGTACTCTGTGTTCATGGTGAGGTGGTTGACGATAGCACAGACATATTTGACCGTGAACGTAAATTTATTGAACAAGATTTGGTGCCTTTAAAAAAAGAGTTTCCTAATTTAAAAATTGTTTTTGAACATATTTCTACAATTGATGCAGTGGATTTTGTTAAAAGTGCAGCTAATAATTTAGCTGCCACCATTACTCCTCAACATCTGATATTTAATAGAAATGACATGCTTGTTGGTGGAATAAAGCCGCATAGATATTGTGCCCCCATTTTAAAAACAGAAAAAGATCGAGAGGCTCTTGTAGATGCAGCAACCTCAGGACATGAAAATTTTTTTATGGGAACTGACTCCGCTCCTCATTTAATTGGAGAAAAAGAATCTAATTGTGGTTGCGCTGGTTGCTATTCTGCACCACATGCAATCCCTATATACTTAGAAATATTTGAAACACAAAACAAACTTAAAAATTTTGAAAAATTTTCAAGTTTTAATGGAGCAAATTTCTATGGCTTGCCATTTAACAAAGAAAAAGTTGTTATTAGAAAGCAAAAATGGATACCAAACAAATTAATCCATGTATCAAAAGAAAAAAATATTTCTCCTCTTGCCTTAGGCATGCTGCTTAATTGGAAATTAGATCTTTAAAAACTTACGTTTTTTTCTTCTATAACGTTTAAATTTGACCCAGAACCACCAAAACCAAAGAATCATTACATAAGTTGAAAGACTACCTACAACCGCAAATATTGCCAATCCCATGGCCAATGGTTTACTAACATTCAAAACCTTTTGAATTGTTGACACATCTTTGTGATTTTGCTGATATTCATCTTCGTTTTGTGGAGTAACCCCCTTAGCTACCTGTTCAAGTGATTTGGGGTTAAGTTTCTGACCAAGAAGTTTATTACCTAATTTATATGCAATTACGTAAATAGGTGCAAATGTGACAGGATTAGTAACTAGTGTACTTGCTATTGCAGTAGGGACATTAGCTCTAAGTAAAGCTGCGGTGAAAGCAGAAACGGGAATTTGTGCGAGCGGCATTAAGAATCCAAAAAAAATTCCTAGCCCAACTCCAAGTGCAACCCCTCTTCTGCTGAAATGCCAAAGTTGTGGATGTAATATAGCAGGGCCAATCCACTTTATAAATTTGTTTGTTTTAATAGAGTCCTTTTTAGGAAGTAAATTTTTAAGTTCTTTAAGCATTATTTATCTTAAAACGACTCTTTTAGTTGAGATAGAAATATTAAATTTCATGTAGAAAAATTTATTTAAGAAGTTATTATAGACGAGTGAAGTGAGCTGGGCGGTCGCTGCGTATTAACCTTATGCAGAGGAAGGTCCGGACTCCGTGGGTTAGGGTGGCGGCTAACAGCCGTCCGCAGTAAGTCTAGCTTTAATATTAGACCCAAGGCGAGGAATAGGGCCACAGAGACGAGTATATACGGTTTATTGTATGGATGTGAAACGCGGCAACCTCCACCTGGAGCAACACTAAATAGGCATGCGCGTAGCTAGCGCTACATTGAGAACCCAGCTTAGCATGCGGGTAAGTGGCTAGAGCTTGTTAGTAATGACAAGCCAAGATAGATGACCGCACAAAATTGTTGATAATTCAGCGGTTTGGACAGAATCCGGCCTATAGGCTCACTTCACTTCCTTAAGCTCTAAAGCATCGATGCGAAGAGAAGCAGGAGGATGTGAATCAAAAAACATTGAAAACCAACTATCAGTTGTTACTGGAGAGGCATTATCACGATACAACTTGACCAGGGCAGATATCAAGTCTTCAGGTTTAGATTTTTTTGCAGCATATTTATCAGCTTCAAATTCATACTTTCGTGAAAGCATCGAGGTAATCGGTTCAAGAGGAAACAAAATTACATTAATAAACAGGAAAAAAATAATTAAAAAGGAAGTATCTCCATAGGCAGAGGATATTGTTGAAATTTCCTGATGGATTCCCAAACCTAAATTGAATTCACTGGATTCAATAAAATATCCAAAAGTTGCAAAAAACAAAAAACTGAGAATTAACTGCATGATCATCATTCTTGGAATATGACCACATTTATAATGGCCCAGTTCGTGAGCTAAGACAGCTTCAATTTCGCTGTCTGAAAGTTTTTCTACTAGCGTATCGAATAAAACTATTCGTCTGGATTTTCCAAGTCCAGCAAAAAATGCATTTCCGTGACTGCTTCTTCTACTTCCATCCATCAAAAAAAGACCGGCAGATTTAAAATTACATCTATCTAGTAAAGACTCCAACCTGGTTTTTAAACTACCATTTTCAAGAGGGGTAAATTTATTAAAAATGGGAGCAATTGTTATTGGATAAATTACTTGAATTCCCACAGTAAAGATAGAAACAATAACCCACAAAAAAACCCACCATAATTCACCTAAAACTTCTCTTTCACTAATTAGCCAGATGATTCCCATGAAAAAAGGTGAGCCAATAAAAATAGCAAGAAGTAAAGTTTTTATCAAATCAGAAAAATAAGTTTTGAGGGTCATTTTGTTAAAGTCAAATTTTTTCTCAATAACAAATTGTTTGTAGAGAGAAAAAGGTACGTTAATTAATAAATTTAAGAAAGCTACAAAACCAACTAACATCATGGAACCGATAAGTGGTATCAGAACTGATTGATTAATGTAATCAATTACACTAAATAAATATGTAGGTGCATGCTCCCCAGTAGTTGAGAAGATCTGAGTTTGTATAAAGTCCGGTATTTTTAAAACTACAAAGGAAACCAAGCCTCCAACTGTCAAGAAAATTATTAGTGCATAGTCAACTAAGATTGTTAATAATTTTAATTTTATTTTTTCAAAAAAATATTTAATGGCTTTCTTATGTTCCAAAAGAGAGACTTTTTCTTGGAAACGAGCTGGAACCTGATTTTGATGAGATTGAAGGTGTTTTACTTGTCTGTAAAAAAGTAATAATTGAATAAGTAGAGATCCAATAAGAAAAATTAGAAAAAGAGCTGTAAATTGGTTAAATTCGTTCATTTTTTTTTATATTAAGTTAGTTGTCTTTCATAAGTGTAGGTTAAATACACATTATTTTGTA
>MDTB01060593.1_pt1 | contig 31788 bp, 27 predicted proteins | sample 811161 | NCBI WGS metagenome assembly MDTB01 (sample SAMN05326650, study PRJNA326480) | marine metagenome | isolation source: seawater | place: Mediterranean Sea | collected 2009 | reverse complement strand
TTCATAAATGAAAAAATAGATATTGTAAACGCTTCAATTAGAATACATCAATCGGATGGAATTTATTCCTTAATTGATCTTAATCCACATTTCACCACTGATGATGGATTGATTAATCCATCACTGACATATGATGGTACCCATCTAAATAGTAAAGGTTACTTACTATGGTCAGAACTAATAATGAAATACTTATAAATAATTTTTTACTGATTCAATACCATATCTAATCGCAGTTTAGTATTCTCTTTTTAAAACAATAGTTTTTCGTGGTCTCATGAAGAAGATATTCTCTTTCAAGTGAATCCATTTTACGGCATAAAAAATCAAAATGTGATTTTACTCACGTTAACTTTAACTCCATGAAAAAAAGTATCCTTACCTTTTTACTCATTTTTACGGGTATTCAGCTTTATGCACAACGTCAAGGCCTCTTGTTAGATCAAATCGATCGACAGCCAATTAAAGGAGCCTATATTTTCAGTAGGGATACGGTTCAAACCAATGATCAAGGTGTTTTTTATTATCATCCAGGTCGTGAAATTTTTATTCAAAGCATGGGCTATCAAGATCTTCAAATACTGGCTTTAGATACTCCCTTAGTTATATTATTAGCTCCCGGTCCCGTCCTACTCAACACCATTACGGTCAATGATTTTGGGATCCCACAAAGGAATCAAATCTATCCAGGTGCCATCACCCAACTATCCTCAAAAGAAATAAATACCAGCGATCCCACTTTGATGACTGAACTTTTCAATCAAGTACCAGGAGTTTTTATGCAATCGGGAGCTTTGAACACCAACAAAATCACCATGCGTGGCGTAGGTTCTCGTGCCGCTTTTTCCACAAAAAAGATCAGAGCTTATTACCAAGACATTCCCCTCACCAACGGCAGTGGCGAAACCACCATTGAAGACATTGATCTCAATACCATTGGGACGATTGAAATTCTCAAAGGACCCAATGCCAGTATTTATGGAAGTGGGCTCGGCGGAACATTGATCCTCCACCCAAAAAAAACACCCTTGGCATCACAGTCCCTTTCAACAGCAGCCACCGTCGGTAGTTTTGGGCTTTTGAGAAACAGTCTGACCTATGCCCTCGATCAAAACCAAAGAAGTATCCACCTGTCACTCAATCGTCAGCAAAGTGATGGCTATCGTGATAATAATACCTTCAAAAGAAATACGCTCTTGGCCACCTCGAGCCTCAATACAATCAAAAATACCTTCAACTTTCTGATGTATTATGTGAATCAATATGCCGGTATACCGAGTTCATTGAGTGAAACAGATTATCAAAATGAACCCACTAAAGCCGCCTTCACTTGGGGCCAATCTCAAGGGTTTGAAGATTATGATAAATTTCTTTTAGGGAGTTCATGGACGCATACCTATCACGCCGGATGGACCCAACACGTGAGTCTGTTTGGTTCCTTTATCCAAAGCTTTGAAGCCAGACCCTTCAATATCTTGGAAGATCAAATATATGGGGTCGGCCTTCGTGCTCGGCTCATCAAAAAAATCACCAAAACCCAACATCAAGTCATGGCTGGACTAGAGACCTATCAAGATGCCTATCATTGGAAAACGGCTGAAAATCTTTATGCCGATTTTCCTAATACGGGAAGTGTTCAGGGAGCATACTTATCAGACAATGAAGAAATCAGACGATACTACAACGTGTTTTTGGAGGTTAATTTAAAGCCGTTAGCTTTCCTGAATATAGACCTCGGATTGAACCTCAATCAAACCTTTTATGACTATACCGATGCCTATGACTTGGACAGTATAGATCAAAGTGGAAATTACCAATTTCAGACCCGCTATTCTCCCAGAATAGGCATTTCGCATACGTTTCGGCCCGGACTCACTCATTTTGCCCTTATGAGTCACGGTTTTTCACCGCCAAGCTTGGAGGAAACATTAACTCCTGAGGGAACCATCAATCCCGATATAAAACCAGAAACGGGTTGGAACTTCGAATGGGGTATGAAAGGGCATTCATGGGGCAAAAAGCTGACCTATTCCTTCTCTATTTATCAAATGAATATTCGTGATCTCCTCGTATCTAGAAGAACGGCCGAAGATCAATACACGGGTATCAATGCCGGTAGCACGCGGCATAGAGGCATTGAACTCAGTATCAAAAGTCGCTTGATTCAAACACTTAATTTCACACTCAATCAAAGTTTAAATTATAACCATGCAGCCTATAAGTTTAAAGAGTTTGAAGAAGAAATTAATGGTGAACTGCTACGCTATGACGGCAATGCACTTACGGGGATTCCAGTCAATCAATTGAGCCTTTCTTTTCAAGGAAATTTCAAAGAACGCCTCTATACGCAGTTAAGTTACCAATACATTGATCGTATGCCGCTGATCGATAACAACAGCCGCTATTCGACTGCCTATCAAATCACCAGTTTTCAGATCGGTTGGCAGCCCACGATCTTCACAAAACTCGATCTAGACCTAAGCTATCGCATCAACAACCTATTTAACGAAGTCTATGCCTCCATGCATCAGATCAATGCCCGAGCCTTTGGTAGTGGTAGCCCGCGGTACTATTATCCTGGTCTGCCCAGAAATCACATGATCACCTTGAAAATGAAATTTGCCCTTTAGGCCATTCGGCCATCCTGCATCACGAGTTTTCGATCTGCCATGTCGGCAAGTTCTTCGTTGTGCGTGACAATCACAAAAGTATGGCCCAAGTCATCCCTGAGCTCAAAGAACAACTTATGCAAGGCTCGCGCATTGGTAGAATCTAAGTTGCCTGAAGGTTCATCTGCAAAAATGATCGCCGGTTGATTGATCAGCGCACGTGCCACGGCTACGCGGTGTTGCTCCCCGCCAGACAATTCCGAAGGTTTGTGGGAGGCTCTTTCTATGATTCCCAAACGATCTAAAAGCTCCATTCCCGATTTTAAAACTGCCGCCTCGTTACGATTCCCTATAAAGGCAGGAATACATACATTTTCGAGGGCCGTAAACTCAGGCAGTAGGTTGTGAAATTGAAAAATAAGACCAATATGATCGTTACGAAATTTAGCCAACTTATTGGATGAAAGTGAAAACAGGGCTTGCCCCTTCAAGCTGACAGATCCTTGATCGGGCTGATCCAAGCTCGCTAAAATATGAAGCAATGTACTTTTGCCTGCTCCAGAGGCGCCAACAATGGATATCACCTCTTTCTCAGCTACTTCTAAGTCAATTCCTTTCAGCACTTCGTGTGCGCCATAGGTCTTACTGATGTCTTTGGCATAAAGCATAGTTGCAAATATAGGTGTCATTTGTTTTAATGAACTTGATTAAACCCGAACTATGAATTAGATTCGCAAAATAATCAAGAAAACAATTGTGCTTTCCTCTGTTTAGAATTAAAAAATTGATCCATGAATATTCACGAATATCAAGCAAAGGAAATTTTAGCTCGTTACGGCGTGACCATCCAGCGCGGAAAAGTCTCAAGCACCGTCGATGAAGCGGTGGCAGCGGCACATGCTATTCAAAAAGAAACGAGCTCTGAATGGTTTGTGATCAAAGCACAAATCCATGCCGGAGGCAGAGGAAAAGGCACCATAAACGAGACCGGATCTCATGGTGTAATTTTAGCCAAAAGCATAGACCAAGTGGGACCCAAAAGTGAGGCAATTCTAGGGGGCACACTGGTCACTCACCAAACAGGACCCGAGGGTAAAAAAGTCAATAAAATACTGATTGCAGAGGATGTATATTATCCTGGTGCTTCTGAACCCAAAGAATATTATTTATCAATCCTCCTGGATCGTGCACAGGGTCGAAATGTGATCATGGCCTCCACCGAAGGGGGGATGGATATCGAAACCGTCGCAGAAAATACCCCAGAGAAAATTATTAAAGAATGGATAGATCCTGCAGTTGGTCTACGGCGTTTTCAAGCACAAAAAGTTGCTTTTGCTTTGGGTCTCATAGGTATGGCTCTAAAAAAAATGGTGAAGTTCATTCAGGCCCTTTATGTCGCCTTTGAACGGACCGATTCAGCGATGTTTGAAATCAACCCTGTGCTCAAAACCTCGGACGATAAAATATTGGCGGTAGATGCCAAAGTAGATATTGATGATAATGCTCTCTTTCGGCAAAAAGAAATCTTACAACTTAGGGACTTATCAGAAGAAGATCCGTTGGAAGTAGCTGCGGCCACGCATGGCCTCAATTATGTGAAGTTGGATGGAAATGTGGGTTGTATGGTCAACGGTGCTGGACTTGCCATGGCGACCATGGATATGATTAAACTTTCCGGAGGTGAACCTGCCAACTTTCTTGATGTGGGAGGTGGAGCCAATGCCGAAACAGTAGAAGCCGGGTTTAGGATTATCTTGAAAGATCCCAATGTCAAAGCCATCCTAGTCAATATTTTTGGTGGTATCGTTCGGTGTGACCGTGTCGCTAATGGCGTGGTTGAAGCCTACAAAAAGATTGGTGCTATTGAGGTACCTATCATTGTCAGACTTCAAGGAACTAATGCTGAAGAAGGGGCTCAAATCATTGAATCCTCTGGATTGAAAGTAACCTCTGCCATCTTACTCAAAGACGCCGCTCAAAGGGTTAAAGAAGTATTGTAAGCTGTTATTAGACTTGAAAGATAACTGCTCATACAGATTGATTTTATCTACATGAAGATGCCTTGATTTAAAACACATAATCTGTTATGTTTTTATTGGACTCGGTAAGTCAATTAAGATTTTTCATAAAATAAGTTGGTTAAATAAAAAAAATTCAATACATTGAAAAGTGAGTTGATTTTAAAAAAAATAATCGCTCATTTTTTCTTCATATTATTTTGGTAAATGAACTGGGCTATCACATTGATAGCCCTTTCTTTTGAATTTGAGCTCAATCAAATTTTCACTTACTTAACTTGTTTCCTTATGAAAATTAAACCTATTCTTAGCCTAATCATTTCTTGTCTTGTGTCAATGGCGTTCAGTCAATCTGAAAAGCTCACGAAAAAGGCCCATCTCGACGCAGAAAAAATAATGCCTAAAGTCATTGAGTGGCGCCATGATATTCATGAGCATCCAGAGTTATCAAACTTAGAATTCAAAACAGCTGCCAAAGTAGCCCAGCATTTAAAAGATTTAGGCCTCAAAGTCGAAGAAGGAGTAGCCAAAACGGGCGTCGTAGGTATTTTAGTAGGAGACCAGCCAGGGCCAGTGATTGCCTTGAGGGCAGATATGGATGGCCTTCCTGTGACAGAAAGGGTGGAACTCCCATGGGCCTCAAAGGCGACCTCCAAATATAATGATAAAGCAACGGGTGTCATGCATGCCTGTGGTCACGATACGCATGTAGCCATATTAATGGGTGTCGCTGAAGTCCTCAGTGGTCTAAAAAAAAATCTCAAAGGAACCGTTAAATTTATTTTTCAACCCGCTGAAGAAGGTGCCCCTCCGGGAGAAGAAGGCGGCGCTAAACTCATGATCAAAGAAGGGGTCATGATGAATCCAAAAGTAGAAGTTGCCTTTGGTCTGCATATTTCTGCCGACACTCCCGAGGGGATACTTACCTACAAACCCGGTGGCATTTTAGCTGCAGCGGATCGTTTTGTTATTCAGGTTAATGGGAAACAATCTCACGGGTCACAACCTTGGGCTTCGATAGATCCTATCGTCACCTCTGCGCAAATCATCAATGGCATTCAAACCATCATCAGCCGACGAACCGAACTCACCAAAGAAGGTGCCGTCATCACGGTAGGAATGATCAATTCAGGCATACGCAATAACATCATACCTGAAAGTGCTGAAATGATCGGAACCATACGTACCTTGGATACACAAATGCAAGATAAAATTCATGCTGATCTGATCAGAACGGCTACAAAAATTGGAGAAAGCATGGGTGCCCAAGTGACTGTAGATATTGAACGAGAAGTTCCCGTAACTTTCAATGATCCTGCCCTGACTATCAAAGCAGCTAGCTGGCTCAATCGCAGTCTTGGGCCTGAGCATGTTCAGCTACAGCGCGCCATTACTGGAGCTGAAGATTTCTCGTTCTTTGCAGAAAAGGTACCTTCTTTTTTCTTTTTCATCGGAGGATGTCCGAAAGGATCAGATCCAAGTTTGGCGGCTCCACATCATACACCGGACTTTTATGTCACCGATTCAGCCATGATCACAGGGGTTAAGGCACTGTTGGGATTGACTCTAGGCTATATGAACGATCCTTTAAAATAATTTTTTTCTTTTGCTTTTCTTGATGCTATTTGATCCCAATTAGGCATCTTATGATCCCGGTAATTCGGACCTGCCGGTAGACTTAGTGATTCTCATTTCCAAAATAGGCTCCAGAGGGTTTATACCCTTTTCATCCGATGATCAGTGGTGTTCGCATCTAGTTAACCATAAGTACCGGTCCGCCTTTCACCTATTTGCTCTGATGACCTATTTTGCTAGATAAATCGAGCATCAACTTATCGGCCCCGACCAAAATTAATCTCATAGATCTCCAAAAGCAGTCCTAAATTCATACTTATTCTATATTATCATTACCGAAAGGCTACCTATACAACCTTTCATCCTAAATTAGAAAGCTCTATTTTAAAAATTTCTTAAATTCAGTTTCCTCAAAAAAAACATTATGAAAAAAACATCCAATTACCTCGCACTGCTCACGTTTCTTTTCACCTTGATCCTGAGCCCTTCATTGTGGGCGCAAAGAAAGCAATCAAAAACAAAAACCATCCATCAAGAAATTCCAGTAAGCAAACTCGGTGGATTGGAATGGAGAATGGTTGGTCCTTTTCGCGGAGGGCGTTCAGCTACCGTAACGGGTGTCATTGGTCATCGCAATCTATATTATATGGGTACGGCGGGAGGCGGAGTTTGGAAAACTACAGATGGAGGTCAAACTTGGGAAAACATTTCGGATGGATTCTATGGGGGTTCTATTGGTGCGATTGCGGTCAGTGAATCCGATCCAAATGTCATATATGTTGGTGAAGGAGAGGAAACGGTCAGAGGAAACGTCTCCTCAGGCAGAGGACTATGGAAAAGTACCGATGCGGGCCTGACCTGGCAATCCATTGGACTCAAACAAAGCGAGCACATCGGTCGCATTCGTATTCATCCAACTAACCCGAATAGGGTCTATGTCGCTGCCATGGGAAATCTTTGGAAACCCAATGCCCAGCGCGGTGTTTTCAGATCTAAAAATGGTGGGGAGACCTGGGAAAAAATATTGTTTGAATCAGATAAGGCCGGTGCCGTAGATTTAATTTTAGATCCCAATAATCCAAGAATTCTTTATGCCAATACATGGGAAATAAAGCGCAATGGCTACCGTATGGACAGCGGAGGGCCTGGTAGTAAACTTTGGCAAAGCACAGACGGTGGAGATCATTGGAAGGAATTAACCCATAAACCAGGCTTGCCTGAAGGCGTTTGGGGTATTTCGGGTGTAGCTGTTTCCCCATTAAACTCTAACAGAATATGGGTCATCATAGAAAATGCCAAAGGTGGCGTCTATCGATCGGATGACGGAGGAGAAAAATGGACCTACATCAGCTCAAAAAATGCATTAAGACAACGCGCATGGTATTATTCACGCATCTACGCAGATACACAAAATGAAGATCGCCTATATGTCATGAATACAAGTTATCATCGTTCTAATGATGGAGGTAAAACTTGGGAGGGTTTCAATTCGCCCCACGGTGATCACCATGATCTTTGGATTGACCCCCAGGACAATCAACGCATGATCATTGCCGATGATGGAGGTGCCCAAGTATCAGTGGACGGCGGCCTTAATTGGACTACTTACCACAATCAACCCACAGCCCAATTTTACCGCGTTACGACCGATAATAGTTTCCCTTTCAAAATACTCGGCGCCCAACAAGATAATTCGGCCATCAGGATCTCCCACAGAAGCAGTGGAAACGCCATCACCGAACGAGATTGGGAACCTACAGCAGGCGGCGAAAGTGCGCATTTGGCCCCAGATCCAAAAAATCCAGATATTGTATACGGAGGCACCTATAAAGGCTATATGAACCGCAAAGATCACATTACGGGTCAATCGCGATCCACTAATGTTTGGCCCTACAATCCCGCCGGATCAGGCGTGGAAGTAATGAAATACCGCTTCAATTGGAACTATCCAGTCATGTTCAGTCCCAATGATCCCAACAAACTCTATGCCGGATCCAATTACTTACATGAAAGCGTAAATGAGGGGCAGAGCTGGCACGTAATCAGTCCTGACCTTACTCGAAATGAACCGCATACCTTAAAATCATCTGGGGGGCCTATTACCCAAGACAACACCGGTGTAGAATTTTATGGTAACCTTTTTGCAATCACAGAGAGCAAACAAGAAGCAGGCGTAATTTATACGGGAAGTGATGACGGTTTGGTCCACATCACCCGCGATGGGGGTAGAAACTGGACTGATATCACCCCTCCAATGTCTCCAAAAAACAACATGATTAACTGTATTGATGTAGACCCACATCATCCCGGCGGCGTATATGTAGCAGCAACTGCTTATAAATTTGGTGATTACACCCCCTATCTCTACAAATCCAGAGATTATGGGCAAACATGGACCGTTATTACTTCAGGTATTGAGAAAAATGATTATACGCGAGCTATCAGAGCGGATTTAGTACGTCCAGGCCTATTGTATGCAGGCACAGAATGGGGCCTCTATATTTCATATGATGATGGTGCCCATTGGGAAAACTTTAGGTTGAACCTTCCTATTGTAGCCATTCGAGATTTACATGTTCGTGAGGAATATTTAATCGCAGCTACACATGGACGCTCCTTTTGGATGATTGATGATTTGGGCCCTGTCAGACAAATGAATGATGAGGTTTTGAATAAAACACATCACCTCTACGCTCCCAAGCCTGCCTATAGAATGGCGCAAAGTGGCAGACGTGTCAATACCAAAATAGAAGGTGACAATCACCCCAATGGGGCTTTACTCAATTTCTTTATCGAAGATGAAAAAGCAGACGTACGCATTGAAATTTTAGAAGCAGACGGATCCTTGATCCAATCTTATTCCAATCAATCAAAAGAAAAGTCTTCAAAACTTGAGGTAAAAGCTGGTGGAAATAAATTCGTATGGAACCTGCGCTATCCTGGCTTTTTAGCTTTTCCAGGTATGGTACTCTATTCTTCTCCTAATCTAGGACCCAAAGCGATGCCCGGCACCTATTTAACTCGGCTGATCGTAGATTGCGATACCCTCCAACAAAATTTGACAGTTTTAGGAGACCCTCGTATGTCCAACACCTCATCAGATTATCAAACTCAATTTGATTTTTTAATTCAAGTGAGGGATAAGGTGAGTCAGGCCCATCAGGCCATGCTCGATATTGAAAAAATCAGACAAGAAATTAATTTTGTAAAATCCAAGATTAAGGATCCCATCTTACTCGATAAAATGACAGATTTTATGTATCAGTTGACCGTCATTGAAGGTACCATTCACCAAACAAAAAACAAAAGCAATCAAGATCCATTAAATTATGGCATCAAGGTCAACAATAGGTTGGCTTTCTTATTGGCGGATCAGCAGCGGGGTGATTACCCACCAACAGATCAAGCCCACCAGGTCTACAATGAACTAGCAGCAGATCTTGATCGGATTTTAACAGAAATGAAAAATTTATGTGCCCAATCCATCCCTAATCTGAATCAAGCTTTAAACGGATTAGAAGCCATTTCTACGCCTCAATAAATACGAGATATGAAAGATAAATCCATCGGTGCATTTTATCATGCGCCGATGGATTTAATAATCGAGTATTTTTTGTATAGATTCAAGACTGCGGCCGATGACCGCCAAGCCTTTCTTTTGAATGATGGGGCGCTCCATCAAAACGGGATGATCCACCATAGCCTGAAGCCAATCTATGTTATCAGGATGCGAGGCTTTGTAATGTTCTTTGAATATCTTTTCTCCTCTTCGGATTAAATCATAGGGTATGATACCTAATGCAGTGACCAGTACTTGTAGTTGACTTTTATCAAAAGGTATTTTGAGATATTCGATAACTTCGACTTCCAAACCCGCCTCCAACAACACCTTCAAAGCTGTACGACTTTTTCCACATCTGGTATTATGGTATATTTTGACCATCTAGGATTTTTATCTAAAGAATGTAAATTTACAACACTTCGACTACTAAATTATGATTGGTATAGATACAAATGTCTGCAGCGATGGTCAAACTTTCCCGAACCATTTCCTCAGCTGTAAGGTGATCCGCATGCTTTTTAAGTGCTAAAGCCGCTGACTTTGCATATTGACTCCCACTGCCAATGGAAGCTACATCTTCATCTGGATCTAAAACATCTCCGGTACCGGAGATAACCAGCATTTCGCTTTTGTCCGCGACAATCATCATGGCCTCTAACTGCCGTAAATATTTATCCCTACGCCAATCCTTAGCCAATTCGACCGCAGCCCGCTTCAAATTACCAGAAAATGCACTCAGCTTTTCATCAAATCGATCCAATAAGGTGAAGGCATCGGCCGTAGAACCCGCAAATCCCGTAATAATGGTCCCTTCAGCCAGCTTTCTTATTTTTTTTACATGGCTCTTGGCAACCGTAGCACCCATGGTCGCCTGTCCATCTGCTCCCAGGGCCATTTGACCCTTATGATAGACGGCCAATACCGTCGTGGATTTTATTTTTATTTGAGCCATAATATAATTGTGTAAAAAAAAATTCCGTCTATTGCCCATCTAATTTATATCAATATGCGGACGGGGTCTTCGAGCAATCCTTTCAGACTTTTTAGAAAAGCGGCTCCCACAGCCCCATCTACAGCCCGGTGATCGCAAGATAAGGTTACCTTCATGGTATGTCCTGGATTCATAACACTATTTTTAACTATCACGGCCTCTTTGATACCTCCTATGGCGAGAATACATGCATTGGGAGGATTGATAATTGCTGTGAATTCTTCCACACCAAACATGCCTAAATTGGAAATACTAAACGTATTACCGGTAAACTCTTCTGGTGCTAATTTCTTAGCAACTGCCCGGTGCGCTAAGTCCTTCACCTCTGATGAAATGTGGGCCAAGGATTTATTATCTGCAAACTTTACTACGGGTACTACCAAACCATCCGGTATGGCAACGGCTACACCAATATGAATGTGCTGATGCTTCTGCATTTTATCCTCTAACCAGCTCACATTAACGTCAGGATGCTGCCTAATGGCACTGGCAACTGCTTTGAGTATAATGTCATTGAAAGAAATCTTAACCGGAGACACTTCGTTCATACTGACCCGAGCAGCCATCGCTTTGTCCATATTGATTTCCATCGTTAAATAGAAATGAGGGGCACTGAATTTGCTAGCTGAAAGGCGTGAAGCAATGACTTTTCTCATCTGTGTCAAGGCTATGTCTTCAGAAGCTTCGGCTCCGATGACCACTGGCTTCACATAATTTTCAGGGGTCCCTGCTACTGGGGCCGTCTTCGCCATCGCTGGCTCGAAAGTTTCTACATCTTTTTTGACAATCCTCCCACCATCTCCAGATCCAGGTATGATACTCAAATCAATTCCTTTGTCCTGAGCCATTTTTTTAGCCAATGGAGAGGCCAATACTCGTTCATTAGAGGTAGATTTAGGAATGACAGAGGCACTTGGTACTTCAACGGACGCTGAAACTGCCGCTGCGGCAGCAACCTTCGTTTCAGTTTCTATTGCTACCTTATTTTCTGATTGCAATAAAGTCTCAAAATCAGCATTTTCTTCACCTATGATGGCAATGATGCCATCTACCTCCACAGCACTACCCGCTGATACTGCTGTGTACAATAAGGTTCCATCATCATAAGATTCTAATTCCATGGTTGCTTTATCTGTTTCAACCTCAGCCAAAATATCTCCTGAACTGACTTGATCACCTACCTTCATCAACCACTGAGCGATGACACCTTCTGTCATCGTATCACTCATTTTAGGCATCCTCAAAACCGTTGCCTTGATACTGGAAGAATCTACGGCAACCACTTTGGCGGGCTCAGTATCTCCTGTTGGGCTAGTTACTGGCTCAGAAACCGGTTGGGAAGGCTCAGAAATGAGAGATTGAATGTCTTCGCCTTTGGCTCCTATAATGGCTATGATCGCATCCACAGCCACGGTAGCCTTCTCAGGAACGCCGATGTGCAAAAGTATTCCATCTTCATATGACTCCAATTCCATAGTCGCTTTGTCCGTCTCGACTTCGGCGAGGACATCTCCAGAGACAATCACATCTCCTTCTTTTTTCAACCATGCGGAAATGACACCCTCACTCATGGTGTCACTCATTTTGGGCATTTTTATTACTTCTGCCATTTCTATTAAATCAATTCTATAATTTTAAAGTTCAAAGTTAACCCAAGTCAGATTTTAATCAAGCAAGCAAAGAGATTATTTGAACGTCAGTTAAAGAATACTAAGCAAATTTTACCCCCACAAAAAATGAACTTAATGGAAAAAAAAGCTTATTTACCTCCTAAATTGCTTTTTAATGGCCACCTCCAAACTATATATCCTGCTTTATTTAGAAAAATAAAGCTTTTAACTCCCTATGTTCATGAAAGAATCATTACCCAAGATCAAGATTTTTTAGACTTGTTTTGGATGAAACAAAAAAGTAAAAAATTGGTCATTATTTCACATGGATTGGAAGGGAATGCAGATCGCGCCTATGTCAAGGGTATGGCCAATGCCCATTTTTCTGAAGGTTTTGACGTCCTCGCCTGGAACTACAGAGGGTGCTCGGATCAAATCAATAACCTGCCCAAAATGTATCATAGTGGTGCCACAGAAGACCTCTTCGCAGTCGTCAATCATACCGAAAAAGACTATCATGAAATTTATCTGATCGGTTTCAGTCTTGGGGCCAACCTGACACTCAAATTTTTAGGTGAACAAGGCGCTTATAAGAAGGTGAAAAAAGCTTGTGCAATTGCTGCCCCTCTGGATTTGAAATCTGGATCACTTCATTTGAACACACCAAAAAACTATCATTATCAACGGAGATTCATGAGGTCTCTAAAAAAGAAAGCACGAGCTAAGCATGCCCAGTACCCAGAGCTCTTCGATCTCAAAAAACTAGAAAACATCCATACTATTTATGATTTTGATGACTTAATTACCGCACCCATACATGGGTTTGAACATGCTGAAGATTACTATGAGAAATGCAGTGCCAAAAATTTTCTAGAAAATATTCAAATTCCTACCAAAATACTTAATGCAATGAATGATCCCTTTTTGACACCAAAAATATTAAATAAATCCATTGCAGGGCATTCAGATCATGTTTCCTATAAAATCACCCCTAAGGGGGGGCATTGTGGCTATCCTAATTTTATCGCAAAAACTTATTGGTCTGAGGTATTTGCTGTCAATTATTTTAAAAGTTAGGCTAAATTACGTTTACAAATATGATAGATCGATATACCCTTTCAAACCATCAAGAGGTCTTAGAAAAACATTTTAGTGCCACTTTCAAAAATGAGTTTGTACCTCGCTACAATGCCGCACCGACCCAAGACCTACCCGTCATTACGCAAGACAATACGGCTCATTTTCAATATTTTAAATGGGGATTGATATCGAATTGGGCAAATAACAAAAAAATGAGCCCTAAATTGTTTAATCTGGATACAGAGACCTTGTCAAAAAAAGCGTCTCATCAAAAAAGTCTAAAATCGCATAGATGTCTGATCCCTGTAGATGGATTTTATGTTTGGAAACCTTTTGCAAAAAAGAAAGCCGTCCCTTATTTCATTTCTCGTACCGACAAAAAGCCCCTTGCCATAGCTGGGATTTGGGAAGAAAAAGATGATTTCAATGAAAAGGCAAATCATAGCTTTATCATGATCACGCAGCACTCCGATGAGCGAATGACCCCTTATCAGGAAAACATGCCTTTGTGCTTAGGTGAAAAAGAGACCATCTCGTGGATGAATGCAGGCACCACAGCTCTCGAAATTGAAGAAATCAGCAAATCAACGCATCTCTGGCCACTTACCGCGCATCCGGTCAGTCCATTGATCGCTAACTTAGAAAAGGACTCACCGAGCTTAATTGAACACAGTCAACCTTCAGACCAACATGGTAATTACACCTTATTCCAATAATAAAATCATATCGCCTAGATCAAAATATTCAGCCTTTTTTAAAGAACATAAAATCCATTTATGTACGGAGTTAGAGTTAATCAACGCAATGAAGAAAGATGACTCCATGAGATGGCTGGAGTTTTTTGATCGCACATCATTAGCGATTAATGAACGGTTAAAAAAATTCCAATTTTTCATTTCATCTCTTTCCTCAACAATGTGCTAATCATGTTGTAATGTCGGCAACTTGATAACAACGCTATTAAAAAAGAAGATTCAAAAACATGGTAAAGGTGAAAGGAATACCGTAGGTATTTATAATTTGATCCCCTGGAACATTGACCGATTGGTTCAATCTTATGTTGGTATAGTTGGTGATATTGAGCAATGAAAATCCTGTTTGAAAATTCAATTTATTGATATCAAAAGAATATTGGGCTGCGGCATCGGCACGAAAATACTTAGATGATATTGGCATCCTTCGATCTTGTGGCCTATTAGGAAAACCAGATCCGTAAACATTACTGACGGTAAACTGCCAAGGATAAAAGTCTAATATGGCCGCAGTTTTCAATTCGTGTTTTTGACTTTGTGGAGCTCGAAGTTCTTCTTCTTGCCCTTTTGGTTTATTGAACTTTTGAGTTACTTCAGCTAATGAATACGAAAGAATAAATTTATGCCTTAGCATTGATTTTTTCAAAAAAACATCTAATCCCTTACTCTTTGCAGATCCCACATTCAAAATTGAATTGAAATTTCGATTGAAATAAAATCTACTCAAACCATTGATGGTCTTGTAATAACCCTCTACATGCAATTCAAAATTATCAGGACGGAATGCCCAACCCAACGTATGATGATTAGCCTTCAAAACAGGGGTTTCTGTGCCATCAGCAATTTGCCAAATATCTGATCGATTGACATAATCATCAATAATTGGACTTTTGTTAACAAATTGATTGTATATCCCCCAGCCTAAATAGACACTCCAAAGTTTATTAATTTCCCATCTCCCATTGATTCTCGGCTGTAGATAAGCTTGGTTCCTCATATTATCAAAAAAACTGGTCTTGATACCCCAATCGATGTACAGACGTGAGTTCCACTGCATTTGGTCATGTACAAAAAGATTAAATCTGGTAAGTGACTGAGATTCATTATTCAAAATATTAAATCCTTTGCTCGAGGAAATATAGGTTTGGTTGTTAATGATGGATAAACCTACTTGTAACTGATGAATCCCTTTTGCTGAAAACGCATGTTTCAAACTCAACTTAGCTTCTTCAATAGGGTTGGTCCACGTATCTTTAATTTCTGGAACTAGGGAATTATCATCCTCATAATAACTTACGTTGAGAACGGCCCGATATATACTTTGTGTTAGCAGGAAAGATGAATGTCCTCCTTCTGACCATTTTTTAAGGTATTTGATGGCATAACCCGCTTGGTTGGAATTTATATTATTATCTTCAAACGTATTATCTCTGCCCGATCTGCCTTCTTTACTCTTAAAAGTTGAGTAATAATCATCCTTGCTCTGCAGATAACTCAAAGAAAGTTCATCACCTCCTTTAAACGTAGTATTAAATTTGGTATTGAAGTCCGAATAGTCATAATTAGAGTTGATAAAATCATTTTTATCATCATGTTCGGCTGACCAATTTGTAAAATTGAAGTAGGTTTTACGCATACCTACTTGTAAGGATGCTTTATTGGAAAATAATGGAATATTTAGTCGCCCACTCGTAAGTTGATTGATAAGGCTCAGTTCTCCGGTCAACTTGGTTTTGTCGCCTTGCGTCCCATCAATTTCAACAACACCACCCACTCTGTCACCATGTAATACACCGTAGCCGCCCTTGTAAACATTTACATTCTTGACCATGTATGGGTTAATTCTGCCGATATCATCACTGATACCCCAACTGTTGAACATGGTGATTTCATCGTATGTAACCCTATTTTGACCGCTATAAGAACCCCAAATAACAAAATCAGTATTCGATTCACCTGCAGCCAATATCCCTGGATATAGCCTCAGATTATTGAAAATTAAATTATTACTCATCCCTGGTGCCAAGGCATTATTGACATTATTAAACTGAATTTGACCTATATTTTTTCCTAAATGTGCTTCGCTCTTTTTGTTACTCTCGGCTAAAAACACAGCATCGAGAAGTAGCAAATGAGGGGCTAATATCAGTTGAATTTCATTTTGGGCAGTCATTACCGTATCCAACTGCTGATAACCCAAGCCCCAAGCAGAAATACTTTCAGAAAAATGAGCTGCTTGTACCGAAAACTTTCCATTTTCATCTGTTTGAAACTCTTGATCCCCTATCTTAATCAAGCCATAAGGAATTATTTCTTTTGAGGAACTTTCCATTAACTGACCTTGAAATAAATAAGTTGAGATAGATTGCTTGGGCGATAAAATAGTAGGATTCGAAAAGAGATACACTTTATTCATCAAACTTACCTCTAGATTGCAATGGGCTGCCAACCTATGCATGAGAGTTTCAACAGATCGAAAATTTCCAGTTAATGTAATCTGGCAATTTCTTGAAAAATCAGCATCTATAGATACTTGTACCCCATATTGATCATTCAAATCTAGTAAGATGTCATTGAGGGGTTGGTTTTGATAATTCAGAGTCCAACCTTGTCCCATAAGGGCGCCCTTACACAACAAGGAAAAAAAAATCAAAAACACATATTTATTGGACAAAATAATCAAGATATGCGTCAATAAATGATCTTTTTTATTCGGTACTTTCTAGCTGTTTCTTTTTCAAAAGAAAATCCCAAACTATTACATATGATTTTTAATGTAGTATCTGCAGATTTGGCTCGATCAAAGAAACCGGTATAGTAAATATCGCTGTCTATCATTTCCATTTGAATATCAATATCATAATGACGCGCTACGTCTGCCATCACTTTTGATATGGGCGTAGTATTATAATTAAATTTGCCAAGTCTCCATGCCATCACATCGGATTTGGACACTTTATGCTCAATCAATATTTTGTTTGATCCCACTTTTTTTAGATAATCTCCTGGGTTTAAAATTGAGGTGTTTTCAAAATGTTTTACTTGAACTTTTCCTGTTGCACAAAAAACTTCATATCCACTTTTTCGAGCAAATATATTAAAAGTTGTTCCCAGCACTTCAGTGGCATAACTTCCTGATTGAACAGAAAATTTAGAACCTTTTTTCACTTCAAAAAATGCTTCCCCTTGCAGCATAACTTCTCGTTCTATCCACCACCAAATGGGGTAATATTTCAACTGTGAATCTGCATTCAAATGAACTAATGATCCGTCAGGTAAATTGTAGCTGATCAATTGGCCCAATTTCACATTAATATTTTTCTCATAAAAGCGAGCTAATAGGCCCAAACCAAACATAAAAACGATCATGGCCGCTGCACGCAAGAACATTGGATAAATGTGAATTTTTTTTGGCTCATCAGAAGAAACATCATCCTTTAAGTCTAAGGAAGCCCAAATCTCTTCTTTTGTTTTTCCATAATCTATGCTCGATTTAGAAAATAACATTTTCTCCTCATCACTGATCTCATTATTATGCAAACTGCTTTTCATACTATTAAGAGTTTTCTTAGATCTTTCAATGCAAAACGCATGCGTTTCTCAACTGCTTTCTCTGAAATCATCAGTCGAGTGGCAATATCACCGTAGGTCATGGCCTCCATTCGACTCATAAGGAAGACAGCTCTACGCTTTTCTGACATCATCCTTAACGCATTTTCATATTTTGTCATAAGTTCATTGAAGTCTAATTGATTTTCGGTTTCATTAGATTCTAAAGGTTGTTTTAAATTGAGCTGATATTTGTATTCCACTTGTTTTTTTCGATACTCCGAGATCCAAAGTTCTTTGACCATTTTATAAAGTAATGCCCTTGTCTTGTCACCTTCATAGGAAATTTTCTTTTTCCATACTCTTAAAAAAGCCTCTTGGACGATGTCTGTAGCCAACTCAGAATCTCCACAACGATAAGTGATGTAATTACGCAATTCATCAAACCAACGATCAAAGCATTCTTTAAATTTATCTTTCTCCAAGCAAGCTATAATTAAGCGACATGGCTCATCCATGTCGCATTTAATCTAAATATCCTAATTCCTTATTATTGGTAGAAATTAATATGATCCATCCCTATCGTTCTCTTAACAATCCTTTTTTATCTCTTCAAAGTCTTCTTTGGTATCAATTTCAACCTTAATCCCATCGGGATATTCTAAGCTGATAGGAAACACAAATGTGCCTCTTTCTTTCACCTCAGCATTGGCTTCATGCCAAGATTTTACCGCTGCTCGGTCCTCTTCACTTTCCAAGATGATTAAGGTGCTATCAGGCATCATCAAGATAAATGGATAAACTATCTCAAAGCAATCTCCTCTCTTTCCATCTCGATCTTTGCCATTTTTACATCCTTCAGCAATAGATTTAAGTTCCCCCTCATCGCTGATGGTCATTTCAATTCCATCCAAAAGTATATTTATAGGAAATACAAATACACCCTTCTCTTTAACCTCAGGGTGCGCGTCATGCCAGGCTTTAACTACTGCTCTATCATCATCGCTCTCTAAGGTAACGAGCGTACTGTCAGGCATTGTCAAGGTAAAAGGATAAACTACCTCAAAGCAATCTCCTCTCTTTCCATCACGACCTTTGCTATTTTCACATCCCTCTGCAATAGCTCTAAACTCATCCTCATCGTTGATCGTCATTTCACTTTCTTCAACCAAAATATTCAACGGAAAAACGAATAGAGGTCGCTCCTCTTCTTCAGGATTTACCTCATACCAAGCTTTAACTAAATCCCATCTTTCTACATCAGAAATTTCAATCTCCGAAACATCTGGCATTACTAGCGTAAAAGGATAAACAAAATCAAAGCAATCTTCTAAGGCTCCACTATTGCCCATTCCCTTTTTTCCACCTCTTCTACCTTGCTTAGCTTTAAAGCCGTCGTCTGCAATCAACATTCTACCATCCATATCAAAATAAGCAACAGATTTGTTGGCAACCTGTCTTCCCTTATGCTTTCTCAAGTCAACCTGGTAACCCAACTCTGGCGCTAATTCACTTTTGGAAATATAGTTGCCAGGATAAGAGGTATTAATAGCAATTTTAGATTCCTCCGGCAAGGAGTTCATTGATATAATTACTTTATTTTCTACATTTTGAATAGCTACGATCAACTCCAAATCACTCGTGAAGTCTTTTTTTGTCATCGTTTCTTGACAACTCATACAAAACATAATCATCACGATTAGAGTAATGTGTGATTTCAAATTTTGAAGTACGATTTTCATATTTTTTTTCATCTGAGAATAATTAAAATTAAACATTTTACTAGGATACCGCTTTGGAAAAGCTATACCCTACCTTGATGATTAAATAAAAAATTAAATTCATTACATACGGCAAAGTTATATTATGTTTTGAACTCATGTTACTATTAAGAATATCTATTTATTGAGCTCTCTTTGAGGATAAAATCTGATTATATAAAAGATTGAAATTAAATTATATAATTTAATTGATTGACATTGTATTTGGCCTTCTTGGTTTAATGAGTAAAACTCAAATCAAAAAATGGCTTTTAATTCGGTTGGTTAGCTATTTACAACATATAAAGAGTAGGCTAAAGATGCTGTCAAGTACATTTTTTGAACATTTTAACACCTTTAACTATCTTTGTAAGTGAAACGCATTAATATACTTCTATGTTCAGATCTAAAATAGCTAGTATTGGCCATTTCTTGCCAGAAAATATCGTAACCAATAAATCCCTTGAATCTGTCATGGAGACGACAGACGAATGGATTCAAGAGCGTACAGGAATTAAAGAAAGGCGTTGGGTCGTTCCCGGAGACGGAAATACCACTTCTTCAATGGGAACCAAAGCTGCCCGTAAAGCAATAAAAAATGCAGGTTTAACACCTGATGATATAGATTTCATTGTCTTTGCTACCCTCAGTCCAGATTATTATTTTCCGGGTCCTGGCGTGATGGTTCAAAAAGAATTAGGCATTAAGGAAATCGGCGCCCTAGACGTCCGAAATCAATGCTCAGGATTCATTTATGCTCTTTCGGTAGCTGATCAGTTTATAAAGACGGGTATGTACAAGAACATCTTAGTGATTGGGTCCGAACTTCATTCTGGAGGGCTTGAAAAAAGTATCCGAGGTCGTGGTGTGAGTGTTATTTTTGGTGATGGTGCCGGTGCAGTAGTTTTGCAGAGATCAGAAAATTTGGAAACAGGTATTTTATCAACGCACTTGCATGCCGAGGGTTTGCATGCCGAAGAACTGGCCTTGATAGGTCCCAGTACGGGTCGATGGGTCCCTGAAATTATCGAAACTAACGATCCAGAAGATACCAGTTATTACCCTCACATGAATGGCAATTTTGTGTTTAAACATGCCATAGTGCGATTTTCAGAAGTAATTATGGAAGCCTTGATGGCCAATGAACTCAAATCTGAAGACATTGGTATCTTGATCCCACATCAAGCGAATCTCAGGATCAGTCAATTTATCCAGAAACAAATGAACTTAACTGACGATCAGGTTTTTAATAATATCATGCATTACGGAAATACCACAGCTGCATCGATACCCATCGCTTTAAGTGAAGCATGGCAAGAAGGGCTCATCACAGAGGATAAAATAGTGTGTCTTGCTGCGTTTGGCAGTGGTTTTACCTGGGCATCAGCTTTGATTCGCTGGTAGCCATCCAATTAAATACTCTTTGAAATGTTTAATGTTTTTTAATACAAAAAATAATAGCAATAGATTTGGATATTCCTTAAAATTAGACATCCATTTAGATATATGAGAGGGTTATTATCTGCCGCAATATTTTATTTACTTTCCTTTCAGTCCTACTCCCAAAGTAGCAATCTCAAGAAGATCATGATACAGTTGGACACTATGGCCGATGGACCCGTACAAGGTCATTTCAAAAATAATGTACTGGCCTTCTCTGGAGAAGTAGTCTCTGGAAAAATGTCAGGACAGTGGCTTTTTTGGAATACGCAAGGTGTTATTAAATCCAACAGTTTTTATGAAAATGGAAAAAAGGAAGGCTTAGAACGCTTATATGACAAAGAAGGTCGTATTTTGAGTGAAAGTAATTTCTCTCTTGGCTTGCTGAATGGTATTTATATTGAATATTACGAGCTTTTTAGCCCTGCCCTCGTGGGCTTTTATAATCAGGGAAAAAAAGACAGTATCTGGACTGAATACTTCCCCTCTGGACTAATCAGCTATACTCAAAATTTCAAATCAAATTTGCAACATGGCCCACAAATCCATTATTATCCAAATCAAGAAATTAGTAGATTAGAGTATTACACCTATGGTATTAAATCTGATCAATGGACGTATTACCACACCAATGGAGCCAAAAGTAAAGTCCTTAAGTATGAAAAGGGACTGCTTGACGGCGACTATCAAGAGTATTATCCTGAGGGAACCAAAAGCGTAAAAGGAACTTACGAATTGGGACTTAAAACAGGGATTTGGCTCAATTTTTATGGAAATAATCAACTTTATTCTATTGGTGCTTATTTTCGCAATGAGAAATCAGGTATTTGGAAATACTTTACCGAAAAAGGAGCCATTGACTATGAAGGATTCTATGAGCATGATTTAAAAACAGGTCAATGGATTTATTATTACATAAATGGCCGTCTAGAAAGTATTGGTAGTTATCTAAATGATGAGAAAGATGGATTATGGGGATTTTTTTATCCCAATGACCAGCTCAAGCAGGAACAGACCTGGCGACAAGGAAAACTCTTAGAAGTTTCTGATTATTATTCGATCAAAGGCGAATTATTATTCAGAGGAAATCTTAAAAATGGCAATGGTACCTATTTTGAGTACTATCCAGAAGGAGAAATAAAACTAAAAGCTAAGCTCCAAAATGGACGTTTCAGTGAACTATACAAAGGTTATCACATCAATAATACGCTCGCCTTTGAAGGAAAAATGGAACTTGGTTTGAGACAAGGCTTGTGGTCATTTTATCATTACAATGGAAGCATCTCTACTACAGGATCCTATCTCAATTCTGAGAAAATAGGTCTTTGGAAAGAATACTCTAAATACGGTCGATTATTGAACCGTCTAAAATATTAGGTTTAAATTTTGCTATTCTAAACCCTGAAAATTAACGCAAAACAGCAGTTCTCTGTATTTAACCAACGGCCAATCTTCATCATCAACTAACAACTCCAACTTATCTACTGAATATCTGATTTGATCAAAATATTTAGTTTTTACTTGATCACAATAGGCGATGGCTCGCTTTCTGGAATCCTCCATTTTATTGACTTTTTTTCTTTCCTCTACCATTTCATTGGTGAGCTTTTTAATCATGTTGATATGGTTAGATAGATCTTGAATAATCTCAATGATATCCTCTGCATTAATGTCTAACCCCTTAAGACCATTGGCATTTTGAATCAGCTTGTTTTGATAAATAATGGCTGTAGGAATGATATGATTCAATGCCAAATCACCGATGATACGTACCTCTATCTGAACTTTCATGATGCAATTTTCAAGCATGATCTCGTGTCTCGCCTGTATTTCAATCTCGTTAAGTACCCCATGTCACTTAAATAACCTTTTTGCCTTTTCTGTGATTAAAAAATCTAACGCTCTTGGCGTATCTCGTCGATTCCTGATCAAATACCACATAATTTTGTATTCATCAGCTCATTGTAATTAACATAATTTAAAAATAAATTAATTTTATAAACGTTAATGGATCAGAATAATGTTCAATAAAGAAATTATTGGAACTTATTAGTGGGAATATGAATTAGAATCTTTAGTATAGAAAAAAATTGAGTATGATGATTTGAATTTGATCAAAACTATCCATAATTCGTGACCTTTTAACATTAAATATTTGAGTCTTAAAGGAAGAACCCATTGCATTTATTTTATCAACCAGACTTACATTTAGGCATCCATTCATTGAATGAAGAAGAGTCCAGACATTGCCTGCAGGTCCTTAGACATCAAACGGGCGATCAAGTGCATATCACCAATGGAAAAGGCCTGATTGCCAAGGTGAAAATAATCAGCACATATCGTAAAGAATGCCATTTTGAAATTGTATCAAATGATAAAATCACTCAAAAATCCTTTCATCAGCATCTCGCCATTGCACCCACCAAACAGACTGAGAGAATGGAGTGGTTTGTAGAAAAAGCTTGCGAACTGGGCGTAGACGAAATCAGTTTCATCCGTACAAAAAATACAGAACGCTCTAAATTAAAGTTGGATCGACTAGAAAAAAAAACAATCAGTGCTCTAAAGCAATCTAAAGGAGGGTTTAAGACGATAATACATCCATTGGTAAGTTTCGATACGTTTATGCAACATACCCGAGAAGATCCTCGCTATATCGCGACCGTTCAGCCTGGGCTAGCCCATTTAACCACTTATTTGATACAGCAGTCTCGTCAAATCATTCTCATAGGTCCAGAAGGAGATTTCACATCAGATGAATTGGGGAAAGCATTAGAGAAAGGTTACCAATCGGTGAGTCTAGGTGAAAAAATACTCAGGACAGAGACGGCAGGTATTATGTCTGCCATTGCCGTAAATCTCATCCATCATTATTAAAGCATAAACCCTCCAAATCAGAAAAAAGAAGTCATTCTGTTTCATACCAAGTATACTGTCTGCCCAAATCTAAAACCGCTCCTTTGAATAAAAGCGAATGCGCAGAAACTTCTTCTATCAGCCAAAAATTGCCCTCAGCAAATAACAAGCTATCAGAAAAAAGCAAAGACTTTACCGAGGCTCTCATCATACCCAATGAGAGGGTATCAGAAAAATCAATAGTAATGCCCATGACGTTGACCGAATCATCAAGCGATTCGAACAATAAATAACCCATGACACCTTCCTCATCGGTTTGCCACATTTTCTCTGTCCCCCCATGCAATAAACGTTCTACTTGATAATCATACAAGGCCATTGGGAATCCATCTTCTTCGCAGCTCAAGACGATGCCCAAACCGAACATCCACATCAGTTTATGAAAAAATTTCATCTTTTTTAAAAAATAATTCTTTTTAAGCATCTCATTTATTGAAAAAATCTAAAATTTTACACCCTAATGTATCTAGGTTCTTCTCATTTGTAAGGGATGATTAAAAATAGTATCGCACCCTATACTCTTGTACCCCTCTGTAAATTGAATCAAATTTAGAAAATTGAATCTATTTTATAGCAGGTAACAAGAAAGAAGATCGATTGAATTAAAATCTTATGGCAAAGAACATAAAAAGAGAAGTCATTGAATGGGCTGCCTTCTTTCTGATTGGAGGAGGACTTTACTTCACGGGATACCATACAGAAGTCATTGGAACTCTTCAGCGTATTGTCCTGAGTACCGGAATCTTCCAACCTGCAGAAAATGAAGCGAACGTATTGGCTGATTATGACCTAGTACTTGAGGATTTAGAGGGGAATACTCTTGACCTAGCAGATTGGAAAGGCAAACCGATCTTTTTAAACTTTTGGGCTACTTGGTGTCCGCCTTGTATTGCAGAAATGCCCGACATCAATAAGCTCTATCAATCGGTAAACAAAGAAGTTCATTTTGCCATCATATCCGTAGATGAAGATCGCGAAAAAGCCAAGGCCTTTGCAAAGCGAAAAGATTTTGACTTTTCCATTTACTTCCCCAAAAGCCGCCTGTCGAAAGCTTATGAGTCCACTACCATCCCTACTACTTATGTCATCGATACCAAGGGTCACATTGTCATCAGTCAAAGAGGCATGGCCAAATACTCAAGTGATGCCTTCATCACCTACCTCCGGGGGCTTTAAAAGCATTAAAGCATATATCTGACCTGCCAGGTAACGCAGGTTGGATTCAGTTTGCTCCATGGCTAGCTCCGGGGAAAGTAATTTTTTATTGATAGGAAAAATAGCATAAAAAAAGGATATTTTAGGATCATAATCAGCCCCCAACTGACCGCAAAGACCAATACAGGCTACCTTTTGATCATGTGCTAATTTTGCTATGAAACCTGGACCTTTGCCATAACTTTTCTGATTATCTATTTCCCCCTCACAAGTTAAAAAAACATCTACATCAAGTATCTTTTCAGGTATCTTGAAAAAATCCATAAAAAATGATGGCCCGGGATGTAGGGTTACTTGGGTATGGCAAGCGGCCATAGCAGCTGGTACGCCACCGCTGGCTCCTTCCCCCACCAGCTCAAAAATATTTTGATTTGAGGCAGCCGTTAACAAATTACCACAATGTTGAATGATATTTTCAAATACCTGTATTTGATGCGGTTGAACCCCTTTTTGAGGGCCATAGATGCGGACCGCACCTTCATTTCCACAAAGTGTGTTTTCAACATCTACCAATACTTCGATATTTACTTGATGTAGGTTTCTCCTGAGTCTATCAAAGTTGAGTGCAGCTACCAAACGAAGATCTGATAATTGACGCATAGCTACCGCATGACCTGATTTATCTAGGAAATCAGTGCCCAACGCTTTGAGGATGCCAAAGCCACCATCTAGAGTTGCAGAACCTCCAACGGTTAAATCGTTTGAGCTACCTTAGCTAGGGCTTCATTGATGAGCTCTCCTGTACCAAAAGTATGGGCCTTGAAAGGATCTAGTTCGCTCGACTTCAAAAGTCTGATTCCACTTGCTTCTGCTAATTCTATGATCGCCGTCCGAGTTTCAAGATTAAAACCCCATTGGGCATGAATCTTTCTGCCTAAAGGGTCAAGTACTGCGGAACCCTTAGATCTACTCCGAATGGCTCAATCAATAATTTGAGCGAACCATCCCCTCCATCGGCCATCGGAATCATTTCTACTTCGGCGTTCGGATCATAAGCGAGGATACCTTCTTTCATTACTTGGCCAGCGGCTTCGGCACTTAACGCATTTTTAAAAGGATTAGGTACAATGAGTACTTTCATAAAGTCTAGCGAATTTACAAACCTATTGCTATATTAAACTGAATGAACAGCCACACAAAAAGTAACATTCAAAATAAAAAAAAATAATACTATTTAATCAGCGGTTGAGAATGAATTATATCATTTCTAATCCCTAAAAGATACTCTCCTGATGAAAATACCTGAATCCTCGGTGATTTCATTCCACTCTATTCCATTAAACTCAATGTGAACCATATCCAGAGGATCGAAATGCACTACTTTAGTTGGATAAGAAAAATGCAATAACTGAGTTACTCCCTGATTATGAACTACTATTAATTTTTTTAGATTATTTGAAATCTGGCAAAGCTTCTCAAACATCACCATTCCTGATGCTTGGTAATGTCCTGTGTCAAAATAAATCCCATCTTTAATATTTAAGGCGGTACAAATATTTGTATGGTACTTTTAGTACGATGGGAACTACTGGCAAAAATACCCTCTAGCGATAAATTGTTTTGTAAGAGCCAAGCCCCCATACGCTGACTTTGACGTAAACCCAGCGCTGAAAGTTTACGGTTAAAGTCATCCTTTGATGAAGTGGTTAAGGCTGCTGCGTGACGTGCCAAGAATAAAGATCTTACCATGAATTAAATTTGAATCTTTCTGCAATATATTACAAAGAAAAAAATGAGAACTCAAAAGATGTGTTTGAATATTCAAAAAAATATTCATCTTTGAGGCTTAATTTGGAATAGAATGGGAAAAAACCTTGTAATAGTAGAGTCACCGGCTAAAGCAAAAACAATCGAAGGGTATTTAGGGAAAGATTTTGAAGTAAAATCTTCCTATGGCCATATTAGAGACCTCCCAAAAGATAACCTTTCCATAGATGTTGAAAATAATTTCGAACCCACTTATGAGGTAACTGCAGATAAGAAAGATATTATTAAGGATTTATTGAAGTCCGTGAAAAAATCGGATATGGTCTACTTAGCTTCGGATGATGACCGCGAAGGAGAGGCCATATCTTGGCACTTAAGTAAAGCCCTTAACCTCAATGATCAAAACACGAGGCGAATTGTTTTTAGAGAAATCACAAAAAATGCCATCAAAAATGCCATTGATAACCCAAGGGTAATCGATCAGAATTTAGTGGATGCCCAGCAAGCCCGAAGGGTACTTGACCGATTGGTTGGATATGAGCTATCACCCGTTCTATGGAAAAAAATTAAATATGGACTTTCAGCTGGACGGGTACAATCAGTCTCTGTTCGATTGGTCGTTGAGCGTGAACGTGAAATCGATGATTTCTTGAGTACGTCTGCCTTCAAAATCACGGCATTATTTGATCTCAATGAGAGCAAAGTTTTAAAAGCCGAATTGCCCAAAAAATTTAAAACGGAAAAAGAAGCTCAAGATTTTCTTGAGAAATGTAAATCTGCTGATTTCTCCATCATAGATCTGATCACTAAACCTGCAAAAAAATCACCCTCACCTCCTTTTACTACCTCTACACTGCAACAAGAGGCTGCACGGAAATTGGGATTTCCAGTTTCTATGACGATGCAAGTCGCCCAAAAATTATATGAATCCGGTAAAATCTCCTATATGAGAACCGATTCATTGAATCTTTCTAATGACGCTACGGAAGGTGCTAAAAATATGATTTTAGACTCTTATGGCAAAGAGTTTAGTGAAACTAGAAAATTCAAAACTAAGAATCAAAGTGCCCAAGAGGCGCATGAAGCGATCAGACCTACGGATTTCACCCAACAAAATGCTGGTGCGGATTCCGCGGGAAATCGATTATATGAGCTCATTTGGAAACGTGCCATCGCCTCCCAAATGTCCGATGCACGACTTGAGAAAACCACCGCTACGATTGGCATCTCAACGACGGACGAAAAACTTGTTGCCTCGGGTGAAGTCATTAAATTTGAAGGCTTTTTGAAGGTTTATCTAGAGTCCAAAGATGACGATGACGATGACGATCAAAAGGACATGCTACCCCCCCTAAACGTGGGTCAGCAGTTGGACCTCCAAAGACTGGTAGGTAGAGAAGTTTTTGCGCGGGCCCAACCACGTTATACCGAAGCAAGTTTAGTGAAGAAATTAGAAGAAATGGGCATTGGAAGACCTTCAACTTATGCACCTACCATTTCAACCATCATCAAAAGAAATTACATAGAGAAGGAAAATAGAGACGGTCGTGAAAGGTCTTATCGAGAATTGATCTTAACCAACCAAAAAATTCAAAGTGAAACCAAAGTTGAGATCACTGGTGCCGAAAAAAACAAGCTATTCCCTACCAATACCGCATTGATTGTAAATGATTTTTTGGTAGAGCATTTCCCAACGGTTATTGATGTTAAGTTTACAGCCAAAGTCGAACAAGAATTTGATGACATCGGCAATGGGAAAACCAATTGGACTAAAATGATCAAGTCCTTTTACGCACCCTTCCATGCACGGGTAGAAGAATCTGATCAGCTCAAAAGATCTGATGTAAATAACAGAAACCGACTCATTGGTGAGGATCCTGTCACGGGTAAGCCCATCAGTGCCAGATTGGGGAAATTCGGTGCGTACGTCCAATTGGGTGATCTTGATGAAGAAGAAAAACCCAAATTTGCCAGCCTACGCAAAGGACAATTTCTAGACAAAATAACCCTTGAAGATGCCCTCGAACTCTTCAAATTGCCTCGAATCATAGGTGCATTCGAAGAAGCTGAAATTCAAGTCAACGTGGGTAGGTACGGACCTTATGTCAAGCATTCCGGCAAATTTATTTCCTTGAAGCCCGAACAAGATCCACTCACTATAGAGCAAGAGGCTGCCATTGTCTTGATCTTAGAAAAACGGGAAGAAGATGTCAACAAATACATCAAAATATTTGATGAAGATGAAAGTGTATTTGTAATTAATGGGAAATTTGGACCTTACATAAAATTTGGAAAAAAGAATGTGAAAATACCCAAAGAAAAAGTGCCTGAATTACTCACTTTTCAAGAATGCAAGGAACTGGCTGATGCGGCACCTGCCAAAAAAGGTAGGGGTAGAAAGCCTACAGCCAAAAAGAAAAAATAGTCAAAATCCCCTCCATTTATCCTTTTGTTGATGAAAATGATTATTTTGAGAAAAAAAAGATAATGAAAGTTTTACGAAATATAAATTTCTTGTTGATACTAGCGTGCAGTCTGAGTTGTACCCATCCCGACCAACAGCAAACAACGATTGAACGCGTGGATGTTGATACTTTTGAAGCCAAATTAAATACGCTTAATAATGCGTTCCTAATAGATGTCAGAACGCCAGGTGAATATAAAAGTGGACATATTGATGGCGCTACCAATATTGATTTCAATCAAGTTGATCAAATGAAAGTCGCCTTTGAAAAACTTGATCATACCCAGCCTATGCTCATTTATTGTGCGGCAGGTGGAAGAAGCAATAAAACTCGTGTCTTGATGGCCGAAATGGGCTTTACGCAAGTCTATGAATTGTCCAGTGGCATGGGTGGTTGGGAGGCTGCAGGCAAGCCCATCTCACTCAAATAAGTGGGTATCATTAATTTTTTATTGAATATAGCAGTTCACTGAAAGTGCCTATCAAGCTTCTCACTAAGTACCTGATTGAGGTAAGTGATGAGTTGATACCGACGAGAAAATCTTTGTCTTTTTTTAATCGGATCAACGTTATTTTTAACTCTTGGATAAAAGGACCTAAATAGGACCCATTTGAACTCTCAAGCTTGATTTGATTCCTAGGCTGGGGAGATTATAGGCCTTCTAATGGTGATCCTTAAGCCCTCTATTGGAACTAAAACAAATACTGATACTCTTTTATTATCAAACGTAATTGTTCAACATGACAGGCATCACGAGCATTAAAATATCCTCATTTTCATTTTTGTTTGAAGGTTCAATCAGCCCTGCTCTATTGGGTGCACTTAGCTTAAATGTGAGCTGATCAGAAGATATATTGCCCAGCATTTCAATTAAAAACTTAGCGTTAAAACCTATTTCGATGTCTTCACCATCATGTTCGCAAACCAAACGCTCGTTGGCCTCATTGGAAAAATCTAAATCTTCTGAAGAAATCATCAATTCACTTCCTGTGATTTTCAGCCTTACTTGATGGGTCGTTTTATTGGCATAAATAGCGATTCGTTTCAACGAACTCAATAATTCTGCTTTGCCTATGGTGACGTTATTCTCATTATCGGCCGGAATCACATTTTCATAATCTGGATAGCGTTCATCGATGAGTCGACAAATCATTTTAATCCTTTTGAAGTCAAAAAATGCATTGGACGTATTGAATTCCATCGCCACATTGGTAACCTCGGAGGGCAACGTAGCCTTCAATAAAGTCAAAGCCTTTCGGGGAATTATCATACTATGTGACATGTCGCTAACAATATCGACCCGGCGGTACCTGATCAAACGATGTGAATCTGTCGCCACAAAAGTTGCATTGGTCTCATCTAGCTTAAGAAAAATACCGGTCATAGAAGGCCTTAGCTCATCATTGCTCGCAGCATAAATGGTATTACTAATGGCCATCTCCAGTACATCGGAAGAAATATTAACAGAGTAACCATCTGATACTTTAGGCACCCGAGGGAAGTCAGTGGCATTTTCTCCTGACAATTTATAACGACCATTGTCCGAACTGATTTCAATACTATAGCTACTTTCCTCTATAGAGAAATTTACAGGTTGCTCTGGTAAATTTCGAAGCGTCTCCAATAAAATTTTTGCAGGTATCGCAATACTCCCATCTTCTTTTGCCTCAACCTCCAACTCGGTAATCATAGATGTTTGAAGATCTGACGCGGTGATGGTCAAGGTACCTCCTGCGATTTCAAAAAGAAAATTTTCCAAAATTGGAACTACTGGATTTGTAGTGATCACACCATTAATGGCATTGAGCTGCTTGAGTAGATAGGAAGAATTAACTATGAATTTCATTTATATTACTTGTTGTAGTACTAAAATTTTAACTCAAATTTATACACATTTATTGACATCAAAATCATTTTACCCATTTAGAACGCAAAGTCAAGCTTAGATTTAAAATAAGGGAGGATTCTTTTTGATTCAAAAACCATCAATTCATCATCCTGGTCCATAATAAGTCGGATGTTTTGGCCGGGCAATTGTGGAAAAATTCGAATTTCTATGGGTAATTTATATTTAATGTCCGAAAGTGAAATAATCACTTCTGGTGTTGTTTGAGACAGGCTATCATAGGCCGGTGAAAATCCAACACTGATGCGTTCATTTGCCTGCATGTATTCAAATTGATTCAAATAAGCCACGACGGCACTCGAATCTATTTGAGTTAAGCCATCCACTTCGTAAAACGTCTCTTTAAAACGAATCAGCAAATTTTTATCTAATTTTTCAGGATAAATAACTTCCATTTTTTGAATGGTCCGCCAATTGCCATTAAAGACCAATCGATCCCTCCATTGATCACGCTTAAGTTCATAAATACTGGCTAGAAAATCCTGATAACCTGGAATATCTACTTGATAAACTTCTTGATTTTCAATGAAGTAAGTTTTGGTTTTATTTGCATTTCCCACCACCGAATAAGACCGCTCGTACCCATCAACCGTTAGTGTTACTGAAGTGCCCATTTCCTCATTTCTCTTCAAT
>MDTB01081800.1_pt1 | contig 31791 bp, 37 predicted proteins | sample 811161 | NCBI WGS metagenome assembly MDTB01 (sample SAMN05326650, study PRJNA326480) | marine metagenome | isolation source: seawater | place: Mediterranean Sea | collected 2009 | reverse complement strand
TCCGGGCTTGTGGCAGGCCACAGGGAAGCCGACATACGATCATCCTTACATTATAGACTCTATACTTAAAAGGCTAGTAACAGAGGAATCGAAGGCATGCGGCTTTGGGTACGAAGAATGCAGAGGAATAATGAGACATGATTCGAGTCAGTATGATGAAAACTATCATTCTACAAACGAGGACTTGAAAGAATTTTTAAAAAATAATTTATTTTTAAAGAAAGAAGAATTAGATTATGAAGAAATTGAACACGAATTTTTTTATTGATTTAGAAAAGGTTGATTCTAATTTTGATTTCTGTTCTGACAAAATTTCCAGAATAGCTCAAATTGCAGTAGAAAAGAAGGTCGATGAAACTAGAAACTGCCCCAAACAAGAGCAATGGGAAGACTATTGGTCCGAAATAAAATCTAATAAAAACAAAACCCCTACATTCTTTAATAAAAAGGATGATAATTTAGATAAAAAAGAAGTTTTTAGATATCGCGGTAAGTTTATAGAGTCTTCAAATGAGTCACTAGCTTCTGATTGCGCTCATGAAATTATTAAAAATGTTTTAGATTATATTAACGTAGATTTTTCTTCTATAGTAGAATTAGGCTGTGGAAATGGACACAATCTAGATTATATAAAATCTTTAGACAAATTTGATTCTATTCATGGGTGCGATTTTTCTTCCTCTGCTGTATCAATCATCAAACAAAAAGGCTTTGGTGGATTTGAGTTTGATATGAAGAGGCCAAGCTTATCTTATTTAAATGAAAACAAACTTAATAATAAAGATACTATATTCTTTACCTCCGGCTCAATGGAGCAGCTAGGAGCTCAATGGGACTCGCTGTTTACTTTCTTTTTTAACTCTAATATAAATTATATATTCCACATAGAGCCAATTTTAGAACTATATTCTGACAGTCGACTGGAATCACTTGCTTCTTCTTTTCATCAAAAGAAAAACTATTTAACTGGATATTTTTCCTTTTTGGAAACCCAGTCTAAATTCGATGTTTCTTATTCTAAAACAGATTTTGGAACTTTATACGATCAAGGCTTTAATGTCGTAATACTAAAAAGATAGATGGAAAGCTATATACAAGAAAGGTCAGACAGGCTTTTTAATTTTTCAAAAAAGTTTTCTAAGATAGATTCATTATTAGGAAAGTGTGAGCTTCCTAAAAATATATTTTCAGATTTAAGGTCAGCGGCGCAAATATGTTTATACGATTCTCTTTCTAGCTATTATCCAAATAAAGCATTTAATTTAGATTTAACGCTAGAAGCTTTTTGTCTTTTTTATCGAAACGATATCATAGGCCTGCCTAATATTACTCCTAATGGCTTGTTGATGCCTAAAATTGAAACTAATAGTTCTCACAATCTATTAAATAAAAAGGTCTATAACTTAATAGAGCATCTTTCTTTTAGTGAAGGCTCCAAAGTTGCCTGTCCTATAAACCTTAGAATAAACTTTGGTACAAATACTAATCCAGAGTTTACAAATAGGCCTAGAAGCTCTACTAACTGGCACACTGACATTTGGGCTGGTCAAAACTGTAACGAAGCAATGATTCACACTCCAATCTGCGGCGACTACGAGCAGAGCGGCATATCTGTCAGCAATCCACAAGAAGGATTTTATCCAGATTATGTAAAATCTATACCTTCGTTTCTTGAAGGAGAACCAGTAACCAATGAGATGAGTAAAAATAAAATAGAGTTTACAATGAAACTTGGAGAAAGTTATCTACTTGACTCTTTTTTGTTTCATAAGACTTCTCTATCTAGCAGCACCATTAGAATAATAGTAAGTTTTCCTGCTAGACTCAAGGAAAAAGTTAGTTCAGATATATACGAAAACCCATTAAGGGATGATGAATTTATAGATATATTTAGTTGGAGTAAGTTAGGAAAAAAACTTTTATTAGCCTCTGATAAAAGCCTTTCAAAACAAATTTGGGACGATACTCCAAAAGATTATTATGCGGGCAAATTTAACTTTATAGACTTAGATGAATTTTTCAATACTACTTAATACCAGAAAAAGAATTTCTTACTTAGAGAATTTAATTTCCTCGGTAATGCTCAAGACATCTTCTTTTGAGGATGTTGAAATATTAATAAATTACGACAACGACGACGAAGAGACTAATCTTTTTAAAAATAGAATTTTTAACTCTAACGTAAAATTTTTTAGTGGAGCAAGACCTCATAGTCTTCACACTACTATCAACAAGATGGCGAGGCAGAGCCAAGGCCGCTTCTTAATTGGAGTTAATGATGATATTGAATTTTTAACTGAAGGCTGGGACGAAATAATTTTAGATAAAGTAGAATCTTTTAAATCAGAGAAGCAAATTAAAGATGATGTTATTTACTGCAAGAGTTCTTGTACTAGTGTTGACCACGTTGACACCTTGCCATACGGTTCATGCCCAATAGTTTCTTTAGAAGCGGTTAAATGCATAGATAAATTTTTATACGAGGAATTTCTAGGCCTAGGCGGAGACTCTTCTATTTACAGGGTTTATGCCGAACTAGATAGAGTAGTGGACGTAAGTGAAGTTACTTTTGATCATTTAATGCATAACACTCTTGAGAAAGTCTATACCCCAGACCAAACCGGACAAGAAATGAGAGCAAAATCTTTCTCTCAAAATTTAGATCCTTTTACTTTCGATATTTCAAAAGAAGTTGATATTTTAAGAAAACATATAGATAATAATTAAGATGGATAGAAAGTATCTACCTACATTTGCAGAGCTAGCAGACAGGATGTCGATTTGCATCCTCAAGGCTATTTTTATACCTGAGAACAAAGAGTCGTACGATAAAGAAATCTGCGACATAATGCATGACTTAGACTGCATGTGCACGGAAAGAGACATTAAACTTAATTCTGAAATAATCAAATCGCTTATGATTATTATGCTTTCAAATAGATATATTTGGGAAAATGAAAGCAAATGCAGGAGCGGTGAAAATCAAGATCTCTCAGCGCTAAAATTGACTCATTCTATTAACGGAGTTAGAAATTCAGCAAAGAATGTTTTATCTAAAGGGCTTGGAGAAAGAGTTGACTTAAAGATTGACTGCTTAGCAGCCGAGCTTAAATCAGAGTTTCAGAATTGGGACATATTTAATGACTAAATACAACTACGGCGGTATCGAAGGATTAACGTTAATTAGGCCCACTGTTTTTTCTGATCATCGCGGTTGTAATTTTGAACTTTATGATTCTTTAAAATTTAAAGATGTAATTTCTGCAGACGAGCACTTACAAGATAATTTTAAAAATAAAGAATTTGTTTTAGATACTTTATCTCGCTCTAAAAAAAATGTATTTAGGGGTCTCCATGGCGACAATAAAACTTGGAAACTCGTCACATGTCTTCAAGGCGATATAATTTTGAAGGTTTTGCACACCGAATCTGGAAAAAATGTAGATTTAGTCTTGAGCTCCGAAAATAAATGGCAACTCCTAATACCAGACAACTGCGCTAATGGGCATTACTGTTTAAGTTCAGAATGCTTATTCAGTTATAAGATGACGAATCACTATGGAGGAATAGATTCTCAATATACAATAAAATGGAATGACGAAAACTTTAACTTTAATTGGAGTTTTGATATAAAAAACGCTATAATGTCAGAGAGGGATCACTAATGAAAGTTTTAATAACAGGCGGCGCAGGATATTTAGGAACAGTATTAACCGAGGAGATACTAAATAGATTTCCTTATGCAAAAGTTATTATTTATGATAACTTGATGTATAAACAGGACGGGCTGTTTAGTTTTTTTAAGCATCCGAAAGATAGATTTGAGTTCGTCTACGGAGATGTAAGAGACAAAAATTCTTTACTGGAGCAGTTACAAAAGTTAGATAAAAATAACGACTATGTTATTCCTCTGGCTGCAATTGTCGGCTTTCCTGCCTGCGCCAGAGACGAAAAGCTTGCTACGGCAGTTAACTTCGAGCATGTAAAGTATATTGTTCAATCTACTAAATGTAGAATCATTTATCCTAACACAAACAGCGGATACGGAGTAAGTGACGGCGAAGCTCATTGCACTGAAGAGACTCCTCTTGCTCCAATTTCTGTTTATGGCAAAACAAAGTGCGATGCGGAAGAGTGGGTGCTTGGTGCTGGGCACACTTCTCTTAGGTTAGCTACTGTATTTGGCACTTCTTATAGATTTAGGAAGGACTTACTTGTTAATGATTTTGTCCTGAGGGCTGTTACAGATAGTTGTATTACTCTATTTGAAAGTTCTTTTAAGAGAAACTTTATACATGTCAGAGACGTAGCTCATGCTTTTATCTACATGTTTGGACACAGAACGCATCCAGACAATCAAGGGGCAACTATTTTTATAGACAATGATCATAATACTTTTAGTCCATACGGCCAATCTTATAACGTCGGTTTGTCTAGCGCTAATTTTTCAAAGCTTGAACTCTGCGAAAAAATTAAAGAGCACATTCCCGGATTCGTTATCACAAAAAGTGAAATGAACTCCGATCCTGATAAAAGAAATTATATTGTCAGTAACGATAAGCTTGAGGCGACAGGTTGGGAAGCCAGAGTAGATATAGACAAAGGTATTGAAGAACTCATAAGAGCTTATCAAGTATTTAATAAAGCTAACGTAAAGCATACTAATCTGTAATGAAGCACCCACTGATGTCGGACAACATCAGCAAAGACGATTTAAATGTCTTAGTTGATTTTTTATCTAAACACCCTCAGCCTATACTCACTAATAATAAAAGAGTTAGGCAGTTTGAAGAGGAGTGGGGGAGTTGGTTGGGCATGCCAAATAACTTGATGGTGAACTCTGGTTCTTCCGCGAATCAAATCACTTTTCTCGCTCTGAAGCAAATGCTGCCCGAGGGAGCAGAAGTTATAGTTCCGCCCATCACTTGGATATCTGACATCTCCGCAGTTTTGCAAAACGGCTTTACTCCTGTCTTCTGCGACATTAACCCAAAGACTCTTGCGATAGATGAAGACTGTCTATTAGACAAAATCACTAGAAAGACAAAGGTCGTTTTCCTAACTCATGTGCTAGGCTATAATGGCTTAACAGATAATATCTTAAAGTTATGCAAGGATAATGATCTGATTCTAGTAGAGGATGTTTGCGAGTCTCACGGCGCAACTTTCAAAGGCCAAAAGGTTGGCACTTTTGGAGACATATCAAACTTCTCTTTTTATTATGCTCATCATATGACCTCTATTGAAGGCGGCATGGTCAGCACTACTAATCCTGAGGTCTATCAATTATGTAGAATGTTTCGCTCTCACGGCATGCTTAGAGAGGCAACAGACGACGCGCTAAAGCAAGAGTATATAGATGACTATCCAGATTTAAACTCAGATTTTATTTTCACAGAAGCGGCATATAACTTTAGAAGCACTGAAATAAACGCAGTGCTTGCTTCCAATCAACTTAAAAGATTGGATCAAAATAATAAACGCAGAAACGAAAATCATTATACGTTTATAAATAATTTAAACTCAGAGAAGTTTAGGACAGATTTAAATCATGAAGGTAACTCAAACTATGCTTTTACTCCTATACTAAATGAACCTGACTTTAATTTAAGAGACAAGATAGAAGAGAAGCTAAATAAATATGATATAGAATTTAGGAGAGGTCTTTCTGGCGGAGGTAGTCAGATTCGTCAGCCTTATATAGAAAAGTATATCAAAAACTTTAATATTAAAGTTAACGGAGTTTACAAAGCTCCCGATCCATTGGATTATCCAGAGGCGGATCACTGTCATCACTTTGGATGGTATATCGGAAACTATCCAGACTTGCACGAATCTAAAATTAATTACATAACAGAAATTTTAAATGAAAACTAATTTAGATGTACTATTAGTACATCCAAACGCATCTAAAAAAGTATACCAAGACTTAAGCAAGAGCTTCTCTGCTTACGAGCAGCCCATTTGGGCCGGTATGATAGCTTCCTATCTTAACAATAAGGGGCATACAGCTAATATATTAGACTGCGAAGTAAATCAATTATCGCACGAAGAGTCTATACAAAAAATAAAGGACTTTTCTCCTAAGATTGTCTGCTTGGTTGTTTACGGCCAACAACCTTCTGCTTCTGCGCAGAATATGCACGGAGCAGAAAAACTCATGCAGTCCTTAAAAGGGTTGGGAATGACTAGGCTTTATGTCGGCTTAGCTCCTTCGGCTTTACCTGAGTTTATAATTTCCAGAGATGATGAAGTTTTAGTTTGCAGAGGAGAAGGCCCAAGAACTATCGAGGCATTGCTTAAAACAAAAGATTCTACTGACCCTACTGAACTAGAGAAAGTTCCCGGTCTTTGGTTTTATGATTGGAAAAAGAAAGAGGTTAAGAGCGCTGAAATGGCCCCTGCAATCGTAGATCTTGATAATGAGATGCCTACGATGTCGTGGGATTTAATGGATATGATGAAATACAGGACAGCTAATTGGCACAGCTGGACTAATGAAGTTGATCCAAATAATCAAAGTCCTTTTGCTGCCTTGTATACAAGTTTAGGATGTCCTTATACCTGTTCATTTTGTTGTATTAATGCCCCCTTTAACGATAACGGAACTATAAGAAATAGTTTTAGACATTATTCCCCACAAAAGATCATAAGATTTTTTGATCAGATTGCAGATTTTGGCATTACGAATGTAAAGATTGCAGATGAGCTATTTGTTTTGAAGCCAAATCATTTTCTTGAAACTTGTAAATTAATTAAAGAGAGAGGCTATAAATTCAATATTTGGTGCTATTCTAGAATTAATACATTAAAAGAACAGTATGTAGTTCCGCTTAAAGAAGCTGGAGTCAATTGGGTTGGCTTAGGTATAGAGTCAGGAAACTCACAAGTAAGACAGGAAGTAACAAAAGGTAGATTTGAAGAGGTTCATATCCAAGATGTAATAAATAAGGCTAGAAATGCAGGTATTTGCGTTACTGGCAACTATATTTTTGGCTTGCCAACTGATACCTATGAGACAATGGAAGAGACCCTTGAAGAGGCAATGACCACAGAAATAGATTATTTCAATGGATATAGTTGCATGGCTTATCCGGGAAGCCAGCTTCATAGAGAGTGGTCTGCTAAAGATCCAAATTGTTTACCAGAAAATACTGACGCCGGATGGCTAGGATACTCTCAACATTCGTACGAGTGCTATCCATTGCCAACAGATAATTTAAAAAATTGGGAAGTGCTTAAATTCAGAGATGAAGCTTTTCTTAAATTTTTTACAAATCAAGAGTATTTAGACAGAATGATCTCAAAGTTTGGAGATTCTTTTAAAAACGAGATGAGCAGAATGCTGGAAATAACACTGCCTCGTAAAATAGTAGAAGAAAACTCTAAAAATATTTGATAATTCTAGTTTTTCCAAAATAATAAAATAGTATGAGAAAAGCACTAATGCTAACTTGGGAAGGATATCAAGACAATGAAGTTCTCTATCCTATGTACAGACTTCATGAAGATGACTTTGAAGTAGACATCCTAGCTGAATCAAAAGGTTTCATCCATGGAATTTTGGGAACAAAAGTCAAAGCAACTTTTGAAAGCAAAGACCTCACCAACGCTCATGTTGATGAGTATGATTTTCTTGTGATACCCGGAGGAGTAAAAGCTTTAGAAAAACTGAGACAACAGCAAAATGTTTTAGATTTTATTACGGCTTTTAATGCTTCTGGAAAGACTATCGCTTGTATTTGCCACGGCGCCCAAATGTTAATTTCTGCTAAGGTTTTGGATGGCAGAAAAGCTTCCGGATACTACAGTATTAAAGATGACATTGAGAATGCAGGAGCGACCTACGTGAACTATGAAGCAGTAGTAGACGGCAATTTAGTTTCATGTCCTCATTATGACCACATGGGTAAGTGGCTTAAAGCGGCGCTTGATATTTACCATGCTGCCTAAATGCAGTTAAATAGTTCAGTAGTAAAAAAGCCTTGGGGCCATGAGTTCATTTCTTTTGAAAATGAAACTATTTCTATTTGGTTTCTCTCTATAAATAAAGGAGAGCGCACTTCTTTTCATTGTCATCCAAATAAAAAAACTGGCTTAATTGTCTTAAGCGGCGAAGGGAAACTCTCTTTTTTAAGCGGGACCAAGAGTCTTTCTGCTGGAAGTTATTTATCTATACATGCCGGAGTCTTTCATTCTACAGAAGCATTAAGTAATAATTTTACGATGCTGGAAGTAGAGTCCACTAAAGATAAAAATGATCTGGTGAGACTTAAAGATAATTACGGCAGGAGGCCAGTAGGATATGAAACAGAAGAAAATTGGACTCATAAAACTTCGGATTCTTTTACTATTGAAGACGGAGCTGTCTGCTCAGATTTTTCTTTTTCGTTTCATTATTTAAATGAAGAAGTTATTAATACATTTGATGACCAAGACATAATAGTTTCACTAACTAAAGACTGCGTTGTTCCAGACAGCCACCTAGGTCTTTTTAAAGCCGGAAGCGTATTGAATGTAAAGATACTCAAAAGTTTATTAGAAACTTTTTCTATAAATGAAGAGTGCGAAATAATTAGGGTTTCTAAAAATGAGTAGCTTGCCGCTAGTTTCTGTTTTAATTAATTCGCTTACTGATTGCTCCGATCAGATATTAGCTTCTTATTTTTTACATAAGTCGAACTATTTAAAAAAATATGATATAGAAATTTTAGTTTCGGGAGGTGTCCCTAAAATATTAAATGGAAAAAAAGTCAAAGAGCTAGATTATAGCAAGGTTACTTTCGTCGAGGATCAAGGGACCAGTGTTGCTTCTATCAATAGAATGTTTAACCTAAGTCATGGGGATTACATTTTAAACTTAAACGGCAAGATTCTACCAAGTCCTAATTTTTTTGACTTAGTGGACGTGGTCCAAAAAGAGGAAAAAAATCAAGAATATTTTATTACAGGGCCTTCGTCTCCAACTGGAGGCACTTGTGTTATTCCAACAGACATCCACCAACTTGGAGATCCAAAAAGTAAACATGTAAAGCCTCTTGATACAAGATATCCAAGAAACAAATCGAATAGAGCAAATATAATAAGATTTCCAGCTTTGTCCAGAAGAACTGTTGTTAATTTTTTAGGAGGAGTAATTTTCAACGAATCATTTAAACATCATTATGTAGACAATTGGCTAGGGCAATACGCTCTTTTAAAAACTGGAGTTTACGCAAGAGAAAGAACAGAAATTAGATATTTAGACGGAGATTTTCATCCTCAAGTCAATAAAGACGATACCTACGACTGGGAAGTTTACTATAGCTTAGCGAAAACAGCCGGTCTAGCAGATGGACAAATTAACTACAATCATGAAGTAACAGAAGAAAGCTTGTCGCAGCCTACTTCTTAATAACACAATGAAATACGATACTTATATATTTGATCTAGATGACACTTTATGGTCTGGGCATTGGGCAAAAATGCTAGTCGGTAATTTAAAACTAGTTAATGATTTCACTATAGAAGATGAACTTGGAAATAGACTTGCTCTTAAATATGGAGTAAAGGATTTCTTAAAACAAAAATCAGAAGCTTCTAAAATTGGTTTTGTCAGCAGGGGCGGACTGATAGATATAGACAAAGATAAACAACCTAGTATAAAAGTTTTAACCACTTTTGGCATTTTAGATTATTTTAATTACTGCCGCCATACTATTTATAAAACAGAAGACAAGTCTAAGTATGTTGTTCCATGTGGACGCACTATTTACATAGATGATAACGAAAACGATTTAAACGATGTCAGACAAAAATATAACAGCTCAGTTTTCTCAGCTGAGACTTCACTAGATACAGTTAACGCAAATGCATTCAGTTTCTAAAGTAATCGAGAGAGCTTGGTTTTGTAGAGCTTTTGAAAAAAAATTGTTCTCTTTAATAGAAGAGAAAAAATTTAAATGTCCGTTATACCTCTCTGCTGGGCAAGAGTTGATTCCAGCCACATTTGCTTCACTTTTTAATTATGGGCTATTAGGGCAGAATAGGCCTGCGATATTTGGACAGCACAGAGGACACAGCACTTACTTGTGTTATGGAGGAAGCCCAGTTGCTTTAATAAAAGAATTACTGGGCGAAAAGGATGGCTGCGCTTACGGAATGGGCGGATCAGCTTCTATTCAGTCTAAAGATATAAAAATGTTTGGCCACGATGGCTTGATGGGGTCTCAGGTCCCAATCGCTGTTGGGCATGCTCTTTCTTCTCAAAAATTTACTGTAGCGATTATGGGAGATGCTTCTGCTGAAGAGGATTATGTAATGTCTTCTATAGCGTGGGCTGCTAAAAAGAAACTTCCTATAGTATTTATAGTAGAAGACAATAACCTCTCTATTTTAACAGAGAAAGAAGTTAGAAGAGATTGGTCCATGGTAGACTTTGCTAAGTCTGTAGGATGCGAAGCTTATGAGTGCGGAGATGATCCAAGAGAAATAGAAGAAGCTTTTAACTCAATGGAGTCCATGCCCTGTTTGTTTAACGTTAATACTAATAGGCTTTGGTGGCATGCCGGAGCAGGTATAGATGAAGAGAAGCAAGATACTTTAAGAAATATAACTGAAGAACTAGGACTTGAAGAGCTAGAAGAAAAAACTGAATTAATGAACGAAGCGTTATGGAAAAAGTTCCTTTAAAAGAAACAATTAAAAATATTACAAGGCTTCATTTAAGCAAAGGTAATCCTTTATTTGGCCAATGCATTACAGCGGTTGGATGGGTTGGCGGCACTATACCAGAAGATGGAGAAAATTTAACTGAGTTGCCAATGGCAGATGTTATGAATGGCGGAGTCGTGGTGGGTTCTGCCTTAGCGGGCAAGCGCCCAATTTACGTCGTAAGATATCAAGGCTTTCAATGGTTTAATTATTCCATAATTGCTAATTATGCAGGAAAGTCAGCTGCTCTTTGGAAAATAAACTGCCCAATATTCATAAGGAGCATCGCAATGGAGGGCGGCATAGGGCCAGTAGCGGGCTCCTCTCATCACGGCTTAGCTTTTCGTATGCCCGGAGTAAAAATATGCGCCCCTATGACCTCTAGGGAGTATACGGAAATATATAATACTTTTATGGAAGATGAGTGCCCTTACTATGTTAGCGAACATAGAGTTAGCCATTCATTCACTGGCTCTCTAGTTGATATAGAGGTAGAAAATCCTGACTGGGTCTTGTTTCCTTATTCTGTTACTAGATTTGCTGCCAAAGAGGCTGCGGAAGAGAGAGGGGGCGTTAGCGTTTATCATCAAGTTTGGATTAGGCCCCTTGGAATATCAGACAGACAAATAGAGAAGCTTAAAAATTCAAAATATGGAGGGGTTGTAATCGATGATGATTATCCAAACGGAATAGCAAAACAAATTGCGCACGATTTAATGCTTAAATCTGGCAAGAAAGTACATGTCCTTGCCCTTAATGAAGTTGTAGCAGGTTTTCAACCGCACAATGATAATCTTCCTCCTGATAAAAATGATATTTTAAGTTTTTTAAAGTTAAATGAGTAAAAGTATTCTAGTCATTGGAGAGAGTTGCCTAGACGTTTTTTATTACTGCGATTGCACTAGGCTCGCTCCAGAAGCCCCTGTTCCGATTTTAGATTTTCGCTCTAAAAATGAAAACAGAGGAATGGCTTATAATGTTTTTAAAAATATTCAATCTCTAAATGTTGATTCCAGTATAATAACTAATTACAACTGGAAAAAAATAACTAAGACTAGATTAGTAGATTATAAAACTAATCAAATGTTTCTTCGCCTTGATAACAGCAAAAAGTATAATAGAGTAAATCTTGATAAAATAAATTTTTCAAAATATGGCTGCGTTGTAATATCTGATTACGATAAAGGATTTTTGCTCGAAGAAGATATCGCTAAAATTGCAGACTCTCATAGTAACACTTTTTTAGACACTAAAAAGATTATAGGCGACTGGGCTCGCGATATAAAGTTTATAAAAATTAATGAGGTAGAGTACGAAAAGTCTAAAAAGATTTTTAATAAAAAACTATACTTTAATAAACTTGTTAAAACAGTCGGGCCTAAAGGCTGCGACTATAAAGGTAAAAATTATTCAGTCCCAGATATTGAAGTTAAAGATGTTTCTGGCGCTGGTGACACTTTTATAGCTGGCCTAGCTTGCAATTACTTACATACTAAAGATATTGTGGATTCAATAAAATTTGCTAATAAATGCGCTACTCAAGCAGTTAGTCAAAAAGGGGTAGTGTCGCTGTCTAAACTTCAAACTTTTTCAGGAGGTAAACCAATATGGCTGAATTAACATTTTACAACTCTGTGCCTTCAGATTTAAAAATTACTACCACTTTTGGCATAGGCTGCTTAGTCATTAAAGGCTGTATTGATGTTTATGATATTTTACCAGCTACTAATACTCAATTCGCTCAGAGCTATTTAAAATCCGCGTCACTTCCAAAAAATGAACAGGAAATACTTTTAGAACATAGAGCCGATGGTGATTATTGGGGAACTCCCGGAGGGAGGCTAGAGCCCGGAGAAAATATTGTTCAATGCGCTATAAGAGAAGTAAAAGAAGAAACGAATTTGGATATAGATATAATAAAAGTTTTTTCAATTATTTCCGATCCTCAATATGGAACAATAAGAAAATATCCAACTGATTCTGCATGCAAGCACATGATAGATATTCTTTTATTAGCACATCCTACTTCTTTTGATATAATAAAGAGTGAAGAAAGCAGAGACGTTAAATTTTTTAAATTTTCTGACCTTCCAAAAAATATAACTCCTCCTTCAAGCAAAGCTATAAAAGATTATCAAGCTTTGCTTGGTCACGGAGAGCGTACAATTTTATTATGAAAAAAGTATTAATAACAGGGATTCTCGGTCAAGACGGGGCAAATATGGCTGAGCTGCTTTTAAACAAAGGCGACTTGCGGGTTTATGGAATGATGCGCAGATCAGGTTCCCCTAACTATAGAAATATAAAATCTTTTAGCGGTGATGATAATTTCGAGATAGTAGACGGAGACCTTTCTGATAGCGCTAGCATAGACAGCTTAGTTAAGACTTTGCAGCCAGATTATTTTGTTAACTTTGGCGCTAATTCTTTCGTAGGAGTAAGTTGGGACGTGCCATTGAGCGTATTAGATGTTAATACCGGAGGAGTAATTCGCTGCTTAGAGGCGATTAGGAAGTTTAAGCCAGATTGCCGCTTTTATAGCGCAGGTTCATCTGAGGAGTTTGGAGACGTTGACTATAGCCCTCAAGACATAAAACATCCAGTTAAGCCTAGAAGCCCTTACGGAGCATCAAAGGCTGCGGCTAGACATATAGTGAAAGTTTATCGTGAGTCATACGAGCTCTATGCTGTTCATTCTATTTTGTTTAATCACGAAGGCACGAGAAGAGGTGAAGAGTTTGTTACTAGAAAAATTACTAAAAAGGTTGCTGAAATAAAGTTCGCTTTAGATTTAGGTCAACCATTTGAGCCTTTGCAGCTGGGTAATGTTGACGCGAAAAGAGACTGGAGCGACAGCAGAGACTTTATGAGAGGAGTCTGGCTTATGCTGAACCAAGACAAGCCAAAAGATTATGTCCTTTCTAGCGGAGAAACTCATTCTGTGAAATCTTTCGTGGAGAAGGCTTTTACTTTTGCTGGAGTTCCGGGTCTTTGGAGCGGCGAAGGCATGGAAGCAAAATTTAGGCTTTTTCAAGAGAACAAAGCTCTTGCCGAAATAAATGAAAAATTTTACAGGCCAGCAGAGGTAGATCTTTTACATGGAGATTCTACTCCAGCAAGAGAAGAACTTGGATGGAAGCCTGAAATTTCGTTTGACAAACTAGTAGAAAGCATGGTAAAAAATGATTTGTCGCTGTGGCAAAAAGAAAACCAACAATCTACCAGTTCGTAATTCATAAATTTTTAGATAATTCTGAAAAAATATGGAAAGATAAATTAGCGCGAGGCAGAGAGTTAGGCACTGTCAAAAAACTAATTGAGATTTATCCTGATAAATCTTTTTGGGCAAGCATTCCAAAACCTTTTAAAATGGATAGTTTGGTCTGGTTTCTTACCCCAAAAGGTAAAGATTATCTTCTAACTCAATTCAGAAGATTTTCTCTTGACTTAAAACCAAAAGAGAAATACTCTTTATCTAGCTCCAAGATTGGCGCTAAAAAAATCACCTCTAAAAAAAATAAATTATTCGACTTTTTAAGAAATGGCAGCAAAAAAGAAAACTGATCAGCTAGACCCACTGGGTCAAATCGAGCGTTACCTCAAAGAGCATAAAGAGGAGCATTACAACTTTGAAACAGAAACCGACTATGTTGTTTCCAGCGGTAGTCTAATCCTAGATATGCACATGGGAGGGGGGCTTAGGCCTTCAATTATTCGTGCGAGTGGAGTTTCAGAAGGCGGTAAAACTTCTTGCTCTCTATCTTTTGCTAGAAACTTTCAAAAAGAGGTAGAGAACTCTATGGCAGTTTATATTAAAGCTGAGGGTAGGCTTTCTTCTGATATGATTACTAGGGCAGGAGTTGATACTAACCCTGAGAAGTGGTTTGTTTTTAAATCTAATATTTATGAAACTGTTTGCGACTTCATCTCTCATTTGATTAGAGATAATCCTACCGAGAAAAGATATTTTTTCGTAATTGATTCGATGGATGCTTTGATCTCAAAAGCTGATGTTGATAGATCTTACGATGAAGCAAATAAAGTTGCAGGCGGAGCAGTTACAAGCTCTAACTTTCTAAAAAGAATGGCTTTGCCAATCAGCACAAGAGGTCATATTTGTGTTTTAATCTCTCAAGTTAGGAGCAAAGTCAGCATCAACACGTACGAGAAGACTGACCCGAAGCTTACAAATGCGTCTGGAGGCAACGCACTGCTTCACTTTTCAGACTGGATATTAGAGTTTCAGCCTAGGTGGACGAAGCATCAAATAAAAGACTCTAAAGCTTCTAAAGAGGACGCAGCAGAGGGTCACTGGTGCGAGGTTATTTTCAGAAAAACCCCCAATGAAACCACAGGCACTATTGTAAAATATCCAATTAAATATGGTAGGACTGGCGGCAAAAGCATTTGGGTTGAATATGAAATACTGAACACTTTACTTAAGTGGGGATTCGTAAAGAGAGCTGGTGCTTGGTTGAACGTAACAGAAAGTTTGATTGAAAAGCTGGAGTCTAAAAATTTATCTATTCCAGAAAAGATCCAAGGCGAAGAAGCTTTTACTAATTATCTTGACGAAAATCCAGAAGTAAAAGACTATCTATTTGACATGCTGAAACAAACTCTCAGTTTGACGGTATGAGACTTTATAATGTTTACGGCAAGCTAGTAAATAAAAACGTAATAAAATATAAAGTTGATTGGGATAAGCCTTGTCGATCTAAAATCCAGTTTAATTTTAAAAGTTTTTTTAAAGATTATTGGTCAGGTCACATTTGCTACGAAGAGTTTCCCGTCTTTGGGTCAAGACTAAAAGTTGATTTAATTAATTTTACGCGTAAAATAGCAGTAGAGGTACAAGGTGAACAGCATAATGAGTTTAACAAGTTTTTCCATAACAATTCCAGAGATAAATATTTAGAATCAATACAAAGAGATATGAAAAAAATACAGTGGCTAGAGATGAATGAGTTTCAAGTTCTTGAATTAACAAAGGAAGATTTTCCAGAATTAAGCAGAAAGTACATTTTTGATACTTTTGGCGTAGATATTTAATACTAGGTGTAATATATTATGATGAGTAAAGAAGTACAGTACGGTAGCATACCACAAAATCTTCTTGATGACATCAGTGAAATGTCTTATGGTGGATACGTGTTATTTAGCTTTGATGAAAAAGCTAAGCCGCAAGTTCACTGCGGGATATCTGACGATTTAAATGCAATGTCTCTACAGTATTTTATTAAAAACTGGTCAGAGGCAATGGAAGAAATTTCCAAAGAAAGTTTTCTAGAAAACATTACTGCAAGAATACAAAACGATTCAGACGACGAAGAAGAAGGCTACGAAGATGAGTGATACAAATATTTCAGATTATTATCCACAAAAAGAAGAGGCTCCTACGACTCCATTGCCGGGCTTTGAGCCTCCAGCTTCTCTAAGCGCTGGAGAAGCGCCTGAGCCAGCCCCAACAGCACCAGAGGAGGCTCCGGTAGCTCCGGCAGAAAACTTAGGGATTGATGATTTAGGTATTGATTTACCAGATATTCCGCTCCCAGACGATGAGTCAATTGAGGATGCAATAAAAGATACTTTTGAAGACGCAGCTTTTAATTTTGCCGTTGTCGGCGTGGGGCAAGGCGGTTCTAGACTAGCTGAGTCTTTTTGGAAGTTAGGATATCGTAGAGTTGGAATAATAAATACAGCGAAACAAGATCTCGCTATGATCAGTGTGCCAGAAGAGAATAAACTTCTGATCGGAGATGGTGGGGCTGGTAAAAATCCAGATGCGGCAGATGAAGTCTTCCGCACTAGATATGAAGACATTCTGGATTTTCTAAAAAGAACTTTCGGAACGAGTTATGAGAGGGTTTTGGTTTGTGCTGGCGCAGGTGGAGGCACAGGCGCAGGTGGTGTCGCTAGAGTTATCGATATCTGCCACGACCTTAATCAGTCCCTTGGCAAAGAAACAAAGGACACTGATGCGAAGGTAGGATGTATTTTAGCTTTGCCAACTAGAGCAGAAGGAATCAAAGTACAAGACAACTCAAAAAAGACTATAAGTAAAGTAATTGATTCTCAAAAAGCTGGAGTGCTGTCGCCTCTTGTTATACTTGACAATGAAAAAATTAAGCAACTCTATCCTAAGCTAACAGTAAATCAGTTTTGGAGTACGGCTAATAATAGTATTTGTTCTATCTTTCATCTGTTTAACAAAATATCTGCTAAAGAGTCAGCTTATACTACTTTCGACAAAGCAGATTTGGATACTATTTTCTCGTCTGGAATTATTATGTTTGGCGCTACGCCAATCAAAGATACTACAGAGACAGGAATTTCTTACGCCGTGAGAGATAACTTAAGAAAGAATATTTTAGCTGGAGTTGATGCGTCAACAGGAAATGTTGCTGCTTGTGTTATTATAGGAGATAAAAACTCTCTTGATAATATTCCTCAGTCAAGTTTAGAGCATGGCTTTGAGCAACTCAGTCGCATGATGGGCGGGAATTCAACTGTTCATCGCGGTATTTATACTGGAGCTAAACAAGGGCTAGCAGTATATACGGCAATTGGAGGCCTTCAAGCTCCAGACAACTTGTTCGACTATTTCTTTGAAGTAGACAGAAAATACAAATAATACATGTCTCTATATTCTCTGAAGGTAGAGAAGTACGTCATAGGCGGACTTCTCAAGCATCCAGATTCTTTATCCGAGGTAGACGGTTTCTTAAATGTTGGTGACTTCTATAACGAAGTTCATCAATCTATATTCTCTGTAATCCGTAATAGTATTGTCGCTGGCGAGACAGTTGATGTAGTGCTCGTCGCTAACAAAATGAGTAATCTTGGCATCAGTGCTAAAGATGAAGTTAATATTTTTGATTATTTAGACTCTCTTACTTTCTCTGCTCCTAATCCGAAAGCTATACCAGAATATGCCAAGGAGTTAATTAAATATAGAATTAGGAGGGAGTTATATGATACAGCTAATGACTTACAAAACTATGTTTCTAATTGTAGTAATGAAAGTATAGATGAAATTATAGCTGAGTCAGATGGAATATACTCTGATAAAATTCTGTCGTACGAACTAGACGATAATCCCGAGAATGTTTTTGATGGCCTAGAGCATGAAATTGAACAACGAGGAGAGAATCAATCTGATGACACGGGCTTACTTACCCCTTACTCTGAATTCAACAGGCTTTATGGCGGTTTGAGAGATGGAAATATATACGCTATAGTTTCTAGACCAGCTCAAGGTAAAACTACTTTTATAAATGATCTTTGTTTGAGGAGTGCTATATTAAATAAAGTCCCTGTACTAGTTCTTGATACAGAGATGTCAACTAATGAAATTAGATTTAGGATGGCAGCTGCGCAAACTGGAGTTCCCCTCTGGTATCTAGAAACTGGTAAGTGGCGCAACAATCAAGAAATGTTTGATAAGGTTCGCGGATATTTCGCTAACCTAAAAAAACATAATTATTTTCATTATCATGTTAGAAACAAAACTGTTGACGAAGTCTGCTCTATAATTAGGCGCTGGCACATGAAGCATGTCGGCAGGGGTAATAAATGTATTATCGCATATGATTATGTCAAACTTACTGGAGAGAAAGTAGACAAAAACTGGGCAGAGCACCAAGCTATCGGAGATAAGATTGATAAACTAAAAAGAATATCAGAAGAGCTTTCTGCTCCTGTTATTACTGCCATGCAAATGAATCGCTCTGGAGAAAATCATAACAGAAGTTCCGGCAGTTTAGTTGATGATAGTTCCGCTATATCACTCTCTGATCGACTGCAATGGTTTGCTAGTTTCGTTGGCATCTTTCGGCGTAAGACTATCGACGAAATAGCTTTAGACGGAGCTGAGTTCGGAACCCACAAGCTGGTTCCCGTCAAGACTAGATTTCAAGGCAGAGATGCGGCGGGTCATCAAGATTTAATTAGACGACCAGTTACGGATGAAAGCGGCGAAGAACAAGGTCACCAGATGGTGTATAACTATTTAAGTTTTGAGGTGTCTAACTTTTTGGTTCAAGATAGAGGCTCTCTACAAACTATTGTAGATGAGTCAATCGGTAGAAGAGATATTACTCAGCCGCCAGCGTCTGGCGATGGACAACTAACTTTCTAGCATGCACGATATTAGAGATGTATTAGTTGATTTGGGGTATGTCGTTCACGATAACGGCAGAGAGTACAGAATGAACCCCCTCTATCGTGACTCTAGCAGCAGTTCTGTTCTAAGAGTATTTAAAGATAGTGGCTGGTGGACCGACTTCCGCGCAAATAAAGCTGGCCCGCTTGAGGAGTTGATTAGAATAACTCTAGGACTAGATAATATAGATGAGGCTAAAAGTTATCTTCATAAAAATTACAAGATAGAAAAAAGAGAAAAATCTAGACCTCGTTTAGAGTCCGATAAATTGCTCGATAAAAGTATCTTACTTAACTTAATAAAAGATAATTCTTATTGGGGCGGCAGAGGAGTTTCCGAATCAACGCTTAACCTTTTTAATGGGGGAGTTGCAACTGAAGGCAAGTTTAAAAACAGATTTGTTTTTCCGATATTTAATGGAAAGAAACAGTTGATAGGCATAACCGGCAGAGATATTAGCGGCAAAAACCCTATTAAATGGCTTCATCAAGGCGCTACCTCAAAGTGGTGCTATCCTTTGCAAGTTAACTACAAAGAGATAACCAAGTCTAAAGAAATTATTATTGTAGAAAGCATAGGTGACATGCTTTCACTTTGGGAGGCTGGCATCAAACATACAGTTGTTACATTTGGAGTAAGGATGAGCCCAAGATTACTTACTGTAATATTAAAAATTAATCCAGATAAGATTACGGTTGCATTAAATAATGACGGCTCATCAACTGGGGCTGGAAATCAAGGGGCGGACAATATATTTAATAATTTGTTGAGCCACTTCGACGAAGATACGATACAAATGAAACTGCCAACTAAAAATGATTTTGGCTGCATGAACAAAGAAGAAATTTTACAATGGCAGAACAAGTAAGCAAAATACTTTCAGCATCAAGGCTAAAGACTCTCGAAACGTGCTCTTGGTCTTACTGGTGCAATTATCACCTAAAACTCCCTCAGAAGCAAAATGAGGGCGCGCAGAGGGGAACTGTGTGCCACTTAGCTTTTGAGATGCTTGTTAAACCCAAGCATAAAAAACATTACAAGAAGATCGTCAAAGCTAACTCTATAGAAGGCAGCCCTGCTGTTTATAGATTAGTTATGAGGAATCTAATTAAAATGGAGAAGGAGTCTGACTTGCCTATGACTAATGACGAGAATGTCAATCTTGTAAAAGATATGATCATGGTTGGTCTTAAATTTGATTTTTTTGGCTGGGGAGGCAAGGTGGAAAATCCTGAGCTGGAATTTCTACTAGAAAAAGATAATCCAAAATACAAAGTTAGAGGTTTTATTGATAAACCAATAGTTTACAAGCGGGGTAAAAAAGTAAAAATTGTAGATTATAAAAGTAGCAAATATAAATTTAGAGGCGAAGAACTTACTGCAAATGTTCAAGCGATGATTTATACTCTTGCAGCTAAGAAATATTGGCCAGACTACAAGCCTACTGCAGAATTTTTATTTTTAAGATTTCCAAGGAGCCCGGCGCAACAAGTAGAATTTAACGAATATCAATTAGAGGGATTTGAACACTATTTATCTTTTGCTTACTCTCAAATAAACAACTTTACTGAGGCTCACGCAAAGTCTAATTACGCAGCTGACTCAAAGAAAAATGCTTGGCTCTGTAAGATAGGCAAGTGGAGATGCCCTTACATAGACGGATACGACTACTATTCTGTCATTGACTCAGAAGGAAAGCAGATTGCGTCCAATTTCAAAAAAGAGTTATTGACGGTAAATACTGAAAAAGGCGAGAAAATTGAGAAGAAACACTATGAGGGATGTCCTAGGCATAAAAAAAATGAAAATGAAGATCCTTTTTGTTTGACTTAGCACCAGAAAAAAAATATAAATACTTCTCATGGACAAAGTCCTACCAATATTTAGGTCTCATTACAGCATCGGCAGATCAATTTTGACTCTTAACCCCCTTGGCTCTTCTGATGGGTCAGGGCCAGATTCAATAATTGACATCTGCCACGAAGCGAAACTGAAAACTTTCTATCTAGTAGATGATAGCATGTCTGGTTTTCTTGAGGCGTATACAAACTCTCAAGACGCTGGGCTTGAACTAAGATTTGGCCTTAGAGTTATTTTTTGTAATGATATTTCTGAGAAAGATAAAGATACTTATAGATTTGAGTCTAAGTGCATAGTCTTTTGTCATAACAAGAGTGGCTACGAAAATTTGATAAAAATATATTCTACTGCTGCTAGAGATGGATTTTACCATGCCCCGAGATTAGATAAAAATATTTTAAATAAATTCTGGGGAGACGGTCTTAGTTTAGCTATACCTTTTTATGACTCTTTTATTCATAAAAATAAATATAGCATGGGCAATATTGTTCCTGACTTTGGCGATATAGCGCCATCGTTTTTTGTCGAAGACAATGATTTGCCGTTTGATGATGATTTAGCAGAGTCAGTAAGATCTTACGCTGGCGATAAGTTTGAAGTTGTAAAAACTAAAACTATTTATTATAAAGATAAATCAAATTTTTTAGATTATGTTACTTTTAGATGTATTTCTAGCGGCCCGGGCGGGCAGTCAAAGAACACTTTAAATAAACCGGGCCTAGATCATATGTGCTCTGACGAGTTCTGCTTTGAAAGTTGGAAGGAGGTTGTAAATGGATAAAAATAAAAATTTGGTCTTAATCGATTTTGAGACCTACAACGCATCTTTAACCTTTTTGAATAATCGGCCTTGGCAGGTTGCCATGCTGAAAGTAAAAAATGACAGTATAGTTGACTCTCTTGACAAAATGATTGCTTGGGATTGTGGCTTTACCATATCCGAAGAAGCTAAAAGAATTACTAACTTTAATGAAAAGAAGTACGAAAAGCTAAAAGAGGATGAAGCTGAAGTTTTTGAGACAGTTTACGATTGGTTAGATGGATGTGATTACATTGTAGGCCACAACGTACTTGGTTTTGATATGTATTTAATGAGAGGCTGGTGCAAGCACCACAATAAGCCTTACAATCATTTTTTTAAAAAATGCATAGACACTTTATCCTTTTCTCGCGGAGTTAAAACTGGTATTCCTTTTAAAGAACAGGAAAACACATTGAATGAGTATCAATACAAGATGCTTGAAAACAGAAAAAGAGGAATAAGGGCAAGCCTTGGGGAGATGGGAAAATATTATTCTGTCGACTTTGATGCAAATAAATTGCACGATGCTTTAGCTGACTTAGATTTAAATTTAAAAGTTTGGAAAAAACTTAGATTAGATATTGAAAGAATGTAATGCTATAATATTATATTATGGCAAGCATGGACTTTGCTTACGATTTAATAGACAAACTCTCAGAAGAGCCTGATAATGATTATTTAATTCTTATTTTAAGAAAAGGTAACAAGCAGGATAAAGTAGACCTTTTTTATAGGTTTGATCAAGAAAGTAAAGAGACTTTAGAGATAGTTCACAAGAGGATAGGAAAAATACTAGAAGAAAATGGCATCAGTAAAGCCGAAGAAAAATCAGAGCCTCCAAAAAAGAAAAGAGGAAGGCCAAGAAAAAAGAAAGACTAGTTTTACAGACAAGTTTAACAAGCTTGATCTGCAAATTCATGGGGTTAGACTGCCAAGTTTTACCATTGAAAAGGAATATCTTGAATTAATAGATAATCCAGAAAAGATAAAGAGTAATTACGATTTTTTAATTCAGCTTTGTCAAAAAGGATTTAAAAAGCTTGGACTAGAAAGAGGTTCAGATCTTCATAAAAAATACACCGATAGAATCTATTATGAGTTAGATATATTAAAAACTCTAGGATTCGCAGATTACATTCTTCTAGTTTGGAAAGTTACTCACTTCTGCTCTCAGCAAGATATTCCAATAGGTCTAGGCCGTGGTTCTGCTGCCGGTAGCTTTGTATTATATCTTTTAGGGGTAACTAGAATAGACCCAGTAAAATATGATTTATTCTTTGAGAGATTTGTATCGAAGATTCGCGCAAAGAAAAAAGAAGTAGACGGAGTTACCTACCTAGACGGTTCTTTGATGTGCGATATTGATATGGATGTCTGTTATTATCGCCGCAAAGAAGTTCTTAAATATCTAGAGGTAGAGTTTGAGGGAAAGACTTCGAAGCTCCGTACTCTTAACACTCTCAGTAGCAAGCTCGTTATGAAAGAGTGCGGTAAGATTGTTGATGATAAATCAGAAGTTGAGATGAATAGAGTCAGCTCAATGATTCCTAAAATCTTCGGCCAAGTAAAAGATATAAAAGAATCTTACGACGAAGTAGAAGATTTCAAAAAGTGGTGCGACGATAACCCTAAAACTTACAACACTGCCTTGAAGCTTCGCGGCTTAGTAAAGAACAAGGGAGTGCATCCATCAGCTATACTATTATCGCATGACGATATTCTTAACAATTGCCCGCTTGAACTAGACAGTGATAAGGATACTATATCGTCTTTCGATATGAACTGGGCTTCTATATTTAATGTGAAGCTCGACGTGTTGGGTCTTCGCACCGCTTCAGTAGTAGCTCAAGCTTGCAAGCTAATAGATATAAAAGTTGAGGACATTGATCTAGATGACTCTAGCATTTATAGAAATCTATACGATTTAAAGAACCCTCACGGCATATTCCAAGTTGAAGCTGGCGCTAACTTTAGAGTTTGCCAGAAAGTAAAGCCGAAAAATTTAGAGGAGCTCAGTGCTGTATTAGCTTTGGCAAGGCCGGGCGCGATGCAGTTTGTCGATCAGTATGCCAACTATACTAATAATGATGTATACGAAGCAATTGATCCATTCTTTGATGACATACTAAAGAGCACTGGGGGTGTTGCGCTGTATCAAGAACAGTTGATGCAGATGGCACATAAAATTGGATTCACACTCGATGAAGCGGAAGTGCTTCGCCGTATAGTAGGAAAGAAGAAGGTTTCTGAGGTAAAGAAGTGGAAGAAAAAGATATCTGAAAAAGTAAAAGAAAATAATCTTTCTGCTAAGATTGGTAAAATCTTATGGAAAGTTCTAGAGGATTCAGCTAATTATTCTTTTAATAAATCACACTCTATAGCTTACGCTGCGATGGCAGCGATGACAGTCTATCTTAAATTTAATCACCCTAAAGAGTTCTTCTTGGCGCTTTTGCAAATGTCCAAGTATGAACCTGACCCGATTGAAGAAATCTCAAAGATTCACAGGGAACTTGGAAGTTTTGACATAAAATTACTACGCCCTCATATTTTGAAATCTCAAGAGGACTTCGCGATTGAAGGCGATGATATTAGATTTGGGCTAATATCCATAAAAGGTATCTCTAACAGCGCGATTGAAAAGCTTAATTCATTTAAGACTAGTAGCTCTAACAAGTTTGAGGTCTTCCAAGCTGCAACTGAAGCTGGAGTTAACTTGGGAGTTCTTTCGGCGCTAATACAAGCTGGAGCTTTGGAGATGAACGATGATGCTAGCCGTAGCAAAGTTGTTTTAGAGTGCCAGCTTTGGAAGCTCCTAACGGATCGAGAACGTGTCATAGCTTTAAAATTTGGACAGCAGGGTCACAGCGATTTGATAGAGGTGATGCAGCTAATGAAGCAAAAGTGTGACGATAAAGGAAAACCGTACATAAAAGAATCCAGAGTCGAAACAATTAGGAAAAAGTACGAGCCTTATCATAAAATTTATAATATCAACAAGGCAAATAAAGATTTTGCGAACTGGTATTATGAAAACGAATTACTTGGCTACACATACGGGATATCATTAATGGATATATTCTCAAGAACTGAATCTGACTTAACGCAGATCTCAGACATGCAGGATTTAGATAATAATGAAGCAGTTATTTTTGTTGGTACAATCTTCGACACTACCGGTGTTAGAGTTTCTAAAAACGGAAACGAATACGCTAGATTTGATATAAAAGACGAGACAGGGACAACTCAAGTCCTCATATTCAACAATAAAAGAAATAATAATATTGATGATTGCAAGGACTACAATGGAGGCAAGTTGCCTGAGAAGAAAAGTATAGTTCTAGTTAAAGGATCAAAGAAAGACGATGCGGTTTTCGCCGATGTTGTTACTGTCCAAGACTCTAAAATTTATATGAAGTTAGGTCAGTTAAGAAATGCTGAGTCTAAAAAAGGCGAGCCTGATGTTCTGTTCAAACTTGCCGCCAAACAACACAGTCAAAACCATCTAACAAAAACCACTACCGGCTTAGACTCCGATAGCATTAGGGGTCAGGCCTTTGAAGCCTTGGAGAAAGAAGTCTCTAAAGTAATACAATCTAAGTACAAAGGAGTAAAACTAAAAAAAGATAATGGGGCTAGTAGAAAGTCTAGAGCAAAGCAGTACGACGGATCAATTTATAAAAATGATAAACTGTCAGGCTTTTTTGAAATAAAAGTTCGACCATACATGACTGGCCATGATCCTTTTACAGTCCAAGCACTACGGAAAGGCGATACTCATGGAAATAAAGGCTACATGATTAGTAGTTGGAAAATTGAGGTGCTAAGAAAAAAAGCTAAAAAGCATCGCGTACCCACTTTTATTTTTGTAATGATGCCAAGTGAGAAAAAAATTATGGTAGTTCCTGTGACAGATGGAGCAGGTAAAGAGTTGATTGTTTATAATATTAAAAAAACAAAGACTTTTTCAAGCTGCAACAGAAAAAAAATAGTAGCAAGAGATAATGCTTACATCGACGTAGATAAAAGTAATTGCAAATATATAGATTACTCCTTATCAGACTTGTCTAGCAACGGTGCAGTAAACCATAAAAACATTTTAGATAAAGATTTTCATTAATTTTTTTTAAATACACTAACAAAAAACATATAATAAGTAACAGTTTATGATTAATTTTTATAAACCAAATCAGTGGAATACTGGGTGCTGTTGTGGGTTCTCTTACAACACTAATGATAAATCGTTTTACGTTCAGCTTCTAAAACAGTTGAGCTGGGACTCTGACAATGCAAAAGGCAAGTTTGATACGAAGTCGCGCTCTGCCTGCAAATTTACCCCGTCTGAAATTGGGTCTTTCATTGACTGCATTGAAACTGGCCGCGAGTTTTCAAGCTTTCACAAAACGCCAAAGGAGAATACTTCGTTTTCATTCAAGCCAAAGATTAAGGATGATAAAAAGGAAGGATTTGCTTTCACTCTCACCAAGATGCCGAAAGATGGAGAAAAGAAAAGCTACTCAATTGGGTTCACATTTGGGGAGTCTAAGTTTCTCAAGCAGTACCTTAATACTGCTTTGAGCATGTATTCTTCTGCGGTTATTAAGGAGAATAATGAAGCTATCGCCAAAAGCATTGCGGCGAAAAATAATCAGTGAAAAAGAAAATTTTATATCAATCCGATTCGGCTTTAGCCAAGACGGGCTTTGGGAGAAATACCAAAGCTCTTCTTTCTTATTTATATAAGACAGGAAAATATGAAATTATAAGTTATTGCTGCGGCAATGCTTACTCAACGCCAGCGCTAAAAAGAACCCCTTGGAAGTCGGTAGGTACTTTGCCAGATGACCAAAATCAATTAGCGCAACTTAACAAAGACCCCGGTCAGGCTAGAATGGCTAGCTATGGCGCACATCTAATTGATCAAGTAGTCAAAGAGGAAAAGCCTGACGTATATATTGCAGTGCAGGATATTTGGGGAGTCGACTTTGCAATTGATAAACCATGGTTTAATGAGGTAAATTCTATTATTTGGACTACATTAGACTCCTTGCCAATTCTTCCTTCGGCAGTAGAGAAAGCTCCAAAAATTAAAAATTATTGGATATGGAGTAATTTTGCAACTAAAGCTCTACATGAGAAAGGTCACACTCATGTAAAAACTGTTCACGGCTGTCTTGACACTAAAAATTTTTATAGGCTAGACGATGAAAAAAGGAAAGAGCTTCGCGCAAATAATAATATCGCAGAGGATACTTACATTGTCGGCTTTGTTTTCCGAAATCAACTTAGAAAATCTGTTCCAAACCTGTTAGAAGGATTTAAAAAGTTTCAAGAGAAGGTTCCTAATTCTAAGCTTTTACTACATACCCATTGGGGAGAGGGTTGGAATATACATAAGTTAGCCGATGAAAACGGAGTAGCGAAAGAAGATATTCTTACTACTTACTATTGCGGTAGCTGTTATCAATATACAGTAAAGCCCTTCGTAGGGCAAGAGCAGACTTGTAACCACTGCGGCAAGGAGAAGTCGATGAATACTACTCACGTCGGAGGAGGAGTGAGTGAATCTCAACTAAATGAGATATATAATTTAATGGATGTTTATTGCCATCCGTTCACAAGTGGCGGGCAGGAAATACCAATTCAAGAAGCAAAGCTTACTGAACTGATTACGCTTGTAACCGACTATAGCTGCGGCGAAGAGCAGTGTGAAGAAGGCTCAGGTTCTATACCTTTGGAGTGGAGTAAGTATATAGAGCATCAAACAGAATTTATTAAAGCTTCTACTTGCCCAGAGTCAATTTATAATAATTTACTTAGAGTTTATAATATGCCTAAAAATGAGCTTGAATCTATGGGCAAAATGGCTAGGCAGTGGGTTATTGATGGATTTTCAGTAGAAGTAGTCGGTAAGATATTTGAAGATTTTATAGACAACTGCAAGCCTGTCACTTATAAGTTTGAAGAAGATCAGCAAGAAAATATAAGGAATTTCCCAAATGCTTTTGTTGAGAGTATTCCAGAGGACTCAGACTGGGTTCTCTCTTTGTATAAAAAAATATTAAACAGGGAAATAGATATTCATGATGACGGTTATAAATATTGGATGCAGCAAATAGAGAGGAAGACTCCAAGGAAAAATATTGAAGATTACTTTAGAAAAGTTGCTAAAGACCACAACGATAAACATTTTCCAGTCAAGCTTGAAGATATTGTAGACAAAGACGACGAGGGCAAGCGCATATTATATATTATGCCCGGCTCTGACAAAGATGTATTCATGTCTACTTCTTTATTTAAATCTATAAAAGAAAAATATCCGGATTATAATCTATATGTTGCTACTAAACCAGAAAACTTCTGTTTGCTCTGGGCAAATGATCTTATCCACAAGACTATACCTTACTCGGAGTCTTTTGATAGCATTCTATCTTTAGAAGGCATAGGCAAATCAAAAGAATATTTCACTATGGTTTTTGCCCCATATTTAACGACTCAAAAGTTTTCTAATTATATTCATAATATGAAAGATTTAATTGATAAGGATTCGCTATGCACGTTCTAGAATCATACGCCCTTCAAGACAATTTTAAGATAGATAGTCCGTTTATATACGAGAAGTATTTTCCTATGGCGGTTGAGGGAAAATATATTACGATAGATACTTCTAGTGACGACGAGTCTAATAAGTATTCTTACTGGGCAATGGTCGTTGATTTTTTAACGCCACACTTGAAACAATTAGGGGTTACCGTGGTTCAGTTAGGAAGCAAAGATGACGAGCAAATTCCCGGATGCTATATAGCAGTAGGCCAAACAGATCCAAATCAAAAAGCTTATGTAATAAAAAATTCCAGCCTCCATATTTCTGCAAATAATTTGTCATTACAGTTAGCCTCTAGCTACGGAAAGAAAATAGTAACGCTCTTTGGCAACTCTTTTTACGGCCAATTTAAGCCGTATTGGAGCAAAGGAGAAGATGTCACTTTATTGGAGGGCAATAGTAGTAAGCCTTCATTTAACGCAAATGAATCCCCTAAAACTATTGATGCGATAGGGCCGGAGAAAGTAGCTGAAAATATTCTTCATAATTTAGGCAGTCCTCACTCTTTTGCATTTAAAACTCTTTTAGTAGGCCCTCTTTACAAAAACAGAAGGATAGAGTCTTCGTTGTCAAACCCTATCGCTGATGTTAAAGCTTTAGGTATAGAAAGCCTAATAGTAAGACTAGATTACAATTTTAATTTAGAGAATCTATCCTCTCAATTAGATATTTGTCCTTGCTCTATAATTACAGATAAGCCTATTCCAGAAGATATTTTAATTAAATACAAGAGCAGGATACCTGAGCTTATCTATTTTCTTGATGATTCAAATGACCCTTCTTTTGTGTCTTTCTGTATTCAGCAGGGAATTAATATTGCCCTAGCTAGTAAAAAGACTCCAGAAGAAGTTGATAAATATAAAATTAATTACTTAGATATCGACAAACATATAAATGTTGTGCCGAAAATTTCTATTGATGACATAGAACAGATAAAAGACATAAGTAAGAAAAAATTATTTTATAAATCTAATAAGTTTCTTCTTCATAACGGTAAAGCTTATGCGAGCAAAATGGCTGTTGCTGTCGAGCAGCCCATTTCTTCTTTTGATCACGCCTTCATGCAAATTATAGATCACGAAGATTTTTGGGAGGAGAAAGACCACTTCTATTTTGTAGAAAGAAAGTAGTTGACAAGTCAGCAGAACTGCTGCATTATTTAATTTTATGAGCGAGGACAAATCTTCAAAGAGAGATAAATCTACTGGGTTACTTAGCGATGTTGATTATAAATTTAGTCAAGATGGCAGTATTGACTGGAGAAAAATGATTAGTTCTGAATTTCTGGTTCCAAATAGAGACAATACGACAGAGACAGATGTAACTAAATTAGCAGATAAAGATTTAATAATCTTATTAGGAGGAATCAAGCAAGTTGCACAGTTGCGAGGTTTCAAATCTGTTAAGTACGATATCGTCTCTGCTTCAATGGATTATGTCTGTATGAAGTGCGGTATTACTTGGGCTCCTAATTATGAAACTGAAGGAGAAGAAGTTTATTTTGAAGGCACTGCTGATGCTGGCTTAAATAACACTTCTAGCTTTGCACAGATATATTTAGCGGCGATTGCTGAGAACAGGGCTTTCTGCCGTGCAGTCAGAAACTTCTTGAGGATTAACATTGTAGCAAAGGATGAAATTGCTCCTAAAAACGCTCAGAAGCAACAAGAGCAAAGGGTCGCCGCCGCAACTGCCCCAGTCGCCAGCGTTCCTTCTACCGGAGATATCATGTCTCCAAGTAATTATTTTTCCTCAATCCTAAAAGAAAAAAATATTACTTTTGAGCAAGTCAAAACCAAAATGATTTCTGAGAAGTACGAAGGAGCAGATAAGTGGAATAGTATATCTGATATCAATGCTACAACAGCTTTTGAAATTATCGCTAGGATACAAAGAAAAGCCAAGGAGGCTGCGTGATTTGTTACGCTTGTGGGATAAAGGCGCAGAACAGGGAAAAGCGCGCCGCTAGGAAAGAAGGGCGACAACCAAGAACTACAGATCGTTGTGGTTCTTGGCGTAAAGGCCCTTGTGAGAAGTGCAGCAAAAAGCGAGTATTTGTTACAGAAATAACAGATTTCTTGCTGGTGGACTAGTCCAATGACGCAATTTAACTTAGTAAAGCACTTGATGCTTTTTATGATATCATTGCGCTTGGGCGACATGAAACGATCTGGTTTATGTTCTCAAAGCACTTGATGCTTTTTACGGGATCATCAGACGTTTCTTAAAGAGCGACTTCGGTCGCTCTTTTTTTTGTGTAAAAACATTTGTCACAAGTCATGGATAATGATAAAATATACGAAACGATTGACGAGCTGATGAATATAGATTTGCGATATTTAGATGAGGAGAATCGTAATGAAATAGAATACTTGGTAAATGATATTACTATTTCTTTGGAGGATCTTGCTGCTCGCCTTTCTACTGATTCAGATGTATCAATATAAAGCGAAGCTAATAAGAGTTGTAGATGGAGACACAGTTGACGCTATGATCGACTGTGGCTTCAGCACGTTCAAGAAGGAACGCATCCGTTTATACGGCATAGATACTCCAGAATGCCGCACAAGAGACAAAGAGGAGAAAGCTAGAGGTCTAGCGGCAAAAGCTAGACTTGAGGAGTTAATTGCTGATGGAAATAACGAATTCATCATTGAAACTTCTATTGATAAAAAAGGAAAATATGGCAGACTTTTAGGTGTTTTGTATAAATATCCAGAGGACGCTTCTCCGTTTTCCGCAGTAGGCAGCTACAACGATAAGTTGGTAGCCGAAGGGCATGCAAAAAAATATCTCGGAGGTAAAAAATGAAACTAGAAACTAGAATATTTATTTGTTTTCTTTTAACTTTAATTTTTATTTTGTGCACTGGATGCCATACTACAAAGTACGAATGGTTACCAGAGGATAAGCCTATCCCAAATAAATATGAAAAGGAAACGGGCGTAGTAAAAGGCACTATTGTAAAAATATCTTTTTGAAAAAAATTGAAGAAAAATTAGACAAAAATATTTTTGGCGCTATAATATAATTGTATGAGAAATACTACATACCGTGTTAACGTAACTCAAACGGGCGGCAATCTGCAGATCGATTCTGTTGAGAAGCTGCGTAAGTTCAACCAGCACCGTGAGGAATATGTCACTGTGCCAAAGTCTACATTTACTGTTGCAAAGGACTCTCAGGCGCTGAAGTTTAGTAAGCGTCGGACGCGCAAATAATCTCCCCCCAGTAAATAGTAGTCCTCATAACAACCCCGCTCTTCGGAGCGGGGTTTTTTATTTGAATTTAACAAGCATAAATATATAATAAACTATGATGATAATACCGAGCACAAAAGAGGATTTGATCGGAATAAAGTATTTATGTTGGGCAAATTTAATTCTTAACTTTTCAATTCTAATTTTTATTTTAATTGCGAACGCGAAAGAGCCAAATAAGACATTATCCCCAGCGCAGGAAAATAAACTCAACCAAGCGACCGAGGCCATGCAGGAAGTTGCGGAGTTTATCAAAAGGAATGACTAAAAAGCAAATAATAACTTGGTGGATAATTATATTTTTTTTAATTATAGGCAACTGCATCTTGGCCGCTAAATATCTAGTATGATAGAATTAGTATTACAAGTTGCGTCGGGACTAATAATTTTTATAGTGTGTATGTTTGCT
>MDTB01017074.1_pt1 | contig 31792 bp, 34 predicted proteins | sample 811161 | NCBI WGS metagenome assembly MDTB01 (sample SAMN05326650, study PRJNA326480) | marine metagenome | isolation source: seawater | place: Mediterranean Sea | collected 2009 | reverse complement strand
AATTATGGATCCAAACGTTCCGAGAATAAAAGAATTTAATAAAAATTATTTAAATAAAGCAAAGAATAAATTTAAAACAAAAGGACCTCCTCCAGGAATTGTTGAGTTTGATCTTCATGGTTCATGCAGCAGACGCTGTGCTTTCTGTCCAAGAGTAGATCCAGTGAAGTGGCCTGACTTAAATGAACAGTTTGAAGAAAACTTATATTTTAAAATCATCAAAGAATTAGCTTCTACTTGGGACTATTCTGGAAGAATAGCTTTTTCTGGGTACAGTGAACCGATGATGCATTCAAACATATATAAAATGATTGAAAAAACTAAAGAAATAATTCCTAAATCCACTATAGACATTGTTTCTAACGGGGATTACTTAGATGAACTAATAATAAAAAAATTGTATGATACTGGACTTGATCACTTAAGAGTAAGCATATACACAAATAATAAAACTACTGAAAAGTTTAAAAACATAAGAAGCAATCTTAAAATTGATACTAGCGTATTTTTTATTAGAGAGAGAAACAAAGGAAGAAAGAATGAATTTGGTTTAGTGTTGAACAATCGAGGCGGTGCTGTAAATCTTGAGCAGATAGGAATAAAAAAAGAGACTATTTTTCCATTAGTTAGAAAGTGTAATTATCCGTTATTTAAAATATTTGTAAATTATAATGGAGATTATCAAATTTGCTCTAATGATTGGAACAAAAAAAAAATAGTAGGAAATGCACTAAAAATGACAATCTCTGAGGTTTGGTACTCCAATGAATTTAATAACATAAGGTCAAATTTAATGAAAAAAAACAGAAATATCGATCCCTGTAAAACTTGTGATGTGCAAGGTGATCTTAACGGTGAAGAATTCTTTGAAGAATGGAATAAAATTTATAAAATATAATCTTAAAATGTAAATGGCTTTAAATAAAAGTTTAAAATGTATTTTCTTAGGATTCGGAAGCCATGCTCAAAAATACGCAGATGCTTTCAATGAATTAGATATTCAAATTACATCAATACTTGTTAGAAAAAAAAAAAATTATAATGATCACAAAAAAAAATATAATATAGAAAATATTTACAACAATCTTAGACAAATTCTAGAAAAAGAAAAAAAATATGATTTCGTAATGGTCATGCTTCCATGGAATATTATTGAAAAAAAAATATTTCAAATTATTAAATTTTCAAAATGTAAATATATTTTTTCAGAAAAACCAATAGCTCTATCTGAAGAAAAATTAATTGAAATTATTCATAATGTTAATTTAAATAAAAAAAAACTTTACATCTTGTATAATAGAAGATCATATTCAATTTTTAATTATGTAAAAAAACTTTTAAAAAAACATAAACTTAAAAAGTTCAGTATGCAAATAAGTGAAAAGAAACAAGCATTAATAAAAAGACATACAGGCAAGATGTTAGGAAATATTAGGTATCATCTAACATCTCATTGGATAGACTTAGTGATGTGGTTATTAAATGTTTACAGATTTGAACTCAAGAAGATAAATAAATCATACCAATTGATAAGTATCAAAAATCATAAAATTAATATTAATTATTTTGGTAATAGACCTATAAATATGGACCTTGAATTTGCAGGTTTTAAACTTAAGGTTTTAACACTAGAAAAACTTTATTTAGTTAAGAAAGGGAAAAGAAAATTAATTTTAAATGAATATAAAGTTAATAAATTTAAACCAGGAATTATGTTAGCAAGTAAAAATATTAAAAGATATGTTAGTTTGAAGAAAAAAAATAATCTAATACCAAATATTAACGAATTAAAAAATCTATATCAAACATTAAATCTATTAGAAATATAAATACAATTAACTATTAGAATTTAATCCAATATTATTGGCTTTAACTTTGGAAATGATTTTTTTTAAATTAGTATTTTTATAATTAAAAAAACAAGCATATTTATCATTAAATCTATTATAAATTTTTACCCAAGCAAGGTCATTGATAAGATATAATTTTTTAATCTTGCTCATAACATAATTATAGTTATCAGAAGAACTCCAGAATGAACCCTCAGGTTTTAAATTTCCAAAATATCCGAACTTTCTTGTTGAATATGGATATTTTTTAAGCCTAGAAGTAAAGAAAAAAACCTTGTTTTTTCTTCCTAATAGCTCCAAGTTCATTGTTGAAGAAATGCCAACAATTAGTTTGTAATTATTAACCATTTTAAAAGTGTTTCTAGAGTAAGAGTTTTGAATAAATTTTATATTTTTATCTATATCAGTATAAAATTTTTTTTCTAAATTTTGAAAAGTTTTATCTTTCCGTTTACCAAAAATAAAAAGCTGAGTTTTAAAAGATTTAGCTAGCTTAGAAAGTTTTTTTAAAAAATTAATTTCACTTTGGTAAAATTCTTTAAAAAATTTTTTATTTTTTAAAGCCATAAGATACGTGCGTATAGCGAATGGTGATATATAGCAAATTCCATTTTTTTTCTTGTTTGTTATTTTTTGTATGTTGCTTAGAGGAGATCCAAGTAGAATATATTTTGCTTTAATATATTTTTTAACATAGTTTGCATAAGAGGTATTGAAGACAAAATAATAGTTGATATTAAACTTAAGTTTTTTTTTTTTTAGAGTTTCCAATATGTCATTATGATAACTTCGATTGCCACGCTGAACAGCAATAGAAATTATATCTTTTTTGTTAGTTAAATAAAAACCTAAGTTATTATCATTAAAAGTTATTAAAATTTTTGGACTAACATAATCAATATATGAGTTAGCATAATTCAAATAATTCAATTTAAAATAATATTTAAAAAAACTCTTAAACAATATTGGGATATTAATTTTCTCTTTTCTAGAATAAAAGATAGCGTATGTTTTTTTTTTAAATATTTTTGAAGCTATTTCGTTTCCATCAAAATCATATAAAAGAATATCCTTTTTTTCTGGTAAAAAAAAATTTAGCTTTGAAAAAAAAAGAATTTTGGCTAATTTGATGAAACTGGTCATTTTTTCTTTACAAAATTGTTCAAAAATTGTACGCAATGTTCATATTATGAACGACTTAAATAAAAGTCAAGACTATTTAAACATATTGAGATCTCTGCATAATAAAGAAATTTTATCTCAAAGAGAAATATCTAAAGATCTCGGAATTAGTTTAGGAAAAGTAAACTACTATTTAAAATATTTAAGAACCAAAGGTTTACTAAAAGTAAAAAATTTCAAAAAGAACCCTAATAAGATTAATTATATTTACATTCTCACACCTAAAGGGATTATTGAAAAAACAAATCTAACAATAAATTTTATGAAAAGAAAAACGAAAGAGTATGATCTTTTAAAAAAAGAACTTGAAGATCTAAAAAAAATAACTCTACTAGAGATCAAAATTGGAAAAATATTAATTTCTAGTTAAAATTTATAATAATGAATAAAGATTTTAAATATAAGTGTGGAATATTAGGCTACCCTTTAAAAAAACCAAGATCGATTAAATTATGGAAGGATTATTTCAAAAAAAATTATATTAATTCTTCGATGTTAAAATTTGAAGTAAAAAAAAAAAATGTCAAAAATTTTTTTTCATTTATTAAAAAAAATAAAAATTTTTTGGCCACAGCAGTAACGATGCCATATAAACAGGAGGTTATAAAATATGTATCAAGTTTGGATAGTTTTGCTAAAAGATCCGGGGCTATTAATCTGATTGTTAAAAAAAAAAATAAGTTACTTGGATATAATACGGATGTTTACGGAGCTATTAACTCAATAAAAGATGAATTAAGACAATTTAACAACATATTAATAATCGGTTTAGGTGGTACTGGATCTGCAATATTTAATTATATGATTAAAACATTTCCAAAAAAAAACTATTTTATAAAAACATCGAAAAATTTTTTTTTTAAAAAAAAAAATATTCAAACTATAAAAAAGATTGATGAAAAATTAATTAAAAATAAATTCCTTTTTATCAATTGCACACCTCTTGGAAGCGATCTAAAAAAAATTTTTAAAAACAAAACTCCAATAAATAAAGAAATTTTTCCAAAAATAAATAAATCTAGTTGTATTTTTGATATTGTTTATAGTCCTAAAATAACAATTTTGAATAAATTATCTAAAAAATTTAATATCAAATACCTGAATGGGGTTCGCATGAACACTATGCAGGCGAAAAAAGCATTAAAAATAACTTTCAAAAAATAACAGATGATTGATACAATTAAAAAAACATTAAATCTTTTAGAAAAAAAAGTTAGAGACTATATTAATCAAGTTAGTAAAGGCAAAGAACATTTTAATTCATCTTTTTTAATCAGGATTTTACTAGTAGAATAGTGGAGAAAGGACATCGCAGGAAATTAAATTGAAAAAATACTTATTCCAATCAATTCGCCAAGCGGAGAAGCTCAGTGAGAAAAAAATAAGAAAAGGAACTTTTGCATGGTTACAAGCAGGAGTAGAAGACAACTATACCCGAGATTTGAATATTGTAGACCTTCAAAAAACCAAAATTCTACCAACGCATCTATCAAAGATTAATAAAGTAAAAATTAATTGTAATATTTTTGGAAAAAATATTAAATCTCCACTAGTACTCTCACCAATGGGGCACCAGACTCAATTTAACAAAAATGGTGAAGTGGAGACAGCAAAAGCATTTAATAAAATGGATCGGCTCTCTTTTTTTAGCACCCAAGGAAGAATGCATTTAAAAGACATTAGAAGAAATAACAAAAATGCATTAATTGGGTGGGAAATATTTCCATTTGGTTCATTAAAATGGATAAAAAATCAAATTAAATTAGCTGAAAGCCAAAAATGTTTTTCTATATGTATATGCATTGATGCAAATGTTAGATCTCACAGATATCAAGACAGAGAAATAAATTATGATGCTAGAAAATTTGGCAAAAGAACAAACCCTGTTCCACCCAATCCGAAGCTTGCCTTAAAATATGATTGGTCTTTGATATCTTGGATAAAAAAAAATACCAAGCTTCCAATTATAGTTAAAGGAATAATAACAAAAAAAGATGCTCAAGAAGCAATAAAAAGGAAAGTAGATGCTTTATGGATATCTAATCATGGAGGAAGAATGTTTAACTCTGGCATAAGTGTTTTGGAAGCTTTGAGAGATATTTCGTCCCTAAGAAGAAATAACACAATAATTATTGCAGATGGGGGCATAAGAAAAGGAAGTGATATAATAAAATATTTGTGCGCTGGTGCAGATTTAGTTGGCTTAGGTCGACCAGCAATTTACGGTTTAATACTTGGAGGTCACGAAGGAGTTAAAAGAATTTTCAATATCTTAGAAAACGAACTTTCTTCTGCAATGATTAATGGAGGTTTTTCAAATTTAAATCAAATGAAAAAAGAAAGATTAAAAAAATGAAAAAAGAAAAAGAAAAAGTGCTTTGCATTATTCCTGCTAGAGGAGGTTCTAAGGGAATAAAATTGAAAAATTTACAAAAAGTTTGTGGCAAACCCTTAATTTCTTACCCAGTTCAAGCAGCAAAAAAAAGCAAAGTATGTGATAAAATAATTGTAAGCACAGACTCAAATTTAATTGCAAGAGAGGCTGTTAAATATGGTGCTGAGGTACCTTTTTTAAGAAAAAAAGAATTTTCAGGAGATTTTGTAACAACTGAAGCTACTTTAAGAAATTCTTTAATTGAAGCGGAAAATTATTATAAGGAAAAATACAGTATTTGTGTTTTTTTAACGTGTACAAACTTGTTTAGACAATCTTCTTGGATTAAAGAAGCAGTCAATATCTTAAAAAGAGATAAGAGTATCGATAGCGCTTTTTCAGTTCATAGCTTTTATAAACATGTTTGGCATAAAAAAGGTAAAAAATTTACAAAGGTTTCTAAATGGATGAAATCATATACATCAAGACAAGTAGGTCAAAGATTATATAGAGAAGACACTGGATTAGCTTCTGCTACTAGAGCAAAATTTTGGCGGGTTGGAAAAAGAATAGGTGAAAAAGTAAGATTCATAGTAAATAATGATCCATTTACAGGTATTGACATTCACACCAAGCAAGATCTTTATCTCGCTGAAATGGCAATGAGATATGTGAAAAAACACAAACTTTTAGATCATTAATTATATGAAACTAGTTCCAATAGTAATATTTGCCTACAATAGATCTTCACACTTTAAACGAGTAATGATTGCCCTCCAAAACAACAAGATACAAAATCATATATATTTGATTTTAGACGGACCCAAGAACCGCGACGATAAAATTATTCAAAAAGATATTTTAGGATCAGTTCAAATTAAGGGAAAATATAATAAATTTAAAAAAAGACAAATTACCATAATTAAAAATAAAAAAAATTTAGGGTTAAGTAAATCAATAAACAAAGGTCTAGATATAATTTCTAAAAAACATAAATCCTTTATTGTTCTTGAAGACGACACTATACCTTACAAAAACCTAATCCCCTTTTTTATGAAATGTTTAAAAAAATATAAAAATGACAATCATATCGGAGCTATTTGCGGCTATCAGTTTATGAATTTTGATAAAAATGCTAAGAAAATCGAAACTAAATTTTTAAAACATTTCATTCCTTGGGGTTGGGCAACGTGGAGTTCTATTTGGAGAGATTATAGATCAATTAAGGAAGAAACTAAAATTCACAACCTGAAAATCCCACTTTTTATAAAAAAGATATTAAAAAAAGTTTATATAAAGGGTAATCAAAAAAAATATTGGTCACTAAAATTCATGATAAATAATTATATTAAAAATAAATATTTTATCTTCCCTAACACACCATTAATCAAAAATATTGGATTTGATGGATCAGGAACAAATTCTAAGGTAACAGATAAACTTTACGTTTGTGAGCGAAAAATTGAATTAATAAAACTTTCTAATTTCTCCTTAATCAATAAAGATTTACTTAAACAAGAAAAACAACTAAATAAAGTGATAGGAAATTTTTATAACTAAACTTATGAATATTGCGATAGTAGGCTACGGAACTGCTGGAAAACATTATATTGAATTACTAAAACCTTTTATTAAAAAAGGAAAAATTTTTATTATTGAAAAAAATAGAATTAAAAAACTTCCAAAAAAATGTGTTCAATTAAATTTTGAGCAAATTTCAAATGAAAATTTAAAAATTAATTGCGCTATTATTTGTTCTCCATCAGGCTTACATTTTGAGCACGCAAGTTTTTTTTTAAAAAAAAGTATTGATACATTAATTGAAAAACCATTTGTTTTATCTCTTAAAGATGCAAAAAAATTAATTTACTTAAATAAAAAAACCAAAGCAAAGTGTTGGGTTGCACTTCAAAATAGATACAATCTATCAATTGAACAAGGAAAAAAGATTATAAAAAATAAAAAATTTGGAAATCCCTTCTTCATTGATGCGGCTCTTTACTGGCACAGGAGTAAAAAATATTATTCCTCAAGCTGGAGAGGAAAATATTCAAGTGATGGAGGCGTTTTATTCAATCAATCAATTCACTTATTAGATGCAATAATCTACCTTTTTGGTCCAGTAAAAAAATTTAATGTTTTTGGTGCTTTTAATAAAAAAAAGCTCCAAGCTGAAGATTTGATAACGCTTAACTTAGTGCATAAGAATAATATTATTTCAAACTTAAAAGCAACTACTCGAGCAGATAGAGATTACAGGATGTCAATGGATGTTTTGTGTGAAAAAGGGAGATATCTGATAAAAGATATAAGTTTAAATAAAATTTTTTATTTTACTAAAACACATATAAAAATGGATAAATTGAATTCTGAACATTTTAAAAGGGGTCTCGGGCCAAAATCTGGAATGGGTAATGGTCATAAAAAAATTCTAAAGGAGTTTTTAGATAAAAAAACTTTACAATCTTCAAAAGGTTTAGATATACATAAGAATTTGTATGTTTTAAAATTAATACATTCAATCTATAATTCTTTATTTAAAGAGAAAAAATATAGCGGTGTAAAAGAAACTGAATTTAAGTATAAAAATTGATCTTTAATGAAAAAATATTTAAAAAAAAATCTTTCCAATAAATTTCCTACAAAAGATATCTCATTAGATGATAGAAAAAATAAATTGCCACTTTCAACTTCTAAGAAGAAAAAAAATATCGTCGATATAGGAAATGGAGTTAAGTTTGGTTCAGACAATATACCTATAATAGCTGGGCCAAATGGCGTTGAAAATCACAAGCTAATGTTAGATGTTGCGAAATGTTTAGTAAAAAATAAGATTAAGATAATTAGAGGTCACGCTTATAAACCCTTAACTTTCCCTTATAGATCATCAAAATATAAAGAGTCTAAAAATCAAGGAATGGACATTATGGATGATATTAAAAAAAGTTTTAATTTAAAGGTTGTTACCGAAATCACCGAGATACAATATTTAGAAAGGGTTTGTAAAACAGCTGATATTTTACAAATCGGTTCAAGAAATATGCAGAATCTTGAATTGCTTAAACAATGTGCATTAACTAAAAAACCATTAATTTTAAAAAGACATTTTGGAGCCAGCCTAAGAGATATGTTAGGTGCTGCAGAGCACATATTAATTGAAGGAAATGAAAAACTAATTTTATGTGAAAGAGGAGTCTCTATACCTCATACTCATAGAGAAACCTCAAGGTTCGCTCTTGATATCCAAGCTATTCCAGCACTAAAAGAAATTACTAATTTTCCTATTATCTCTGATCCTAGCCATGCGTCTTTTTGGGCTCCTTGGGTGCCAAGTTTAACATTTGCATCAATTGCCGCTGGTTGCGATGGATTAATAATAGAAATACACAAAAATCCAAAAAAATCTGCGGTAGATCCCTTGCAACCTTTAGACTTTAATCAGTTCAAAAATTTAATCCAAACTTCAAGAGCGGTTGCAAAATCAATTAAAAGAAAAATTTAAATTAAGATTTTTTTTTAAAATGAGCAGGAAATTAAAAAGAGTAATTGCTAGATTAGACGTCAAGGGACCTAATATTGTAAAAGGTGTACAAATGGAGGGATTGAGAGTGTTGGGTGATCCTGAGGAATTCGCTGAGTATTATTATAATCAAGGAGCAGATGAAATTATATTTTCTGATATTGTCGCAAGTCTTTATGGTCGAAATAGTTTGTTAGAAGTAGTTTCAAAAACAGCAAAAAATATTTTTATACCTTTAACGGTTGGAGGTGGAATAAGATCTCTTAAAGATATTAACGATCTGCTTCGAGCAGGAGCAGATAAGATATCACTTAACTCAGCTGCAATAAAAAATCCACAACTAATTGATGATGCTGTTAAAGAGTTTGGAGCTTCAACAATTACAATTGCAATAGAAGTAAATTGGCTAGATAAAAAATATGAAATTTTATATAACAATGGGAGAGAACTAGCCAATATTGATTTAGAAAAATGGTTAATCGAATGTCAGGAGAGAGGCGCTGGAGAAATACTGTTAACTGCAATACATAGAGATGGAACGGGTCAAGGTTTTGATACTAAACTAATTGATCAAGTAAATAAAATTGTTAAAGTTCCTTTAATTGTTCAAGGTGGCGCAGGATCAATTAATGATATAAAAAAAATAATTTCATATGAAATAGACGGAGTTGTTTTGTCATCAGCTTTGCATTATACAAAAATTGCACAAAAAAAAAATACCTATAAAGATACTTCATCTGAAGGCAACAAGGAATTTATAAAAAATAAAAAAACTTTTTTAAATTTTAAAAATCTTGATATTCAAATGATAAAGCAGATAGTAGATTTAAATGTATGACTTCAAAATGTTTGATTTTAGATTATGGAATGGGAAATTTAAAAAGTGTAAGTGCTGCATGCGAATTCTATAATATTTATTCTACTGTTTCTAACAGTAAAATAGAAATTAGTAATTGTAGTTCTTTGATACTTCCTGGAGTGGGAAGTTTTAAAAAAGCTATGGAGAACTTAAATAAGCTAAATTTATTAGGAGATATTATAAATCATGTGCATAAAAAAAAACCATTGCTAGGAATTTGTCTTGGAATGCAATTATTATTTGAAGAGAGTGAAGAGTTTGGTAAAACAGAAGGACTTGGTTTAATGAAAGGTAAAGTTAAAAAATTTAATTTAAAAAAAATTAAGAATCAAAAGATACCGCATGTAGGGTGGTCACCAATATTCAAAAGTAGTCAAAAGTGGGAAAAAACTATTTTAGCAAATATTAGAGAGTATGAAAAAATGTACTTCGTTCACTCTTTTTTTGTCGATACTGATGACGAAGGTATAATAGCTTCAAAAACTAATTATGGTGGTTTAGATTTTTGCTCTTCAATTAATAAAGAAAACATATTTGCAACGCAGTTTCATCCTGAAAAAAGTGGTAAAGAGGGATTAAAAATATACAAAGAATTTGGAAAGATAATTAAAAAGAATTAAAATGAACAAAAATAAAGTTTTTTATAATTTACCAGAAAAAATTATTTTTTGTAAACATTGCGTATTATCTAATCAGCGACCACATTCCGTAGCAGAATTTAAACACAAAAAAAATCGGGAGGGTGCAATTTATTTAGAAATTGACCAAAACGGTAAATGTGATGCTTGCAAGATGGCTGAATGGAAAAAAGATAAAATTGATTGGAAAAAAAGAGAAAAAGAATTAATGAAACTTTGTGACCAGCATAGAAGAAAAGATGGAAGCTATGATTGCATTGTTCCAGGGAGTGGAGGAAAAGATAGCAGCTTTCAATCTTACATACTAAAAAATAAATTCGGGATGAATCCACTTACTGTTACATGGCCTCCGATAATGTATACTGATTATGGCTATAAAAATTTTAAAAGTTGGATTGATACTGGATACGACAATATATCATTTTATCCTAATGGAGATGTCTTAAAAAAATTAATAGGGTTATCTACGAAAAACTTATTACATCCTTTTCAAGCTTTTATTTTGGGTCAGTACAATATGCCACCTAAAATAGCAAAAAAATACGATATTAAACTTATATTCTATGGCGAAACTCACGCAGATTATGGTAGCCCAATTATTGAAACAAGTAAGTCCTTGCGAAGTAAATCTTTTCATACCTTCTCTAACTTAGAAGAGATTTATATCGCAGGTGCCAAATATTCAGATTTGAGAGATAAATATAAAATTTCAGAAAATGATTTAAGCAATTTTCTTCCAATGAAAGAAGAAGACTTTGATAGATCTGATATTAAGGTATTAGCATTGGGTTATTATATTAGATGGGAGCCCCAAGAAGTTTATTATCATACAGTTGAAAATTCTGGTTTCAAACCTAGACCTTTTCGATCTCAAGGCACTTATAGCAAATATAGTAGTATAGACGATAAATTTGATGATCTACACTGGTATACAACATTTATAAAATTCGGAATAGGAAGAGCAACTTATGACGCTTCTCATGAAATAAGAAATAAACACATTACAAGAGAAGAAGCTGTAGATTTAGTAGAAAAATACGATGGTGAATTTCCTGATAGATATTTTAAGGAAATGATGGAATACCTGAGTTTAGATGAGGAGGAATTTTTTAAAATTTGCGATAAATTCAGATCCCCTCACATTTGGACAAAAAAATCAAATTCTTGGAAACTAAGACATTCTGTAGCTAGAACAGGTGCAGATGATTAATAATATATTTCTTCATATTGGTGCTAGAGGTGGATCAAAAAATCTTAAAAACAAAAATATAATAAAATTTTTTGGAAAACCTTTAATTGCTTGGTCTTTAATTCAAGGTGGCAGGCTGAAAAAAGAATATAAAAAAAGATTAAAAATAATAGTTAGTTCTGACTCTAATAAGATACTTAAAATTTCAAAAAAATATGGTGCTGATCTTTTAATAAAAAGACCAAAAAAATTCTCTAATGATTTCTGTTCTAAATTTCTTGTATGGAAACATAGTTTAAAAACGATTAGCTTAAAACATAAAATTCAAGATAACGATGTTTTTTTAGATCTTGATTGCACTTGCCCACTACGAAAATTCGATGATATAAAAAAAATTCTCAGGTTGTTTGAAAAGAAAAGAAAACAAAAAAAAAATTTTGACGGCATAATTACAATTACAGAGGCAAAAAAAAATCCTTATTTTAATCTCGTTGAACTCAATAAACAGAAATATTTGAAAATTTCGAAAAAATTAAACAAGATACCTGTTAGAAGACAAGATGCACCAAAAGTTTATGAGCATGTTGCAAGTATATACGCATTAAATCCTAGTTTTATAAAAAATAAAAAAAACTTTATGTCAGGCAGATTGTATGGACTCAGTGTTGACGCAAAGAGCTCGATAGATATAGATAGTAAATTAGATTTAAAAATTTTAACAATTCTTAAAAAAAAAACTTAGATGAGAAGATTTAAAATAGGAAACAGAACTGTTGGCGAAGGCGTGCTACCTGTTATAATTGTAGAGCTTGGAATTAATCACAATGGATCTTTAGATCGTGCAATTTATCTAGCTGACAAAGCAATCAAAGCAGGAGCAGAGATAATAAAACATCAAACACATATTCCATCAGATGAAATGACTCACCATGCTAGAAAAATAATACCAATGAATGCTAAAAATAATATTTATGATTTAATAGCAAAGTGTTCTTTAAAAGAAAAAGATGAAAAAAGACTAATGAATTATATTAAATCAAAAAAAAAAATTTTTATAAGCACACCGTTCTCAAGAGCGGCAGCAGATAGACTTGCTAAATTTAATATCCCAGCTTTCAAAATTGGTTCTGGTGAATGCAATAATTATCCTTTAATTGAACATATATGTAGATATAAAAAACCAATAATACTTAGCACAGGAATGAATTCTATATCCTCAATTAAACCAGCAGTTAAAATTATCGAAAAAAAAGGAATTCCCTATGCTTTACTACATTGCACAAATTTATATCCAACACCTGCTAAATTAGTAAGATTGAATTGCATGCTTGAACTTAAAAAAAAATTTCCAAAAGCAGTCATAGGACTTTCAGATCACACAATTAATAATTATTCAAGCTATGCAGCTTTAGGCTTAGGAGCGAGTATAGTAGAAAAGCATTACACTGATACAAAAAAAAGAAAGGGCCCGGATATTTCTGCCTCAATGGATAAAAAAGAGTTCAAAAATCTTTTAAATGCATCAAAAACAATTTTTGAAAACTTAAAATCATCAAAAACAAAACAAGCTCTTAAAGAAGAAAAAACAACAATAAAGTTTGCTTTTGCTTCGGTTGTTTCAATAAAAGAAATAAAAAAAGGGGAAAAGTTTACAAAAAAAAATATTTGGGTGAAAAGACCTGGAATAGGAAGATATTTAGCTAAGGATTTCAGCAAAATCTTAAATAAAAAAGCGGCAAGAAATATAAAAGTTGATAATTTCATAAACAAAGGTGACATAAAATGAAAAAAAAAATTTTCTTTGTTACCGCTACTAGAGCAGACTTCGGAAAACTAAAATCTTTAATAAAAATTACGTTAAAAAGTAAAAAATTTGATGTGAAAATCATTGTGACCGGTATGCACAATTTAAAAGAATTTGGCAGCACCTATATGGAGGTAGAAAAAATTTTTGGTAAAAGAATCATTAAATTTAAGAATCAAAAATTAGGAGATGATATTAATGAAATACTAAAAAATACTATTTATCAATTCTCTAAAATTATTAATAAACACAAACCAAATTTGATAGTTGTTCATGGAGATAGAATTGAAACTTTAGCTTGCGCTTTAGCGGGCTCAATGAAACATATACTTACTGCACATATCGAGGGCGGTGAAGTTTCAGGGACAATAGATGACACAATAAGACACGCTGTAACTAAATTATGTCATGTTCATTTTGTTGGCACAAGTTTGGCAGGCAAAAGAGTAAGAAGTATGGGAGAGAAGGCAAACGGGATTTTTAATATTGGTTCTCCAGATATTGACTTGATTCATAGCAAAAAGTTACCGAGTATTCATGAAGTAAGAAAAAGGTATGAGATAAATTTCCAAAACTATTGTATTCTACTTTGGCACCCTGTCACTTCAGAGCTTCAGAATTTAAAAAGCGAGACAATTAAGCTTGTAAAGATAATTAATCAATTAAACCTAAATACAATAGTTATTTATCCTAACAATGATTTAGGATCAAAAATCATACTCAACATTTATAAAAAAACTTAAATAGAAAAAAAACATTCCTTCAAAGAAATTTTCGATTTGAATATTTTATAACTTTATTAAAGAATGCTGATTTTATTATTGGAAACTCTAGTTGTGGAATTTATGAGGCTCCTCAAGTAAATACCCCCGCAATAAATATCGGGACTAGGCAATATAAAAGATCAAAAAATAAAATGGTTAAAAATGTCAAAATTAATGAATTAAATTTAAATTTAATTAAAAATTTTCTAAAAACATATCAAATAAATAAAAAAAAATATTTTGGAGATGGAAACAGTTACAAAAAATTTTTTAAAATAATTAACACTAAAAAATTTTGGAAAATTGATACACAAAAATATTATAATGATAAAGCTATTTAATTTGCTCAAATTTATTTGATACGATTGATTTTTTTGCAGCAAAAATAACTTTTTCCGCTTGAGAAATATTATCAAAATTTGGTTTTCTAAAATTATTGCTTTTTATTTTACTTAAAATGTCTAAATTTTGTTTTCTAAAAATTCCATCTCGGTTGAGTAAATTCTTTGGTTTAAGAATTTTTGATTTATAATTTTTTTTAATGAATAATTTTTTATCAATAAGATCATACTTCAATTCTGAGTCTTCAAAAATCACGTCAATTAGTCTTTCCTCCTTATTCTTGTAGGCAAAATCTAAATTTAGCGTCGAAATAAAACCATTTTTTTTGTGTTTTATTATTAAAATGATTGAGTTTTCTACTCCGTTAGTTTTAAACTTAGAGATAGTTTTAACGCATAAGACACTTTTTACTTTGCCAAAAAAAATGGATAGCCAAATCTATCTCATGAGAGCAAGTTAATAAAACACCCCCGCCTAATTTTTTTTGAGAGGCATAAGAAATTTTATAATTTTCCCATGGGTGCCAATTAGGAAAAAAAGTTTTTAGCTTAAAATTTGCGTATCTTAGATTTTTATTTCTTTTATTTATAATTTTTCTCATTAATTTTACCCTAGGATCAAATCTGAGTTGATAACCAGGAAAAAGATTAATATTAAATTTTTCATAAAGTTTTTTCATTTTATTAAGATCTAATATATTTGAGGCAATAGGTTTTTCTATCAAAATGCTTAAATTATTTGAAATAATTTTTGACAAGGCGTCTATATGCTTACTTGAGGGATTTGAAATTATATAAAGATTAAATTTTTTTCTCTTTAAATCATTAATTTTATAAATATCTTTATATTTATAGTTTATTTTGATATTCAACTTTTTTTTTCTTTGCCTTAAAAAAAAAATTTTAAAACCCAATTTACTTAAAATTCTTCCATGCCTTATACCTATTGAACCTTTTCCAATTATGCAAATATTTCTATTTTCTTTTACTAAGAGGTCCATCCACCATCTATTATAAATTCTGCTCCTGTCATATACTCTGATGCATCAGAAACTAAGTACAAGATAGCGGCGCTATAATCATTATAATTAGCCATTCTTTTTAGCGGTGTAAGCATTTCATAATTTTTTCTAAATTTTTTGGATTGACCCGGACTTTTGATTCCTCCAGGAATAAGAATATTAGCTCTTAAACCTTGATCCCCGTAATGTGTTGCTAAGTATTTAGTGAAACCAATTACAGCGGATTTAGTAGTAGCATACCCTATTGGAGAATTAATTCCTGAATTTCCATATATATTTTTATTTGGAGAAACTTTTCCATATGTTGAAGAGGTGTTAAGAATTACTGAATTTTTATTTTTAAGTAATAAATTAATAAAATGTTTTGTAAAAAAAAACATTCCATTTAGATTTACATTTAATGTTTTGTTCCACTCTTTAGATGGATATTTATCAAGGCTACTAAAGTATTTTTGATTAGGAATAATTTTTTTTGGGTTACCTTTATAAAATGCATGATTTATTAAAATATTTAAATTGTTAAATTTTTTTAAAAATTTTTTCTTAAAAGTTCGAATGCTTTTCTCATTCTGAATATCTACTTTAAAAAAGTTATAATTTTTTATTTTTTTTTTTGTTGTTATAAAGATCAACATTTATGACATTGCATCCTGCATCAATTAGAGTATTTACAGTTTGTGACCCTATTAGGCCAGACCCTCCTATCACTATTGCTGTTTTCCCATTTAAATTGAATTTATTAATAATCTTTGACATAAATATTATTTTTACTAATTATTTTTTAATATATAGAATATTAAAAGTATTGAAAATAAATTAATGTGAAATTATGTTCAAAATTTGAACAATTGAAATCACGATGAAAACAACAGCAAATCTGCCAAATCTAAATTATCTTAACAAAAAAATAATTTGGATTACTGGTATTGAGAGAAGCGGTACCACTGTTTTAGGAAATCTTATTGGTTCGTTAAGAGGGACCGAATATATATATGAACCAGACACATTATACCCTATTTTATTTCTGAAAAATAAAATCAGCCCCGACAAGTGGAAAATGTTGTTCGAGTGTTATTTTTATAATGATCTCTTGAGAAATAGAATTAACAACAGACAAATAAACTTAAACAAAGATGATGATAGTTTTTATTTAAATTTCAAAGAAAATCTCAAAATAAAAAAAAAATCATTTTGATATTTTTAAAAAAAATAAAATTGTACCAAGATCTAAAATTATAATTAAAATTCCCGGTCTAATAAAAGAAGTAATTGAATTAAAAAAATATTTTAATAATTTTAAATTTATAATAATAGAAAGAAATGGTTTAGAAATATTAAGCTCAATTATCAAAAAAAATTGGTTTAAAAAAGATCATGATAATAGACATTTTCCATACATTAAATATAAGGAAAAATGTTATCCATTTTGGTTGAAAAAAAAAATATTTTAAATCATGGAAAAAATTTAGCTCTTCCGATAAAGCAGCTTTTTACGTAATTCAATTAAAGAAGATTATTAATAAGAATAAGAAAATATATAAAATAAATTATGATCAATTAGTTTCAAATCCAATTGAGATCATTAATGACATATCTAGAAAGTTTAATTTATTAAAAACACCAAAAACAGTTTCTTTATTGAAAAAAATAAAAAAAAGAAAAAATAAAAAAAATAGATTTAAGAAAGAAAATAAGAAAAGATTTATTTGATCAACTAGTCAGATTAAATTAATTTATTTATTAATTATTTTTAATTTTTTATCTTTTATCTCAAAAATTTTATCTACATATTTTAAAGTTTTGTCTTTGTGCGTTATTACAATGATTGTTTTTTTTCCTTTAAAATTATTTATATTTTCAACTATTATGCTCTCAGTCTCTTTGTCAAGAGAGCTTGTAGCTTCGTCCATTATAACAATTTCTCTTGCATGGTAAAAAATTCTTGCTAAAGCAAGACGTTGATTTTGTCCACCTGATAATCTTAGGCCGTTGTCACCAATTATAGTTTCATACTTTTTATCCAAACTTGAAACGTATTTATTTAAATTTGCGTTTTGAATTGATGACTCAACTTTTTTCATTTCAATATCTTGTTCTCTATTCTCTAGCGTTATATTATCTTTTAACGAGCTGTCTATTATCAATGCTTGCTGAGGCAGATAAGCTGTGATTTCAGCAAGGTTGAAGTTTTCATTTCTAACCTTTTTTCCATTTATAAATATTTCACCATTTTGCGGTTTTAAAAAACCTAAAAATAAATCAATTAAAGTTGTTTTTCCTGCACCAGAATTTCCTGTAATCCCAATACATTCTTTTGACTTAATAGAAAAATTAAGGTCTTCAAAAACTGGACTTGTTGATGCGGGATATTTAAAATAAATATTTTTAAATTCTATTTTTTTAAAATTTTCATTAACAAAACCTTTTAAATTGAAATTATTATTATTCTTTAGTCTCGTCAGATCACTGAATATGATTTTAACTGCCTCATCATGATGGCTTAAGTTAATCATATTTCTTGATACGTTTGACGTTAAAGGCAACATGCGTGCACCAGCTATACCAAATACACCTAAAATAGTTATGACATCTTTTATGTTTGAATTTTGTAAAGTGAAAATAATTATAAAGCTAACAATGAAAAATACCATTCCTATTTCAAACATATGCCTAGGGGCACTTATAACTATATGATTTTTAATTTTATTAATATAAATTTCATTAGCTGCTTTTTTAATTCTCTCTAAAAAAAAATTTTCCTTATTGATTACTTTTATTTCTTTAAAGCCAAAAATAGTTTCTGAAATATTCTTGTAAATTACCGATACAGCTTCGACTATATTTTTTCCATATCTCATACTTCTTGATTTGAGTAATAGCTGAAGTGGAAAATAAATTGTTGAAAGCACGAAAATTAAATACAGCAAAACTTTAAGATTAAAAAAAATAAGATAAATTACAATTACAAATAAAATTAATACATCAGCAATTATTACGATCGAGAAATTCAAACTATCAATACAGTGCTTGCACAATTCATTTATATTTCTGATATAATCAACATTTTTACGTTTTATGTACTCCAAATAATCCATCTTTTGATAAATGGACATTAATCTTGATTGTAAATATGCAAATTGTTTATACGCAAAATTCATTATTAAGGCTTGAGAGCTAATTGATATGATATTTTTAATTACGTACAATGTTAAAAGAAGAATAGAAAAAAAAACAACGTAAAAATTATAATTTTTTTCTCCTGTGAATTTACTTGTGAAAAATATTATATTTTTAGAAATTTCACTATCCGGATTAATAATTAAATTAAGAATTGGAGCTATTAGCCCAAGACCTAATACATCAATTATAGCAGAGACTATAAAAAGAGAAATATAAGGTAATAAATTGATGGATTTCTTATTTACTATAAAAAGCAATTTATAGAAATTTGAAAAAAAATTCATAAGCTTAAATTATTACCAGAAGTTATTAAAAAGTAATACAGTTTTGTGTATTTACAGTTCAAAAATTGAACGATATATTAAAAAAATATCAATTAAATGAATAAACGTATATTTACATTATAATAAATCTATGAATATAAAAATTGAACACTTCAACATCTTAAGAAAGATATTTAAAAATTCTGATTTATCTCAAAGACAAATAGCTAATGATCTTAACTTAAGCTTAGGTAAAGTAAATTATTGTTTATTAGAATTAAAAAAAAAGGTTTAATAAAAATTAGAAACTTTAAAAAAAATAGGAATAAAGCAAATTATATATATTTATTAACACCAAAAGGTATTTCAGAAAAAACAAAAATCACTTTAAAGTTTATGAAGCAAAAAATGAAAGAATATGATGAGTTACAAAAAGAATTAGAGGAAAATAAATAATTTTAAATGAAAAAAAAAATATTTTTTTTAATTAGTTTTAAATTAACTAAAATTCATTATGAAAAATTTGATATAGCAGAATTTGAAAATAAATATAATTTTGAAATTGAAGTGCATGAAATAGGAAAGTTTATAAATCCTAGCCTAGAAAAAGTTTTGAAAAAAAATTTTAATTACAAAAATTCAAAAACCTTCAATACCTTTACTCAATGGAAATCCTATATAAAAGATGCGTTATCAAATCAAAAAAGTAATATCTACGTGATAAATACAATAGGTAGTCAAAACTTAAATTCTATTAGAGTAAATTATTTTTTGAAAAGATCAAAATTTCTTAAAACTATAGAATTTTCAAAACACGTACACCCCTTTTATGAGTCAACTCCATTTGAACTTGGGAGATTAATTCATTTCATAAAAACAATTTTATTTAGTTTTACAAAAGTTCAAATTTATTTGAATAGTAAAATTTCAAATTTTTTACAGACCAATTTAAAAATATTCCCAGACTATCTTATTAAAACAGGAGACAAAAAAGAATTTCTAAAACAAAAAAAATTTGGAGTTACGCTTTTATGCGGTAATAGTTTTGATTATAATTTATACTTAAAAAACAATATAAACTTGAATATTAAAAAATCAAAAATTGGTATTTATTTAGACTCCCCGACACCCATTTATGATAATGATAATCTTTTAGTAGGAGATAAAAGAAATATATTTGGAACCCCGAATAAATGGTATGCATCTTTAAACAAATTTTTTAGCTATATAGAAAAAATAAAAGATATAAAAATTTTAATTGCGCCTCATCCTAAAGTAAAATATGAAAAAAAAAACTTGATTTATTTTTATAATCGAGAGTTTAGCGACCAGCCACTTGTAAAAAGTGCTCAATCATCAAGTGTGATTATTGGTCGTAATAGCGCAGGTTTTTCGTTTGCTGCAATATATAAAATACCAGCAATATTTGTGTATTCTGATGAATTAAAAGATAAAAAAAATATATTTATGCATGAACAAAAACTTTATGCAGCTGAAATGGGGCTTAAACCTTTTAATATTGATGAGAATTATAGTGAGGAGAAGATTAACCAGCTATTTAATTTTAAAAATGATAAATATCAGAATTTTTCAGAGAAGTATTTATCATCAAGAAAAGATAAAAAAATTAATTATCAAATTATATCAGATTTAATAAACTAACAAATTTATGAACAACAATAAGGCAATTAAAATAGAAAAAATTTCACAAGAAGTTAAAAAAAATGGCTTTTTCTTAGTCGAAGACTGGTTAACTGTTGAACATCAAGAAAAAATTTCTGAATATATAAAAAAATATAAGCCTGAAAAAGGAACAAATGAAAGTTTAGCCTGTACTTTAAATAAAGAATTTATAATAGAATTTTTAAAACTAAATTTTAAAAAAATAAGCCTTTCGTTACTATTAAAAGATTTAGCTAAAAAATTACAATTAAAAAAAATTGCAGAACAAATATTTGATCATGATGCACAAGTTATCAGAACAGATTTTTACTATAATAAGATCTCTAATGCGCCTGTTCTTGATTGGCATTGTGATAATGCGTATTCTGGAAAAGAAAATGTTAAAAATTTTCTTCATCCAGACGACTTTTCGATTAAATTTTTTTTCTATCTAAGCGACGTGTATCCAGATAATGGATGCTTATCATACATACCTAAAAGCAATATTATCACTTATGTTTTAAGAGAGGCAATTTACAAAAAAGAAATACCTTACTCTCCGTATTGGTCACTAAAAGACTTAAGAGATCAATTTAAATCTGAAAATAATGTAAAATTTTTGAACAAGAAAATTACCAAAGAAGATCTTGATATTTTCATGAAACATTCTAGCGACGCTTTGAATAAATCTATCAAAACAAATAAATTTGATTTTTCATTAAAAAAAGGCGGAGCAATTATATTTGATGAGAGCGGTGTTCACAGAGGATCATCAACAAAATTTTCAGATAGATTGGTATTACGTTATTTTTATAAGAAGGTTTGATGCTTAAATACTTTAAAAATATAATAAGAAAAATTATTTTATTTCCACTACATTTATTTAATGAATTAAGCATTCTTTATTCAAGATTACTTAGTATAATTGATCCTAACGGCTCAGAAAGTTACTGGGAGGAATTAAGTCAATCACAAATTGATAAAAAAATAAATTCTAAACTAAGAATTTTAAATACACCACAACACCAATCAAAAAAATTTGACTTAAGAAAAAAAATAAATTTTTACACACCTACAAAAATTGCAAGTTATAGAGCAAAAACTTTATTATCTAAAGAAATTGATACTTTAGAATGGATTGACGAATTTGGAAGTAAAGACAGTATTTTTTTTGACATAGGTGCCAATATGGGTGTTTATTCGTTATACTATGCAACTTATCATGGAGGAAAAGTTTTTGCGTTTGAACCATCTATAAGAAATCTAGACTTGCTCATAAGAAATATTAACCTAAACAAATTAAATGAATTAATTAGCGTTGTATCTAATCCAATTTATAACAAGGAAAGTATGAATTTTTTTTCTCAAAAGTATATTAAGGCAGGAGAAGCGGTATCCATTTATGGTGAGAAAAAAATGAAAAATAATTATAAAACTTTAAGCTTAACACTAGATTATTTGGTAAAAAAAGAAATAATTTTAACACCTAACTTGATTAAAATAGATGTAGATGGAAATGAATCTGAGGTACTACAAGGTGCAACTGAAATTATACAATCTGTAAATTGTAAAACTATTTTAATTGAAACAAGAGAAACAACAAGTGACAATGTGACGAAAATTCTTGAAAAATTTAATTATAATGAAAAAACTTACAAGCAAAAAAAAGATAATATCAATAACCAGATTTGGGTAAAAAGTGAATTTAAGTAAGATTTACAAAAACAAAAAAGTAGTCATCACAGGTCATACCGGATTTAAAGGTTCATGGTTAACATTATCTTTAAAAAGTTTAGGTGCAAAAGTTTTAGGAGTCTCAAACAACGTTCCCTCAGTACCTTCAAATTATAGCGCATCTAAAATTTATAAAGAAATTCAATCAGTTAATATGAACGTAAAAGAAATTAAAAAATTAAAAAAAAAAATAATAAACTTTAAACCTGATTTTATATTTCATTTAGCTGCACAATCTTTAGTAAGCGTATCTTTTAAAAATCCTAGAGAAACTTGGGAAACAAATTTGCTAGGAACATTGAATATTCTTGAAATACTAAGAGATGTGAAAAAAAATACTATAGTAGTAATAATTACAAGCGATAAAGCATACAAGAATGTTGAAAAGCAAGAGGGCTACAAGGAAACTGATATTCTTGCAGGAATTGATCCTTACAGTGCCTCAAAATCCTCTGTTGAAATATTAATTAAATCTTATTTTGATTGTTTTATTAAATTTAAGAAAAATATTAAAATCGGCATAGCTAGAGCAGGAAATGTTATAGGTGGTGGAGATTGGTCAAAAGATAGATTAATACCAGACTGCGTAAGGTCTTGGTCAATTAACAAAACTGTAACGATCAGAAACCCAAATTCAACTAGACCATGGCAGCATGTTTTAGAGGCTGTCTGGGCCTATATTTTATTTGGCTCAAAACTTAAAAATGATAAAAAATTAAATGGTCAGGCATTTAATTTTGGACCCAACACGACTAAGGATTACAGTGTTTTAAAACTTTTGATAACAATGAAAAAATACTGGAATGATATTAAATATAAAATAAAAAAATCAAAAAAATTTAAGGAAAGCAAATTATTAAAACTCAATTGCAGAAAAGCAAAAAAACTTTTAGGTTGGGAAAATATTTTAAATTTTGATGAAAATATAAAACTTACTGCAGAATGGTACCAACTTTTTTATTCAAAAAAAAGAGTGAATATTAAAGATTTATCTTTAAAACAAATCGAGGAATATAAAAAAAATTTTTTTAAAAAAATTTGATATGAAAGTAGTAATTTTAGCTGGAGGCCTTGGAACAAGAATTTCTGAATACACAAAGTTAGTACCAAAACCAATGATTAAGATTGCAGGTAAGCCAATGATTTATCATATTATGAAAAATTATGCTAAATACGGTTTTAAATCATTTATTATTGCTTCAGGATATAAGGGAAATATTATTAAAAAATTCTTCAGAAAAAAAATCAAGAATTGGAATGTATCAGTTATTGATACAGGAAAGAAAACAATGACTGGTGGGAGATTAAAAAAATTAAAAAAATATATTGGTGATCAGACATTTTTTTTAACTTATGGAGATGGTGTTTCAAATATAAATATTAAAACATTACTGTCATTTCATAAAAAAAATAAAAAACTTGTAACTTTGACCGCTGTGAGACCACCAGCTAGATTTGGCTTTGTAAAAATTAAAGGAAGCCAAGTTTATTATTTTAAAGAAAAAGCAAAATCAGAAGAAGGTTGGATAAATGGTGGTTTTTTTGTGATGGAGCCTAAATTTTTATCCTTGATAAAAAAAGACAGTACCTTTTTGGAGAGAGAACCACTTGAGATGGCAACAAAAGCAGGACAATTAGCAGCTTTTAAGCATACAGGATTTTGGCAATGTGTAGATACAAAGAGAGATTTAGATAACTTAAAAAAAGCATTAAAAACATAATAGAGGAGAAGATTATCTAAGTGATATCTTTGAAAAAAATTGAATAAAAAAAAAATTTTAGTAGTTGGCGGTACTGGCTTCATAGGAAGCAACTTAATTAATCGCTTAAAAAGTTCTCATTGGAATATTACAAGTATATCCACAAGAATACCAACTGGAAAAAAAAAACTTAAAAAAGTAAACTATATAAAAGTAGATATTTCAAAAAAAAAACAGTTAGAATTAAAAGTAAAAAAAAAATATGATTGCATCGTTAACTTTGGTGGGTACGTTGATCATTCAAATAAAGTTAAAACTTATCAATCACATTTCGTTGGATGTAAAAACTTAGTAAACCTTTTCAAAAAAAAATTTCCAAAAAAATTTATCCAATTGGGAAGCAGCCTGGAATATGGTAATATAAAATCTCCGCTAAAAGAAAGTTTTTCCTGCAAGCCAAACTCTATTTATGGAAAGTCAAAATTATTAGCAACAAATTACTTAGTGAATAGTAAAGTTTTTAATAAAAGTTCAATAATTATTTTGAGATTATTCCAAGCTTATGGTCCACGACAAGAAACAAACAGATTAATACCACATGTGATAGATAAATGTATACAGAACAAAAAATTTAATTGCACGTCTGGGACACAAAGACGTGATTTTATCTATATCGATGATTTAATAGATTTGATTATTTTATGTTTAAAAAATAAAAATAATACAAATGGCATATTTAATGTTGGAAGCGGAAAACCAAAAAAAATAAAATACATAATAAATTATATTAAAAATTATCTTAAAAAAGGAAAACCTCAATTTGGAAAAATAAAAATGAGAAAAGACGAGTCTTTAGAGCTCTACCCATCTATAAAGGAGGTTACAAAAATTTTTAAATGGAAACCAAAAACTGAATTGGAATTAGGACTTAATAAAACAATCAAATATTTCAAAAAGAATGAAAAAAAATAATACTTTCAAACCATTTTTTACTATAATTATGAATTGTCATAATGGAGAAAAATATCTTAAAAAAAGCTTAGATAGCTTAATCAATCAAAGCTATGACAATTGGGAATTAATATTCTGGGATAATCAATCGCAAGATAATTCAAAAAAAATATTAGAGAGTTATAAAGAAAAAAAATTTAAATACTTTTATAATGAAAAAAAAACTACACTCTATAAAGCTAGAAATTTAGGAATTAAAAAAGCAACTGGAGATTATATTTGTTTTTTAGACACAGATGACTTTTGGGCACCAAACAAACTTGAAAAACAAAAAATTTTTTTTCAATCTAATCCATCAATAAATGTTGTATACGGAAATTATTTCATTATAAATGAAAAATTAAATACAAAAAAATTAGCTCATAAAACTAAAAATTTACCTAGGGGGAAAATTTTTCTTTCTCTTCTTGAAAATTATAGGGTCGGTCTCTTAACTCTATGTTTCAAAAAAAATATATTTTTAAAATTTGATGAAAGATTTGACATAATAGGTGATTTTGACTCTGTTTTAAAAATTTCAAAAAAAGAAAAATTTGGTGTTATTGATGAGCCTTTATCCTTTTACAGATTCCATAATGATAATTTTTCTCTATTAAATAAAAACAAGCACTTTAATGAACTTAAAACGTGGTATGAAGAAAACATAAAATTTGACAATAAAATTAGTGACAAAATAAAAAATAAATTTATAAATGAAATTAAAGAAATTAAATTAATTGCCTTAATTTTAAATGGCAAAAAAACAAAAGCTTTAAGTTTAATTTTTGAAATTAATTCATTATTTAAGATAATTAGATTCATAATATTTTTATTTATACCTGCTACGTTTTTAAAATATTTTATAAATAGGTAAATTAAATGAATAATAAACCAAAAAAAATTTTAATTATGGGTCTTCCTGGTGCAGGTAAAACTTATTTAGCAAATATTTTACATCCAATGTTAGATGCTATTTGGATAAATGCAGATAAAGTAAGAAAAGAGGCTAATGATTGGGATTTTAGCGAAGAGGGAAGAAAAAGACAATCTGAAAGAATGAGAATTTTAGCTGAAGATGGGATCAAAAAAAAAAGAAACGTGATTGTCGATTTTATTTGTCCGACGCCAGAAACAAGGAAAAATTTCAAAGCAGATTATGTAATATGGATGGATACAATTTCTCAAGGAAGGTTTGAGGATACAAATAAAATGTTTATCAAACCAAAAAAATTTGATTATAGGGTTGTAGAAAAAAATGCTGAAGTAATTGCAGTTGATATCGTAAAAAGAATAAAAAATTTAAAAAAAGTAAAAGAAAAAAATGTATAACAACAATAAAAAAGTTTAACGACAAATTTATGAAAAACTTAAATAAGAAAAATTTTGAAATTTTAGATTGCACCTTGAGAGATGGAGGATACTATAATAATTGGGATTTCTCAAAATCAGTTATTCAAAGTTATTTATATAAAACTTATTCTACAGGCATAAGATATGTTGAATTAGGTTTTAGATTCAATGACATGAGTTCAAAGAAAGGACTTACCGCATATACAAAAAAAAGTTTAATAAGTAGCCTCAATATACCGCTAGATTTAAATGTTGGCGTAATGATAAATGTTGGAGACTTGATCCAGAATAATAAACTTCAGATAAATGTTTTAAAAAATTTAATTAATAAAGACAATATTAAAAGAATCAATTTTATTAGATTTGCGTGTCATCAAAATGAGATATTTTATTTAACTAAATGTTTTAAATATTTGAAAAAATTAAAATTAAAAATTTTTGTTAACATAATGCAAATATCTGAGATAACTAGCTTGAACCTTAAAAAAATTTTGACTTTTTTAAATAAAAATCAAATAGATAACATTTATATAGCTGATAGCCTTGGTTCACTGCATAAAAAACAACTTAAAAAGATTATCATTATATTAAATAAACATTGGAAAGGCGAGCTTGGCATACATGCCCACGATAATCTAAATTTGGCTCTTAAAAATTCTTTAATTGCAATCGCAAATGATTTTAAATGGATTGACTCTACAATAACAGGAATGGGTAGGGGGCCAGGAAATTTAAAAACAGAAGAAATACTTAAATATTCAAAAAAATATAAATCCTCAAATGATTTTTTAAAACTAAAAAATTATTTTTTAAAACAAAAAAAGATTTATAAGTGGGGAACGAATAAATATTACAAATTTGCCGCTTTAAAGAAAATACATCCTACTTATATCCAAAAGATATTATCAGACAAAAGATATTCAGTTAAGGAATATAATAAAATCCTAATTTCATTGTCTAAACTTGATACAAGAAAATTCAATCCTTACAAATTAGCTAATTCAGCAAATTTTATTTCTACAAAATCAATTGGGACTTGGTCTCCAAAGAGTATTTTGAAAAATAAAAATGTTTTGATACTAGGCCCTGGTAAAAATTTAAAATTAAATAAAAGAAAAATAGAAAATACTATAAAAAAACAAAAATTATTTGTCATATCTTTAAATACATTTTCATCAATAAATGAAAAATACATAAATTTACGTGCTATCTGTCATCCATTCAGAATTTCATCCGACAAAAACCAGATTAATAAACTTAACTCTAAATTTGTAGCTCCAGTATCCTCTTTTTCTGAAAAATTTAAGAAGACAATAAATTTTAACAGTAAAAACTTTTTTGACTATGGTTTGGTTGTAAAAAAGTCAAAAAATCAAATTTTAGTTAAAAAAAATTATTGTATTTTGCCTAACCCTTTAGCTATAGGATACGCACTTAGTTTAATAATATCAGGACAAGCAAAATCATTAAAAGTCGCAGGTTTTGATGGGTTTAAAAAATCTAATCCTGATTACGATGACACCGAAGACTTACTAAAATTTTTTATAAAGAAATATTTAAAAAATAAAATAACAAGCTTAACAAAAACAAATTTAAAACTATTGAGATATTCTAAAAAAAAATGAGCAGAGTAAAAATAATAATTCCGGCACGATATAGTTCTACAAGGCTACCAGGCAAGCCTTTAAAAAAAATTCTTGGCAAGGAAATGATTATAAGAGTGGCCGATATTTGCTCCAAAACTTTAAATAAAAGAGACGTAATCATTGCAACAGATAATTTTTTGATAAAAAAAACATGTGAGAATTATAATTTTAAATCTGTTTTAACTCCTAAAAAATGCAAAACAGGTACTGATAGAGTTTTTTTTGCAGCAAAAAAAATCAAATCAGATTTTTATGTTAATGTTCAAGGAGACGAACCTTTGATAAAACCTTCTGATATAAAAAAAATTATTGAAAAAAAAGAAAGATTTAAAAATCACATAATATGTGGTTATTGTGAAGTGAATTTTAATGATGCAAAAAGTAAAAACATTCCAAAAGTAGTTATTAATAATCACTCTGATCTTTTATATATTTCAAGATCACTGATACCAGGCACAAAAAAAAATAAAAAAACAAAAAAAATAAATTATTTGAAACAAGTTTGTATCTATGCTTTTAATTTTAAAGAACTTAAAAAATTTCATAGTTTTTACAATAAAAGCTTAATTGAAAATATTGAAGATATTGAAATATTAAGATTTTTTGATCTAAAGATGCCAATAAAGATGGTAAAAGTATCTAACAAAAGTGTTTCTGTGGATGTAAAGAAAGATTTAGAAAAAGTAACAAGGATAATTAAAAAAAATGAGAGAAATTAAATACTTAGATCCAAGTATAAAAAGAAAAAAAAATTTAACAGATCATAGCTTTCAATTTTTAAAAGGTACAAATTACCCTTTGCCATCTGAAGTTGAAATAAGCGAGTCAGGGACATGTAATAGAAAATGTAGTTTTTGTCCAAGGAGCGATCCAGATTATAAAGACATAAAAGAATTTATTTCTCCAGAATTACACTCTAAATTGATTAATGATCTAAAGGAACAAGAATATAGAGGTGTTATAAGGTATTCTGGATTTGTAGAACCTCTCTTAGATAAAAATATTTATAACTTAATTGCTTATGCAAAATATAATTTACCTAATGCTAGAGTCGAAATGGTAACTAATGGAGATGTATTGAATATAAATAGGTTAAAAAAAATTTTTAAAGCAGGCTTAGATACAATTTTAATAAGTGTTTATGATGGGCCAGAGGACGCAGAAAGGTTTGAAAAAATGTGCAATCAAGCAAAACTTAAAAAAGATCAATTTGTAATTAGACACAGATATTTTAATGAAGATAAAGACTTTGGCCTCACAATAAGCAATAGAGCCGGGATGATGAAAAATGCAGAATACAAAATAATGCCATTAAAAAAAGAATTAAAAGCAAAGTGTTTTTATCCAAGTTACACTTTTTTCATGGATTACAACGGAGATGTTTTAATGTGCCCGCATGACTGGGGAAAAAAAATAATTCTTGGAAACCTAAAAATAAATTCCTTTAAAGATATATGGATTTCAGAAAAAGCAATTAATTTGAGAAAAAAACTAACTAGCGGAAATAGGAAGTTTATGCCTTGCAATGTTTGTGACGTAAATGGAGAGCTAATAGGTAAAAAACATGCAAACACATGGATTCAACATGACTAGAACTGTTTTAATTCTAGGCGGTAGCTCTGACATAGGATTTCAAGTAATTAAAGTCTTCTTAAAAAGTAATTGGGTTGTAATTTTGCAATATAACAAGAACTCAAATGCAGTTAAAAAATTAAAAAAAAAATATCCAAATAATCTTTTTTTAATCAAATCTGATTTTAGTAAAAAAAATTCTATCAATTCATTTATAAAAAAAATTAAAACGTTTAACATTTCATCATTAATAAATTTAGTAGGATATATAGATAACAAAAGTTTTTCTAATATAAATCTTAATAACATGATAAAATGCCTACAAATAAATTCATTAGCCCCACTTTTAATTCAAAAAAACTTAGCAAAAAAGATGAAAACTAATAATTTTGGCAGAATATTACATATAAGCAGTATCGGAGTAAAATTTGGCGGAGGAACAAATACTTTTAATTATTCTCTTTCTAAACATTTAATTGAGTTTATACCATCATTTATGAAAAACTTGGTTAAACATAATGTTTTAACAAATATCCTTAGAGTTGGTGTAGTTCAAACAAAAATGATGAAAAAAATAAAAAATAAAAATATTAGTCAAAGAATTAAATTGATCCCAATTGGAAGATCTGCTGAAAAAGTTGAGGTAGCAAATATGATACATTTTCTATCGTCTGAGAAAAATACTTACATCGCTAACGAAAAAATTACAATTGCCGGTGGAGAATGAAAAGACTTAGTTATAGTCAAATAAATGTTATAAGAAAAATTAAAAACTCATTTAATTCAAATATAGTATCTGACTTAGACTATTCTAGGCTTGGTTTTTTTTATCTATGTCCTTTTTCTTTAACAAAAGGTAATGCCAGACTTGTTTACTTTTTTAATAAACTAAAATCAATTAAATCTTACATCAAGGTATCATTAATTGATCTTTATAATATTACAAGAATAAGTGAATTTAAAAAACTTGGTCCAAAACTTGAAGTTAATTATAAAACAATAATTGTGAATTGGGGATCTTTAAAAGATTTTAATAAAGATGGTTCTTTTAAAGACAAATATTTAAATATAAATTCGAGCAAATTTAAAAATGTTCTTTGGTACATTATTTATCTTGATAAAGACTTACCAAAAAAAATAGGAAATAATATCGTTATTATTTATAATAGTAAAAAATTTTTAAATTTTTCTCATTTGAAAAAAATTATTAAAGATATTTTTTTTAAAAAAAAAAAAATTAAATTTTTAAATCAAGAAATTTCTTATCTTTCCCTTTTAGCTTCATTTGTAAATATCGACTTTGATAATTATATTTGTGATAACTTAAAAAAAATATTAATGCCTTATGAAGGCCAACCTTTTCAAAATGTTATTTTTTTGAAAGCTCATCAAATAAAAAAAGAAATTGAAACTATAGGCTATATTCATTCTTTTCCTATAGGATTGCCGACAAACTTATTTAAAAGACCTGGTCACCCTAAAAAATTGTATGTTAATAGCATTTCTAAAAAATATGCGCTAAATAATTTTTTTGGGTGGAGTGAAAAAAATTTAAAAGTATTACCGTCAGCAAGATTTAAAAAAAGTCAAAACTCATTTATGAAAAATAAAATATTTTTACCTATATATTTTGAAAGCTCAAAAAGAATTTTAGAATCGTTAAGTTATCTTATAAATTATACAAAAAGCAGTTTGCTAAATTTGGATATTAAAAACCATCCTAGATGTTTAAAATCAAAGAAACATATTGACTTAATTTTCAAAATAAAAAAATTAGTTAGAAAAAATTCAAAGCACAATTCTGTTTTATCAAATTTTTCTATATTTATTGGCCCTACAGGATCTGTAATTGAAGCGTTAGAGAGAAACGTAAAAACTTTTCACATATGCGAAAACCCAATAATTGAAGGTTATACCAAAAAAATATGGAAATATATTAATTGTTTTCAAATAAGTGATAATTTATTTGAGTATAAAAAAATTGAAAATCAAAAGCTTTTAAAATTTAGTAATGATAGTAAAATTTTTAAAAAATATATCTTTTAAAGAAATATTGGGCATGTAGTTCAGTGGTAGAACGCTTCGTTGACATCGAAGAGGTCATAAGTTCAATTCTTATCATGCCCACCAAATGACTAATTATGGTGTTTTT
>MDTB01165771.1_pt1 | contig 31812 bp, 27 predicted proteins | sample 811161 | NCBI WGS metagenome assembly MDTB01 (sample SAMN05326650, study PRJNA326480) | marine metagenome | isolation source: seawater | place: Mediterranean Sea | collected 2009 | reverse complement strand
TGATGAGACTAATAAAAAGCAATTTAAAAAGATAATGAATTACTATGGTGATATAAAATTAAAACATAAGTTACTAGATCATTTATTAAAAAAATTTGAAATAAATATGAAACCTAAGGATTATTATCTTAATAAAAAAGAAATTAAATATCTTGTTTCACTAGGTATGGTAATTGGGTCTCATAGCGAAAGTCATACTTTGCTGTCTAGACTTTCTTATAAAAACCAAATTAAAGAATTAAAGAATAGTAAGATTTTTTTAGAAAAAATAGTTAATAAAAGTGTAGATACTTTTTGTTATCCTTATGGTGGAAAAATTTCTTACAACAATAATACGTTAAAAATTTTAAAAAAGTTAAAGTACAAGCTTGCTTATAGTGTAGAATATAGGGATATATCTTTTAAAGACATTCAAAAAAATCCTTATGAATTACCAAGGTATGATTGTAATTTGTTTTAATTTTTTAATATGAAAGTTACATTATTCACCTCAGAAAATCTTAGGCATAACTATCTTATTAACTTATTGTCAAATTTTTGTGATGAACTTTGGGTGGTACAGGAGTGTAAAAATATCTCTCAAAAAAAAAATAATCAAAAAGACCAGATCCCAGATGTTATAAAAATATATTTTGATAAAGTCGCTGAGGCACAAGATAAAATCTTCAAAAAAAAATATTCAAATAAAAATAATATAAATATTAAAATTCTCCCAATTTTACATGGCCAACTCAATAATCTTTCATTATCTTATTTGGATAATTTTCTTCAAAGTGATATTTATGTTATTTTTGGTTGTAGCTTCATCAAAGGTGATCTTGTTAATTTTTTGATTAAACAAAAAACGATAAATATTCATGCTGGTGTATCACCGTATTATAGGGGTACGGATTGTAACTTTTGGGCGTTGTATGATAATAATCCTCATCTAGTAGGTTCAACAATTCATATACTTTCCAAAGGTTTAGATAACGGACCGATATTGTACCATGCTATGTCTGATATTAAAAAAAATCCATTTGAATATACAATGTCTACTGTTAAATCGGCATTTCATTCAGTTGCTGAAAAAATTAAAAATGGCTCTATTTTTGACATTAAACCAGTTGTTCAAGATAAAAATAAAGAAATTAGATATTCAAGAAAAATTGAATTTAGTGAAGAGATGGTTAAAGAATTTTTTAAAAAAGAAATTAATTTAAATCAAAATAAATTTGATAATTCTTTATTAAAAGATCCATTTTTTTTAAAAAACTAAACTTAATTTTTGATGTGTTATCTATAATTATTTTTGCTAGAATTTAAGTTCAATGGTACTAAATTATTTAAATTAATCTTAAATAATTAAAATACTTAAATAATAATATTTATGATAGGTTAGATTGTGAATTGTAACAATTTTTCTATAATATGAAAAAACAAAAAATAGCAATAATTATTCCTGCCAGATACAAATCTAGTCGTTTTCCTGGAAAACCTTTAACCAAAATTCTTGGTAAACCTATGATACAGTGGACAGCTGAAATAAGTTCGAAAGCCATTGGTAAAGAAAATGTTTTCATCGCTACTGACAATATTGAAATACAAAAAATAGTATCACAAATGGGATATAAAGTTATTATGACTTCTGAAAAATGTTTAACAGGAACTGATCGTTTAGCTGAAGCGTCGAGTAAAATAAAAGCTGATATATATGTGAATGTTCAAGGTGATGAACCACTTATAAATCCTGATGATATTATAAAAATAATAGATGCTAAAATAAATAATCCTAATGATGTAATTAATGGTTTTACAGCTATTGATGATAATACAGATCCTGACTCTGTAAATATTCCAAAAGTAGTATTTAATGAGGATAAAGTTTTAGTTTATATGTCTCGTAAAAAAATACCGGGTTTTAAAAGAGATAAAGATGAGCCTAAAATATATTATAAACAAGTATGTATTTATGCGTTTAACCGTGAAGAGCTAGAAGCATTTCGAAAATTTGGGCGCAAAAGTATACTTGAGCGATCAGAGGATATAGAAATTTTAAGATTTTTAGATTTAGGAAGAACTATTCGTTTAGTAGAAATGGAAGATAATAGTCTCGCAGTAGATGTTCCTGAGGATGTTGTTAAAATAGAAAAAGCGATGAGAAATACATATTTTGAGTAATTATTTTTTATATACTATTTCAAGTTATGTAATTAAAGACTTAAATTAAAATATCGTTAAGTATTGGTTGCATGATATTCACCTATAAGAAACCTTGCCTTTTATTTAGTTTATTTTAAAACCAGCACCAATAAAACAAGACGGAAAGATCAATTCATTTTCATAACTCTTGATCCAATTTTTTGGTATGTTGTAATCGTTAGCAAAATAATCGAGTTTATTTTTTTCTGAAAAAAAAAGTTTTGAACCACGAGTAAAATGACTTTTCCAGACTGTAAAATAAAATAATTTTGAAATATTGTTAATATTAGAAAAATAATCTTTAATAGTCTTTTTATCCATCTCGTGAAAACAATTAATCCCGATCGTTAAATCGTATTTTACGTTTTTAATCAATTCTACTTGATGTGGCATTATAAAAGAAATATCATAATTTTTAATTTTATTATTAAGTTCGTCTCCGCTCAAATTATAAAGCAAACCAATCTTTTTATGTTTAAAAACTTTCTTTAATCTGTCGTAGGATAAATATAGTGCAGGCGGAATATCACAAATTGTATATTTAATATTGTCATTAAAAGTAAGAATTGCCTGACTGGTTCTCCCAGAACCCGCACCAATCTCCAAAATATTTTTTTTATTGGATAATGAGCTAAAATCATTAATACTTTTGTAATCCAATATAGAATTTATTTTATCTTGTGAAATTTTATATCCGTTAATATTTATAAAAGGATCATTATAGCTTAAATATCCTTCATCAGATAATAAATTTAATTTATCTAATAAATTTAATTTTTTTAAATTTAAATATAATAAATAAGTTAAATTATTATATTTCATGCTATCCACACAAGACATGTTTATTTGTTTTTTATAAAGATTAATTTCATCTGAAGCTGAAATAGTTTGAGCATTGAGCATTGTTTGCTCAACATGAACATCGTATATATCTACCCAAGTATAATAATTTCTAGCTATAGTAGTTGAATAATTCTGTAAATCACTTTCTATAATTTGTGATATATTTTTAATGCTATCATAATGCCAGTGATTAGACATGCTCTTATAACTTTTGGATTGAATAAAATAGTCTATCATTTTTATTAACTCATTATCTAAGTTGAGATTAGATCTATTCTTTAACCAAAATCTTTTTAAATTGTATAAGGGTAGTCCCTTATAGAGATAAGATAATAAAGGTGGAATAATTGAATATGTGGAAGATGGTCTAAATAGAGCTTTAATTATTTTTTTCAAAAGTTTCATTTTTAATTTTTTACTTATTTCTTTCTTGGAAAAAACTTGCTTATCAGAGAAATTTTAAAAATTTTTAAAGTAATTAAATCTATTAATCCATAAGTAAAGTAAAGAATTGATCTTTTTAAGTATCTTAAAGACGGTAAAAATAGAGTTAAGCTAATATCTTTAAACATCAATTTAGCATAGTTATATTTTAATTCACTTTTAAAGCTTTCAATATTTTTTGGAATTTCTTTTTTTGGAATATTTAATGATAATTTTTTTTCTAACTTTCCACAAACTATAAATATATTTTCAGTTTCATAATGATATATATAGTCAAATTTTATTGACTCTTTTGGAGATTTTGTAAAACCATAATCTAAAATTTCAAATCCTGCGGACTTGAACATATTCACATAAGAATATTGGGAAAAAGATATTTTATGAGCCTCATTGATCATAGGAAGCCCATATAAATTTGGCACTTCAGCATAGATCACTCCGTTTTTTGATAAGATATTCTTCAATTTTAGTATATTTTCTATTGGTTTGTTTAAATGTTCTAATACATGAACAATGGTTATTAGGTCAAAATTATTTTCATTAATCTCACTTTCAGCAAGATTAATTATTTTTGATCCCAGGAATTTAGCCATAGCTAATCCTTTAGGGTCTAAATCTGCAACGTAAGAGTTAATTTTATGTTTTTGGTTAAAAGCATATGGAAGAAAACCTTGATAGCCTCCATAGTCCAACATTTTAATTTCATCATTTGAAAAAATATCAGAACATCTTTCTAAACTTTTCCATACGTGAGACCATCTTTTAAAAGAAATAGCCGACCAAGGATCAATTGGAGGTAAGACTTTTATATCATCGGATTTTATATTAAAATGATCTATATTTCTAAAAGAACCATCAGCGTATTTTATGTCACCTTCCTTTATTCTAAAATCTGAAACTGAACCACAATCGAAACAAAAAAAACTTTTCCAGTTTTCATTTTTACCTGGAAAACCGTAATGGTTTATCTTAAATTTTTCAATTTTTTTAGATAAACAAACTCTACAAAAATAAGTGATATCAGTCTCATTAATGTTTTTAATCATATAGATGAAACTCGGTGGGTACTTTGCTATTCTTGTCAATATATGGATTTTTTTTATTTAAAAGAGTAAAGCCTCCATAAATAAAATCCCTTAACTGAGAATGATTTTTCATAATCTCAACACCATGGTAACTATTATTATCGTTTAAAAAAACTATTAATTTACCAGGATGAGGCTTAATACTGTCTATCTTTTTACAATTTTTTTTATTAGGATATGTTGTGTTTTTATTTCCTTTAATTAACTTGTATATATCAAAATTACCGCCTTTATAATTATCTTTTTTTGAAGGTTTGTTAAGATATAAAATAAAAACTACAAGTCTGTTGTCGCTATCTCTGTGTATCTGTCTTGAATATCCGTTCCCTGCTTTTGAGTAATCAAATAGAAGTTCCACTACATTTTTGTATGGATAAAACATTTTAGAAAATTTTATCTTTCTAAGGCAATCTCTATAAAGTCTAATAAGAGAGTATAAAACTAAATTTTTGGTTGGAATTAGTCTTATTCTAGTTGAACTTAACTTTTTAAATGAAATTTGAGCATCGGTTAAATTTTTGTACTTAAAAAAATCTACTAAAGAAAAATTATTATCTTCTAAATTAAATTTTTTAAGACAAAAACTAAGAAATTTTTTAGAATTAATTTTATTAATTAAATTTTTCCATTCTTTGGAATTATTTAATAAATTGTAAAATTCAATATCTGTAGAGCTTAGAAATTTTCTGCCTCCATGAATCTCAGTTTTATTTTTGATAGAATTAGACTCTTTGATTAATTTTTTACATAATTTGTTATCAATAAAATTATCTACAGAAAAATATTTCATTTAGATTAATTAGCAAAACCAATACTTTTGTAAACACATATTAAAATATTTTGTCGATTTTTTAAATTAAACAAATTAGAGAAGTATTTTAAGGTTTATTTCTTATATATTTTATAAAATATATTATTTAATATTAGAAATTAAGTTTTTAATCAAATAATGTTATAATGTGAAAAATCAAATTAAATTAATAGACTGTACACTGAGAGATGGAGGTTACTATAATTCATGGGATTTTAGTACAGAACTTATAAATGACTATTTGCAAGTTATGAGTGATTTACCTGTAGACTATGTGGAATTAGGTTTTCGTTCATTGAAATTAAATGGTTTTAAAGGTGGATGCGCTTATACAACTGACAAATTTATATATCAACTTGAAGTACCTAATGGATTAAGATTGGGAGTAATGATAAATGCCAGTGAGATATTAAATCATAATGGAGGTTTATCATTTGCTTTATCTAAATTATTCAAACCAGCTAAACAGTCACCATTGACACTTGTTAGAATTGCATGTCATATGTATGAATTTGAGGGTGCATTACCAGGGTGTTTGTGGCTAAAAGATATGGGATATGAAGTAGGTATTAATATCATGCAAATTTCAGAAAGTAGTAGTGAAGAAATTGAAAAGATGGCTTACCTTGCTGACAAACATTCTATAGATGTTCTTTATTTTGCAGACAGTCTAGGTAGTATGAGTCCTCAAAATATATCAGAGATTATAAATAATCTTCGAAGTCATTGGAAAGGCCCTTTAGGAATTCACACCCACGATAACATGGGGCGTGCAATGGCTAATTCATTGCAAGCAATCTCCGATGGAGTAACTTGGGTAGATAGTACTGTAACTGGAATGGGTAGAGGTCCTGGAAATTTACAAACTGAATATCTAGTAATTGAGATTTCTAAAATGAAACAAATACCAATTAATATAAAACCACTTTTATCAATTATAAAAAAATATTTTAAGCCAATGCAAAAAAAATATGAATGGGGGATGAATCCTTATTATTATCTTTCAGGCAAAAACGCTATTCACCCAACATTTGTTCAAGTGATGCTTTCAGACCCACGTTATGATGAAGAGGATATTTTAACTGTTATAAATAATCTTAGTGTGTCAGGTGGACAAAAGTTCAATTTTCAAACGCTTGAAAGTGGACGAAATTTTTATAAAGACAAGCCTAGTGGATCTTGGTCTCCATTAAATCTAATACAAAGTAGAGAAGTGTTAATTATCGGTGCAGGCATCAGTGCCAATCAACATAAAAAAGCATTAGAAAATTTTATAAAAAATTCTAATCCATTTGTTATTGGCCTTAATACAAATTGCTCTATATCTGAAGAATTAGTGGATATACGTGCAGCAAGTCATCCTATAAGAATATTATCTGATTGCTCAACTCATCTTTCTCTTTCCCAACCACTTGTTATTCCCGCATCCATGCTACCCAAGAAAATACTTTATTCTTTAAATGGTAAAAAATTATTTGATTACGGTATTAATGTTCAGCAAGATAAATTTGAATTTAAGGATTTTTATTGCACAGTTCCATCAACATTAGTTCTTGCGTATGCTTTAGGAATTGCTGCAAGTGGTAAGGCTTCTCGGATTTTTTTGGCTGGTTTTGATGGTTATAATGCTGATGATCCAAGGACATTTGAAGTAGATGAATTGTTTAACACTTTCAAAAAAACCACTGACTCACCTTCTTTAATTTCAATAACAAATACTAGATATAAAATCGATTCAATTTCGGTCTATTCAATGATATAAATAATTTTTCACATTTAAATAAAGACTTTTTGTTTTAGTAAAGTTAGATTTAAATTTATTATAAAATGACTAGCACTTTATTAATTTCAGATTCAATTAATGTTTCTTCAGAAGATAATGAGGATATTATACTTTGGTCTGGCACCAATCAAAAAAATGGCAAAAATTTTTTTTCTTTATTGGATATAGTGGAAAAAAATGCGGAATATTGTAAGACAGAATATATCTCTTTGGTTTCTCAATTAGGTGAGACAGTTGTTAATAATAAAAAAGTTATTGACCACTTAAAGATTGATAAAAACCTTAGTTTTTGGTGGACAACTTTGATTGTAGAAAAATCAAATTATTCTAAGTCAATTGAAATTAATAATGCTATCAAAATAATAGCTTTTAAATATTGGCTTAACAATAAGGATTACTCAAAAATTATACTTTATTCAAATAACCCTAAACTTATAAAAGCAATATCAATACTTTGTAACGATATTGATATAGAGCTAGATGTTAAAAAAAAATTAGAAGTTCGTAATAAATTTCTAAATAATAAAAAATTTTATAAATATTTTCCAAAAATTATTCAGTCACTAGGATGGCTATTATGGGAACTAATATCCGTGTGGCCTCTTAAAGGCGCAGGTGTTAAAGAATGGAATAGCTCAAAATCAAAAATAACTTTTCTATCATCTATGATAAATCTTGATAAAAGTTCTATACAAAAGGGAGAGTTTAAAAGTAATTATTGGCCTGTGTTGCCTGACCTTCTCAAAGACAATAATTTAAATTCGAATTGGCTACATATGTATGCTAACACAAATGATTTACCTAAAACAAGTAAAGCCAGAGATCTTATTAATAAATTTAATAATTCAAAAAATGGAACAGAAACACATGCTACTATTTATTCATTTATTGATTTTTTTATTATTTATAGAGTAATATTTAATTTGTTCAGACTATTTTTTATAAAATTTAAAATAAAAAAAACAATATCTTTAAAAAGTGGAATGATTTGGCCTTTCATAGACTTAGATTTTGATGAGTCGCTTGTAGGTGTTAATGCAACAAGAAATTTATTATATTTTTATTTATTCAAAAAAGCATTTATCAATTTGACTAAGCAAGAGAAAGGATTTTATTTGCAAGAAAATCAAGGGTGGGAATGCACTTTCATTCATTCTTGGAAAAAATCAGAACATAATAGCTCTTTATTCGCAATACCACATACACCAATAAAATTTTGGGATTTAAAATTCATTATTGACAAAAAAACATATATGTCTGCGAATAAATTGCTTTTGCCTATTCCTGATTATTACGGAGTTAATAGTGATATTTCAAAAAATATGTATTTAAAAAATGGAATTCCATCTGAGAAACTAGTTAGTATAGAAGCTTTGCGCTACTTACATTTAAATCAATCTTCTGAATGTGCTCTCAAAAATTTAAATATAAATAAATATAAGGTACTTTTATTGGGAGACATAATAAAAACTAATACATTGGAACAATTGAGGATTTTTAAACAGTCTTTAAAATATATTAGAAAGCCAATTCAATATATACTTAAGCCTCATCCAGCAACACCAATAACAGCTAAAGATTGTCCAGACCTTGATATCATAATTACTAATAAATCAATCAATGAAATCATAGATTGTTGTCAGCTTGCATTTGCAACAAGTACAACATCAGCATCTTTTGATGCTTATTACTTTGGTGTAAAAGTGGTGACAGTTATTAATCAGCAGGAATTAAATGCAAGTCCATTGAGGGGTTTTAAAGATGCAGTTTTTGTAAGCACTCCAAGAGAACTAGCGAATGTTATAAATGATATAGACAGAATAAAGAAAGAACCTAAAATACGAGAAAATATTTTATATATTGATATCAATATTCCTAAATGGAAAAAAATATTCGAAGTTAATTAATTTTTAGTAAATGAATAATCTTTAATTATCATATAATCTATATATAACTCATTAAATTAATGAATTTAATCATGACCATCAAAATCTTATAATTGCGAAATATGTTTGGTTCAACTTTTAAAAATAAGAAAGTATTAATTACAGGCCATTCAGGATTTAAAGGTAGTTGGCTTAGTATATGGTTGAATCATCTTGGTGCAAATGTTTTTGGCATATCTGATGATGTCGTTAGTGAACCTTCAAATTATCTGGTGTCTTCTATTCCAGATTTTGTTAGTGATCTAAGAGTAGATATTAGAAATATTGATAAGGTTAAATATTTAATAAAAAAAATCCAACCTGATTTTGTATTTCATCTAGCAGCAAAGGCATTAGTTAAGCATTCATATAACAATCCTATTGATACATTTACGAGTAATGTCATTGGAACAGTAAACATACTAGATTGTTTAAGAAATATTGATAAAAAAATAATTACAATCATGATTACGAGTGATAAAGCTTATGATAATCTAGAATGGCCATGGGGATATAGAGAAAATGATCGATTAGGCGGTAAGGACCCCTACAGTGCATCCAAGGGTATGGCAGAGTTAGCAATTCGAAGTTATACAAATTCATTTTTTGAGACTAAAGACTCAAATGTCAGGATTGGAATTGCGCGTGCAGGTAATGTTATAGGTGGTGGTGATTGGGCCGCAGACAGAATAGTCCCTGATTGTATGATTGCCTGGTCAAATGACAAAACAGTAAAAATACGTAGCCCACACGCAACAAGACCATGGCAGCATGTGTTGGAGCCATTGAGTGGATATTTGTGCTTAGCGAAAAATTTAAATTTGGAAAATAAAAATCATGGAGAGGCTTACAATTTTGGCCCACCAGCTGATCAAAATTATTCTGTTAGCAAGTTAATTGAAGAAATGTCAAAATATTGGAACAAGGTTAGATGGAAAGATGTTTCAAAGGATAGCGATCATGTTTATGAAGCTGGTCTATTGAAGCTTAATTGTGATAAAGCTTTACTTGATTTAGAATGGAGATCCACATTAAATTTTAAGGAGAATGTAAAAATGACACTTGAATGGTATAAACATTATTATCAAAACAAAACTCAATCAATGTATGACTTTACAATAGATCAGATTGATTATTATACAGAAGCTGCAAAGAAAAAAAATTTTACATGGGCCGATAATGATTAAAGATGTTTTAATAACTAATTTAAACATAATAGATACACTTGGTGGAGAGGTGATGCATGCAATGAAAAACAGTGATAATGGCTTTGAAAGTTTTGGTGAGGCATATTTTTCACATATTGATAAAGATGCTATAAAAGCCTGGAAGCGTCATAAAAAAATGACACTAAATTTAATCGTTCCATCTGGAAAAATCAGATTTGTGCTATTTGATGATAGAGATACATTAAAAACCAAATTTCAAGAAGTGACAATATCAAGAGACAACTATTGTAGATTAACTGTGCCACCAATGATTTGGATGGGGTTTCAAGGTTTGTCAGATAATGGGTCAATGCTGCTCAATATCGCAAGCATAGAGCATGATCCTATGGAGTGTGAAAAGAAAAATATTAAACAAATTGAATTTGATTGGAATAGATGAAAATGAAAGTATTAATTTTGGCAGGAGGGCTAGGTACTCGGTTAAGTGAATACACGGAGTCAATTCCAAAACCTATGGTTATGGTTGGTGGAAAACCTATTATCTGGCATATAATGAAAACTTATGCAAAGTATGATTTTAAAAATTTTTACATTGCACTAGGCTACAAATCTAAAGTGATCAAAGAATATTTTCTAAATTATAGAGCTTTAAATTCTGATTTTACTGTTGATTTATTTAATGGAAGCATTGAGACGCATCAAAAAGATACAGTAGATTGGAAGGTCAATTTGGTAGACACAGGTCTTAATTCTATGACAGGTGGAAGAGTTAAACGAATGCAAGATTTAATTGGTAATGAGACTTTTTTATTGACTTATGGAGATGCGGTAGCTGATATAAATATTTTAGAACTTATTAAGTTCCATAAAAATCATGGAAAAATGATAACTGTTACTGCTGTTCGCCCAGAAGCACGTTTTGGTGAATTAGATATAGAAAATAATATCGTTAATACATTTAAAGAAAAGCCACAAACAACTAAAGGTTGGATTAATGGGGGATTTTTTGTTGTTGAGCCTGAGTTTTTTAAACTTATTGAAAATGATGAGACAATTTTAGAAAAGACACCTTTAGAGAAAGTTGCACAAATGGGTGAATTGATGTCCTATCAGCATGAAGGATTTTGGCAATGTATGGATACTAAACGTGACAAAGAATTATTAGACAGTTTATGGGAAACAAATAATGCCCCATGGAAATAAATACTAATCGTAATCACAAATTGTTAGTTGTGGGAGGGACAGGATTTATTGGTCGTCATATAGTTAAAAAAGCTTTAGATCTGGGTTTTAATACAACTTCTCTTTCAAAAAAAAATCCTAATGAAAAAGAAAAGATTAATGGTGCCACTTATATTGTAGCCGATATTACAGATAAAAAAAATATGAATACTATTTTTAATAGAAAAGTATTTGATTATGTTATTAATTCTAGTGGTTATATAAATCATTCTAAGTACTCAAAAGCTGGTAGCATGATTTTTGATACTCATTTTAATGGTGTTAAAAATTTAATTGACTGTCTAAGAAAAGACAAAATAAAAAAGTTTGTTCAATTTGGAAGTAGTGATGAATATGGAAATAATCAGGCTCCACAAAACGAAAGTCAAAAAGAATCACCAATTGCGATGTATTCATGTGCTAAAGTCGCCTCAACTTATTTTTTACAAACATTACATAAAACTGAAAATTTCCCATCCGTAGTTTTAAGACCATTTCTTGTTTATGGCCCCAATCAAGAAAAAGATAGATTTATTCCACAAATAATTATGGGCTGCATGAATAATGAAAAATTTCCAACCTCTGAAGGAATGCAGTTAAGAGATTTTTTATATATAGATGATTTTGTTGATGCAGTGTTTATAATTTTAAAAAATAACAATGTATTAGGAGAAATAATTAATATTGCTTCTGGAATTCCTGTACCTATTAGAAAAGTAATAAAGATTATTGTAGATACTTTAAAATCTGGCCAACCACAGTTTGGTCAAATTAAATATAGAGATGGGGAAAATATGAAGTTATATGCAGATATAAGTAAGTTAGAAACCCTCTTAAATTGGAAGCCAAAAGTTGATTTGGAAACTGGTATTTTTAAAACTATTGAAAGTATTAAAAGCAAACATTTTTTATGAGCGAACCAGTCCCATTAGTAAGTATTATAGTAAATTGTTATAATGGTGAAAAATTTTTAGCAGAAGCAATTAATTCAATTTATGCTCAAACATTTAAAAGTTGGGAAATTATTTTTTGGGATAATGCTTCAACCGATAGTAGTGCTACAATTGCAAAATCTTATGATAAAAAACTTAAGTATTACAGAGCAAAATCAACTACCACTCTTAGCTATGCAAGATTTGAAGCTGTAAAAAAAGCAAAAGGAAAATATTTATCTTTTTTAGATTGTGATGATTTATGGCAAAACGATAAGCTTGAAAAGCAGATAGAAATTTTTTTACAGGATAGTTCTATTGCTTTTATTTATGGACTAACACAAATTATCTATGATGATGATAAAAAAAATTTAATTAAATCAGAAATGAATATCATTCCTGAAAAAAGAAAGTTGTTTGAAGGTATGATTTTTGATCAGTTACTTATTGAAGATTTTATTCCATTTCCGTCCGTGTTAATTGATAAAAGCAAGCTTTTAGAGTGTGGAGATTTCCCATTAAATTATAATCACTCAATAGATTATTGGATTTTTTTGAATTTAGCAAAAAAGTATAATGTAAGAGTGCTTAAACAAGTTTGTTGTAAATATAGAATTCATCAACAGAATTTATCAAATAGACAGCTTGTTTTATGTAATAAAGAAAATATAAGATTAATTGAATCACTTCTGCCTGATAATAGAGCTAAAAATAGTTTAAAATTTCATTATGTTGCATTAGCAGTTGCTTACTTTAAAGAAAAAAAATTTTTAAATTCATTATTAATCATGTTTAAATATGGGGGTTGGAAAATCCTTATTTCAAGAATTCTTAAAAAAACTCTAAAAAGTTAGAATTTTAATTTACTATTAAAATGAATTTATTATAACTTTAAAAACTTTTTCAAAACTATGTATTAATTTTTTTTAGGTATTTTTTAACAATATATTTTAAAAAAATATAAATATAACGTTTTTTATAATACTTACTCTTTCTTAAAAATGAGTAAAAAAGTTGGCGTAATGTTGGTATAAAGACAGTTTGATGTTTCCAAAATTTTGGAATGTATCTATTATTTTTTCTTGTTGATTCTATAAAAAGATTTAATTTATCTTTATGTATATAATAATCCATATATACAGAATATCTATTCACTTTGTTATTCTTAATTCTTGATACTTTATGGAATGATTTTGAGGAGTGAAGAAATAAAACTAATCTATTAGGTTTGTATTTTACTTCAGCGCCTTTAATTAAACCATAGTATTTGAAAAATTCTGTATTTCCACCCCATTCACTCGACCATTCAGGAGTTATATAAAATAGTGAATTTAAAAAATGAACATGATCCTCTATCATTGAATGATCAACATGAGTGCCTAAAATTCCTCCATCTTTCATTTCATGAAAATATCTAAATGCATCATGTTTATCATTTAAGCTTGTAAGTGAAATTATTTCTTTTGCATCAGTTAAATCAATGAGATTATTAACAAATTTATGAGAGGAAACAGTATTTACAAATCTTTGAACTAATTCTGGGGAATTTTTATTAGAATATATTGCTTTACCACTCTCAATACTGTTTTTAAACTCATAATCTGGACTGGATGAAAATTTTAATACTGACTCAGATAACATTTTAAAATCATTTTTATCCAAAAAATTATCAATTACTACATATGGGAATGGTTTGGCTTTCCAGAAAGCATCAGTTAATGAATTAATTTCAGGTAAATTAAAATTGAAAGACTTATTATTATCCATAATATATTTATAGGCACAAATAAGATAATTTCAATTACCATAAAATAGTAAGTAGTCAAACAACTTAATAGACTAAATAAAATTAATTATTTAAGATACTATTGAATGTTCTATAATGAAGTTATGCAGGTAATAACAAAAATTTAAAAATGACTAAACCAATATATAATGATAAATTTTACAAAGATGTTTCAAATTCATCATATAATTCTGCTAAGATTTTTTTAAAATATTTATGGCAATACATACAGCCAGTGTCAGTATTAGATGTTGGGTGTGGTAAAGGAGCCTGGCTAAAAGCTTGTCATGAATATGGAAGTAAAAATTTAATGGGATTTGATGGTGGTTGGATAAATCAATCTGAAATGCTAGATAAAAAAATTGTATTTAAACCAGTTGATTTAAATAATAAATTTATCATTGATGAAAAAGTCGATTTAACTATCTCGCTTGAAGTTGCTGAACATCTTAAATATGAATCTTCAGACCAGTTCATAGAGTGTTTAACTAAAACTTCAGAAATAATACTTTTTAGTGCAGCGTATACAAATCAAGGTGGTACTGATCACATAAATGAGAATAAGCATTCATACTGGGCAAATATTTTTGCAAAGTATCATTATAAACCATTTGATTTATTTAGACCAAAATTCTGGGGTGATGCTAGAATAGGATTTTGGTTTAGGCAAAACACATTTCTTTACATTAAAAAAGATTCTGATCTTTTTAAAAAGTTTGAAAGAGCTAATTTAAAAGAAATTAATAATTTAAGTTTTATGGATTGTATTCATCCAGAGCTTTATGAAAATAAATGCGGTGAAGGTCTAGGTTTTATGTTACATGCTAAAAATATAATTCCCAGCTTTTTTAAAGCTATTAGGAGAAAATTTTATAAAAATTAATTTTATTAATAATTATTAGACAACTAATGGAATATAAGTTATCAAAATCTCCCAAAGTTTCAATTGGTTTGCCTGTTTATAATGGTGAAAAATATTTAAATAAAACACTAAAAAATCTGTTGGAACAAAGTTTTACAGATATCGAAATTGTTATTTCAGATGATGGTTCATCGGATAGAACTAAGGATATATGTAAAGAGTATTCTGATAAAGATCCTAGAATTCGTTATTTTAGACAAAATAGTAATTTTGGAATGCCGGTTAAGAATTTTCGATTTGTCTTGGATAATGCACTAGGTGAGTATTTTATGTTTGCGAGCCATGACGACTCGTGGAACCAAAAATACATTGAAGAACTTGTGAATATATTAGATGATAATTTAGATTGTTCACTAGCTTTTTCAAATTATAAGATTAAAAACTTACTTGGTGAAGGTGAAATAAATGTAGAAGTAAGCTCATCAGTATCTAATTCAAAATATACAAGATACTTATCAAGAATAGTAGAAACTGTCCCAGCTTTAATTTTTGGTTTATTTAGAAAGAATTTAATAAGTAGTGAAGATTTGATACTTGCTGACCATTTTGAGTTTCACTTTGGGAATTTAATGGCGTTAAAAGGTAAAATTAAAATTCTAGATAAATATATGATGAACTGGGGTATAGAGGGTTCAAGAAGCTCCTATTCTGTTAATGGTAAAATTCCTGGTTACAGTAAATATTATATTAAACAACTAGAATTGATAATGAAGAATTTCAATTTTTTGAAATGGCCTTTACCAATTTTATATTTATCTTTTTGGATGATAAAGTCATGGACTAAAAGGCGAATTTTTCCACAATTATTTAATATAAAATTTAATTAAAGTCTAAAAATTCAAAAAAACCTATTTAAATTATTTTAAAATTTTTGAATAAGTCTTATAATTTCATTTCTAAAAATTTCTCTATTTTAGAATTTATACAAAAGTTTTTATTGGATAAATTTTTTAAAATCTTTAATAACCAATCAAGATGCCTTTGTTGTCAAAAATTTACATTTGGTCGATTATGTTCGAGCCATTATTGTATTTTGTTTTAACTTATTCTGATAATTTTCTTGGTATTCCAATAACAGTTTCAAGAATATTGCAATTTGCAGTGTTATTATTATTTTCAATGAGTTTTTTTTTAAAATTAATATATAATAAGAAAATAATTTTAGTTAATAACTTCGTTGAAAATAAATATTTATTAATATATTTTATTTTACTTCTCCTTGCTTCATTTATTGGCATGTTATATGGAAGTTATAATTTACCAAAGAATTTTAATGTATATACTATTGGTGATAATCCATACTTTTATCGTGCACTTTTTGAATATTTTATCCTTTTTTTTAATATTATTTATTTCGTATTTCTTCCAAGCCAAATAATAAAAACAAAAATTGATTTTGATTATTTTTTTTTAGTATTTAAATTTTTCTTAATAACCACAATTATTGTTGGTTATGTTGACTATGTACTTGCTAGATTGGAAATTATTGATCTTGTTGCACGTCATATTAGAGATGGAGTTGGAATTGCTGGTCGATTTCATGGATTATCAGGTGAACCACGTCAAGCTGCTGTTAATATAGTATTTAATTTCTCAATGTACATTTTATATTGTAAATATTTTAATACTAAACCTAAAATTTGGATATTGTTTCTATTGATTTTATCTATGCTATTAACGACAAGTGCATCATTGTTTTTTGGAGTTATATTTTTTTGTATTCTTTTAATTTTCTTTAGAATAATTAAACTTAGCTACATAATCATATTATCTTTAATTATAGTTTTAATGTCAAATACACCATACATACAAATTTATTTATCTCAAATAAAAGGTGCTTGGCAAATACTCGAGTCTGGTGAAGATATGTTTTATTATCTTAGACTTATAAGAGGTGAATTATTTCCCCTTTATGATTTGATTAAAAAAATTCAAAATTACGAATTTATACCTGTTATTTTTGGCAACGGCTTAGGTTCTGCAAGTGCAATAAACAATCAATATATAGGCGAATATATTGGCATCGCTAATCCTAATTCGCAATTGGTGCGGATTTTGTTCGAAGCTGGAGTACTAGGTACAGCTGTTTTTATTGTATCTATGGTTCATCCTATATATTATTTTACACGTAACACTGATAAAAAAACTATAAACTTGTACGTAATTACAATGCTTATGGTTTTAGGTGTTACATTTGCAATAAAATCCTCAGTAATTTTTATATATTTAGGAATAATTACTTCATTACTGAGATATTATAAAATAAAGGAATAAAGTTAGTTTTTTTATAGAAGATTTATTTTGAGTTCTATTGTAGTTTTAGGTTCTGGTAGTTTTTTAGGAAGTATTTTAATCAATAAAATTAGCAGTGATATATTGATAAAAGCAGTAGTAAGAAAAATTCCAAGAGATGCAAATAAATCCACCAAAAAAGTTCAATGGATTAAAGTTGATACTATTAGCGCCACCTCACTTAAAAATATTTTTAAAAAAGGCGATATTATTATTAATTTAATTTACATAAGAGATGATGATAAAAATAACAATATCAATCTTGTTAATGATATAATTGAAGCATGTATATTTTCAAAAGTTTCAAGATTTATACATTGTTCTTCAGCAAGCGTATTTGGTGATGTTCGAACACGAAATGTTAATGAATTAACTATTTGTAACCCTAAAACAGACTATGAAAAAATTAAACTGAATATTGAGGAGTTGATTTTAAAATCCTTAACAACAAAGATTGATGTTGGCATCTTGCGACCAACTGCAATTGTAGGTTATGGAGGAAAAAATTTAAAAAAACTTACAAATTCATTAATCTATGGGAATAAAATTATTAATTACCTAAGAACATGTGTATTAGGATCATCGCCTATGCATCTTGTTTCAGCACAAAATGTAGTAGAAGCTCTAATTTTTTTGGCTTTATTTAAAAAGAGATTGAATGGTAATATCTTCATTGTTTCAGAAGATGAAAGTATTGACAATAATTTTAAAAAAGTACAAGAAATTTTAATTGAAGAGTTAGGTTTGAAATCTTCTTTATTTCCATACATTTATCTACCTAAAATATTGCAATCATTATTATTTAAAATTTTAGATAGAAGCGATCTTAATGTTAAACGCATTTATGATTCAAAAAAAATTATAAAATATGGCTTTAAACCAAAGGATACATTTAAAAATGCTATAAAAGAATTTTTAAATTCAATTAAGAATTATTATTAATGAGTAAAAATTTTAAAAAATGAAACTAAAATATAATTATTTATTAAATTTTGCAGTCACTACAACAGGAGGTGGGTTAAAGCGTTTAACTCAATATGCAAAATGGTTTAATGATAATGGCGGTGCTACATTTATAATTCACCCAAATTGTGATTTTTTAAAAAAAAAATTTCCTAAAAATAAATATTTTGTAGTTTTTCAAACTCGTTTAAGAAGACTATTTAGAGATTGTGATTATTTATTAAAAATAAATAAAGAAATAATTAAACCTGAACTTTATTACTCATATGGAATACCAATTTATAGTAAATTTGGAAAAATAAATTGGCTCCACATTAGTAATATTTTACCTTTTTTTTCAGAAAATTTCGGACTTTCTTTCTTTGATAAATATATAAAATTTAACATACTTAAATGGAAGATAATAACTAACTATAAATATTCAGATGTTGTTTCGGCTGAGTCTAATAATTCTTTAAATTTAATCAAAAATAAAAGTATTAAAAGTTATTTTCTTTCTTTAAATGGAAGTAATGATGAGATTGATCATTTAACAAATAATGAACAAATTAAAAAAAAAGATATTGCTGTAATTGTTGGAACCCAGAATTATAAAAACATTAAAAATGCATATAAAATATTTGAAATTTTAAAAAGTAAAAATAATTTTCTAAAATTGATTATAGTTGGAGATGAAAATTTTATTCCTAAATACTTAAGATATAATAAAGATATAATTATTAAGGGTGCTATTGAGCACAGTAGGGTAATTGCACTTCTAAAAATAGCCAAATATTTCATTTCTACCACAATGGTTGAAAATTCATTTAATGCAGCCTCTGAGGGCGTCATACTTTCAGAGGAGTCTTACATTAGTGATATCAAACCACATAGAGAATTATTAAAAAATGAAACATATGATTTAGTATCAATACCAAATTTATCAAACAAGATTATTAGAGTTAAGAGTAAAAACATAAAAGGTAAAAATCTTAAATTATGGAATGATATAATTTTAGAAAAAATTAAAAATGTTGACAGTTTTAAACTTACAAAAAAAATAGTTTATGAAAGCAATAGAAATAAAAATAAATTAATTGAATTAATTTGTAATAGATTGGAAAGTGAATTAGGTAGTTTAAAAAAAAATTTTTTATCTAGCGGTAATTCCTTTCATACAAGATTTACAATAGTAAAGGATTTACTGCCAAAAGATCTCGCTAAAGAAATTTTTAATAGTTTTCCTAATTCAGAACAAATGCGATTTATATCCAATTTTAGAGAAAAAAAATATACATACAAACAGCTAAATAAGTCAAAAAACTTAGAAATTACTTTCGCATTACAAAGTAAAAAAGTTATAAATCTTATAGAGAAAATAACAGGTATTGCTCATCAAAAACCTGATCCAACACTTTATGCTGGAGGATTGAGTTTGATGAAAAAAAATAATTTCTTAAATCCACATATTGATAATTCTCACAATAATAATCGGAAATATTACAGAAGATTAAATTTACTTTATTATACTACACCAGATTGGAAGCCAGAATATGGAGGAAACCTAGAACTTTGGGATAAAAAAGTAAATCAATCAATAACAATTCCCTCTCTTTTTAACAATTTAGTAATTATGGAAACCAATAGAGATTCTTGGCATTCAGTAAGTCCGATTAAATATGATGGCTACAGATGTTGTATATCAAATTATTATTTTTCAAAACAATCTCCGACAAATGAAGAGTATTTTAATGTAACAACATTTACCGGAAGACCAAATGAAAAAATTAAACGTCTTATTGCAAAATTAGATAACTTTACAAGAAAAACCGTTAGAATATTCTTTAAAAAAGGAATAGGTAAAGAAGATTTATTTAATGCCAAAAAAAATTAATTACAAACTAGAGACAATTAAAAAAAAATTATAAAATGAAAATTTTAATATTAGGTGCCTCTGGTATGTTGGGAAGTGCAATAATCAACGTTTTAAGTGAAAAGAAAAATTGGAAAATTCTAGGCACAATACGAAAGAATAGTAATAAAAATTTTTTTAATCCTAAAATTATTCCCAATCTTGTTAAGATCAACAATCTTACAAATTTTAAAAACTTAGCAAAAGTTGTATATAAGATAAAACCTGATATAGTAATAAACTGCATATCTCTTGAAAAAAAATTTTTAAAAAAAACCAATCCTTTATTGATGATTTCAACTTATTCTATTTTACCACACCAATTATCAATAATTTGTAAAAAAATAAAATCACGATTAATTCAATTAAGTACCGATGGAGTTTTTTCTGGAAAGAAAGGAAAATATAAAGAAAATGATATTAAAGACACTCAAGATATTTATGGAATTTGTAAACATTTGGGTGAGCTTGATGATGATCACACAATAACTATACGAACATCCATAATAGGTCATGAACTGAAAGGTAAAAATGGTTTAGTTGAATGGTTTTTTTCTCAAAAACAAAAATGTGAATGTTTCAAAAATGTAATTTTTTCAGGCTTCCCAACAAATGTCCTTGCTGAAATTATAAGAGATATTGTTATTCCTAATAAACAATTAAAAGGAGTTTATCATATTGCATCTAAACCAATTACAAAATGTAAACTATTAGATTTAATTGCAAAACAGTATGGTTTAAAAATTAATTTTATAATTAATAACAAAATTAGAATTAATCGTTCATTAAATGCTGATCTTTTTAAAAAAAAAACTGGATATGTTTCGCCTAATTGGAAAGATTTGATAAAATCAATGTATTTGTATAAACAAAAGTTTTTATAGAAATATTATGTTTGAAAATAAAATATTAATGATAACTGGTGGCACAGGTTCTTTTGGAAAAACAATCTTAAAACGTTTCTTATCAACAAATGTTAGTGAAATCAGAATTTTTAGTAGAGATGAAAAAAAACAAGATGACCTTCGTAGAAAGTTAAATGATGAAAAGCTTAAATTTTATATTGGTGATGTAAGAGATTACGATAGTGTTAATAATGCTATGAAAGATGTAAACTTTGTTTTTCATGCCGCGGCACTAAAACAAGTTCCGTCATGTGAGTTTTATCCACTTGAGGCTATTAAAACAAATATCCTAGGTGCTGAGAATGTGATGAGTTCAGCTGTTAACTGTGGAGTTGAGCGTGTTGTAGTCCTTAGTACTGATAAATCTGTTTATCCAATAAATGCAATGGGTATGTCAAAAGCCTTAATGGAAAAATGCATGATTTCTAAAGCCAGAATGCAGAATAGTAAGGGAACGATTTTTTGTGCAACTCGTTATGGAAACGTTATGGCATCAAGGGGTTCAGTTATACCATTATTTATTTCTCAAATAAAAAATAATGAAGATTTAACCATTACAGATCCAAACATGACAAGATTTTTAATGTCGTTAGATGAATCTGTAGACTTAGTTATGTATGCATATGAGCATGGGGAGCAAGGTTCTATCTATGTTCAAAAATCACCAGCTTCAACTATAAATGATTTGGCACAAGCATTAATTCAAATTTTTAATAAAAAAAATAAAATTAAATTAATTGGTACTCGCCTTGGAGAAAAACTATTTGAAACATTAATTTCTCGTGAAGAAATGGCAAGAGCAGTAGACTTAGGTAAATACTTTTCAATTCCTTATGACAATAAAAGTCTAAATTATTCAAAATATTTTAGCGAAGGTGAGGAGTTAATTTCAAAATACGAAGACTACACCTCTCATAATACTAAGAGACTAAACAATGAAGAAGTAAAAGAAATACTATTATCATTAGATTATATAAAAGATAATTTATAACTAAAAAATTTTAGTAAAAAACTAGATTTTAAATTAATGAAAACTAATTCAGGATCAATTTTCAGATGTTCATTTTGTTCAAGCACAAGCATGAAGCTTATAATGGACTTTGGCAAAGTTGCTCTTGCTGGAGCTTTTATTAAAAATGAAGAATTTAATAATGAAAAAAAATATCAAATGCGTTTATGTTTTTGTAAAGAGTGTTTTGCTGTCCAAATTGTTGATATAATTGATCCTGATATTTTATTTAAGGATTATTTTTATTTTTCCTCATCCATAAAAACTTTAAGTGATCATTTTGTTAATTATGCTAAAGAAGTAACAAAAAGATTTTTAAATCATAAGGAATCTATTGTATTAGAGTTTGGTTGTAATGATGGTGTCCTTTTGCGTCCTTTAGCTGATCAAGGTATAAAAAAAGTAATTGGAGTTGATCCTGCTAAAAATATTATCTCTACCATTAATGATAAGCGTATAACAATTATTAATGATTATTTTACAGAGAAGGTTTCAAAAGAGGTTGTTGCTAAATATGGTTCTGTAGACTTAATAATGGCAAATAATGTCTTTGCACATATCCCAGATATTAAAGGTATTACAGCCGCTATTAAGAATGCATTATCTGACGAGGGGGTATTTGTATTTGAAGTACATTACTTGGGTAAAATTATTGAAGAAATGCAGTATGATATGATTTATCACGAACATCTATATTATTATTCTCTTATTTCAGCCAAAGAACATTTTAAAAAATATGACTTAGTAATATTTGATATAAAACATGTAGATATTCATGCTGGCTCTATAAGGTTTTATGTAGCTAAAAAAGACAGCAATAGAGCAAAAATTATTTCTGAAAATGTTAAATTATTAGAGAGAGAGGAAAATTTAAAATTATACAATAAATTTAAGAGTTTTAAATTATTTTCAAATAAAGTTGAGAATACTAAAAAGGAATTAATTCAGCTTTTAAAGAAACTTAAAAAAGAAGGTAAAACAGTAGCAGGTTATGGAGCTTCTGGGAGGGCAAATACTATTATTCAATATTGTGGAATTACAAATGATCTTATTAGCTATATGATTGATGATGCGCCAGCTAAAATTGGGTGTTATACTCCCGGGTCCCACTTAGAAATTCTATCAAGTGCAGTTTTAAATAGCAATAATGCTCCAGACTATGTTTTAGTCTTTGCATGGAGTTTTTTTGAGGAAATAGTCAAACGAAATAAGAAATTTATTGAGACAGGAGGAAAAATGATAGTTCCTTTGCCTGAAGTTAAGATTATAAGTTTTTAGGTGTTTATTTGAATATGTTATATAAATATTTATCAATAAATAATATTTTATAAGGATATTTATATGAAGGTTATGTCAATATTTGGGACACGCCCCGAAATGATTAAAATGTGGGGGACTTTAAAGAAGCTTGATGATTTAAATTTTGAACATGTAATGGTTCATACTGGCCAAAATCATACCACTGAGTTAAGAGATTTTTTTTTTAAAGATTTAAAACTTAGAAAACCTGATTATGAATTAGGAATTGACACATCTAGTTATGGTGCAGAGGTAGCAGATGTAATAAAAAAATCAGATGCATTAATGGAAAAAGCTAAACCAGATGCATTATTGATACTAGGCGATACTTATAGCGGCTTATCAATTATGCCTGCTGTTAATAGAGGTATAAAAGTATTTCATATGGAGGCAGGATTGCGAGCCTGGGACAAAAGGATGCCTGAACAACGTAATCGTATTTTAATTGATCATATGAGCGATATATTGTTGCCATATAATAATAATCATCGTGAAAATTTAATAAAAGAAAATATTCATCCTTCTAAAATTTTTTGTACAGGAAATACTACTTTCGAAACTATGAGAGAATTTGCTCCACAAATCCATAGTAGCAAAATTCTTAGTCGGTTAAAATTAGTTTCCAAAAATTATATTCTTGTGACAGCTCATAGAAGTGAAAATGTCGATAATAATAATTATCTTAATGAAATTATTGAGGCAACAGGTAAAATTTCAAAACGTTTTAAATGTGAAGTAATCTTTACTATGCATCCCCGAACAAAAAACAAATTAAAGAATCGTGAAACTCCTCAAGGGGTAAGAATAATTGATCCTTTAGGCTTTTATGATTTTAATCACCTTTTAAAGGAGTCCTATTGTGTTGTTTCAGACTCTGGTACAGCTGCAGAAGAGGGAATTTTTTATAAAGTTCCAAATGTGAGTTTACGTATGTCAACTGAGCGTCCTGAAACAGTAGAAAGTGGAGCTACAATTGTCTCTGGTATGAAATTAGAAAATATTATTAAATCAGTTGAAACTGCAGTTACGTTGCCTTGGTCAGCAAAATATGACTTTTCGGATAATCATTCACCATCATCTGTGGTTATAAATGTAATACGCAGTCAAATAACAAATTTCTTCTAAAAGTGTTAATTTATTTTTTTTTAAAAAAAATAAACTTTTAAAATACCCAATGAAAATTGTATTGCTTTCAGACCAGTATTTTCCTCAAAGAACTTCTTGTGCGGTACAAATGAGAGATTTAGCCAATGAATTATTTCAACTTGGGCACGAACCAATTGTAATTACTACATCACAAGATCTTGATCGAGTTTTTGCAATGGAAAAAATTGATGGCATTAAAGTGCTTCGTATAGCAGTAAACAAAATTAATAATACCAGTTATTTTAAAAGAGGATTAAATGAAATATTTTTGCCATTTAAATTTATTAAAGGTATTAAAAAAAGTAATTTATCAATTCACAATATAAATGCAATAATATGGTACTCGCCTACAATATTTTTTGGACCTGTAGTGCACTTTTTAAAATGGTCATCTAAATGTCCATCATATTTGATATTGCGAGATATTTTTCCAGAATGGACATTAGATTTAGGAATATTAAAAAAAAATTTGATTTATTATTTTTTTAAGATTGTTGCACAATATCAATACTCAGTCGCAAATGTTATTGGTGTGCAAACCTATTCAAATTTGAGCTATTTATCTAACTGGTCTAAAAAATCGAATAGAAAACTTGAGGTATTAAATAATTGGATATCTCATGTAGATGAAAAAAAAACAAAAATTTCTCTAATTAATACCAATTTACATGAAAGAAAATTGTTTGTGTATGTAGGTAATATGGGTGTAGCACAAAGATTGGAAATTTTTATTGAGCTTGCAGAGAGTTTAAAAAATAATAAAGACATAGGTTTTATTTTTGTTGGGAGAGGAAGTGAGTTTAATAATTTAAAAAATTCCTCAATTAAAAAAAAACTCAATAATATTTTATTTTTTGATGAGATCAATTCTGACGAAATACAAAATTTATTAAAAATGTGCCACGTGGGTTTAATAGCGCTAGATCCTCGTCACAAATCTCATAATATTCCAGGAAAATTTCTTACTTATTTGCAAGCCGGGCTTCCAGTATTAGCAAGAATAAATCCAAGGACTGACCTTCAAAATCTTATTGAAAAAGAAAAGGTAGGGACTGTTTATACTGGCAATAAGGTTGATGATTTTCGTATTTTAGCAAAAAAGCTTATTGACAATGAGGATAATCTAAAAGCTATGTCAGATCGCTGTCGTGCTTTATGCTATAAAATGTTCTCTACTAATAATGCAGCTAATAAAATTATTTCCTCTCTTTCGAATTTCAGATAAGAACTTTACTGAATAATTGTTGCTGCTATATAGGATTTTGATACTGAACGAATTGTTCGCCATTGTATGTTAAATTAATTTCAAATTTGGAAGAAACATAGATGATATGGTAAAATATTGCCCAAAAGAAACAGCATTATTGTTTTTTACTATTTTTAATTTAATATTAGAATTTTATAGGGATTAATTTCTTAAAAAAAATTATTATGTCAATTTTAAATAAAGTAACAAAAAATATAATTAATTTACCAAGATTTGGAAAAACTTTAATTTCAATTATTATAGATATCAGCTTATGTATATTGTCTACTTGGCTTGCTTTTTATTTAAGATTAGAACAATTTATTAAAATAAATGATTTATTTATTTTAACTGCAATAACTTCGATAGCTTTAGCAATCTCAATATTTTGGTTATTAGGTCTATACAAAAATATGTTACGCTTTGCTGACTCATTTATAATCTCATCTGTTTTGGTAGCTATATTAGTTTATGGGCTGTTATTTTTTTCAATTATTGTTATTTATGGTATTTCAGATTTTCCATTATCAGTTGGTATTATTCAACCATTATTATTATTTTTTGGAGTATTAGGTTCAAGAATAATTATTAGTTATTTATTTGCAAATAGTATTTCTTTCAAAAAAAAAATTGAAAATAAAAAAAATATTTTAATCTATGGAGCTGGAAGTGCTGGAAAACAGTTATTAATTAGCTTAGAAAATAATATTGGAATGAAGGTAGTTGGTTTTTTAGATGATAATGAGCAATATCATAATCAGAAAATATTTGGTCAAACAGTGTTTTCACCATCTGAAATAAATGAATTAATTAATTTAAAAAATATTGAGGTAGTTCTTCTTGCTCTCCCGTCAATTAGCAGAAATAGAAGAAATAAAATTATAGATGATTTAAGTAAATATAAATTAATAGTAAAAACTCTACCAAGTATTCAAGATATAGTTGATGGCAAAGTATCAGTTTCAGATATTAAGGATTTAAATATTGAAGATTTATTAAATAGAGATCAAGTTAAGCCAAATGTGAAATTATTATATGAAAATATTAACTCCAAAATTGTGCTGGTTACAGGAGCAGGAGGCTCTATTGGTTCTGAATTGTGTCGTCAAATTATAAAATTAAATCCAAAAAAATTAATACTTTTAGAATTGAGTGAATTTGCGCTTTATAAAATTAGTGAAGAGTTAAAAAATCAATCACAAAATTTGAAAATTATTACAATACTTATTAATATTCAAAATTATTCAAGAGTAAATGTGGTTTTTGAAACTTTTAAAGTAGATACAGTCTATCATGCTGCGGCTTACAAACATGTTCCTATAGTCGAAGAAAATGTTTGTGAAGGGGTTAAAAATAATGTTTTTGGAACTTATCTCATTGCAAAAATAGCAATTAATCATGATGTTTCAAACTTTGTTTTAATATCAAGTGATAAAGCAGTAAGACCGACCAATATAATGGGAGCCAGTAAAAGATTGTCTGAAATTTGTATTCAATCGCTTTACTATAAGTATAGTAAAAAAAACGTGAAATTTTCTATAGTACGTTTTGGGAATGTTTTGCATTCTTCAGGATCTGTAATTCCTAAATTTAAAAGGCAAATTGAACAGGGAGGTCCAGTTACTTTAACCGATCCTGAGGTGACTCGTTATTTTATGACAATAACTGAAGCTTCTCAACTTGTAATTCAAGCAGGAGCAATGAGTGAAGCTTGTGAAGTGTTTATTTTAGATATGGGGCAAAGCATTAAAATAAAAGATTTAATTTATAAAATGATTAAGCTCTCAGGTTTAACGGTCAGAGATAATGAAACTCCAAATGGAGATATTGAAATTAAAGTAATTGGCCTTAGACCTGGTGAAAAATTGTATGAGGAGCTTTTATTAGGCGACAATCCTCAGAGAACTCCTCATGATAAAATAAAAAAAGCTCAAGATCCTTTTATTCCTTTTGACAAGCTAAAAGTGGATTTAGATAATTTAAATTATTTATTAGATGAAAATAATGTTATAGAAGTTAAAAATATTCTAAAAAAATTAATTCCATCTTATCAATCTAACTCAAAAATTGTTGATCATATTTTTGAAGAGCATTCAAATTTTAAAAAAATTTAGAGTCATTGAAAATAGTCAAAAATTTCGAGCATAAATATGTTAAGATAAATACTAATTAATTTATAATACAAATTTATAAAATTTCATAATTACATTAAATTTAATTTAATATAAATTTTTGAAAATTAATTTTAATCTTATTATAAAAAAAATTATAAATAAAACTATAAATAAAACTAAAGATGCTAATGGACTCATAAATATAAAACTTAAATAACCTAGAATAAAAAAAATAATATTTAATATAGAAATTAAGAAATTTGTTAAAAATATTGATTTATTTTTTTCAAACAAAATATGATGCAAATGGTCTGTTCCTGGTTTAAAAATATTTTTTTTTCTTTTAAATCTAATTATATTAATTGATAAAAATTCATAAACGAAAATTGTAATTGACCATGCAAGCAAAATTGGATGTATCTGGTTATATCTTGCGATAAATATTAAAATGAATGCAATTATAAAACCTAGTAATAGACTACCACTGTCTCCTAAAAATAATTTTGGTAATTTAAACATAGAAAAGTTAAAAAATAAAAAAATTAAAAGAGGTGGCAAGAGTATTATCAAAAATAGCTTAGTATTCTGATCATTAACTAAAAAATATAAAATTCCCAATACAGAAATTGTTGTACAGGTAAGTGTACCATCCAAGCCATCAAAATAATTAAATGAGTTAATTAGAAGTATTACTGATAAAAGCGTAAAAGGAATTGCAAAACTATTTAATTCTAAGCTAAAATAAACGTAGTCACCAAGGTTAATTAAACTTATATCTTCTATCACAATTAAATAAATAATAGTTAGAACTTGTAAGCTTAATTTACCCCCAATATTTAAATGATATTTATCATCAATAAAGCCAACAATTGACATTAAGAAAGCCATTGGTAAAATTAAATTTAGCTTTTGACCAAATACATCAAAAAAAAAAAATGATAAAATGTAGATAAAACTTAAAGCCAAACCTCCACTAAATGCAGTTGGTTTAAGATGTTTTTTTCTTTTATTTGGTAAATCCAATAGATTAAATCTATATGAAATTTTTGAAATTATGATTAAAATTACAAAGCTTATTAGTGAATATAATACAAAATGATTGGTCATTTTATTATTTATAAAAAATTATATTTAAATGATATTCTTTAAAAGCCTTAACATTTTTAACATATTTAAAATATATAAAATATATTAAATATAAACTAATAAATTTATTTAAATTAAGACAAGACCGTATATTGTGAGTTTAATTTATAAAAATCTTAAATTATGAATAAATCAAAATATTTACATGAGAATTTGATTAATATACTAGTTGCTTCTCTTATTCCTTTTTTAATTTGGGGCCCTTTTTTTCCAGATTTAATAGTGAGTGTCTCAGCTTTATTTTTTTTAATATATATTTGGAAAACTAATAATTTTCATTATCTTAACAATACTCCTTTTATAATATTTTTTTTATTTTGCATTATTTTAGTAATTTGTAGTTTGAATTCTGAAGATATATCAGCAAGTATTAAAAGCTCTTTTTTTTATTTCAGAATAGGAGTATTTAGTTGTTTTATCTGGTATTTAATTGATAAAAATAAAAGTATTTTAATTTTTTTTTACTACGCTTTAATTCTATGTTTTTCAGCTTTAGTTGTTGATGGCTATTTTCAATATTTCACTGGAGAGAATTTAGTAGGTTTAGAGTTAATGGGTATTAGAGTTTCTTCTTTTTTTGGTGATGAGCTTATTCTGGGATCTTATTTATCTAGATTGTTTCCATTATTATTTGGTCTATTTTTAATTAAAGTAAAAAAAAAATATGAGATATATTTTGTAGGATTTTTATTTATTTTAGTTGACATATTGATTTATATGTCAGCTGAAAGAGCTGCTTTCTTTGCTTTAAATTTGTCAACAATTTTTATTATAGTATTAATTAAAGAATTCCAAAAATTTAGATTAATCACATTTATATTAGGTATTATTTGTATTACTATTTTAAGTTTTAATTCATCAAAATTATTTGAAAGGATGTTTTTGAGCCCCGCTAAAGATATGGGGATTATCAAAAGTTCAAGTGACTCACCTAAAAGTCTCACAGAAATGGTTATATTTACCCCGATGCATGATAGTCATATTAGAACTGCAATAAATATGTTTAAAGATAAACCTATTTTGGGGCATGGACCTAAAATGTTTAGAGTAAAATGTTCTGATCCTAAATTTTCATATGGTTTATGGCCATGTAGTACTCATCCTCATAATTTTTATGTTCAATTATTAGCGGAAACAGGAATTGCAGGGTTTTTATTTCTACTAAGTATTTTGGCTTATGTCATTTATACATCTCTGAAACAATTTAAATCAATAATTTTCAGGCAAAAAAGACCTTTAACTGATTATCAGGTGTGTTTGCTAGCTGGAATTTTAATAACTGTTTGGCCTTTCACTCCAAATGGAAATTTCTTTAACAATTGGATGATGATAGTTTATTGCTTGCCAGTGGGTTTTTACCTTCAATCAATTTATTTAAAAAAAAGTTAAAAAAGATTTATAAAAAAGTAAAATTAATATAGAAATATTTTCGAATGAAAAAAAATATTCAGAGATATAATAGTGAAATAGACCTAATTTATGTATTAAAAATTATTTGGGATAGTAAAATAAAAATTATTTTTATTACATTAATTTCATTTTTAATAGGACTTGGATACAACCTTCAAATACCAAAAAATTACCTAAATGTATTAGATATTAGTGTGCCCACAAGTATGGAATTGCAAAGGGTTGGATATCTCAATAAATTAATGGAAATAAATTCATTAGAAGGAAATAATGAGCCCAATTATGAAAATGTATTTACTAACTTGTCAAATACATATTTAGCGAAAACTTTGGATTATCAAAATTCTCCAATAAGTCAACAAATTCTAAATATGTTTATTAATGAATTAAAAGATTATGAAGAGTTTTTCTTTTATTTGAAAAATATAAAAAAAGTTGAAGAAGCTGTTTCAAAATTTAAAATTGAAGATCAAGAAGTCGAATTATTTAAATATGCAAGTTTGTTAGAGGTTATTGAGCCAAAAAAAGATAAAAAAGATTATATTTTAAATTTTATATGGCATGATCCTGATGAGGCTAAAAAAATTTTACAGGACACCTTAGATTTTGTACAAAAGAATTTACAAATACGAATTGTTAATGAATTAAGACAAACTTTAGAATTTAAAAAGAAATTTGCATTAAATATAGCTAGAGAGAGATTAAATTTTTTAATTGAGCAGAGCAGTATAGCTAGAGAACTCGGAATTTTAGACAATCAAATAGATTCTTTAAATTTATCTCAATCCAACGTATCTTTAAATATTAATACAGCAAATATTGCATATTATCTAAGAGGCTATAAGGCAATTAATAAAGAAATTGAGATAATTAAAAATCGAGATTATGAAGTTTTTGAATATATTGAGAAAGAAATAAGCAATTTCTCTGATTTAGATTTTGAATTAGTAAATTATAATATTTATTTAATGAGTTCAGAGTCACTTAATAATACAAAATTAATCTTAATTATATTCATAGTCTTAGGATTAATAATTGGTTCGTTTTATTCGCTTATCCTAGATGCTTTGAAATTAAAAAAAACTTTTAAAAAAAATTAATTAATTATTAATTTTAGAACAAAATTAAGATTTTTTTAGATATTTGTTTAATATAATAAACTTTACATTATTAAATATTTTTAGTAAAAGACCGTGCCTGGTGATTATTGCGAAAGTGTAATACCCGATCCCATTCCGAACTCGGCAGTCAAGCCTTTCTGCGCCAATGGTACTTTGTCTTAAGACACG
>MDTB01148496.1_pt1 | contig 31825 bp, 28 predicted proteins | sample 811161 | NCBI WGS metagenome assembly MDTB01 (sample SAMN05326650, study PRJNA326480) | marine metagenome | isolation source: seawater | place: Mediterranean Sea | collected 2009 | reverse complement strand
CTTTTGGCACACACTCCCTTAGCAGGGGAGCACTTTCGGCCTCTCAGTCACGTCTCCTAATCTATATTATAAATGTTTAATCAATACAATACTTAGAATATTAAATTTTAAAATTGGAATTATTTGACTATTTTTCATCTAAACCAAAGGCCTTGTGTAAAGACCTTATAGCCAATTCCATGTACTTATCGTCAATAACAACTGATATTTTAATTTCACTTGTTGATATCATTTTGATATTAATACCCTCATTGGATAGGGTTTCAAACATTTGGCTAGCAACCCCGACATGTGAACGCATTCCTATACCAACAACAGAAACTTTACATATCTGATTATCACTGGAAATATCAAGTGCATTTATTTCTGAATTTACCTTGCCTTTGATAACACTAATTGCCTCTTCAAGGTCATCTCTGTTGACAGTAAAAGAAAAGTCTGTAGAACCATCATGACTGGAATTTTGAATGATCATATCAACATCTATGTTCGCTTGTGCAATAGGTCCTAAAATCTTGAATGCAACGCCAGGAGTATCTGGTACTCGAGTTATTGTTATTTTTGCCTCATCTCTATTAAACGCAATACCAGAAATAACTGCATTTTCCATTGTTTTGTCTTCCTCGTAAGTTATCAATGTTCCTGACTTGGACTCTTGCACTATCGGTACATCAGCATCTGTCAAACTGGTCAAAACTCTTGTTTTGACTTTGTATTTGCCGGCAAACTCCACTGACCGAATTTGTAAAATTTTTGACCCTAAACTTGCCATTTCAAGCATTTCTTCGAATGTTATTTTACTTAATCTTTTTGCTTCCGGAACAATTCTTGGATCAGTTGTATAAACTCCATCTACGTCAGTAAAAATTAAACACTCTTGCGCTTTCAAAGCGGTTGCTAAAGCAACTGCGGAAGTGTCGGAACCTCCTCTACCAAGAGTTGTTATTGAACCTTGACTGGTAACGCCTTGAAAACCTGTGACAATGACTACAAATCTTTTTTTCAACAATGATAATATTTTGTTTGTGTCTATTGATTGAATTCTGGCTTTACTATGTGAATCATTGGTTTTCACAGCAACTTGCCAACCAGCAAAACTCATTGCAGGAACGCCGATTTCGTTCAAAGCCACTGTAAGCAAACCGGCTGAGACTTGTTCTCCCGATGAAACAACTTGATCCAACTCTCTGGGCCATTTTTTATAATTTGCCGTAATTTCATTTAACATACCTAATAATTTGTTAGTCTCTCCAGACATAGCCGAAGTAACAATAACCAAATCATAATTAGCCTCGTGCCACTTTTTGATTCTCTTGGCTACATTCAATATTCTTGATGAGGATGCAACTGAAGTACCACCATATTTTTGGATTACTAATTTCATACTATTTTATTGTCAAAGTTATTTCATTAAAATTACACATAATTCTGTAACCGTTTTCTCCATTAACTTCAATTAGACAACCCTTTTTTTTTGTGGAACATCTGAGTTGCCTGATAAATTCCCTAAGCCTCCGAGTGGGTGGAACAGAGCAACCCATTTTAGTTAACCAAGCTCTCAAAACTCTTGGGATCAATTCATCATCAAATTGAAGAAGTTCATTCTTTGATAGAACTTTCACATGTGAAAGTTCTGATGAATTATCAATCTCACAGATATCAAGGGCTGAGCTAGTAACATTTTCTAATAATAATCTTGCTGATTGAAGATGATGAATACTTCTATTCATTGCCAATGGTGACCCATTCCTTATTAGTTTTAGTATCGGCATTACTTTGTGACGAATTAAATTTCGATCGTGTTCAAGATTTTGATTTGTAGGATCCTCAATCCACTCTAGCTTATGAGCTACTGCATAATCAAAAATGACAGATTTTGTTATCTCTAATAATGGCCGCCATACATTTAAATTCTGTTGGTTAATAATCTTCTCATCAAAGATTAACATTCCAGTCAATCCCTCTAAACCTGATCCCCTTATCCATTGCAAGAAAAATGTTTCAATTTGGTCATCCAAATGATGCCCTAAGGCTAAAATATCAGCATCCTTTTCAAGTATGGTATTAAATGCATTAAACCTCTCTTTTCTAGCAGCAGCCTCCATACCTATTTTTTTAATTAGTTCATTTGGAATATTTAGTCTTTCTACTTTTAACTCTATACCCATTTTTTTACATATTTCTTTACATGTAAACTCAAAGTTGTTGGAGCAGGTTTGTAGGCCATGATTAACGTGTATCGCTTTTACTTTCAAACCAAACCATGGAGAGTCTGTTTTTGATTTTAAAATTTTTTCGTTTATTAAATGAAGAAGAGCAACAGAATCCAAACCACCAGACAAACCTACAAAAATTCTTGAACCTGGTTTAGGCGGCCTCTTTAAATTTTCCAAAACCACGAATTTTTTCCCGTCTTTTTGATACAAGCTCTTCTTTGCTGAGTAGACTCAGAGATTCAAGGCTATCAGCAATGGCTGTTTTTAAATTTTTACATGTAAGTGAATAATCTCTATGAGCTCCACCTAAAGGTTCATCTACAATTAAATCAATTAAACCTAATTCTTTTAAACGCTTAGCGGTAATGCCCAGTATTTCTGCAGCATCACGGGCTTTATCAGAATCCTTCCATAGAATTGAGGCACACCCTTCTGGTGAAATTACAGAATAAATCGCATATTTAAACATCAACAAATGGTCCGAGACCGATATAGCCAGAGCTCCGCCTGATCCTCCCTCGCCAATGATAGTTGAAATTATAGGAGTTTTGAGACCAGACATAATATAAATATTTCTTCCTATAGCCTCGGACTGGCCTCTCTCCTCCGCGCCTATTCCAGGATATGCACCTGGCGTATCAACAAAAGTCAAAATAGGAAGAGAAAACTTTTCGGCTAATTTCATTAGTCTGGCCGCTTTTCTGTAACCCTCTGGTTTTGGCATACCAAAATTCCGAAAAGTACGATCCTTTAAATCTCTTCCTTTTTGGTGACCTATAACCATAACCGATCGTTCATTGAAACGTGCTAACCCTCCAACTACAGCTGGGTCATCAGCAAACCCTCTGTCTCCATGAAGTTCAACAAAATTTGCAGTTATTGATGAAATTATATCAAGTGTATATGGTCTTTGAGGATGTCTAGCAACTTGAGAAATTTTCCAAGGATCTGGGTTTTTAAATAAAGTTTTTAATAATGCATCACTTTTTTTTGTAAGTCGGTCGAGTTCTTCGCTAATATCAAGGGCTGAATCTGATTGCACGAGGCGTAACTCCTCTATACGCTCATTAAGCTCTAATAAAGGCTGTTCAAAATCTAAAAAAACAGGTTTCATGTTTCTATTGTCCATTAAAAATCACAAATAGTCAGGATCTTCTCCATTTTGTACCACTCAATCCATCCTCGAGTATGATACCTTGAGCATTTAGATAGTCTCGTATTTCGTCCGCTTTTTTGAAATCTTTGCTATTTTTAGCTACGGATCTTTGAAGAATCAAATTATTAATTTCATTATCAAAAGTTTTGGTACTTATTTCATTACTAAAATTTTTACACTCAGATGTTAATCTAACGAATAAGCCCAAAATAAGTCCTAGTCCTCTAAAAATGGCTACTTGAGATTTTTTTACAGATTTTCTTTGGTTCTTTATTGCTGAGGCAAAACTAAATAAAGTTGCTAATGCCTTTGGAGTATTAAAATCATCCTCAATAGCATTTCTAAAATCCAAAGCATATGGATTATTAGATTTCATAGCTTTTTTAACATATTGTTTTTGTTCGTATTCTGATAACTCATTTGACTCTTCACCCAAGTTCAAAATATGGTAGAGACTTTTTAAAGAATTTTTGGCGTTTTTAATTTGTTCTACAGAGTAGTTTATTGGACTTCTATAATGCCCTTTCAACAAAAAATATCTTATTGATTCGGCTTCAGTTTCATTAAGGATATCCCTGATCGTAGAGAAATTGCCAAGTGATTTAGACATTTTTTCTTTCTCAACAGTAACAAAACCAACATGCATCCAAGTATTGATTAAATTCTCTCCATCTTTGCAACCATAGGCTCCCTCTGATTGAGCAAGCTCATTTTCGTGATGTGGAAACTGCAGGTCTATTCCACCTCCATGTATATCAAACTTTTCTCCCAAGATTTCACTACTCATAGCAGAACACTCAATATGCCATCCAGGTCTACCTTTTCCATATGGTGATTCCCAAGAAGCTTCATTTGGTTCATGATCTTTACTTTTCTTCCATAACACGAAATCTAATGGATCTTTTTTTCCCGTCCCAACTGTAACTCTTTCTCCAACTTTTAATTCGTCAATCGATTTCCCTGATAATTTGCCATAACTTTTCATTTTTCTGACAGAAAAGTTTACATCCCCATTGGATTCATAGGCATAACCTAAAGATTCTAATCTTTTGATTAAATTTAACATTTGGGGAATATAGTCTGTAGCTTTGGGTTCATGACTTGGATCAATCACACCAAGCATACGAGCATCTTTTTTCATTTCCAAAATAAATTTTTCAGTTAAAAGACGAATAGAGGTTCCTTCTTTGATAGAGCGGGCTATAATTTTGTCATCGATATCGGTAATATTTCTAACGTAATTGACTTTCAAATCACATGCTTCAAACCAACGACGGACAATATCAAAAAACACCATTACTCTTGCATGACCTAGATGGCAGTAATCATAAACAGTCATCCCACACACGTATATACTTACTTGACCTGCAATCAAAGGGATAAATTTTTGTTTTTTTCTTCCCAAACTATTAAAAATTTTCAAACTGTCACCATACTATTCTTTAAGAGAGGTTAATAATAAATTATGTTGAAAGATCTTTCACTGAGCAAAAATTATTTTAAAACCGTTTTTGTTTTAATTTTGTTTTCTTTTATCAGTATAAGTTCGGCTCAAGTACAGACATTGAAATCAAATCAAAAAACATCTCAAACCTCAATAGAAATCCAAAGTGCAAGAGAACTTATTGGTCTTGGCCTCCTTAAAGAAGCTGAACGAATGATTTCCTTGCAACTAAAAAAAACCCCTCGTGACGCTCAATGGAGATACCTCAACGCTGTAGTTCTTGCTGAATTTGCTATTATTAATCAAAACAATGATTCACAAAATTTACCCTCAAGCAAATCTCAAATAGATAAAGCTATCGAGAGTTTTGAAAGATTAACTGAAGAATTCCCTGAACTTTCAGAACCATATAATAACCTTTCAGTCTTATATTTGATGCGAGGACAACCCAACAGAGCGAGGGATGCACTGGAAAAAGCAATTATTAACAATCCCAATTATGAACTTGCGTATGAAAATCTTGGTGACTTATACACTCTTTTGGCCAAGGTTACCTATAAAAAAGGATTAGCAAAGCTACCGAAATCATTAAGATTAGATAAAAAGTTTAACCACTTGAGCAAAATGCCGTTCATTAGCAAGCCCAATATAATTATTAAATTCAAAAGCAAATAGGAGCCAGAATCTATGAAGGTAGAACTTGATACTAGTTTAGGAAAAATAATCATTCAACTTGACATGAAAAATGCACCAAAAACTTCAGATAATTTTATGCAGTATGTAAAGAAAGGCCATTACGACAAAACAATTTTTCACCGGGTCATAAGTGGTTTTATGGTGCAAGGAGGAGGTTTTATTAAAAATATGAGGGAAAAAGAAACGAGTGCTCCTATTGAAAATGAGGCTGATAATGGTCTTAAAAATAAAGCTTTTACCTTGGCAATGGCAAGAACAAGTGATCCTCACTCGGCCTCTTCACAATTTTTTATTAACCTGGTGGATAACCAATTTTTAGATCACACCTCCAAGACCATGGATGGATGGGGTTATGCTGTTTTTGGAAAAGTTATTGATGGGGTAGAAGTAGTAAAAAAAATTTCAAATGTTAAAACATCTACAAAGGGTTTCCATGACGATGTTCCAGTCAAGCCTATTGTGATTAAAAAAGCTTTGATTTTGGAGGAATAGTGATTATCTCGAGAATTGAGGCCAAGTCGGTCCTAATTTGCTCTGATTTGCACCTTAACCCAGATAATCTGGTTATTACCGAGGCTTTCTGCGCTTGGGTAATAAAAAAATGTGAAGAAGAAAATCAGGGTGATAGACCTCAGTGGTTATTAATACTTGGTGATCTTTTTGACCATTGGATTGGTGACGATCTAATAAACTCAAAAAATCAATACAATTTTCAAAAAGTATTAAATCAATTAAAAAAATGTTTTATTTCTCTTAAAAGTCTTAAAGTTTCTGTTGGAGTCATGCACGGAAACAGAGATTTTTTAATGGGAAGTCAATTGCTTACATATATTCATGCTAAAAAATTAGCTCCTACAGTAAAGCTAGTTTCCACTAACGAAAAAAACAAAATTTTGCTTGTGCACGGAGATGAGCTTTGTACAGATGATAAAGAACACCAAGTTTTTAGAAAACTTGTTCAAACTACTTCTTGGAAAGATCAATTTAAATCTAAGCCTATTTATGAAAGAAAAAAAATAGCTGAACAACTGAGAACAAAAAGCGAAGAAGGTAAACTAAAAAAAACTATGGAAATTATGGACGTAAATTTAGATGCTATTGATCGTTTACTTAAAAAGAATAATTCTCATTTTTTAATTCATGGCCATACTCACAGACCAGGAAAAAATATCTTGCCTTCAGGTAATTTAAGGTGGGTGATTCCTAATTGGATTATTAAAAAAAATGGAACGGTCACAGGAGGTGGCATAGCCGTGAAAAATAACAAGGTCAATCTTCTTTCGACTCAATTTCCAGCCTATTCCTCAAATCTCTAATTTCTTTTTCCTGAGTTTTTAAAATCTTGTTGATCGCTTCTAATTTTTCATCAACAGGATCTTTAATGGTGCCTGAAACTCCGTACGCGTGAAAATCAGACTTTCCTGAATCCTCAACTCGTGAATGCTCTCTGCCTATGACTCTTGCTGGTATTCCAACAACTGTTGTATCTGGTAAGACAGACTCAACTACGACAGCATTAGAGCCTATCTTGGATCTTGAGCCCACAGTAAATGGGCCCAAAACCTTTGCTCCTGCACCAATAACCACTCCATCACCAATAGTAGGATGTCTTTTTTCTCCTCTTTTTAATGAAGTTCCTCCAAGAGTTACCCCCTGATAAATAGTACAATCGTCACCAATCTCGGATGTTTCTCCTATTACTACTCCATTACCATGGTCAATAAATAGCCTCCTTCCAATGCTTACACCCGGGTGAATTTCGATGCCAGTTATCATTCTGGACAAGGTAGAGAAAAATCGTGCAAGCCACATAAAACCTGGGAACTTGGTTCTCCACAGGAGATTTGACAATCGATGACTCCACAATGCATGAAGCCCCGGATAGCAAGAGATGACCTCAAACCAGGACTTTGCAGCAGGATCACGAGAAAAAATAGTTTCGATATCTTCTAAAAATTTGGACTTTTTCATCTGTACACTATGGTTTATCTTTCAATTTCTTTTTTATCAAAGCAAAAAAACTCCGTAAAAGTTTAAAATCACTCATTGTTAGTTTTGATGTAACCAATATTCTGCTAATTTTTTCTTCTATTCTCCCTTTTATTCTAGGTTTAATTAGCCCGACCTGAGTTGATACATCAATAAAAGACTCCTTTAAATCAGAGATTTTTTTTTGAGTAATAAATACTTTACTTTTATTTTCATCCTGATGTAAGTAGTTGTTTTTTGTTAAGGGGAAACAAGAAGTCTTCAACTTGGATCTAAGTGCATGAGAGACTACTTGAACAGCATGCGACAAATTTAAAGAGGAGTAAACAGGGCTGACGTCAAACTTACAAACATGTGAGCACTTTATCAAATCCTCATTTCTTAATCCAGTTCTTTCACCCCCAAAGACCATGGAAACTCTAGTTCTATTGGAAGATTTTAACAACTCCACTACCTTATCTATCATTGTATAAAATTCTATTGATGGGGGTTGGATTTCTCTTTCTCTGGAAGAAAAAGCTATCACATAATTTGAATCTTCAGTGGCTTCTTCAAACGTCATCTCTGTTGAAGCCTTGAGAACATCAGTTGCTCCAGCCGCCCTTCTAATAGCAATGATATTTGAGGCCAAATTTTTGTGCACAGGATTGACTAAGTTTAGGTTGGAAGCTCCCATTACTTTTAAAGCTCTGGCAGATGCTCCAAGATTTCCAGGATGACTTAAATCAAAAAAAACCCAGTTAATACGATTTAAATGTTGATAAATAAACTTGTTTTGATCAGTGTTCATTACAATTGATTAATATTAAGTTAAAGGATTCATATGCACCCTATGTTAAACACAGCCATAAAGGCTGCGAGAAGGGCTGGTACAATCATAAACAGAGCTAGTCTTGACCCTGGAATTATCAAAGTATCACAAAAAGAAAAAAACGACTTTGTGACAGATATAGACAGGACCTGCGAAAACGAAATTATTAGTATTTTGAAGTTGGCTTACCCGCATCATCGTTTTCTTGCCGAAGAATCAAGTTCATCAGATTCAAAAGACACTATAAAATTTTCCAATAGTCATCCAACATGGATTATAGACCCGATTGATGGAACAACTAATTTTATTCATGGTTTCCCAAACTATTGTGTATCTATAGCACTTCATCAGAACAAAGAAGTAGAACAAGCAGTAGTTTATGATCCTAGTCGTGATGAACTATTTACGGCATCTAAGGGCAGAGGAGCGTACCTTAATGATCGGAGATTAAGAGTATCTAAACAAATTAAACTTGAGTCTTCCCTTATCGCAACAGGCTTTCCACCAAAAGATGCTGAGTTATTCAAAAACTATTATTCCGTTCTTCATACACTTTCGAAATCATCCATCAGTATAAGGAGAATGGGTTCAGCTGCATTAGAACTATGTTATGTTGCAGCAGGAAGATTTGATGGTTTTTTTGAGATAGGTCTTATGCCATGGGATTCAGCAGCGGGGAGTCTAATTGTTCAAGAAGCAGGAGGTTTTGTCGGAAATTTTAAGGGGGATAACGATTATTTATTTTCCTCCAATATCGTAGCTGGAAACCCTAAAGTGTTTGCACTGCTCATCAGATCCTTAGCTAAGTATAAGTTTACATTTACATCACAAATGAAAATTATCCAATGAACTTAAAAGGTCATACTCCAGTAATAAGACAATATTTAAATATTAAAAAAAACCATCCTAGTGATATGGTTTTTTTTAGGATGGGGGATTTTTATGAACTTTTTTATGATGATGCAATTGAGGCATCAAAAATTCTCGGTATAACATTGACTCATAGAGGAAAAAGTGATGAAAAGCCTGTCGTTATGGCTGGAGTTCCAGTTTCAGCTCATGAAAATTACCTTAAGAGATTGATTGAAGCTGGAAAATCAGTTGCAATTTGTGAACAAGATAGTAAACCCATTATCGGTAAAGGGCTGGTTCAAAGAAAAGTTGTAAGAATAGTTACCGCTGGAACTCTGTGTGATGTTGGGTTAGTCCCCGAGAGAAAGCAAACTTGGCTTTTGTCGATTAGTAGTAGTTATGGACTTTCCCTCCTCGATGTCTCCACTGGAGAGTTATTTTGGTTCTTCCCTGCTTCCAATCAAACACACAGCTCTATCGAGCAAGTAATTACGGTGGTATCTAAATTTAATATAGGGGAAGTGCTTATCCCAGAGGTAAAAGGAGGCATAAACTCAACTCAAAAAAATTTAAATTCAAAAATGATTTCAACAGCTCTAAAGGAGGTAATTTCTGATGAGAAAATTGTCTTTCGTCCAATATGGGAATTTGACAACAAAGATGGCATTTCATTTTTACAAAGAAGATTAGAGCTTAGTTCACTTGAAGCAATAGAATTAACCAAAGCTTACTCAGTACTTGAGTCGATTAGTGCTCTGATACATTACGCTGAAAAAAATATTGGGCAATCCATTAAGCATTTGAAATTCCCTAAGAAAATAGAGCAGTCTGAATTTGTCATTATTGATACTGTGGCTCAAAAGTCTCTCGAGTTAACAAAACCTTTGTATGAGGATTCAACGAAAAACACCACTTTAATTTCATGCTTGGACAGATGTCAAACTAGTGGTGGATCGAGACTCTTAAATCAATGGCTTCTGTCTCCACTGACAAACAATAAATTATTAATCAAACGTCAAAACAGTATTAAATGGCTCTCAAGGAACCAAAAAATTTACCCAAAACTAAAAGGGGTTATTGACGTTAGTAGAGTGAGTGGGAGAATTTCCTTAGGAAATACTTCCCCAAAAGAATTATTTTCTTTATCCTCAAACCTTAACAAACTCTCGGAGCTAGGTAGGCTTATAGAAAACAGTAAGGATGAAAACATTGAAAAAATACACAAAGTCCTATCTGATGAAAAATTAAATTTACTAATCGAAAAAATATCTGATTGTTTATCTGAAAACTCAACAAGTAAAACCAAGGATGGTGGTTTTGTGAAAAAAGGATTCGATCAAACACTCGATAATTTTAGAATCGTTTATGAGAAAAGTGACAAGTACCTAAAAAAAATAGAAATTTATGAGAGAGAAAAAACAGGAATCTCAAATCTTAAACTTGGATTCAGCCCAGTACATGGATATTTTTTTGAAGTAACAGGTGGTCAAAAACACAAAGTTCCTGACCACTACGCTCGAAAACAAACCTTAAAAAACTCTGAAAGATTCGTAACACCTGAAATCAAAAAGCTTGAGGAAAAAATTTTAGTTGCAAGAGAAAATTCTATTGAAAGAGAGAAAACGATTTTTAAAGATTTATTACGGAACTTGCAACTTTTCACTAACTATTTGTTTGATTTGTCCGAATCACTGAGTCTACTTGATGTTTTTGCAACTCTTTCTTTGAAAATTTTAGAAAACAATTGGATTAACCCCATACTAACCGACAAATCCGAAATTTTTATTATCAAGGGTTCCCACCCAGTATTAGTTGGAAATTACAAAAGTATGGATGTTGAAAATCACTATTATCCAAACGACACAAAGTTAGACAATAAAAAAAATATGATGCTGCTTACTGGGCCCAATATGAGTGGAAAGTCCACTTACATGAAACAAGTTGCTCTTATAACTATTTTGGGGAAAATGGGTGCACCAGTGCCAGCAATTGAGGCAAAAATTGGAATCATTGACAGAATTTTTACTAGAATTGGAGCTGCAGATGATATTGCAGGTGGTAGATCTACATTTATGGTCGAAATGACTGAGGCGGCTAAAATTATCCATGCAAGCACTAATAAAAGTCTAATAATTTTAGACGAAATTGGACGTGGTACTTCAACAACAGATGGGTTAGCACTTGCAGTCGCTATTGCAACAGAACTAGCTCAAGAAAATAAATCATTGTGCCTCTTTGCTACACATTATTTTGAAATTACTGACCTTGAAAAAAAAATTGATTGCATTTCTAACTTTCACATTGCAACTGAAGAAAAGGAAGGTCAAATATTTTTTTTGTATGAATTAAAAAAAGGTCCTGCCAATAAAAGCTTTGGTTTGCAAGTTGCAAGGTTGGCGGGAATCCCTTTGTCAGTTATTGAAGAAGCAAAGAAAGTTACAACGTCAACGTCAACGTCAATAAATATGGATAAAACTAATCATCAACTAGATCATAACTATATGTCTGAAGTTAATTTGATGAAAAAAATAACCAAAGAGATTGAAAATATTGATCCAAATAGCTGTACTCCAAATAATGCTTTGAACCTACTTTTTAAGTGGAAAAAAATTCTAGATGAATATAAATAATATAGAGTTTAAATTCTTTCTAATTTTGCTACTGCTAAAGACAGACAACGCACATCATCTTCCTGGAATTTGACGTATACACTTGCCTCAGAACCCGTGCCTTGCAGACCAACAACCACGCCATCACCAAATCTTTTGTGCCTAACTGATTGACCAATCTTCAGGGAATTATATTCATCGTTATTTTTTTTATAAGCAACAGTTCTCTGTAAAAGACTCTGCTCAGTGGGGTTGTAACTAGTATGCGAAGTGTTAAATTTTTTTAAATTAGCATAACTGTTTTGGTATGATTCATTGAAATTATTTGAGGAAAGTTCTCTGAGGCATTCTTGTGGAATTTCATCAATGAAGCGACTTCTTTGATGATATCTAACTTGTCCATGAAGTCTCCTTGATTGTGCACATGACAAAAACAATCTTTTTCTTGCTCTTGTTAGTGCCACGTACATTAATCGCCTTTCCTCTTCCACACCATTCATATCGTTAAGAGAGTTTTCGTGTGGAAACAACCCCTCCTCTAAACCAGTCACAAAAACTACTTCAAATTCTAAACCTTTCGCTGCATGAATTGTCATTAATTGAACAGCAGCCTTCCCAGCTGAGGCTTGACTCTCTCCTGATTCAAGCGAGGCATTAGCAAGAAATTTTGCTAATGGGGTTAAATAAGGTTCACTATCAAAATCAATAACATCAATACTAGACACTAAACTTTGAGTTTTTAAATCTTTTTCACTAAGACTTTTTTCGCTTAGACCAATATCTGATGGGACTGAATCACCGATATTTTCCTCTGCAGCAAAGCCTGATGAAGCTGTAACTAATTCCTTGAGATTTTCTAATCTTTCGGAACCATTTTTCTCTGATAAGTAATGATCCTCTAATCCAGACCTTCGAATTACTAAATCTACAGTTTCTGGCAAGTTTAATGAACTGATCTCAGCTCTAATAATTTCAATCATCTCTTTGAATTTACTAAGTGCTAAACTAGCTTTTCCCTCAAGATTATCTATAGCATCAAATAATCCCATATTTGATTTATTAGCTATCTCCTGCAGTTGCTCAACAGTTCTGCTACCAATTTTACGAGAGGGGAAGTTAACAATTCTCATAAATGCATTATCATCATCTTTATTTTGTAATAGTCTTAGGTAGGCTAAAGCATGCTTTACTTCTGCTCTATCATAGAAACGCAGACCTCCATACACTTTGTAATCAAGCCCTCTCTTATTCAATTCATGCTCTATTATTCGAGACTGAGCATTACTACGATATAAAATTGCCACTTCAGATGGTGAGATATTTTGGTTTATAAAATCTTTAACCTCATCAACCACCCATGATGCTTCAAAGTTGTCCTCGGGAGATTCGAATAATCTTATTGGTTCCCCCATACCCGAATCGGTCCATAAGTTTTTACCTAATCTAGAGGTATTTTGTGAAATTAGAGCATTTGCTGCGTCCAAAATATAACCATGAGATCTATAGTTTTGCTCTAAACGAATGATTTCTGAGACTTTGAAATCTTTTTCAAAGTACTGCATATTAGCCACATTGGCACCTCTAAAAGCATATATACTTTGATCATCATCGCCCACTGCAAGCATTTCAGTACTCTCATTACTCAACAATTTCAACCATGCATATTGCAGCGAGTTTGTATCCTGAAATTCGTCAACTAATATGTGTTTGAATCTCGATTGGTAGTGATCTCTGATAGTTTCTGACCGATGAAGCAGTTCATAAGATCTCAATAATAATTCTCCGAAGTCCACAACCCCCTCTTTTTGGCACTGATTATCGTACGCCTCATAAAGTTCAATGTAAATTTTATTAAAGCCTTTAGGGTCATCAATATTTTCAGACCGAAGCCCTTCCTCTTTGGCAGAGTTTATAAATTTTTGAACTTGTCTTGGAACAGTTTTTTCCGAATTGACATTTAAATTTCTCATCAACCGCTTAATACTGGAAAGCTGGTCCTGCATATCTAAAATTTGAAATGATTCAGGTAAGGCTGCTTCCTGATGGTGATGACGAAGCATACGGTTACATAATCCATGAAAAGTACCTATCCATACACCATAAAGATTATAAGGAAGCATAGATCCAATTCTAGCTAGCATTTCCTTTGCTGCTTTATTGGTAAAGGTAACTGCAAGTATTTGTCGAGAATCAACTTTTTTCATGGACAATAGCCAAGCAACTCTTGTCGTCAACACTCGAGTCTTTCCACTACCAGCTCCTGCTAGAACAAGAACAGAACCTGTCTCGTTTGTTACAGCAGCTTTTTGGGGTTCATTTAATCCATTTAAAAATTTTGGAGTCATATTTTTATAAATCTATTATTTATTTTATTTTTATTAAATTTAAAACTAACTAATTGGTAAAATACCAGAAGACGAATATTTGTACTGAGTAAATGAAAAATGACCAATTCCAATCTTTTTGACAAAATTTATAACCCCCAAAAAATTGAACAAGAAATACAAAAAAAATGGGAAACTAACCAAGAATTTAAAACAGTTGAAAACGATCCGAAGTTTCCAAAAGGTAAGTTTTACGCTTGCTCAATGCTTCCGTACCCATCCGGCCGTCTTCATATGGGCCATGTTCGTAATTATACAATTAATGATGTTATTGCGAGACACAAGAGGATGATGGGATACAACGTATTGATGCCTATGGGTTGGGATGCGTTCGGGCTTCCAGCTGAGAACGCTGCATTAGCTAAAAAACTCTCTCCTTCAAAATGGACTAGCTCAAATATTGCAACAATGAAAAAGCAGCTACGGTCCCTAGGTCTTGCGATTGATTGGTCCAGAGAATTTGCTACATGCTCACCAGATTATTACAAATGGAATCAATGGTTGTTTCTCAAAATGTTGGATAAAGGTATTGCTTACAAAAAAACTGGAGTGGTTAATTGGGATCCAGTTGATAAAACAGTTTTAGCTAATGAACAGGTAATTGAAGGCCTAGGATGGAGGTCTGGCGCAAAAGTTGAAAAGCGTGAAATTCCCATGTACTACCTTGCAATCACAAAATACTCTAAAGATTTATTGATGGGATTAAAATCTCTCGATTGGCCAAATCGGGTAAAAATCATGCAGGAAAAGTGGATAGGTATTTCTGAGGGCTTGCAATTTTCTTTTCAACATAAAATAAAAAACAAAGAAAACAAATTAATAGATAACGGGGAGTTGAGCGTCTACACCACTAGGCCTGATACCATGATGGGAGTTACTTTTGTCGCAGTAGCTGCAGATCATCCAGTTGCAAAACATGCAGGTCAAGTTGACAAAAAAGTGGCTGATTTCATCAATGATTGTAAGTTAAATAGTCAAACAGAGGCCGAAGTTGCAGTTCGAGAAAAAAAAGGGATTTTTACTGGTTTATTAGTCAACCACCCACTTACTGGAGGAGAAATTCCAATATGGATCAGTAATTATGTCATTATGACTTATGGAGGCGGAGCTGTGATGGGCGTACCAGCTCATGATGAGCGGGATTTTTATTTCGCTAAAAAATATGCTATCCCGATTAAACAAGTTATTGAGCCTATTAAAAATTCAAGTCAAAGACAAAAATTCGACTCACTGGACTGGAAAGATTGGTATGCAGTTAAAGAAAAAACTATTTGTATAAACTCTGGGATATACAGTGGTCTTAAAAGAGAACAAGCGCTTCAAAAAATAATCAAAGACATTGAAAAATTAAAAGTTGGAAAGAAAACCACTCAAACCAGACTGAGGGATTGGGGAATAAGTCGTCAACGGTACTGGGGGACTCCTATTCCTATCATTCACTGCAAAACTTGTGGAGCTGTACCAGTTCCAGAAAAAGATTTACCTGTTACTTTACCGGTTAACATTACACCAGATGGATCCGGTAATCCCTTATCGAAATGTAAAGAATTCTTACAAACAAAATGTCCGATATGTAGCGAGGATGCTCGTCGTGAGACTGACACAATGGATACGTTTATCGACTCTAGTTGGTATTTTCTTCGATATTGTTCCCCCGATTCAAAAAAATTGTTGCTTGATTCTAGAGTAGACTACTGGATGCCAATGGATCAATATATTGGAGGTATTGAGCATGCAGTGTTACACCTTCTATATGCTAGATTTTGGACTAGAGTTATGAGAACACTTGGCCTTTTAAAGTTTGAAGAACCTTTTAGTAATCTTCTAACTCAAGGTATGGTTTTAAATCAGACTTTTTATAAAAAAGATATTGCCAAACAAACGGTTTTTTTTAACCCTGAAGAGGTTCTAATTCATAAGGACCAAAAAGGAAGAGTCGATAGTGCCACACTTTTAAAGGACAATTCACCAGTTAGTGTTGGTGGTTCAGAAAAAATGTCGAAATCTAAAAATAATGGTGTTGATCCACAGTCATTGATAAATTTATACGGAGCTGATACTGCCAGAGTATTTATTATATTTGCTTCTCCTCCAGAACAGACACTAGAGTGGTCAAGTGATGGCATGGAAGGTTCGCACAAATTTTTAAAAAGATTATGGGGTTTTTGCTTTCTACACCAAGAAAAAATTAATAATAATAATTCGATTAAACTTGCATCAAATTTGTTTGGTAATTCTTCTGAGTCAAATTTACGAAGACAAACCTACGAAATTTTAAGACAAGCGACTTATGATATTCAAAGACAACACTTCAATACAGTTGTTTCTGCTACCATGAAATTATTGAATACGTTAGAAAAATACATTAGTTTATGTATAAATTCCCCAAAACTTAAAAATTTAGAATTGGGTGAATCTAATGAATTTCTAGTAGAAAGCTTATCCATCTTAATAAGAGTTTTATACCCAATTGCACCTCACATTACGGAGACAATTTGGGAAAAACTTGGTTTTTTTAGTGTCTTTGGTAATCTTATATCAACTAGGTGGCCGCAAATTGATGAGTCTGCACTTGTCCTAACCGAAATAGAAATTGTGTTACAGATAAATGGTAAAGTTCGTTCAAATTTAAAAGTACACTCTGAGGCTACAGATAAGGATATTATCGATACGGCTGTAAAATCTGATTCTTTTAAAAAATTCAGTCTAGGTAAAGGTATACAAAAGACTATAATCGTACCTAATAGATTAATAAATATTGTGTTAGAAAAATAATGAATGTGAATCTTCTTGCAGGTTTTAATACGCCGACAATAAAACATCTGCTTCTTGCCAGTATCTTTCTCATCCAAATAAGTGGTTGTGGGTGGAAATTTAAAGTCCTTTCAAACCAACTCCCAATTGAAACGGTATATGTCTCCGGTGCAACAAACGGTGTTGGCAGGGAGTTGTTGAACAGATTAAGACGAACTAATGTAAAGGTAGTTAATTCGATTTTTGATGCCCAGGTTATTGTTAACTTGGAAGTGAATAATGAAAAAGTTGTAGTGGGATTCTCCGGAGCAGGAAGGCCAAGAGAGTTGGAACTGAGGACCAGTGTTCGGTTAGAAATAATTGATCAAGAAGAGAAGCCCTTGTTACCCTTAGATAAGTTAAAAATAATTAGATCCGTAAATTTTAGTGATACTGATGTTTTAGCAGCTCAATCTCATGAGGCATTCCATAGACAGGATATTGATAAACAGCTTGCAATCAGAATATTAGAGCGAGTGCAGAGGATAAAAATAGTCAACTATGGAAATTAACCTAACTGCTTCCTCCATTGTTGATATTGGATTTGATATAAAAAAAATTGTAGGTAAATTTACAAAAAACCCAAGTATCTGGGCTATATCCACAGATGAAAATTATTTAAAAGATTCAATAAACCAAAAGATAAAAAAAAATTTTTTTCCTGAAAATTCTTTTAATCGTGTCCTTCACATGCCTAACCAAAACTTTGATTGGCAAAACTGTTTACTGGAGGCAAAAAGTCTTTCTCTTTTTTCCGTAAGTAAATTTTTTGATGTTAGGTTGCTTTCAGGTAAACCAGGAATAAGCGGTAGTAAAGCCATAATTGAATGGTGCGAAAATTCCTCCAGTTTTTCTAACCTCATACTCAACTTGCCTAAACTGGATTATCTCCAAAAAAAAAGTGATTGGTTTAGAGCTCTAAATAATTATGGTTTAATAATTAATATTATCTCGCCAGATAATAATGAAATGAGAAAATGCCTGAATAAAATTTTTTCTAAAAAAAATATTCCAGTAACTTATGAAGCTCTTGATTTATTAGTCGAAAAATGTCAAGGCAATTTGTCAATGGCTTACCAAGAAATAGAGAAAATTTCATTGTCAATAGGTGGTGAAAAATCTAAGTGTAATATAGATGAAAATTTTGTTCGCAATAAAATTTTCAATGTCGCAAAATATAGTCCGTTTGATCTACCAAATTTAATTTTTAAACTAAAAGATAAAAACAAAAGTATTAGAGTTTTAAATGGATTAAAAAATGAAGATTTTCCTCTAACTGTAATTATTTGGGTTTTGGCAAAAGAGTGTAGAAATCAGATCTTGCCCAAAAGAGAAGTTTTACTAAAGAAACTATTTTTTATAGATAAAATAGTTAAAGGTATTTTGCCTGGAAATGCTTGGATTGAACTCGAAAAATTCGTATTAAATAACGGCTCTCATAATGAATAATATTGAAAAAATTGTTTCAAAAATTTGTATCGATGCCAAAAAAACATATTTGGAACTTTCTGATGCAACAACAAGCCAGAAAAATAATTTTCTTGTCGATCTTGCATCTTCAATCGAAACCAATAAAAGAGATTTGTTTTCAGCAAACAAAAAAGATCTTGAAAAATCTAAGGAAGATGGTTTGAGTGATGCATTTATAGAGCGTTTGAGAATAACCGATCATACCATCCTGTCTATGTCTAATGGATTAAGGCAGATAGCTCTGCTTCCTGACCCTATTGGCGAGTTGATAAACACAAAGAAACAGCCTTCTGGAATTAGTGTTGGAACAATGAGAGTTCCAATCGGTGTTGTTGGAATAATCTACGAGTCCAGACCAAATGTTACTGCTGATGCAACTGGTCTATGTCTGAAATCAGGGAATTCTCTTATTTTAAGAGGTGGATCAGAATCAATAAATAGTAATTTAGCTATAGTTGAAATGTGTACTGAGGCACTTGGAAAAAACAGACTCCCAAAAAAAGCTGTCCAGATAATTCCAACAGTTGATAGAAACGCTGTTAAATCTCTCATAACCCAAAAAGAAACTGTTGACGTTATTATTCCAAGGGGTGGTAAATCACTAATCCAAACAATCAGCGAAAATGCAACTGTTCCGGTAATAAAACATTTGGATGGAGTTTGTCATGTATATGTGGATAAAGAAGCTAATATTGATAAAGCTCTTAAAATAACAGACAATTCTAAGACCCAGCGTTTCGGCACATGCAATACCTTAGAAACTCTCTTGGTGTCTACTGACATTGCACCAGTTTTTTTACCTAAAATTTATGACTTACTTTTAAAAAAGAGTATTGAAATGAGAATTTGTTCCGATACAAAAAAAATTCTATTTAAATGCGGTTGTGATTTGTCAAGAATTTCGGATGCAACTGAAGATGATTGGAGCACAGAATACCTTTCAAACATAATTTCTATTAAAACAGTTTTTGATATTAATGAGGCTATTTCACACATTTCATTCTATGGATCTAATCACACCGATTGTATAGTCACAGAGAATCACTCTAAAGCAATGAAATTTCTACAGAAAGTTGATTCATCATCTGTGATGATAAATGCATCAACCAGATTCGCTGATGGTTTCCAATACGGTTTAGGAGCTGAAATTGGAATTAGTACCAATAAACTTCATGCAAGAGGTCCTGTGGGTTTAGATGGCTTAACTACAAAAAAATGGGTTGTTTTTGGAGATGGACACATTCGCCAGTGATCCTTTACATAAAAGCTCTTCACATTGTATTTGTAGTCAGTTGGTTCGCAGGGTTATTTTATTTACCTCGTATTTTTGTAAACATAGCCCTTGTCGAGAAGGAACACTTAGAGAAGAATCCAGACTCTGTTAATTCAGAAGTTATAGATCTTAAAGAAAGATCAAGATTGATTTTAATGGCTAAAAAATTATTTCGTTTTACAACACCACTGATGTTTTTAGCAATCGCTTTAGGCTTATGGTTATGGATGGGGTTTAAAATTGGTTTAAATGACGGAAGTTTTTGGATGCATATAAAATTGTTGTTGGTAATTGTTTTATTTTTATACCATTTCTACTGTGGAAGGATTTTGAAAAAATTGACAACAAAAGTTTCAAATTGGTCGCACATAAAATACAGGTGGTTTAATGAAGTACCAGTACTTTTATTATTTGCATCAGTTTTTCTTGTTGTAGTTAAACCTTTTTAATACACTACTTTGAAAAAAAATAACCTAGATCATTCATCAGATCAACTTAAAGCCTTCGCTGTTTGTGCTAAAGGTCTGGAGGAGTCTTTAGTTACTGAGTTAGAGTCTTTCAAAAAAATTAATTTTATTAAAAAAAATAATGGTGGAGCAAGCTTTAATACTGATGCTGAAACTATTTGTAGACTTAATTTATGGGCCAGAATACCATCTCGGATTTTAATTCAGCTTGGTAAAACTCAGGTAAATACTGCAAATGAGCTATTTGATTTTGCCTTGAGAATTGATTGGGAAGAGTGGTTTTCCCCCTCAAATTCATTTAGAGTCGATGTCAATAGTAGTGGAAAAATTCCTAAATCTATGTCAACAAATTATGCTGCCTTGAAATTTAAAGACGGAATGTGCGATAGGTTTAGGTCAAAATTTTTCGGACAAAGGCCTACAGTTAATACAAAAAATCCTGATATAAGAGTTTGGATTTACTTTGTGAATTCACTTGCGACTGTCTCCATTGACACCAGCGGTGAACCACTTTTTAAAAGAGGTTGGAGACAATCTAAAGGGATAGCTCCAATCAAAGAAAATTTAGCTTCTGCATTACTTTTAATGACTGACTGGGATTTAAGACAACCTTTATTTGATCCCATGTGTGGAAGCGGTACATTTATCATTGAAGCTATGCAAATGATCACAAAAATACCTCCAAACTTTTTGCCAAATAAAACCAGAAGTTTCGCATGTGAAAACTTTGTTAATGACTCCCCATTCGCTAATGTTAATTGGAAAGTTTTACGTGGTGAAGCATTAGATAGTTGGCACGGAAGTATAAAGAAAACCAAAAACCTACCATTGCTTATTGGGTGTGACTCTAGTAATGAAATGATAAGGGCATCCAAAGAGAACGCATCTCAAGCTTTACCAATAGAGATTTCAGAATCTATAGTTTGGAAAGTTAACGATATCAATAACTATTCTAAAATTAATGAGTTATTTTTTTCTACTGGCGTTTTAGTTACAAATCCTCCATTTGGAACACGAATAGAATTCAATCAAAATTCAAAAAAAGAGTTTATAGAGAAATTAGGGACAATACTAAAAAAAGGATTTGCTGGATGGACAGTATGGATTTTAACTGATGAGAAAAAACTTTCTTCGATTATAAAACTCCGTCCTGCAAAAAAATACTCAGTCTTTAATGGGGATATATCCTGTAATTGGCAATCATTTAAAATGGTTACAGGACTTATGCAAAAGAAAAATGGATCTTAAATACTCTTTGCTATTTAAAAAAAGATTTGTGAAATTAGAAAAGAGAATAAAAGACTCTTGTATTCAAGTGGGTGTTGAAGAATCAAATATCAAGGTACTAGCTGTAAGTAAAAAAAAGACTGTTGAAGCCATAAGAGTAGCCATATCTCATGGATTAAAAAATTTTGGTGAAAGCTATGTAAGTGAAGCTTTAGAAAAAATAAATAATTTGAATTTACCAATTAAGAATCAAGGGGTAGAGTGGCATTTTATTGGAGCTATTCAAAAAAATAAAACTAAAATGATTGCTGAAAATTTTGATTGGGTGCATTCTGTAGATAGGTTTGAAATTGCAAAAAGGTTATCAGATCAAAGACCGTTGGACATGAAACCATTGAGAGTTTTCTTGCAAATAAATATTGACAATGAAGAAAATAAAAAAGGAATTTCAAGTGAAGATGCTCTAGATCTAGCCATTATGACCTCAAAATTACCAAACTTAATAATACATGGATTGATGGCAATTCCAATGGCCTCAAAAGTGTTTGAAGATCAAAAAAAATCATTTTCACGTTTAAAAAAACTAAAAAATACGATCAATGAATCAGAAGAAATAGACAGAAAATTTGAATCTTTATCGATGGGAATGTCAGGTGATTTGGAGGCTGCTATCTCAGAAACAGAAACAGGCACGACAACTTGGTTGAGAATAGGTACGTCAATTTTTGGGGAAAGAAATTAAGAGTGAATTTAATTGTAAAAATTGACGTAACTTTTTTAAGACATAGCCTTAATACTAGCATTCAACCTTTTTTTGTGTCGCGCCGCTTTATTTTTATGCACAATTTTTTTGTCAGCTATCTTGTCGATAGAAGACTGAGCAATTTTCAAAGCTGCCATTGCCTCCTTCTTATCTCCGGACTCAACGGCTTTTTGAACAGATTTAACAGAGGTTCTATATTCTGTTCTAAGTCCTTGATTGGATAATCTACGGGATAATGATTGTCTTGCACTTTTTCTTGCAGATACTGAATTTGCCATGTGAACCTTTTAAATAAAACAACGTTAGAAGAATACAATTATATATGAACTTATTCAAGACGACAGCTTCAATTAGTTTTTTTACATTCATATCCAGGCTGACTGGCTTAGCAAGAGAGATGTTGATAGCTGGATATTTTGGAGTATCAGAGCAAACAGATGCTTTTTTTGTCGCATTTCGTATTCCAAATCTTTTAAGAAGACTTTTTGCTGAAGGTGCTTTTTCTCAAGCTTTTATTCCAGTTTTGGGAGAGATTAAAAGTGTTAAAGGTGATAGTGAGGCCAAGGATTTAGCCTTGAAAGTTGGTTTTGTATTAACTCTTTTATTAATTATAGTGACAGTTATTGGAATAATTGGAGCTCCATGGATAGTATGGGCTATGACTGGTGGTTTCAACGATAATTTCGCAAAGTATGAATTAACAGTTCAGATGTCTAAGTGGATGTTTTCATACATTTTTTTTATTTCTTTAGTTGCATTATCCTCTGGTGTTCTAAATACTTTCTCAAAATTTAGAGTGCCCGCAATAACTCCAGTTCTTTTGAATTTGTCTTTTATTGTATGCACAGTTTTTTTAACTCCTTATCTAGAAAAACCTATTTGGGCACTTGTTTTTGCTGTGATTTTTGGTGGAATCAGCCAATTAACTTTACAAGTTTGGTCTCTTTACAAAATTGGTTTTTTTAACGAAATAAAGCTGTCATTTTTTAACCCACTAAATACAATTATCAAAATATTCAAAAACAAAAATGTTAAAAAAATTATTACTTTAATGTTACCAGCGACATTAGCTGTCTCGGTTGCTCAAGTAAGTTTAATTATCAATACAAATATTGCATCTCGCCTTGAATCAGGAAGTGTATCGTGGTTATCATACGCTGACAGAATCATGGAATTGCCAACAGCTCTCTTGGGAGTTGCTCTTGGAACAGTTTTACTTCCAAGTCTTTCAAAATCTTGGAGTGAAAAAGATAATGCTAAGACATCTTCTTTATTGGATTGGGGACTTAAACTTGTTTTCTTCTTTTGTGTACCATCTGCTTTAGCCATGGCTGTCCTAGCCGAACCAGTTGCTTCGGTAATTTTTCATTACGGAGAATTTACTGATAATGATTTAATTATGTCCTCTAAAGCCATAACATCTTACTCATTGGGAATTCTAGGATTAGTTGCAATCAAAATATTAGCCCCAGGTTTTTACGCACAACAAGATATTAAAACTCCTGTAAAGATTGCAATTGCAACACTGTTCCTGACACAAATTCTCAATTTGATATTTGTTCCTGTTTTTGCTCATTCAGGACTAGCTTTAGCTATAAGTATTGCTGCACTTTTTAATGCTGGGTTTTTATTAATTATTCTAATCAAAAGAAAAGTATACAAACCAAAGCCAGACTGGTCGAAATTTTTAATTAGTGTTTTTTTTGCTTCAATAACTACGACATTATTTTGCTATATGGCCTCAAAGGATATTCATTGGGTGAATTTGCAAGAAAGCCCCATAACCAGAATATTTTGGTTTCTTTCTATCCTTGTGAGTGCAGTTTTGATGTACGTTATGCAGTTTAAATTATTTGGGTATTCTCTTAAAAAATTACTTTTAAAGCACTGAAGGAGATTTGCATAATGAAACTTTTATTCATCGGAGGTGGAAATATGGCCTCTGCAATTATTTCTGGTTTAAGTACAAAAAAACATAATATTTACGTGATTGATCCAAGCCCTTTAGCGAGAAAAAAAATACTTCGACTTGGAAAAAATAATTCTAATAGATCAGTGATTGAAGTTTTTTCCAATATTCAAGACTTTCTAAAAAAAAATATTAAGCCTTCTTGGCTACTGCTTGGGGTTAAACCTCAACAAATTAACTCGGTTTATCAGGAAATAAGAAGAGTTAAAGTTGATTGGATATCAACAACTCCAATCCTTTCAATTGTTGCTGGTTTGAATATCAAAACTTTGCAAGTTTTAACTAAAAATAAAAATATTTTTAGAGCTATGCCAAATACTCCAGCTATTATCAGAATGGGAATAACTGGTTATTTTTGCACCAAAAATCTTTCATTAAAACTTGAAAAAGATGCTGTCAGATTTTTATCTCAAGTTGGTGAGGTCGTTAAATTACCAAACGAACAATGCATCGATGTTGTGACTGCCATTTCAGGATCAGGCCCTGGTTACACCTTTAAATTTATTTCTGCATTGGAAATGGCTGCTTTAAATGTTGGACTTCCAAAATCTTTTATAAATAAGTTTATTTTTTCTACTTTAAATGGCTCTCTTCAATTATGGAATCAAGGTCAAGAATCATCAAAAGATTTAATTTCAAAAGTTGCTTCTAAGGGGGGAACTACAGAAGAGGCCCTAAATTACCTTGATGATTATGGGTTTGATGGTTTAATAATCAACGCCGTGGAGAAAGCAAAAAATAAAAGTCGAAGTCTATCACTAGAAACTAATAAACAAGTCCAAAAGCATGCCAAAAAATAGAATTGCTCCAACTCTGTGACTTTTTTGAAAAAAGTCAAAACTCCTGTCTTTAGTTTTTTCAATTAAAGACAAAGACATATAGAAAGAGTAAATTGCTGATAGAAACCAAAAAAAACCATAAATAACCCCAAAACTCATCAATGAAATTGGTGCAATCATTATTATCAAGAAAATGAACTGAAATAAACAAACAGCTAAAACGTCAAATTTACCAAAAGTTATTGCACTACTTTTGAGTCCTAACTTTATATCGTCCTCTTTGTCCACAATTGCATATGCAGTGTCATAGCTTATAGCCCAGAAAAAATTTCCGAAAAACATAGCCCAAGCAATTGGCTCAATTACATCTTTTGTATCTGCGTAGGCCATTAATATGCCAAATCCAAAAGCTATACCTAAAATTGCTTGAGGAACAGGAAAAAATCTTTTGAAGAATGGATAAATTACCACTAAAACTAATGCAAAAAAAGCAATATTTACAGCGTAATCATTCAAAGAAACTAACAAACTGGCAGACACTGCAAGTAACCCTGCAAGGATAAAGTATGCTTCAGTTAATGAAACCTCTCCGGTAACCAAAACTCGATTTGAAGTTCTAGCTACGTCTTTGTCATAGCCTTTGTCAATAATATCATTTACTATACATCCAGCGGATCTCATTACGAATACACCAAGAAGAAAAACTATCAATCTTCCAATTTCTGGAATTCCATTCTCTGCCATCCACAGTCCCCAAAGTGTTGGCCATAAAAGAAGAAGAAAACCAACTGGTCTATCTAGCCTAGCTAATCTGGCATATTTGCTAAATTGCCCCAGAAAACTTATCTCAACTTGTTTAGACATAATAAAAATTTTCAGTTACCTTAATTTTTTAATTTGCACTATCCCATGAATTACAAACATGACATCTCCAGAAATGATTTGAAAATTTTGCACCACAAATAGAACAAGAATAGAAACCAGAAGAATTAGGTTTAGAATCTAATACTTTTGATGTTGACACTAATACTTGAACCCTTGGATGATTACAGCCAAGATCTTTTGCCTTTTCTTTTGCTGAATCATCACCTAGTTCAGCCATCTCACATAAAAAATGAATTTTTAAATTTTCTAGGGAGTTATTTTTTATCTGTTCAAGGCTTTCGGCGTATTTAATTGCTGCAGCCCAATTTTTTAATCTTTGTGCGAGGTACAACCTTAACTCCAATGACTCTTCATAAAAAGAAGTTTTTTCCAATAGTTCCAAAGACAAGTCAGCCCTATCATATAAACCTGCTTCCAAATAATCTTTAGCGAGCTCCAAAACAATCCAATTCCTCAATTTGTGAGAAAGATCTTTTACAGTAAGAAGAGAACCATGCACTTCAATTGCTCGATCTACAAAGCCACTTCTTCTGTATAAGATTCCAAGTGAAAGTTGTAGCATATATGAATTTGGATCTTTTTTTGCCGCATTTAAAAGAGAACTAGAAGCTTTTGAAATTTTTTCTTCAGATAGTAAGAGAATTGTTTTTGCTAGATCCTCAGAGGTGCCTTCTTTATAGGCTTTTTGTTGTTTTCTGTCCCAGTTAGCTGAAATCCAGCCCAAAATAAACATAAAAGGTATTACTACCAACCACCACAATTCAATCTGCATTTCTGTTATGGACACGCCAATTGCGAACAATCATAGGAATCATAAAGAAAAGAGTGATTATGACTCCAGTGACAAAAGCCAGAAAAAGCCAAACAATTAAAGGTCCCTCAAAAGTAAACTCCGGAAAGCCGGGAAATAGTTGTAAATTTACAAGATCGGTATTGTTGAAGGAAAAAAGAAGTACTAATGAAAAAACAATTATTCTAAAAATCCATATCAGAATTCGCATTGCTGAGTGACTCAAAGATTCAATTTGTTTTTTAAGTCTTTACCACATTTAAAATGCAGTACTTTTTTTTCTGGGACGAGAACCGAAGCACCAGTTTTTGGGTTTCTACCCATTCTTTTAGGGCGGTTGCTAACAGCAAAAGTACCAAAACCCCTAACCTCAATCCTATTACCATTTGATAGTGCAGTAACCATAGAGCCAAGTATTGTTCGAACACACAATTCACAGTCCTTATGATCTAGAACAGATTCGTCACTGCCATTTGCAACACTGATATTTTCAAACTTATTAGCTAATCTAGTAATTAAATCAGATTTGGTCAAAGAAACACCTATTTTTTTGGTTCGTCTTCAGGTTTTTCTAATTTGGCTTTTAAAAGAGCACCTAAGTTAGTTGTACCAGAATTAATATTACCTTCAGCTGCCATTTTTTGCATCGCGTCAGCAGCATCAGCCGAATCTCTCGCTTTAATGGATATATTTATTTCACCAGTTTTTCTATTAACATTTACCACTATAGCGTCTACAGAGTCACCTTCTTTTAGGACATTTCTAGCATCGTCTATTTTATCTCTGCTGATGTCTGAAATTCTCAATGCACACTCTACTCCATCATCGAGAGTGACGATAGCCCCTTTGGGGTCCACTGAGGTAACCTTGCCAGTAACCGACATGCCTTTATCTAGATTGCTAGCAGAATTTACACTTTTGTTTTCATGTAATTGCTTAACACTTAAAGAAATTCTTTCTCTTTCTACATCTACAGCCATAACAACTGCTTCAAGTTCTTCAGACTTTTTATATTTTTTTACTGCCTCTTCACCAGGTTCTGTCCAAGAAAGATCTGACAAATGAACTAATCCATCGATATTGCCAGGCAACCCTATAAAAACTCCAAAATCGGTAATAGATTTGATGATTCCAGAGACTTTCTCACCCTTTTTAACGTTTGTTTCAAATTCTTCCCATGGATTAGATAAACATTGCTTGACTCCTAGGGATATTCGACGACGGTCTCCATCAATTTCCAGAACCATGACTTCTAATTCGTCCCCGCCTTGAACAATTTTTGCAGGATTCACATTTTTGTTTGTCCAATCCATTTCAGATACGTGCACTAGTCCTTCTACTCCTGATTCGATCTCAACAAATGCCCCATAGTCAGTTATATTAGTAACCTTGCCAAAAACTCTTGTTCCTTGAGGGTATCGCCTCGTAACTCCCTCCCAAGGGTCATCACCTAATTGTTTTATTCCAAGAGAAACTCTGTTTTTTTCTTGGTCATACCTCAAAACTTTTGCTGTAACCTCTTGACCAATTGTCAAAACTTCAGAAGGGTGTCGAACTCTTTTCCAAGCCATATCCGTAATGTGCAATAAACCATCTATTCCACCGAGATCAATGAATGCTCCATAATCTGTAATATTTTTAACAACTCCGTTTACAGACGATCCCTCTTTGAGATTTTCAACAAGCTTACTTCTTTCCTCACCCATCGAACTTTCGACAACTGACCTTCTAGATACAACAACATTATTTCTTCTTCTGTCCAGCTTTATTACTTTGAACTCAAGAGTCTTTCCTTCTATATGTGAGGTATCCTTAACTGGCCTAGTATCAACGAGTGAACCAGGCAAAAATGCTCTAATTCCTGTTGTCATCACAGTTAAACCGCCTTTGACTTTTCCAGTAACAGTTCCAGTAATAAGCTCACCGGCCTCAAGAGCTTTTTCTAGACTGACCCAGGCTGCAAGCCGTTTTGCCCTATCTCTAGATAGTTTAGTTTCACCACGGCCATCCTCGAGAGATTCAATTGCAACAGAGACGAAGTCGCCCTCTTGAACGTCAATTTCTCTTTGATCATTGAAAAATTCCTCAACAGGGATGAAACTTTCAGATTTAAGGCCAGCATTAACAATTACATGATTTTGGTCAATTCGAATAACTTCAGCTGAAATTACTTCACCGGTTCGCATTTCTTGTTTCGCAACTGACTCGGCAAAGAGTGATGCGAAAGAGTCGTTATCAGGAATGGGGAGATCTGTTTTTTTTTGTTGCTCTGTTGTTTGGGATGTCATAAATAAAAAAAAGTTAAAGGCGCTGAAACTTAAATTGCGCAATAATGATTAATCACAAGATGTGGATTTTTTATTGAATTCATCAATGATAATCCCCACCACCTCATCGACTGTTTTTGCAGTAGAGTCGATGTAAATCGTACAAGCTTCTTTTGCAAGTTTTAGGGAACCCGCTTCTCTGTCAAAGTCTCTCTGATCGCGAGTTTCTATTTCTTTTAAAAGGACACTTATTTTACAGGGTATTTCTTTCTGAATCAATTGGTTGTATCTTCTCCTAGCTCTAATTTGTGCATCAGCTGATAAAAAAACCTTCAAAATTGCTTTTGGGAATACGATGCTACCCATATCTCTTCCGTCAGCAACCAAACCTGGTTGTCTTGCAAAATCTCTTTGAGTTCTCAGTAGTGTATCTCTAACCGACTGAAAGACTGATATTTTAGAAGCTCTAATTCCAACAAATTCTTGTCGAATTTTATCAGTAATATCATTATCACCAAATAAGACTTTATTATCAAAAAATCTAATTTTTAAATTCTCAGCACACTTTTTTAGATTCTCCTCGTCATTATCAGCAATACTCAACTCGCTTGAAACCAAAGCCAGAGCTCTGTAAAAACAACCACTATCTAATAGATTGAATCCCAAAGCTTCACTTATTTTTTTTGCAATAGTCCCTTTTCCCGAGGCAGTTGGACCATCAATTGTTATAACAGGGACTGACTCTGAACAGATTCTTGCCAATTCATTAAAAAATTCAGGATACGTTTTATCAACACAACTTGGCTTATCAAAAAAAACTTCACGCAAGTTATTACCTTCATCACCAGAGTGAGAGAAACTTGCAAGTGAAAAACTCATGGCTACTCTGTGGTCATTGAAAGTTTTTATTTGTGCTCTTGACAATCTTTCTGATGGAAACACCTTTATCCAGTCATGACCATTTGTTACCATTCCCCCTAACTGAACTATTCCATCAATCATAGCCTCAATCCTGTCTGTTTCTTTAACTCTCCAAGATCCAATATTAGTCAGTAAAGTTGGACCCTCAGCGTACAAAGCACAGGGAACTAAAACCATTGCTGCATCAGGAATTTCAGAACAATCAACACTGATCCCTTTCAATTTATTTTTGGCTTTAATTTTAATTGAGTAGTCGGTAAAAATAACCTCTGCTCCCATCTTTTCTAAAAAATTAGCAAGCTTTATATCTCCCTGCATACTTTTTGATCCAACCCCTTCAATACAAATAGGTCCTTTTCCTAAAACACCCGCTGCAAGAAAATAGGATGCCGAGGAAGCATCCCCTTCAACTTCAATTTTATCAGGAGAAGAGAGTTTATTTGAATTTACCTTAAAAATTCCTTTATCAATTTCATCAACAAAAACATTAAATTTTTTTAAAATATTTATGGTTAGTTCTATGTATGGTCGACTGGAAATATTTCCAATGGTTTTAATAATAAAATGATTTTTCCTAATATCCCTCAAGAATGGGGCAGCTTGAAGCATTCCAGTTAAAAACTGACTTGAGTCTTTTACAGAGATAACTACTTCTTCTTTGTGAATTATCTTAGACGGCTTAATTAAGATAGGGACCGATCCTTCACTATCCAAGTAAGTTATGTTGCCCCCTATGCTGTTTAGACAATCCACTAAAGCGCTAATTGGACGTTGTCTCATTCTCTCCACACCATCAATTTCAATTCCTAAACATTTAGACTTAGAATTAAAAAAAGCAACAAGAAAAGGAAGAATTGTTCTTATTGTCAACCCTGAATTACCAACGAAGAACTTTAATTTTTTTGGTTTATTAAATAAACTGCTCAATCTGTTACCAACACCTTCAATCGAAAGTGTTGATATGTTTTTCCTGATATCAATTTTTTTTTCATAATTAATACCAAGTACATTTAAAACAGAGAGCATTACTTCGGTGTCTTCGGACTCAAGAAAGTTAGTGATTTGTAAATTTTTATCACCAAATGCTGCTAACAAAATAACTCTGTTTGATATACTTTTACTTCCTGGAAGTATTATCCTCCCCATTGCATCACTTCGAACATTCAAAGAAAAAGAGTTTTTTTCAAACATAAAAATTTTATTTAATTTCGAAACTATTACGCCAAGAAGAGGCTTTAGCTAAAAGTTCTTTAAATTTTCGTTTATCAGAATTTTTTAGAGTATTTGCAAAATTCTCCCAATTATTGGTCCATTGAGTAATTAAATTCAACATTTCGTCCTTGTTATCAAAAATAATATCTGACCATAAATCTGGAGATGCTCCTGCAATTCTTGTTGTATCTTTCAAACCGCCACCATGCAGAGATAAAGCCTGTGAAGAAAAGTCAGACTGAGACAAACCGTATGCTAGGCAAAAAACTACTAGGTGAGGAAAATGGCTGACACAGGCAAAAAAACGATCGTGCTCACTAATTGGCAAAGTTTTTGGTTGGCCTCCTAACGAACTCCAAAAATTCTCTAAACTATTAAACATTTTTTTTTCTTTATTTTTTTGTTTGTTATTTGTATTTCGTTCGACCTCAAAGTCTAAATCCAAAGGGCATATTAAAACTTTTGAGTTATCAAAAATTTTAATGTCTGCAGCAGCTGCTCCATTTTTTTCTGATCCTGCAAGAGGATGACTTGAGAGGAATGCCTCAAGAAAAAATTTTTTTTTAGCTGAGCTTAGACTAGATATAATTTCTATTAAACTTTTTTTTGTGCTCAGCACATCAGTAATTAAACCAAAGTCTTTTTTAAAATGTTGGTCAACTAAATCAAAAAACACATCCGATAAACTTGAAATTGGAGTGGAAATTACAACAAGATCGGCACTATCAACATCAAGAACTGATTCCCTCACTTCATCGAAAAAACCCAGATTTCTCACAGCTTGTAAATTACGAACTTCTATACCAACTATTTGTGAAGCAATTTTTTTTTCTTTTGCGGCTCCAGCAATAG
>MDTB01091733.1_pt1 | contig 31837 bp, 43 predicted proteins | sample 811161 | NCBI WGS metagenome assembly MDTB01 (sample SAMN05326650, study PRJNA326480) | marine metagenome | isolation source: seawater | place: Mediterranean Sea | collected 2009 | reverse complement strand
GTGTGCGCAGTCCGGTCCTGTTTTTTCTAGACACATAGGTCTATCCTGTAATCTTGGATACGATACCGGCGATTGCAGCTTGGAGAAGCCGGCGTCTCTTCTTCTCTCTCCGTATCCTACGAACCATATCATCGATCATCATCCGCTCGACCTTTACTTCTTGCGCGGTTTTCTCTTCGATCGACCTCTGTCGACGAATAAGAGCATCGAGCTCTCCTTCTCGAAACATTCGAAAGGCGGCCGCAGTTGCTCTATTCTCTTCGAGTCCTTCGAGCCGTAATCGGTCGATGGTTTGAGATATAGCGCGATTCTCGGAGATGGTTCTCTTTGCCATCAGGACCGCTTCTTCTTGTTTGTAGATGTTCGGACTCCTCTTGTCGGTCTCTTTGGTTTCGGACGAGGCTTCGAGGTCATCTTCTTTATCTTCGCTCTTATGTTCTTTTTTGGCATGAAATCACCTATAGCATAGAGTATTATATACTCTATTAGATATATATTGCTACATAAAAGGATGTATCATGCCCAAATACAAAGTCCCTCGAGATATACAAAGGATTGCACAGCGAGCAATCGAATACAATCTCTCTCTCCCTATGTCGAGAAGAGCATCATACAAACAAGAAGGGAAGGAGAGAAAGCCCGGAACTGGAATGAGAACGGCTCGAAGATTGGCGAGCGGAGCGATCGACGAGAAGCAAATGATTCTTATGAGAGCGTGGTTTGCTCGACATGCGGAGTCTCCGGGAGAGAAAGAAGCGCGTAGAGACAAGACGAGTAAGGCTTCGATCGCGTGGTCTCTTTGGGGAGGGTCGAGAGGTCGTCGATTCGTCGAAGGTATGCTACGAGAGATTGAGCGAGCAAGAAAGAAGAAAAGCCGAGAATAATCTCGGCTTCTTGTTGATTGTGGTTTCTTGGTTATTCTTCGTTGAGTGTTCTCGTAAGAATATAGTGAGAGTTACTATTCCATGATCTCCAATCCTTGAGAGAGTAGATCTTCGAGCCGTCATTCATCACCATCATGATTCTCTTGACTGTCTTGTCTCCTCTTGTCACGTTGATATAGACGGCCTTTCTCATGATGTTGTCGAGCCCTCCTTTCCAACCCTTGAAGGGATGACGTGCTTCTCTTTGTATGGTTTGGAATCCGCGAAGAGTGAGAGTGTATTTGTAGTTTGCTTTCATGATGTTGTCTCCTTGTTTGTTGTCATCATGTAAACAATATGACATGTTCTATATTTGTTGTCAAACTATAAACAAAACTTTTTTTATTTTTCTTCGCTCTCTTGTTCTTCGGAGTCCTCGGAGTCTTCGAATTGCTCGATATTGAACTCGATCATTATGTCGCACATCTCCGCATATACCTCGATGATATGCAGTCTTTTGAGGAGATTCTCTCCACTCAATCGATATAATTTTGCCGTGAGTATTTGTAGATGTGCGACAAAGTCTTCGAGATCTTTCTTCATGGTTGCTCCGAGATATGACACTATACCACAATAAAAAAACCCGAGGATCATCTCCTCGGGTTGAAATATTATCGATCTCTATCGTGATTGTACCAGTATCAAAAGAGAGAATACAGAGAGGATTGATCCTCCATATATGAGGATAGGTCGAGCAATCTCTCCCATCAAAAGAAGCATGTCGATCATTTTGTCTCCCTCCCTTCGATTGCTCGCTCGAGTAGTCTCCGAGCTTCTTCTTTTCCTCGGGATCGGATATATTCTCGAATCACTCTCTCAGGAGTATATGCTCTCCCTTCAAACTCGATCTCCTGTAGATCCTCGATCTCTGTATGGTCCTCGATGAGAGTCTCGAGTAACTCGCTATCGTCTTTAAATCGTGCCGACATGAATCCGGACTTGTAGGTTATCAATATCATCTTCATTGTTTTGTCTCCTTGTTTACTTTGTCGTATGTTGTGATTGAATCAAGGAAGTCTCTCATAGAATTTTGTTTTGTATTTTGTGAGTGTATCGAGAGAAGATCCGAGAATTGTTTCCTTCTATCATCCGATAAAATGATCGAGCCGCTCTCCCATCGGTTGACCGTCTCTCGCGTTACTCCGAGAAAGTCGGCTAGATTTCCTTGATTAAATCCGAGTCTCCTTCGAAACTCTTTTATCATGGCAATATCATTATTTTGTGTGTAATGAATCTTTGCTCTCTGTGGATATTTAGCAATGTAAATTATCTTCGAATCCATCTCCCGGAAAAGGTGGAACAAGATATCCTCCCCTTTTCCTTCTTTGCTCTCCAAGTAAGATCTTTTAAGATCTTCGATCCTATCATCAACTAATTGTATGTAACTATCTTTCATTGTGTTATCTCCTTTGCGTTCTTCTTTGCGTTCTTGAGTACTCTCTCGATATGGCGGAGGATCTCTCGCGCTTCCTTCTTGCTTATCTCTTGCCCGGCTCTCGGGTTGAAGTGTGCTCTCGAAATCTCTTGGATCGCCGTGATGGCAATCGAAGCTTGTTTCCACATCTTGAGAGATCCCTTCTCTCCGTCGTGTTTGATAGCATAGAGCATTGCATCTCTCGTGTTTGCGAATGCATTGACAAAGTCGTCATTGTGGTACAATTTGACGATTGATCCTTTTCCTACAGTGTGATAGCCTTCGAGGCTCTCGTATATCTCCATGATCTCGTATATCTCGGTCATGTTGTCTCCTTGAAATGTGGCCAACTTTGGTTGAAATGTGGCCAACTTTGGTTGAAATGTGGCCGAATGTTTTGACCACATAAACAACTTACTACACATGTTTATATTGTGCTAACAAAATTATGTTTTATTTGTGGCCTTTTTGGCCAAACTACCCCTTCGGGGCCACGTTCTTTTGATGGTGTCCACTTTTCGACCTTGAAAAATGGCCATCGATAATCGAGGTTCAAAGTCTAATCTCTTTGATTGTGGCCAGTAATTACCCTATTTATATAAATAAAATAATAAAAAGTATAAAATATAAAGAACATAGAAATGGCCACGAATTCGTGGCCACATTATCGAGTCGAGTCCGGATTACTGTCGAGGCCACCATCCCCGGATACGGTCTCCGTTCTCTTCGTACGGTCTTCGCTTGCGATCGAATCGATATCCGGACCTCATCAAGATCTCCGAGATAATCCTCGTATTGTGTCGAGCTCCCTTCTCGAGGAAGGGACATAACTCCTCTTGAAGTCGTCGATATATATCCGTAGACTTGAGAGGGAGAACTCCTTGCTCTCTCATCGAGACGATAATCCTCTCGACATCCTCACTCATCGGATGACTTTCGTCGAAATCTTTCGCTCCCTCTTCTCTCCATGTGTTCTCGGTTGGCGAGAGAAACCAGTTCCCATATTCGACAATCTTCCTTGCATGCTCGTCCTTTGGAGACTTCTCCAGTATCTTCTTCGCCTCGATCCATTTGTCATACGTCTGTAGACTTTCGGACCACATGAGAGGGAGCGCAGATCGTAACGCATCAATATCGATCTTCTTGTCTCCGAGGTCGACGAACCAAAAGCGAGAAGATCCGCTCGCATCTCTTGCAATGCTTTTGTGATTCGTCGTTATTGCCCACGTCGTTCGTCTGGGGACTTGTACATATGATCTCTTATATACGTATCTCACGTCGTCCTTTCTCATGGAGAAGAAGCTTTTCTCGTACTCAGGATCTTTCGGTCTCCCGGCAAACTCTTGCAATTCATACAGGAGTTTCCCTTGTATCTTTTGGACCGTCTCTCGATAGTCGTCAATCTTGACGGCGGTATCTCCGAAGTATTTCTCTCCCAATCCGAAGGAGACCGTCTCTCGAAGCGCGGTCGATTTTCCGATTCTTTGGTCTCCATATAATACGAGTGCCCAATCTGCTTTGACGAGATTCTCCATCGATGCATATGATCGAGCAATCATCGCCAGAAAGAAACGACGGGAGAACGCTCGATTTAATGGAGTGTCATTCGCTCCGAGCATCGAGAGATATTTCGATGCAATCGAGCCATCCTTCTTTTTCCAAAGATTGCGGATCTCGTCAAAATAATCATGAAGAGGATTGACCGGATTCTCTCTCGCTACAATATCGATAGCGCTCCAAACGTCCTTGTCCTTGAATGCGACCGCCCATCGATCTTCGCATGTGTATCGTATTTGTGAGATATGATGATCGAGGAGACGAGAGTCATTGTTATCCTCGTCCTTCCATCGTATCTCTTCCGTGAAAACATCGTATCTCGCTCGACCCTTGAATGTAGGAGCATTTCGAAGTATTTGTACAAGATTGTAGAGAGATGCCTTTATATAATCTCCGTTGTTCGTCCTTCTGATATTGAGATGTATCCCTAAATTAAAGAGCGCTTGTATCCTTCCATTTGTCGACAGTAGTTCGACCGGCTTGTCTTGTTGGTTCATAGGTTTTCCCATAATGCTAATTGTTTAGATTGTACCGTATGATATATGACCTCTTTCGAGATCGTGTTCTTTTGGGTTCTTGCATCTTTGAAAGATTGGAAAGGTAACCAATCCGCGCCGTCATTCTCGCAGACAATGATCTCTCCCTTTCGAGAGAGACACCAATTCGAGAGGATAGGATAATCGATCTTCGAGCATCTATAATATTTTCCTGCAACTTGATAAGGAGGATCGACGAACCAAGTCCCTTTTAAATCTTCGATCTCTTCGAAAGACTTCTTCTCGATTTGCCAGTGTCGAATATATCTCAATTGAGAAGCGACTCTCGATCTCCAATCGATCTTGTTAATATAAAAGAAAGAACTCTTCTTCTTTTTCGGTGTTGACGATCCCTGAGTTATCCAGTATCCGACAAGAATTTTTTGTGTCGATGAGAGCCTCGAATCATCAATACAATCCCAAGAAAGATCCAGAGATAAAATCTCTCTCTCTTTTACGTGGATGAGATAATCCCATAACATCACAATATTTTCATCTAGATCAAAAAGGCGGATATTCTTTCGCCAATGGTATAAAGCATATTGAGCGGAGCCGGCGAAAGGTTCTATAATCGTGTCGTAATTCGGGCGCGGATATGACGACGCAAGATAATATTTTCCCCCGTAATAGGAGAAGAATGGTTTTAGTCTCATCTCTTCTCCTATAGGCTATCGAGGTTTCCGGTTATCTCTGCAAGGTATCCAAGGGATTCACAAAAAGCGGTTGGATTGCATGAATTGAGATGACCACATCTTGCATAACTGGAATTGGTGAAAGGGTTGAGATAAAAATATGTCGCGTCTCTCCTATGACACTGAGGGCACTCGAATCCCTCGGCTCGATCTCCGCTCCCGGTCGAAGCTATGGTACAACCCAAACGACGAGCGAGATTCTCTCTCCAATCTCTTTGAGATCGTAACATATCATATACATATTTCCTTCGATCGGAATATGAGGGACGACGACCTTCGAGATTTTTGAGATGTGACTCCGCGCGCGCTTTTCTTTCGATTGCTTCGATCTTCTTCTTCTCGATCTGCGCTTCGATTCGAAGGCGTGCTCGATCGGCGTATTGCTCCCAATCGACGAGTAGTCCTTCCTCTCTCATATGCGCACGAAAGAACGGAGTCTTGTATCCTGCAAAGTACGCTCTCGCCGGGTCATTCGTACACGTATCTATTGCAAGATGTGAACGTCCGTCATGCATGAGACCGCGCTTCGCGGCTATCGGTATACATACATTATCTCGAAACCAATCGAGCATACCGAGAGAGTAAAACTTCCACTCCTCCCGAGGTACGGGTTCTCTCATCGGTAGGACGACCCGATACTTGTCGACGCTTTTATTTGCGGAGCTTGTCATGTGCATAATATATCTCAACCCGAGATCGTCGAGTCCTTGATACATCTCATTGTATGAGTATCCTTTATCTATATCGAGAACCATATATGATAATTCGAGTGCGTTCTTGTTTGCTCTTCGAGTACCTGGGATAAATCGACATGGACTCCATGATACTTGGGAGATCTTTTTAACTGGCTTTCTCTCATGTGCGAGAAAGGAGAACAATTGATCGAATCGATAATCTCTCTCGATATATTCCTCGGGTTTGCGTATATTCTTAATCAGTGTTACAATAGGCATGATAATAATAATCCTTGTTTTGTTATTGTCGTTGGTTGAGTTGATGCGGAGTATAAGTGATTCTCCGCATCTTTTTATTTTGGCTCGATGTTAATCTCGATGTTCGGAGACTCGTTCCAAGCTGCATAATATTTCTTTGCCGTGATGGAAAAGACGACACAATCGTCTTTCATGGGAAGGGCATCAAGCAGCGCTTTGACGCAGTTGTCGAGATCGGGTCTCTTATGATGTATGACTCTCTCTCCATATCTCGGGAGACGTTGCGGCCGATGGAAAACGAAAACAACGTCGATATGAATTGGCACTCCTTCCGGGATTGTCATTTGTGATAGATGGACTTTTATCTCCTTAATCCAATCTCGATATTTCTTGGGATAATACACTCGACCGCTCTTTGTTACTCTCGGTCTAGGACATGCAACCGGGTTAATTTGTACTATCATTTTTCTCTCCTCTTTTGGGATTGTGATTTTTGATCTCGACCGCATAAAGATGTTTACAACGACCGGAGAACATAAACCCTTTGCAATTACAAGTAGACCAATCCTTCCCCGAGTGCTTCGATCGATACACGAGCACACGATAGATCCCTCCTTTCGATCCCGCTACATCGGCTATGATGACGAGATATAACTCGTTATTTATTTCTCTCGTGTGACTCTCGAGATTGATAATCTCGACCTCTTGAGCGGCGCGCATGATATAATCCGAAGTCATCGTAACAACCCCGATTCAAGAATCAATCTCCCGATATACTCCGAACACTGAGGGACGATCGCGTTTCCTAATGCTTTAAGTCGGTGTATCCGATCGGGAATCCCATCATCCACTCTACAAAGTGGGGATGGAGGCGCGCATCTTTCCCAATAGTTTCTTTTGTCTCTCCCGTCATCTTTGCGACCTCTACACTTAGAGACGAATGTCGATCCCAATCGCACGGCGTACATGGATTGTTTTTCGAATCGTTGCAACTTGGAGTCGGTAGATTCATCAGCACATTTCCCAGAGGTCGAGAGATCTTCCTCCCGAGTCTCTTCTCTCTCTTCTGGATTGCTTCTTCGGATTCGATGTGATGATGACCGGCTCTCGGAGTCGGTAGGCCACGCCACACAGAACCAGCGATCTCTTTTGTGTGGTGCTCCTTGACTGCGAGCGGATACAATACTCCACTCCGCATCATACCCGATCGAGGCAAGCGATCCAAGCACGTCCAAACCTCCTCGAATAGTGATAGCTGCGACGTTCTCCATGACAACGACTCGAGGTCGAAGCTCCCTAATGATTCGGTGCATTTCCCACCAAAGACCCGACTTTTTTCCATCCAATCCTTCTCCTTTTCCGGCGAGTGAAATGTCTTGACAAGGAAAACCCCCAATCAACATGTCCACCGGCTCGACGTTATCTCTCGTTATGTCTCTTACGTCGTTGTATATTTTGCTATTTGGCCAATGTTTTTTTAATACTTTCTGACAAAAAGAATCTTGTTCTACTTGCCATATGGTCTCCGCTCCGTCGATTGCGGCTTCGATTCCTCTCTCGAAGCCTCCAATCCCAGCGAAGAGCGATCCGATACGTATCATTTCTTCTCCAACTTTACGTCGTGCCATGTCGAGCGAAGGTCATGATATAGGACCTCTTCTGAGCATCGATTCCACGTTGAAAAGTATCGTGCAATAGGTCTATGAAGATCTCGATGAGGTATGTATCCGTAGAAGTATCTCTTGACGGTTACCTCTTTGCAGCCAATCGCCGCGGCGAATCGTGCGAGCGTGAACTCCTCGCCGGCTTGTCGTCTCCAATCCCATAGCAATTCCCGGATCATCGAACACTTTCTTTGTCTTTTCTGCTTCTTGAGATGCTGTCCTTTCTTCGGTGCATCTTTTGGCAGGAGACTTTTGTTGAACTCTCTTCTCATCGTGATCTCCTCTCGAGAACAATCTCGACATATTCGAGGATCTCAAAAATCGCTCCTCGCTCTATTATATTTTTCTCGGTTAATAGTGCTTTTGTAAGAAGATCACGTATCTCTATAAGTTCTCTATCTCCGAACGTTTCCGTTATTTGCTTATGATGAGATGTAATATCTATGATCCCGAGTTTTCCCTCTTGTAGATCTCTCTCCCAAGTTCCATTCATGATCGCTCTATCTAATCTCTTACTCATCGTGATCTCCTCATTTCGGATACATGGACCGAGAAGAGGATCTCTCGCACTAAGTAATTTCTAGACTCTACTCCGAACGCAGAGAAGAAGGTTGCCAATCTTGCAACGAGATCCGCTCTCGGAGATTGCTTCTCGCTTCTCCATAATGAGATTGTCGATCGATTCACTTCGATCCCTCTCGCTACGTCCGAGGCGCAAATATTGTGTTTCTTCATGTTGATTTCTAGCCAAGTTGAAAAATTAACGTCGTCTTGACTGACATAATCTGTCATAGTCGTCTCCTTGTTGTATGTTATGGTATTATCAACAATAACCTATATGTTGATAACCTAGCAACAAAATAAGGAAGAATTATGAGAGACCTCGTTTTCATCGACCTAGAGACCACGCATCTAAATCCTACGATCGGAGAGATTATCGAGATTGCTCTCGTCAAAGTCTCCAAAGATGGAGAGACTCGATTCGTCTCAAAAATCTATCCTGAGAGAATACAATTCGCATCGAAGAGATCTCTCGAGATCAACAGATACAACGAAGAGGAGTGGCAAGACGCGCCGAGAGCTTCGGAGATTGCTCCAAAGATTGCGAGCTTGATTTCGGGGGCCGTGCTCGTCGGTCACAATGTATCCTTCGATTATGAGTATCTCGAGGAGTTTCTCCATCGACACAATCAGAAGTTCCGAGCATCTCACCGAAAGATCGACACAATCGTACTCGCCCACGAGCATCTTCCTTTTTTGCCGTCGTATTCGCTCGAGAATCTTCGTAGATTCTTCTCTCTACCTCTCGAAGGTTCTCATCGTGCCGAGAAGGATCTCGACGATATGAGGAGCATCTATCGACGATTGTGTAGAGCGTCTCTATTCTCTCGGCTTCTTTGGAGAATCAAATTTTGGATTTTAAAACGTAGAAAAACAAAAATCCTCTCATGAGAGAGGATCGGGAGAGAAGTCCGGAGATTAGAGTCCTTTTATAGAATCATCATAGTAATTCATGTCTGGGAGCATATTTTCAACTATATCAAACAGTTCGTTAAGAACATCTTCTCTTGTCCCTTGCATCTTCTCAAGTGCTTCATATATACTTTTTATTTGATCTCTAGTAAATACAAGCGCGTTGCGCTCCTGTTCATGAAATGTAAGAAGGCGATTGTAATCTAAGACCTCTTGTGATGTTGAATTGTTAGATAGTTCCGGAATTTGTATGGTATCCGATACTAATAATTTCTCGACTCTCTCAGTCTTGAGATTTAAATATGTGTGAATTGTGGCGCCCATGATAGAGTAATACATTGTCTTTTCCTTGTTGGTTGGTTGATGTGTTGTGAACACATAAACAATATGACATGATGTTTTGTACTTGTCAACAAAATGACAACAAATAAACGAAAAAAAAGAGAAGAGGATTATAATCCCCTTCGTCGTTGATGATTCCCGTCATCACTCCGAGACGACCTCGAAGATATAATTATACTATCACGGGATCTCTAGTTTTATCTCTTTCTTCATGCGCTCTTTGAGTCGCATCTCGTGTATTTGTTCTTTGAGAGGTTCGAGGATTGCGAATAATTTGTTTTGACCTCTCTCGAGAGACTCGATTCGGGTCGAGAACGCATCGACCAATTGATCGCGGTCCTTGTTGAGTCCGTTAATTACCTTCTCGAACTTCGTACGGATCTCCTCTTCTTGCTTCTTGGCTTCGAGTCTAATCTCCTTCATCTCCGATCTTTGCTCTTTATTTGTCGATCTTTGATCCCAGTATTGATAGAGAAGGAATCCAACGAAAGGAGCATTAGTCGCAAGGTCTAACCATATTTGAGTAACTGTATTTTGATCCATGTTAGTAGTCCTCCAATAGTGTATATGTAAAGCTCTCATATCCGAGAAGATCGACTTGCATCTGACACAACGCCATAAGCCGAGCAAAGTCCGCGGGATGTTGGATCACGGTACAACCGGCCGAATAATACTTTGTCGAGGTCTTGATAAGGGATTCATGCGCTCGATGAATGTTTATCCCGAACATCCCGGACTCCTCTCGAATGTGGTCGGATGTGGTGTCGTGTGTATTATCGCGATAGACCGTTACCTCTCCGTTGCGTTGACATAGAGCGAGATACTTCCCTCGATGCATGTCGAGCTTATACACTCCTCGATATTGTCCCGGCTTTAGGATTGCGACTCCTTTCGGATTCGTGGGGTCGAGATGTTGCTCGGCACTCGGGTCGACCGTACAAATATATCTCTCTTCCACCCACTCGCTGCGATCGAGATAGATACAATAAAATGTATCGTCAAACTTTCCCGGCGTGCGATTTCGAGAACGAACTCCTATCAAGTTTAGATCGAAATCGGTCGTTTCAAAAGTCTTGTATCCGAGCGCTCTCAATTGATTGAGACGAGGAGGTCGGACCTCCTTCGGATATTTGCATATCATCATGATTTATCTTACCTCAGAAATTGGATCTTCTTGGAATAGTATATCATATAACCATGAGGCGCCGTCGTACCTCTTGCCAACGATCTGACAACGATGTGAGGAGAGAGAGATCTCGCTATCTGAGAGGGATATTATATCTCCTACATCAAGATAACCAAAAGAGAACGCGGCTCGATATGTTGTCGTTTTTTCTGGGAGAGACTTTCTCCGTATGTAGTCGAGACCAATCCGGATGGCCGTGCTCCGATCGTGTACATACTCGAGAGATATACTCTGTTCTCTCCTTCCGTATCGTTGGAAAGATACGATTGCATAGGGAGAGACGATCTCATATTGTGCGTTGACTCCTTCGAGTTTCTCGTATCGAATCACGGCTACGCCTCGATAGGTGTCGTCGTTCGAACTTGCTCCCTGAGGAGCGAATCGGACCGTCAAGTCGTTTACAATCTCATTGTCTCCCGGCGTGATCGGTTGTATTCGAGAGAACGTCTCCGAAGCTATGATCTCGGCTCTCGGGTTTTGATATGTGTCATCAAGCCTATGATCGATCACGGGATACAATCCCGTAGGACCGGCGACAAGAGAGATCGGCAGAAATGGAACGATATATCGTTGCAGAAACTCGAAGCATTTTATTTCTACATCATTAACATATCCCGCAAATATATATTGATTGAGCAGACTCCGAACACTCGAGAAAGCTTGTCGATCAAAGTCGGCTCTGACCGAATCCAAAAGAAACACAAGAAGATCTCCTCCTCCTTGTATCGATGACCCTACATCATACGGAGAGATAAGACCTCCTCCGTCATCCCATCTCACCCAGTACTCTATATCGTTATTGATTGTGAAGGTTTGATCGAGAGAGCTCGAAGAGTGAAGATTCAAGAAAGAATAGACTTGACCTTTGGATCCTACTTGTTGATATACGGTTATATCGGTGTCGACGTTCCCCTGATTGTCATATATGTCCACGGTCGAAGCCGCAACCGGATGTCCTGCGATGACATACCACGAAGGAAAAGAGCCGCTATTTTGAAAGGCGATTTGATACGCCGGTGTCGATGGAAATCCATAATTCTCTCCGAGATCATCTTCGATAGAACCGGGAGAACCAAACACGACCGGCGAGCATTTGCCGAGATGCGGACGAATGACCTCCGTAATCCCATCCGGATCGACCGGAGGAGCAATCGCTCCCACTCGATACGCTTCTTGTGAGAATTGAGTCGCCGCAAGAAACGCCGCATCTCCGACGATACGTCTCACGAGAGATCGATCGGATATTGTAACTGTATTCTCGATCGAGAACTCCACATATCCCGGATCGAGATCGGGATACCCGTATACAGGATCGACAATCACGCCGGAAAATAATGCGATTTTTCTGTCGAAATCTTGCTCGGGTTGTTTGTTTTTTGTGGTCACATAATACAATCGACATGCACTTCGATCGATTCCTAGTCCTTGCATCTGTCTCGATGAGACCGAGAACGGAAAGATAACCGCCATTGATACCGATGATTGTGATAGCTTAATCTTTCCAACCTCTTCCAAGGAGATGGAAAGATTAGGATTGTCTAGCGATCCATTATACATCACCGAGTCTCCCCCAAAAGATAATACAATCGGAAAGGAAGAGAATCGATATGTCCGACCGCCTATATCAATCTCGAGTAAAAAACAAATTTCTGTCGAGAGATAATCCGTCGCCGAGTATGATCTCATAATACTTCTCTCAATCTCATTGTAGCCACTCGGACCAATTCGCCACTATCGGAGACAAGTTCGTCTCCGAGTATGTTCTCGATCTCGATCTCTCCCTCCAATGTTACGAGCGCTTGTTCGTACTCCCTCAAGAGTTCACGATCATCATCTGTCTTCGATATGAGAGGAAGATATACAATCGGCGTCTTCGCTCCTTGTAGATAATCGAGGAGACCTTGAAGAAGATCCGATACATCATTTGCGATGGCTATCGGCTCGGCGCCGGACGTACTCGAAGAGAGCCAATAATCAGGATCTGGATTGTTGCCATATAGATCCGAAATGTCAATCCCTTCGGTCCATGCAACCCGAAAAGATCGACGAGAAGGTCTTCGATTTCTTGCGTATACAATCCCATCCGGAGTCTCTGTCGTATCCGTTCCGGAGTCGATGGATATTGTTCTCCCTCTTTGGTATTGCTTGCCCGGAATAAGAACACTACCGAGATGCAATAACCCGATTTGAACATAGTTTTCTTTTGTTGTTTGCGCTGGTATACGTAATCCGAGAGCCTCGAATCTTTGACCGTTGAGATTGACGAGTAATGTCATGGACTTCGGTATGAGTTCGATCTCCGATGGAGAGAGACCGACGAGGGACTCGTCAAGAAGGAGGACGGCTTGTTTTGTTCCGGTCGACGTTCCACCGAATCTCCCTTCGCTATTTGATACGACCGTACGAAATGCGAAAGACTCCGCGCCGGTTTTGATTCTCACAGTCCATCCCGCGCATTCGTTGTATCGAAAGTACGGTTGATTCGCCGCGGTGTTTGCTCCTCGGACGGTTCGACCTTGCACAAGACACTCCGAGACAATACACGTCGAAAAGGTGTCGAGTACTGTCCATGATGCCGATGAATAATATTCAATCTTCGCTTCTCGGAAGTTGTAATTGGAGAGATGGATTCCAACTATATCATTAGGGAGAGACTCGTCTCGATGGATACTTGTATCCGGGTCAAGCTTGAGCGCGATAAATTGCTCGGGTACATTTCCCGATGTCACACTCGCCGATCTCCATGTTATCCGACGAGTCGGAGAGATGGAATAGAACACGTTCTCGATTGCATGATTAGAGGTCGGTTGTATCGAGAAGGAGTCTCCCTCGTACGTTGCTCCGTCGGTTGCGCTGATCAATACGTTATCGGCTACATATGCGAATTGTCCCGTCGGTGGATATGCTCTTTGGAATAAATCGCTCGGAGAAGAGAAACTCGTTAATTGATCTCCGATCTCGAATCCTCTTGCTATGACGATTTCGCTCCAGACAGTCTCGAGAGTCCCGCTCGCATATGCAAGATTACCCCAACGAATACGAGTCTCGCTCGAAGATCCGCCGCCGTCGGTTAATGTCGTTGTCGATCCTGCGGTTGTCCATTGTCTCTTGTTCGAGGTCGAGTCTATGTCCCTATAATATACCGTACACTTTCGATTATGCATTGCAATCATTATGTCGACAAGAGAGAGATCGAGACTCGTCAAAGAAAAAATATTCGAGGAACTGTTAATATCTCTCAAGACAATATCGGTCCTAGTTATACGGAGCTCGATCTCATAATCTTGAGAACCATCATCGAGACGAAGATTAATCCCTCTCGTGTTTGTTGTTGTGTTGCCTCCCGTCATCGAGTGGATTCGAGCGCGTACAATCAATCCTCTGTCGACTATGTCGCTTGTAGGGAGTCCCGATAATGTCGGAGAGACGCTATATCTCTTTTGTTGAGAGAGCGCGACTCCGTTCGAATTGAGAGCCTCCGTCCCTAATCCGAGAGTGGTCACATTTGTAAAATTGGAATAGAGATCCAAACCCGGATATGTCAATCCCCAGGAGAGCCGATTCCACTCCGCATCCTGATTGTGTGTATAATATGCAATCGGTAAAGTAACAGAAGAGTAACCTCCGAGCATGAACATCGAGATCGAGAAGTTATTCGTCGTCGATACCGGCTCGAATAATATCACCGATCGACCGGACCACGACAACGCAAAGGACGAGGAGATTGTGCTCGCGTCATCTTGTGTATGTAGAAACCGACCTCTGCCAGAAATATCCGATCCCATGACCCGAAAGGAGATGGCATCTCCACTCCAATAAATCCGATAGTCTCCTCCGCCTCCTTCGATGCGTGTGACAATCATGTGTGACGCTCCCTCGTCGGTCCATGCGGCAACGTCTCCGCCGGTCATGTAGTCGTTACTCCCTCCGGTGACATTCGTCAACGATACAACGACATAAGCTGACGCGTCTCGTAATCTATGCGCGGATATATACGCGGACGAGAGGGTCATATAATGGATCTCGTTTGTTGCTCCACAATACGCAAGACGAAACAATCCATCATGTGCATATAGAGAAATGTTTCGGAAAGAGTGATCGTCGATCTCTGCGCTCGTTGTTACAAGATCAAACGATCCTCCGAGGTCACTCGAGACAAATTGGAGAAGTCGGTTTCTCTTCGTTGCGCTCGTGTCGTTCCACTCAGTCTCGATCATTACGAGAACCACTCCTTGCGCTTGCGCTACTCTCAAACGTTGCGGATTATGGTTTTGAAAAGACGACCCCGATCCGGTCGACGTTCCGATCGAGAGGGACTCTTGAAATCCTTTCGATGTTCTGAGCGTCCACGTCGTACCATCAAAAGAGGTATACGTCCGAAGATTGACCGAAGAGTCATCTCCCGCAAGATGTACGAGAAGATAACTCTCATCCGGGAGTGTACACATCCCAGAAAGAAGAGAATACGTTAATGTCGTGCTCTCTGTAAAGACTGCATTATCGACCGTATTATCATCGATTTGTAGCTTTGTTACTCGTACCGTTCTCGATACCGTATCATCTTTGGAATATGACACGAGAAGATCTCCGTCTCCCGTATCGAGACCCGATGGATCTTTGTAGTTTGCGACCGCCGTCGATACGGAATAGTGCAGATTCTTGAATCTTGAGATTGTATTTTGTGGATCTCTCCCGTAGTTTATACTCGTTTGCTCGTCCTCGAAGATGAATCCCGCTCCGAATCCTGCATATCCGGATTTTTGTGTCTTGATTGTCAGGTTCGATCCCGTGACCTGATTTCCGCTTGCGTATAGTCTCATGGGAGAAGATTGGTTTGCAACCGGATCGCCGGCGATAGAGTCTCCGAGCGTGAAAGAAGATTGTGTCGTCCATATATTCGAATCATCGAGTCCCAATGGTACGAGAAAGCCTCGAAGATATGTCGGTGTTACATTAGGCATTAGTATCCTCTCCTTGCTGATCTCGTAGAAGAGAGACCGCTTCTCTCGCGATCTCTGACGAATCGGTCGAAGTGTTTATACGGATTCATCACAATAACCTCGGGAGACATAGATTGTCCATTTTGTAACCGGGAGACTCCTTGATCTCCGAGCGCGTTGACCGTAGCCCGATCGAGAATTGCTTCTCCCTGTTTGACGATCACGACTCTCTCGTCCGGAGTCTTGTCGACCATACCTCCCATATGGAAGCGCGGCGGTTGTTGTGACATGACGGTTGCGGTCTGTGCTGCGGCTGTGGCTACATACCCGGCGATTGCTATCGGTGCGAATGGTCCAAATTGAGCCGGTGCAGCCGTGATACTTTTGGCTGTGTTCATCACGATCTCTCCGATTGCTGCGGCTCGATTCGCCAAAAATAACGCCGTTATCAATTTCTTGTTTTTACTCCCGCTCTTTTCTAGCATCTCGAGAGAAGCCGTCGTCGCCGATGAGATCCCAGAGAGAAAAACCTTTGTACCTTCCAAAGTTTGAGAGAGTGATTTTTGATGTGCTTTCTCTCGGAGCGTATCAAGATCCATGATATATTTTGACTCGGCCGCGAACATTGCTCTCTTTCGATCCGCTTCGATCATGTCTCTCTCTTCTTGTGTCTCCGCGCTTTCAAGAGAAGCCTCCGTCGCTTCTCTAATCTTGTCGATCGTCTCCTGTTTGGAGAGCGCCAGTTTTATTTCTTGCGCTTCGAGTTGCTCCGAAGCAGGTACATTATCCAAGAAAGCCGAGAGCGCGGCACTCTCTAACGATACTCTCAAAGATGATATTTGAAACATCTTCTCTCGCTTCTCGAGGAGATCTTCGGTTTTCTTGTTGAGTTCTTCGAGGTCCTTCTTCTCTTGCGCTGTTATTGCTTCTTTTGACTTTTGGACCGCTTCGGAGCTTCTCTCTATATCCAATCTCGCATTTGCGATAAAAGCCGTCTCTTCTTGTGTTTTGGCTTGTAATGCAAGTTTATCGACTTGCGCTCTCATCGAATCCAATTGGCCGTCAAGCGCGTCTCTCTTTTGTTGCGCTATCTGTTTTATTTGCTCCTCTTTTGGTAGGATGGAGATTGCAAGATCTTGCGATTCTTGCTGTAATTGCGTAGCCTCGGTATCGATGAGAGTCGCCAATTTCATAAACTCGATTCTTTTCTTCTCGGCTCTCTCTCTTGCCTTTTCGATCTTCTCTTGTTTTTCCTTTTCCTTTGCAATCTCTTGCTCTAATTTTGTCGTAGACTTTACTCTCTCGACTCGGATCTTCTCTTCTTTGTTGATATCCGAAATAAGAGATCTGTGATTGCTTACAATTTTCTGTAACTTCGTCTCCTCTGCGGTTATTTCGTGCAATTGTTTTGTTGCATCCGCTCTCTCTTTTGTATTCAATCCTAACTGATTTCGAATTCTGAAAAGCTCTCTATATTCGGTATCTAATAAATCCAATCTTTCAACCGCTTTTTTTCTTCGCTCCTCTGCTAAGTCTCTCAGCTTTTGAGAGTCATTCCCTATTATCCGAATTTGTCTTCGAGAATTATCATGAATCTCCGATAGTTCTTTCTCGGTTTTGGTATATCCGCCACGTATGAACGCAAGCTCTCGGACAAGACGGCTCTCCTCGTGTAAGGCATCGATACGCGCGGCGTTCGGATCTCCGAGTCCTTTGTCTAAGGTTTGAGATAGATTCTCTATATCGTTTGCTAGTTGATTAATATTTCGAGAAGAGTCCTTCGCTTTATTACTAAATTCTTGAAACTCTTTTTTTGCGTTTGCGCTCTTTGATGTGAATAAAGTATAAGCCGCCGCCGCTGCTAATAAAACACCTACAATCGACATAAGGACGACATTACCCGTCGCAAGAGATCGAGAAAGGCTTCTCGCGGCTTGTCCGGCTGCTCCGATCTCCATCGTTAGAGTTGCGAGTTCTGGATTTATTGCTCCGACTACATCTTCGAGCGAGCCGAGAGCCGCGCCGAAATCTCTCGATTGTCTTCGAGTCTGACTCATGGCAGTATTCGCACGTCCGAAATGTGTGACCATACTATCCGAAGATCTCTTCGCCGCTTGCGCTTGTTTGGAGAAAGAGTCGGATACTTTTTCGGATGTTTTCTTGTATTCCTTCGCAGTTGCTCTCGCGGCTTTCTTCGACTCCTCGGCGGCTTTATGCGCGGCTTTTGTTGACTTTCTAAACTCCGCGGCGAGTGCTCTCGTCATTTGACCGGCTTCTTTTTTGGTCATCCCCGGGATCTGTGCGAGGGAGGTCTGAAACTGTTTGAGATTCGCTCTCAGGGTAATCTCTACGCTTTTATTTACATCACCGGCCATGTATCACCTTTTTTTCGATTCTTTGAGCATGTCTCTCACCATCAATCTAACGAGTCGATCTCCGGCGCGCTTCATCGGTTGCCATAATAATTCGTTCGATGTGCGAGAGCCGAGAGCAAGATTGTTGAGTGTATGAGGTCCGGTTTTTATAGCCCACGCATAACGAGCGGTATTTCGTACGAATGCGACGAGATCTTCTCCATCGATGAGTATCCCTCTTTCGAGTTTGTTCTTCGAGTCTTCGCTTCTTTTGGATATGACTCTCTTTTCATCATCTCGAAAACGTTCCGATTGTTTCTCTTCGAGAGAGTTCATGATTGCATACGCTTCGCTTTTTCCATATCTTCTCTCGAGTGCTCGAAAGGTCATCCGCTTCTTCTCGGCGCCGGTCCTCGGTCTCTCGGTTCGAACCGGCCATTGTCTATAGGCATCTTGATATATCTCCTCGACGGAGTCCTCGAAGATGGCTCGTATTTTGGGAAGAGCATCAAGAAGATTATTGACCATTCTCTCTAAATCATCGGATACTCCAACCGCCGCGTTTCCGTGTTTGATAAACACTTTAGCCATGGTTTCTCCTCTTCATCTTGCGAACTTGATTCCTATTATAGCGCATCCGTCTCTCCTCTCGTTGACTCTTATCTTCGTTTTCCAAAATATAATCAGCAATGAGAGAGGAGCGCGTATCGGGATCGAGCTCTCGAAACCATGTCGGCGATTGATGCCATCTCCGAGAGATAATAAGTTCTAATCGTGCGAGATGCCCGGATCGTGAGAAGAGGAAAAATTTGCTTTTTCTTCGACCTCGCTCTCGGTTGGAATCTTCGTCGCCATAAACGAGAGAGCCGTCACTCCTTGCTCGTATATGATAGACGCCGTCACTCCGCTCTCGAGAAGCTTCTCAAGACACTTATGTCCGTATTCTCTCGGATTGCTCGACCCCGGTCGATACTTCGGAAGCTTCATCGTATGATCAAGACATACTCCCAACGCTCCCGAGCATAATCGCGCGAGTTGTGCATTGTCGCTCTCTGTAGTCCAAAGAGAAACAAACTCGAAACATGTAGCGAGAGAGGGAGAGACGAGTCCGATCTCTCCTCCCCACTTGCTGATATTGACCTTCATATCGTCTCCTTATGTTATGATAGGTTATGTAGCTGTCGAATATGTTACGCCGCCGTAACAAGTAAACGAGATCGTAAAAGAAGAGGGATCTCCTTCAGAAAATGAGACCGTACAAACACATTTCGATAGAGTCGCTATATGCTTAGAATCATCACCTAGAGACATAGCATTCGCAATATATTCTATGTCGACACAATAAAATTCGACAAAGGGAGAGCCGCTCGATCCGGTCGACACATTCGACGCATAATGTCCGGTTTGATTCACAAAGTCAAGAAGAGATCCAGCTTCGCCGCCGTCGGTGAATTGACGAAAGAAAGCAGTGAATGAACCACTCGCAGAGGGTTCGGAGTCTCCCTTTCGTACTGTAGAAATTACGCCGCGATCTCGAATCACGGTTTGCGCTTCTTTTGGTGTATCCATCGAGAACGCACCTTCTTCGAAGCTGATGGTCAGTTCGACCGGCGTAACCGCTGTAGCGTCTCGAAGTGTTAGAGAGCCGTCTCGGCGTGTTTTGGGTAAACTTGAATAAGCCACTGTATTACTCCTATGATAATGATATTGTATGTAAAGCGGAGAACTCTATCTCCGAGATAAGGTATTCTTGAGAGTCCGGAGCGCGTCTCGATGCTCGTACGAATCGAACCTCGATTGCTCGATTGAAGTCTCGCGCACATATTGCCGAGATTACTTCTTGTTCTTTGTCGAGTGCGTTCCCGTAATCGAGGATCACGTCATGAGGTCGGATTCGATACGCAAAGCGCACACGAACCAACGTCTCGCAATATGCACCGACCGCACTTCTTTGTCTCTCGTTCTGTCCATTTGTCGCCGATACATCGACAGAAAATCCGAGATGTGCGATCGTGTTCTGTATACGTCCAAAGTAATCCGGAAGCATACGAACCTCTCGAAATCCTGAGAGCGCGTCCACGTTTGAGGCGATAGACGTTCGAACCTGGGAGACGGATACACTCATTAGTATCTCCGACGACGGTATTGATTGACGCCGGGACGTGTGAGATAAATCGTCGGTTGTCCTCGTGTGCGCTTGTCGGCATCCTCTGCTCTTCCGTCATGAGATTCATCGTACACGAAATTGATTTGATCGAACTCATCTCGATAGAGTCGATAGTGTTCTGTACTGAGATCGAGAAAACGTCCGTTCGATTGACCGAGGGAGGAGTGAAAGTCTCGAAAGATCAAGTACAAGGAAAGGTGTCGATGCGCTTCAAAGAAGGTCTCCGGAGACATGATGAGATATTCATATCCCATCCCACGGTTGCGAATCCTTCTCAAGATTTGATACCATGCATCGTCGATATATTGTTGATACGATGACATAGAGGATGGGCGAAGATTCTCGAGATCGCTATACGTTGCCGTGAGATCTACATCGGATACGACAGGATACAACCTCTTGAGTACGAGAGACGCCATTCTTCGGAAGATATAATCCTCTCCTGAGATTGTGACGGTCCACTCTTGAACGTATCCCTCTCCCAGTAACTCCGACGCCGCCAATTGCTCCGCGGTATGCGCATATGATACCGTACCATTACCGGCGATCAATGCAGTTTGATCGGTCAAGAGATCCGCTCCCGTCGGCTTCTTGAGAGTGTACGTCGCGGCGGTCGGTATGATTTGAGATCCATCTCGAAAGAAACGGATTTCTGTAGACTGCGCGCGCGCTCTTTCCAAAAGTTCGACGGTTCGAATCTGTGCGGCGTAAGGAGTCGAGAGAGACATGTATTATCCTTTTATTACGTCCCACCATGCCGCGCCATCCGATACTACATGGACGGCTTCACCGGCGGCGAGAGTCGCGATTGTGTTCGATTGGGGATCTTTCACGACGATATTGTGTGTACTAGAAGCGCGGTTTTTTACCCAAAAGCACGCGCCATTTTTGAACGCGGGAAGGATACAATCGAGAGTCCCGGTATTATTACGGAGCAATTGATAAGGTGCGTCCGAATAAACAAGAGTCTTATTTCCGGTGATAGTCTCAGGATTAACCATTCCGGGTTGTACGATATGGCGAGGGATTCGGAATTCTGCTTTGTCTGAAAAAGCCATTACTTCTCCTTTTTGCGATCGGCTCTCTCGAGATGTTTCTCGATAACCTTGCGCGCTTGTTGATGTGTTAGATTGGGGTTTGCTTGTCGGATACGAGAAGCGATTCGATCAAGTGCGGAGTGTTTCTTATCATAAGACATAAGCATCTCTCCCTAACTTGTCGACTCGTGATATTGCTTTCTTCGTCTCTCTATACTCTTGTTGTTTCTTCTTCAATCGAATCTCGACTTCTGGGATATGTTGATCCCTCTCGAGTCGGGACATGGCTCGATTCATCGAGATCAATCGAAGCTCGGCGATCTTTGGATGTGGCGGTTGGATATGTCCATCGGCTACGAGAGACATCCTCCACTCGTCGAAACCTTTCTGATCAAAATGCTCGATCATACGTCGTCCGACTTTTTCGAGTCTCATCCATTTTGATGTGTGATAATTGCCTTTGTGCGCGGGATATACTCTGAGATAGTCGAGTTTTCTTGGATCGAGGATCGTCCATCCTTGATCTTGCATATTCGTGCGCATCATAGACGAGTCGAGTCTACCATTAACGATGCGACAAAGATTTACGCCCGCTTCTTCTTGACACGAGGATAGAACGGGAAGGAGAAGAGGGATAGAGACCTTCTTCTTTTTGTCGTCCATGATTTGGTATTTCTCAAAAATAACCGTCTCCCATGATTCGGGATTGTGCGCAAAGAAAAAGCGAGCGTTCTTTTTTTTTGGGATTCGAGTCCCTTGAGTGGTTTTCTCTTCCCACGGTTGCGCGAAGTTGTCATATGTTGTCATGTTGTCTCCTATAAAAAAAGGTGCCGGAGACCGCTAAAGGAGACTAGATAACAGCCTCCGACAAAAGCGATCTATCGAGCAGAAAGTATCTTGCATCCTTTGGTGTCGAGGATTTTCGCAATTCCTAGATACCCATGTCCTACGATGAAAGTACTCGCACTCATTGGACGACGATCGAATTCGACCACGACCTTTCCCATTTGCATCAAGTCAGATGATCCGGGGATGTTTTGAGGGACTCCATCAACATAACCGAGAGCCATTGGAGATAACATAAAGTTATCGAATCCGGAAGAAGCGTTCTCGTTGACATGAGAGGATCGATACACATCGACGCCGAAAAGATTTCCGACGAAATTTCCTCCTTTCGCTTCGAGCATAGAAGCCGAGGACTGCATGCGAGAGATTGCGTTTCCGGTCTCATTGCGGAGGCTGTCTTGAAGCTCTGTCAATGCCTTCGGGGCCAAGACGGCCGCATATGGACCGGGAGCACCTACAGCAAGAGACGCAAGATTTTGCGCTTGTTCAAGTTGGAAAATTGCGTCGAAGAAGTCATCCACGCTCAAAGTAGTTGAATTAAGACCGGAGCTATTTGTAAAAGAAGCCGCGGCGAGTCCGGTCATTTCTGCGAATCGGGTCTCGTAACTGAGCGCGATCGATCGAGCAATTCGGAAAGGGTCTATGTCGGGAGATCCTGACAATCCGGTCATTACTGCGAGATCGTCCATCTCGTAGATGATGTACTGTCGAGCCGCCGCAATATCTGCGTTGTCGATAGTTAAAGCAGTAGTATTACTGGAATGATCTTCGTTCTCAGAGGTAGCCGCGGCCATGGAGTCATATCCATCGAGACCGGCGAGTCTAACACGTACCGTATCACTTCCAAGGCCATTAATAGAACCTTGATAGCTAATGAGACCTGTATTTCGAAGGTTAGAGGTATCCTTAAGAAGGAGGTTGATCTCCTGAGAGATCATTGCAGAAAGTCGTAATTTATCAACGAGACCGCCGGATGCGGATACGTTGTCAAACGTAATTGGATTGGTTGTCGCCATTTTGGAGACTCCTATATGTAAAGGGTTGGATTTGCGTTTCCGGGCTATCTGCTTTTTCCGGTGCGACCGTACCCAATATTCGAATATAGTATATCATATGAATTTGGAGTGCAAGATGATTATCGAAATAATCGCACGGTACGAAGGAGGGAGACTCGTTTGTTATCCGAAGAGAACACGAGGTCGCACCGAAGATATAAAACGCCGTCAAATCGAAGCATGTCGATTTCTCAACGGAGACGCATCCCAGTTCCCTTTTTCTCGAGAGCCTTCTTCGCTTGCGTATAAAGATCTCGATCCGCTCCGGAAGTTACGGCTCCCCCTTTCTGCAGAAAGGAATAGACCCGAGCTCTCGCCCATTGTGATTGAGTCGCTCCCGGTCGATGACCCGTCGCCCATGCAGCTAACCCTTTTTTAAAGACCTTTTCGATAATCCCTCTCGGGATCTTTGTCACCTTTGCAACCGCCGAGACGAATCGATCGTCCTGTTTTCCTTTCTCCATCTTTGACGCGGCTTCTCGAATCTCTTCTCTCATTTTCTTGAGAGAGAGCGTATATCTCGAGGGACGCGTCTTCGCTTTCTTGTCTCCTGGGAGAGGTTTAAATTTTGCCGATCCCGTTCTCTTTCCTTCGAGTCTCTTTCGAATCTCTGCCTTTCTTCGATCTGCGGTCGACTTCTTCAATCCACTTGTGTATTTTCTTGGAACTTTTGCTTTTGCCATGTTTACTCCTGTAAAAAAGGGAGAGACTCTCATCTCTCCCTTATATGATACAATATCGGATCTCTAGAAGAAATACCAAATCATGATACCGTCGCCGCTAGAGAGAGCGGCTCCAAAGCTTATTCGAGCAACTCCGCCACTTCCACCGGTTGCGGATACGGAGAACTCGTCGTTATCGCTCGCAGTGTCTCCGAGTGCGGTCATGTTACGAAGAGATAGACCGTTCTTGAATACAAGCACACTGTTGAGAGCCTGAGACGGGAGAGCCTGAGCAAGATCGATAAAAGTTGTCGACGCTCCGGAGATCTCCGCTCCTTCTTGTTTGAAGGTGATTCCAAGCTTCGCCGCCGAGACGCTAGCCGATCCAAGCTTGTCAGAAGTTACAGCCGCATTCGCGAGAGCCGATGTTCCAACGGCACCGCCGGATATTTTTGCGGAGGTAACCGAAGCCGATGCAAGAGCACCGGAATCGACGACACCGGCCGAAAACATGTTAGAACTGTTAATCGCAGCATCCGCAATTTGAGCCGCGCCGACCGAATCGTTTCCTAACTTGGATTGTGTAATTGCAGCATCTTGAACATTGGATGTTTGAACAACCGCCGATCCTAATTTTGCATTCGTGATACATGCATCTTGTAACTTCGCCGTACTGATCTGCGCATCTCCGACCTTCGCCTCGGTAACCGAGTTTGAAGCCAATTCAGAGGAGCCAACCGCGGCCGCAATTATTTGCGCCGTGCCAACCGAATCGTTAGCGAGTTTTGCTTGCGTAATCTGTGCGTTTCCGACCTTCGCCGTCAAGACGGAATCGTCCGAGAGCTTGTCCGAAGTAATTGCGCTGTTATTTATTTTTGAAGTTACAACGCCGGAATCAGCGATCGAGATTTCATCGCCGCTCTTTTGGAGACCTCCGGAGACGGTTACCTGTCCTAATCCGGTGAATCTTTGGAAAGAAATATTTGTTGTTCCCAGTGTTACAGCATCATTAGAGCAAACATATCCTTGTTCTTGTAGAGTACCTTGCAATACGAAAAGAAACGCTCCGGGAAAATCTGAGTTTTGGTCCATGTCTGAGGATCGAGAAGCTGATGAACCGCTCGAAGAGTATACATAGACGCCGTTCTCTGATTGGTCGGTTTGAGACAAAAGAAGGAATCGATCATTCGCTCCCATAGTTACCGAATCGATGCTCGCAGGGAGGTTTGAAATGTCGATGTTACTCTCACTTGCTACCTTCACATTTTCTTTGACATTAAGTCCACTCGCTACACTGTCGACGTATGATTTAGAACTGGCATCATTCGCATTTGTAGGAGTTGTTGCTACTCGCAACGTACCGGAAGAGAAGTCATACGTATCGGTCAAGTCTAGCTTGTTCGCAGCAATTGACCCGGCTAATTTTCCGTTCGTGACTTGAGAGTCACCGATCGCGGCAGTCTGAACCGCACCGGCTCCAAGCTTGCTCGAAGTTACGGCACCACTTCCGATTTTTCCCTCAACAACGCAAAGCGCCGCAAGTTCGCTTGTTCCAATTTCGCCGGCTCCTACCTTGTCGGCGGTAATTGCATCGTTGGCAAGAGCCGCTGTAGCAATAACACCGGATGAGAAAAATGAAGCAGAATTAAGAGCACCGGATGCGATGGCGCTAGAAGTAACCGCGCCTGATCCCAATTTTGCACTTGTGACACTACCGCCGGCGAGCGCGCTCGATCCGACCGCTTCACTGGCTATTTTTGCGGCAACAATCGCCGCGTTGGCGATCTGATCGCCTTTTATTTGTACTGAACCCATAGGTATACAATCTCCAATTTAAAACATGTTTTGGTTTCTAGTCTCCTATAAGTAAAAATCGTTATTGGACCTCTTCGAGAATCACATGAACCTTGACATTACCACTCGATGATTGAACAAAGAGAGAGCTCGATCTGTTCTTCCCTTTGCCGAGTCGGATGATCAAAAAGTTCGAAGCCGGTACAAAAGCATTATCATTCGTGTCTATGTCGTCGGTGTCACTATATCCATTTTGCGCAATGTATATCTTTGTCCCATCGCAACCGATGGAGACCTGATTACAAGCGGATGGAAGGAGTATCTCGTCACAACCGGAATCTCCGACCGTGAAAGTCTTGAACGCAGGATATACACTCAATGATCTAAGGTCTCGTTGTGCCATGATAACTCCTATTCTTTGATATAGTCGACCTCAAGAAGATCGCCGGTTTGAGGTGTAAAATTAAGATTAAAAGAGGTCGAGTTTGTTTCGGAGAAGTTCTCTCCCACAACCTGACGTATCCCATTATAGTACACTCGAAGAGATCCGGAGCGATAATTTTCTGGGATTGTGAATCCCGTCCTTTCTCCGTTAATTTGAGAGGTCAAGTTCGCTTTTTCCATGTCGGAACCTCCTCCCTCCGGGGGATTGATGAAAGCAAATCGAAACGCCATAACATATTAAGCCTTTCGACGATTGCGCATCTTCCACGCCTCGACGACCTTATCTCGATTCGCCGCATAGAACTCGGGATCTTTGAGAGCACGATCGAGAAAATTTGGAGAGTCCGGCGCCGGGATTGCTCCGACATTCGATCGAGGAGGAGCAACGGATTCGACTTCGGTCGTTTCTGTCGCCGCTGTTATGTCTGTAGAGTCTTGCGGAGTCTCTTCCGATGTACTCGCCATCTTCAACGCTCGAAGATGAGGACGGATCGTTATAGGGGCTTCGTCGGGATTGTCGACTTGAGTATCTAGCCATTCGGATAATGAGAGTCTCTCTTTCTCTGCAACGTTCTTTTGTGCTCGATCATATGTCCACTCGATCGCCTCAATGAGATCGGGATCGGTGAGTCCATGTTTAGATATGCTCTGATATCGAGAGAATCTCTTCTCGCTTGTCGAGAGTTTCGATTGCATCTCCGATAGTTGTTGATTCAAGATGTCGATCGAGGACATCGCCTTCTCCGACTTCTCTATCCTCTTTTGCGCTTCTTCGAGTGCTTGCTCGGCTACTGTCGCACGTTGCGCGACTTTACCGATTCGATCTTTGATGATGCTCTCGACTTGAGATTTGAGGATATACGTCTTTCCCTCGTGTTCTATTTCCATAATGTCTCCTATGTGTGATTAGAGAGAATATTCCGCTCTCTCTTTGCGGATTCGATCAAGTTCTTTTTTTGCTTCGAGGTCGTCAAGATCCGGATTAAGAATCTTCATTGCATCGACCGGAGAGATCAACCCGGCTGCGAGTTTCTGAACCACATCCTCACGCTGCGATTTAAGCTCCTCCGGAGAAAGTGGAAGAGAATTGTATTTCACTCGATAGCCGGTCTCAGGAAGATTCGTTCCCAGGAAACGATTGCAAAGCATTGCGCTTTTACCCATCATCTCTTGATCCCCTCTCCGAAACTGAGGAGCAAAGCGAATCGAACTTTCTCTTTGTCCCTCTCTTGATATGGAGAGAGCATAACCCGATCTCGGGTCTCCGGATTGTCGGAGAACTTCGCTGGATATACCGGCCGCGGTTGCGACTCGATACTCATACGAGGAGATACTCTCGAGTAGTTTCTGAGGATCGGCATATGTAAAAGATCCAATCAAGGGTTGACCTTGATTGTCGGGATCGGGTTGGAACATCAAGATCGAAGAAGGATCGGTCGAGATTGCGCTACGTCTCCCGAGAAGATCTCCCTCAACTTGAGACAAACCGGCCAGCGTGAGGCCTACAGTCCACTTCTGAGGCCATGAATTATCGCGCACGCAGTGGACAAAAAAGCTGAATAAGACCCCTGCGGTCAGGGTTCCATACGGTAATTGTGCACCATCGAACGCATTAAACAGTTGTCCGGTTTTCTCGGCATGATAAAGAACTACGGGAAGGAAGGGATCTCCCTCTCGTGACTTGTAGGGATATGCGTCTCCCCTCATTGCTTCATGTCCCATGTAGTCGGCAGACATATCTCGTCCGATACCTCCGCTCGATGTAGCCTCATATATTCCAAAGAGAGGATTGGACTTATCCCGGATGTCGAATATATCCCATGTCCATATCGACTCTCTCGCGTCTTTTGGATTCATACGAAGTCGTAACTCTTGATAGTACAAAGGTATATCGGGAGCATCTTCGGACGCGCCGGCTATGACAAAGTCCGGAGTAACCGATCGATAACATAGACCGGGCAATCGTGCGATCTCTTGCGGATGGTGAGGAGCCACATCGACGCGGACGAACATCTCTCGTATGCCTAATGTCATTTGTTGGACTCGTTGCATCAACTGGAAGAAACCCGCACGCGATACATATCCCTCTCGACCGACGAGAGCGGATATATCTTGATCGTGTGATACATTTGGCTCCGAGTGATAAAGGACCGCGAGTTGTCTTGTCACTTGCTCGAATGCATTCGACGACATGTCCGATACTCCGAGCGCTTCTCGTCGGTCCGTGGGTAGGTGTCGAAGGAGCTCGTCCTCGAGGTCTTGCTCCCATAAACCGGTAAGGAGACGCCGTCGGAGGGCACTATGTTGCCACCTTCTCTCGTCGGTATCGCTCGGAGCGGTTGGCTTTGATGGAATTGGAGAGGAGTACATTAGAACACCTTTATATTTTGAGGAATTGTAACTCTATAGTCTAGGATCGGCAAGAGACCATATCTCAGAGCGTCTATTTTATGCCCATGGGGATTACGGCTATTTGCGCTCTGAGAACGTCCCAGCGTCCACGAGCGGATCGCTTTTATCGTCTCTCGACACTCGGGTCGAATCCAAAAGTGACGACGAGACATAATGGCATGTAGTAAACTGGCACCGAAGTAAACCGAATGACGCTTCTTAACGGCTTGTCGTACCGTCCATGGGAGATTACGCGGAGGATAACCGAGGATCGATTCGAATGCTCTCATCAAAAGAATATTGGACATCCGATATTGGTTTCTCCCTCGATGCTCTCCGTCTCCGGTCCATTTGCATATCTTCGGATCGACGCCGTACTTTTTGAGAAGATCAAGTATCGCTTGCGCATGATGTTCCGGAGGAGCTTGTCCGGAGACGTACTCGCCGAGAACGTAGACTCTCGGGTTTTGTTGATCTCTCATGTCGACACAAGAGAGAATCGCAACTTGTGACCCCGGCGTCGATCCGTGGTCGATGCCGATACAAAATCGATAGTCTCCTCCTTTGGGGACCGATTGAGTGGAGATCATATCGTCCTCGAAGTTCTCGAAGATCACGCCCTGAGGAGCAACATCAAAAGATCCCTCAACCCGCGCCGCGCGGTCGTATGGAAGATATCCCTCGACGATCTTGTCGATTTGATCCTGAGAGAGGAGATAGCCGGATGGGAGTCCGATCGGCGTTGTCGCCTCCACGGTCAAAGGGGCTTTATGTGAGGAGATCATTTTGCGATCGATCATGTCTCGAAGGTAGGTCACATCTACGCCGCCGACCGGAGTCAAAGAGAGAGCGATAGTCCCTCTCTTTCCACCGGCGCCGCCTCTCGATACTCGCGCCGAAAGTTCGTTGTAGGTCGAAATATCGACCGGCTCGTCGATGCATACGAGCGAGCATGAAGCCGACGCGAGTCCTAGTCCTTGATTCGCCGTTTTGATGCGGATTATCGATTTGTTGCGGAACTTGACCACCGGCGCAAGGCCGCGGAAGCCCTTCCCCCGGATGAACTCACAAGATGGATCGAGTTCATCTTTTGGAATCATGTCGTAAAGCTTTTGTTGTATGGTTCTCGATTGCTCGTGTGAATGTGTGATTAACCACGCCTCGATTGGCGGAGGATCTGTTCTCATATAGGGATGCCGATCAAGACAATGATATAGCAATAGGGCGCATGTGGCTACGGTTTTCCCGACTTGGTTTCCGCCTATGAGTGCCTTAACCGGCGATTTATCTGCGAGATATGCTTTCTGCGGAGGAGTAGGCACGAAATAAGAGAGCGGATCTCGCTCGCTTCGAGTCCGGAGATAATGCAGTCTTTTCGCCATCCCGCAAAGACTCATTTTCTTCTCCAGAAAACATCATAACAATCGGTTGCATCTTCAAACCGATCTTTACAATATTCCATGATTGCGATTGAGTTTTGAAGATTCGAAATCTCCTCGCACTCTTTCCCGCTTGTCTGAGAGTCGATTCCTCTCGAATACACGAGACATGTCATCGATCGACACAAGAGTCTATCCTCTACTTTTTGGACCTTGTCGGGAGAGCATAGATCTTTGATGATATCGAGGTCGGTCAATTGTTTAATGACCTCTTGTTGAGTTTGACTCGTCTTATCATCGGAGATCTTCTCTCCTTTAATGAGAGCCACGGCCCCTCCTCCGAGAATAATCCCTCCGAGAACTAGTAACGCTTCTATCATGACGGTCTCCTTCGATTGTTTAATCGTTTCGTGCATGCTATATAGTCCTCTTCACACATGTCGAAGACAAAGAGTATATCTCTCTTTGTTAGTGCGTTGTCGTATATGATAGCATAAATGAGAGAGTCTATCTCCTCTTGTGATGTTTGCGCTCTATATGCAGAAATAAGATTTCGAAGTTTTGATCTCGCGGACTCTACGGAGACGACAAGATCGGAGAGAAGCTTGTTCCCTCTTGCAACAGTTGAGATATTTCTTAATATCGAAGCTTCAATCGATTCCATCTCAGAGACGTTCTCGCTCATACTACCTCCGAGAAAAGTTTCAATTGTTGTCGATGATTGTCGAGTCTCTTCTTTGCTCCGTCAAAATATTCTTTATCAAGTTCATATCCTACGAAATCGAATCCCATCTCATAGGCCGCGATTGCACTCGATCCGCTCCCCAGATGAGTATCGAGAATTTTGTCTCCTTTCTTTGCGTATTCTTTGAGAAGAAAGCAATATAGAGAAACCGGCTTTTGTGTCGGATGGATTCGATCCGGATCGGTAGAATTGATCTTGACGTATCGAGCCGGAGAATCGAAGCTTGTCGCCGCGAGTTCCACTTGAGACATTGTCGGGATATAGGTCATCTTGTCCCATACGACAAAGGCTCGATAATGTGAGATGGGAAAATAATTCGCTCCCCAAATAATCCAGTTCTTGCATACTCTTTGCAATTGGGAGAAGTACTCTTCGGAAGGGATCACGTCGTCCCAATCCTTCGCGAGAAACCTTGTTAATGAATTTCCGCTCGATCGAGGATTGATCTCGGATGTCTTACCTTTTCCGAGACCGTACGGAGGATCGACAATCCCGAGATCGAATTCGTCGTCTTTCATTTTGCGCATTGCTTCGAGAGAGCACTCGTTCAAAAGAGAGATCATATCAAGATCCCTTCTTGAGAGCGACGACATTCGAGCCAACAAGAGAACGGAGATCGCTCTCGACTCGTTGACGGAGAATCGGAGGGAGCGCGATAATTGCATTCACAATTTCTCCCAGGACTTGATCGTCCGTCATCGTATCATATTTGTCGACCGCTCCTTCTTGCGCGTCAAGGATTCGAATCTCATTCGTAAGAGAAACCAATTGCCTCTGTAGAGCCGCGTACGCTTGCCACGATCCCGAGTCCTTCGCTTTTGACATGCTCTCTCTCAAGTCTGAGATTTGTGTCTCAAGTAGAGATCGATAATCGAGAGATGTCTCCTTCTTCTCTTCCTTCTTCGCCGGGATCTCGTGCGTTGCATCCGGCTTGTATCCGTGACGACGTGAAAGTAACCACATCGCGCTTTTAACGTCTCCTTGCGTAATGGAGGATCGGATAGTCCCGAGCGCGTCGAGTGCTCCGTGGGCTTCGCTTGCCCTTACTCTCTCGGCTAATGTTTTGTACGGCTCTCGACGTGTTTTCTCTCCCGTCTCAATCCATCGGTACAACGTAGCGCGAGAGATACCTCCGCATCTTGCGGCGATCTCCATCGTTGCGCCGGCTCGAATGGCCGCGCAAATTTTCGAGATCGTCTCTTCGGTCAATATTTTTTTTCTACCCTTTTTCTTTTGTGTCATGTGGTCTCCTGTTTTTTTGAAAAAAAATTAACTGTTTCGCAAAAAGGTCGCGGTGTGCGCAG